>JACCDT010382149.1_pt1 | contig 31708 bp, 23 predicted proteins | sample 7446291 | NCBI WGS metagenome assembly JACCDT01 (sample SAMN15323446, study PRJNA562643) | freshwater metagenome | isolation source: river surface water | place: USA:Blue River Watershed | collected 2017-08-17
CAATCACTGTCCAAGCGGCTGCTGAAGATGGACGTACATATTGGGTACTGAGTTCGTCGGGGAGAAGAGGTTTGGTCAGACTGAAATACTGAACACCGTCCGTCGTTGCCACGTTGAGTCCGCCAGAAGAGTTTACAAAAACTCCCAAGACGCTTCCATCCACTGACGTCAAGGGACCGAATGTCGCCATAGTCTGAAGATCTAAGGCTTGGATTTGAGAGGTTCCACTGGAGAAATAAAGATATCGCCCATCCGCTCGAAGATCAAAACTGCGCACTGTTGTGGCGCTCAGTTCATAAACTTTACCCCGGTATCCGAGAATCGCCTCGTCTGCCAAAAGACTCTCGACCGATCCCCAAAAGATGAGCATGCTCAAAAAAAGAGGGAGATTCTCAAATATGTTGAGTCGATTTATTTTTGGATTGATTTTGCCAGTCATCACAATGGGCTTCAGCTTAACAAGCCTCTACGCGGATCACCAAATCAAAGATCCAAAGCTTGTCATCGAAAGTACCAAATCCTTGCTCAGGCAGATTGAACGCTTTAGGGATTTCGCAAGCCAAGACGACGACTTTGACTGTATTTTAGAAGAAATTCGGACACTTCAGGGAAAGGCTGCGAACTTTTTGAGATTGGTCGAGCGAGATTCGAAGTCCGATGAAGTTTTTGAGGTCTTTGGAATTTTGGATCGTGGCGTGCTCCAAGTTCGCCAACGAGTCCATGACGAGATTCGATTTCCAACTCGACGTGGTCTTGATCGTTGGTACGCGGTCGCCTTCGCATTTCATGATCTTGTCGAGGCCTTGGATGCCCAAGAGGCCGATAGCGATCTTACAAACTGGAGCTTTAGGGCCGTCATCGACGGGCTGAATTTTTTTGTCAGTGGACGAACGTTGGTGGAGCTCAAACAAGAGTGTGAAGACGCTCGGGCCAAATTGAATATCCAGAGTTTTGACGATGTCACGATTAATGGAACTCAGTTTCATACCTCAGGATATTTTTATAGTGAGGATGTTTGCCCCTTGGCCGTTCTTAACGCTCAACCCGAGCGAAAGGGTCGACTGCAGGTTTCTGGCGATTTTGAGGGACTTCCTTTTAATCTCACCGGAAACTCCAAAAGCGAAATGCAAAATCGCGTGGACCAGTATTGGGGAAATCTTTCAAGAAACATGAGAACTGACGACGTGCAGATGATGGGCACCCGCTATCATACCTCCAACTTTTGGAATGCTGGGGCCATGAAAACGATCATCAAATATAATATCGCTGATCCTCTGGAGCTTTGGGTAGCACGAGGAGATATTGATGGAACTCCATTTAACCTCACAGCCGAAACTCAAAAAGATATCCGAGAGCAGTGTCTCGCTTTCTATGCGGGCAGCCTTGGCGACCGCAAAGTAGACGATGTCACCGTCAACGGACAGAGGTTTAGTACCTCAGGTTATTGGGGAGCTACAGAGGCCTGTATGAACGTGTCTACCGGAGCCACGGAGCAGAAACAGCCGAGACGTTAAAAATCCTCCGCCCAGGCTTCTGCAATTTGAACCGCATTCGTGGCCGCACCCTTTCGGAGATTATCTGCCACAATCCAAATGTGGAGGCCTGAGCTGACACTTTCATCGCGGCGAATACGTCCTACAAAGACCTCATCGCGTCCTGCAATATCAAAGCCGAGCGGATACACTTTCTTGCTCGGATCATCGAGGACAATGACTCCGGAATTCTCGAGCGCTTCGCGAGCAGATTCGGGACTCAAATCCTTTTCAAACTCGATGTTCACACTCTCCGCATGCGAAACAAGTGTAGGGACTCTTACAGCCGTTGCTGTAATCCTCAATCCTGGCAGGCCGAGAATCTTTCGGCTCTCTTGAATGATTTTCATTTCTTCTTTGGTAAATCCTGACGGCAAAAACTGATCAATCTGTGGAATGCAATTAAAGGCAATCTGATGCGGAAACACTTTAGGCTGCACATCCTGTTGATGAAAAATCTTTCCAATCTGGTCTTGCAGCTCATCAATCGCGTCTGATCCCGCTCCTGAAACGGACTGGTAGCTAGACACCACGACGCGCTTGAGTGGAATTTCTTCATGCAATGGCTTGAGGCATGCGACGAGTTGAATGGTCGAACAGTTAGGGTTGGCGACGATGCGCGATGTCTCTGCCTTCTTGAGCATCTCGCGGTTGACCTCAGGAACAACCAACGGCACTTCGGGATGCATTCGAAAATGACTGCTATTATCGATCGCTACTGCTCCGGAATCAGCAGCGAGAGGAACGAATTTTTCGGAGAGTTCAGCACTCGTCGCAAAGAGGACAAAATCAAAGGCTCCTCGTGGAAAGCTCGACTCTGACAGAACCTCGACAGCGATCTCATCTCCTTTGAAATCTATTTTTTCTCCAATGCTGCGCTCGGAGGCAAAAAGCTTGAGCTGTTTGACCGGAAAATCTCGATCTTCCAAAACCTTGATCATTTCGCGGCCCACAAGCCCTGTGGCACCCGCTACTGCTACTTTAAATTCTTTCGACTTCACAAAAAGCCTCCTTGTCCTTCCGCGCCTTTTAATTCAATTTATTCGAGTTATGCAAATGATTCGCTTTGTTTTGACGTTAGGGCTTTTGATTCCACTTTTTACTCAATCGGCCATGGCTAAGCTGAGTCCAGGAAAGCTTCAGCTGGCCTATGAAGCGGCCAGAGATGGAGGCGTTGCTGCGCGCGATGCATATGATTCAAAGAAAAAGGCGTTTGTATCGGCGACAGTGTTTCCTCTCCTGCAGAGCCAGGCGCGTGCAAAATTGCCCGGAATGCTGCGCCCCTATTTGGAATCCGGCTATCATATTTACAAGGTCAACAATACAAGTAGTGGAATTCTGAATTTATTAGATACCACTCAGACATCGACTCCCGACTTCTTTACGAGTTTTTTTATGAAAGGTGGGTTAGGACTCCCCTTCGGCTTCACTGTCGAAGGTGGGCTATCTCAGGTCGTCAATGACCACAAAGCAACTGGATTTTATGCAACCCTCTCGAATCAAGTGCTGGATTTAGCTAATTTTGTTTATATCGACTTTGTCCCCACTTTTGTTGTGAGCGCAACAGCCCTCAAAGTCGTTGCAGGTCCTGACACAACGAGCATCGCGCTTCAGGGTGTTTTGGGTGGATATCATCGCCAAACACAAGCCCAGATTGGGTTTGTGACTCAGTACTCCACAAGCTTTATGACGGAGACTTCAAAAACTGTGAATTTGCAAAAGGTCAGATTTGGTTTTGCTTCGACATCACCGATTGCCTACGGGCTCTTTGGTCGGCTCGAAGTCTTTTATCCTAGCATGTCCGCCCTCGCGATGCTCGGATATGAGTTCTAACTGAAACGACCGCAGACTTTTAAAGTCACCCGAAAATGTATCTGTTGCAACAGGCTTGGGTATTTCTTTCTCGCCCAGAGCAAATCGACTCACAGAAAATCCTGCTGCGACATTTTGCGTTTGAGCCACGATGAGCTCCGCCTGAGGGCCAATTGCAAAATCTTCAGCAATTCCTAAATCCGTCCACTTTTGACATCTCCAGAGCTTAGTCGTTTTTTCTATCTGGCACTGATGAAGTGCTCTTTCTGTGGCAGTTTGAGCAATCACTGATTCCCTCGCGACACCAAACTTCCAGCCGGGCTCAGCGCCCGTCATTTCTAACGGAAGGAGTTTGAGCCCAGATTCCGAAATCTCGGCCGCAGCAAAAACCGGAGTGGCTCCTTTGAGCTTCGCAAGGCCAATCCAAGAATCATTCCATCGCACTCCGGTTTCTGGAAGTACCGCGAGGAGAGAAACACGTGGAATCGCAAATGATTCAATCGCAGAAAAAATCATTTCCTCTGGCCGAAAAACGTAGAGCTTTTGTGTCTTGAGACCCGAAGTCATTCCCAAACCTTCGGACCACAAAAGCATCAGCGCCTTTCCGATCTTTGTGACAAAAAAGAGATCTGCCTTAAAAGCGGGGACCTTCTTCCATTCGTCAGAAGTCATGTCCGCGTTCTTGCTGGCGATGTCTTCAAATCGCAAAACTCTCCATAAATTTTTAGATTCCTCGACGTAAAGATTTCCTGCGAGATCAGAAGTCCAACTCACGACCGAAGGTGTGACGAGAAAGCTCGATTGACGATCGGCAGAATATCTCAACTCACCCTCCGAATTGACAAACAGTAGGGCGCCATTCGATAAACTCTGAGGTGAAATTTTGTCAGAAAACGTAAACGTCTCGAGTTGCTCTTCTCGCTCTGCCTTCGCGAGAGGCTTTTGTTGATTAAAGACGGCTTTAGAATTCATCTCAGACAGTCCAACTTGGATGAGGGCTCCACCTGTTTGCGGATTGGGCGCGACCCAATCCAATTTTGCTGGAACATCCTGATGATTGAGCTGCGCCATCACAGGCTGAAAGCCCTTGTCTTTTTCGAGCACATAGCTCACCCAACTTGTTTGATGCTCCATATCCACCACAAGCGTTTGACTCCAGTCTCCGCCGTTTCCGACGACAACGATTTGCCCCGAACCATCTCCCTTGAGACGCGGATCCTCAAGACATCCACCTGCCGACAACGCACACATCCATAAAGCCGCAAAACTAATTCTCATGTTCTTTGCCCTCCGATCGCTGCAATGAAAAACACTGAATCCCAAAATGATAGACGGCCCGATCGCCGTCCGTTCCGCCTGTATTGAGATCCTGCACAAATCCAATCAGCTCCAGCTGCATATCCTTGATCTTCGCTTTGAGCTTTGGAAACTCAGATCTTGGAAATGTAAAAGTGGCCGCACCGAATTCCCGAATTTCTAACTCATCATCAAGAGCCTCGGCTGCAATCTCGAGCATCTGCCGATGAAACGATCGCACAACATACGAACGCACTTCGTCCGGAAACTGGATCTGAGAGGCCCGCGAACACCAGACGCCATCTTCTTCATAGAGCCAGCCCAGTCGAATCAAATGCTCAATTGTTTTTTCGATCAGTGAATCCGTAAGCTTTTGTCGAAGCAGTTTTTGAATGGTCTTTGCCTGAATGGTGTTGAGGTTTACCACAAGCTCTTTGATTGCCACGACATACCAATGACTCAGTAAATCGACTGCATCCGTGAGACCCAGGGGCTTGAGCGCTCGCGCACGCTTACGACGCAATCGATCCAGCTGTTGAGCCTTTTCATCGATCGATTGCGCATGATTAAATCTCACGAGAATCTCAAAGTACTCGAGCTCCTTATCATCCAAACCCATCGCGGATCCAAAACGCTGGCTCATCGATACAGAAATGTTTCGAATTCCATCAATCACATGCTTGAGATAGGAGCCCGCAATTCCTGCGTCCTTTGCGAATGATCGAAATGAAAATCGAGCGTCTCGCTGTTTTTGGCAGTGATAAAAGTCTCTGCAAAAAACTCGATAGTCCAAATACGAATAAATATCGAGACGATCGCTTGTGGACTCGTTCACCCTTCTAATCTACTCAAGGCGTAAACCGAGAAGCAAGAAAGCTCGAAAGCGCCTCTGTCTTATTTGAGATGATCGACTCCACTGGCAACGAGGATGCGAGCGCGGATTGCCACTCGTGAGGCTCATCGAGCGTCCAAGTCCAAATCGGCTTGATCTCTTCTTTTGGCCATCGTTGATGCCAAGGGCTTTGGAGAACCTGCTTGGGGACATTCCACGTCTGCGCCTCCACAACCCTTGAAAAGCTAGGCAGAGCCTCAAGATGAGCTGTCTCCACCAAAATGCCCAGCTCTGCGAGCCGACGCTCGGGGTCCATCACATGAAGGGATTTGAGCACTTCAGAAGAAAAGGACGAAATCAAGATGCGACCCTGAGGGCGAACTTTAGTGAGCTCTCGCAATACAGCTTCTACGACGATGGCGTCCCGCGTCGAAGGCTTGATCTCTAGATTGAGAGTTGTCGTATGAAAGTGATTTAAAAATTCGACGAGACTCGGAATCGATTCGGTCCCCTTCACGCGCAGTTGCTTCACGCGACTCATCGTCATTTCTTCAATCGATCCCGACTGGCCGCAGAGCCGATCCAAACGATCATCATGAAAAATGACGATCTGACCGTCGGAAGTCATTCGAAGATCACACTCAATGCCATGAGCTCCTGCATTGATTGCCTCCGTGAAAGCCAACATCGTGTTTTCAGGATATTGAGCAGAAAATCCTCGGTGAGCAATATTAAGAACGCGCGGCTTCATCCTTAGAGCTCCAAAAGTTCTTCGAGCACTCTGTTTTCGAGATCTTGTTTTTTGGCGTCACTTATAGAATTCGAATTGATAATCAGTGCGAAGGTGAGAGCGCCTTTGGTTTGAGAATCCACATAACCCGCAATCGATCTCACGTTTTTGATCGATCCTGTTTTGAGTCGGGCCTTGCCTTGTTTAGCCTTGAAGCGGCTACGAGTTGTTCCATCGCGACCCAAAATAGAAAGCGAAGAAAGATACTCAGGAAAATACTCTTCGCGTCGTTGCTTGACCAAAAAATCTGAAAGTCCTGAGGCCGACATTTTGGTCGTTCGAGAAAGACCCGAAGCGTTCGTCAAAACAATCTGAGACTCCGGAATGGAAAATGTCTTTAGGCACTCTTTGAGCCACTGTGTCTGCTTGCCGAGATCTACGGGAGAACCAAAAGACTTGTTTGCGGCTGCCAATCCCACAAGTTCGGCACCAAAATTCGTCGAGAGCTTGTTGATATCCATCAAAAGTCGACTGACAGGTCTTGAGCGATGAACAAAAAGCGAGGTGTAGGGTTGAGATTTGAGTACCAGCTGAAACTCTGGCTTGGCCCAAACGCCACCTGACTCTCTCCAAAGATTGGCAAAAGTTCTGGCAAAATACTCCATGGGATTTCCGACGGAGCGATAGACGGCCTTAGGCTCCGCGGATTCTCCAATTTGGCCGCTCACGGTCAGAAGCTTCGCTTGAGGCTGAAAATTAACTTGAATCGACTGAATCGTCCCCGGAACGACTCGGACTTGATTGACGATCTTGTAATCCAAAGCATCGGCAGGAACCAGAGCGACGTGGGCCTGCGGTTTTTGTGCCGTGATCCAAATCGCAAACGAATTATGATTAAAAGGAAGAGCTGTCAGACTCGACGTAAACGATCGCCCATCGTCGTACGCAAAATCATCGGATGCAAAATTGAGTTCTTCTTTCTGAAAATAACTAAGATCCACGATCAACTTTCCTTTGATCTCCTTGAGTCCGAGGCCTGCTCTTAAAATTCTCAAGTTTTGGGCAAGGTCTTCGATGACAAACGAAGGATCGCCGCTTCCTTGAATGATGAGATCTCCGTTCAACACACCTTTTGAAATCTGACCTCGATACCCAAACTCCGTTGGAAAGCTATAGTCAGTCCCCAGCGATTTGAGGGCGCAAGCCGAAGAAACAAGCTTTGCGACACTCGCCGGTACACGCGCCTGTGATCCCGAAACTTCTGCGATCTCTTTGCCCGTCTCAAGCTCTCGCACCGAAAAACTCAAATCACCGGCAAACCCTTGGATTTCGGTTTTGAGGCCGGCCAAGGAGGCCACAATAGAAAGGCTCATGGTCATCGTTAAAATCATCTTGAGGTCAAAAATATCCGAATCTTGGCCGATTGGACACTTTCTTTCATATTCGCTACAAGCTTTAGCTAAGGGAATAAGGTGGTCATGATGAGTCGTTTTTGGCGGTCGCTTCTGTTAGTGGGGGTTTTGACTTTGCGCGCAAACCCCGCCCACGCAGATTTAAAATTATCTTCTGAAGATCATGCCCGGCTCAAAGAATTGCTCGCCGGATACGAGGCTTCCAAAGAGCAGGCGATTTCTCGAGCCATTGATCTTTTGCTCACACCGAATGGGATTGAACAAATGATCGAGAAAAAACAAAATGCCGAAGCCCGGCCTCGCCTCGAGCAGATTCAGGAACAGATCACTGGAGCGCGAGTTGAAACTGAGGGGTTTCAGGAGCGCATCCTGCATTCACGGCCCTTTTCTTGGAGAGATGGGCATTTTCTGGATGACTACAGCCTGCAGACGTCGTCTGAATATGTTGCGAGGATTGCAGCTCAATATCGCAGAAGCCTCATCTATTTCTTGCGCCAACAAGGAGCACTGAATTCTGACTCCCCTGTGAGTGAGAGAATCCGCCAGGATATCCAGCAAGTAAATCGGGCGGCCTGCCAGGTCCTCAAGAACCTTTGATTGACTTCACTCCAAAAGAGGACTGCATTTGTAAATGGAGGAGCGGGATTTATGCGGACGATTTTCATCGCTTTGCTTTTGGGGTTTTGGATCACCAGTATTCAGGCACAGTATGCCTTAGGAGATGGTCACGCCCTTGATCGCCCCCTTCGCGTGGGCGACACTCACAATCCAACTATTGATCCTCTCGCTCACCACAATCATCGCACACCAGCGAATGATGGATTGGGCGGACATCGTTATACAGAGCGCTACGTGCAAGAGGGGTGGAGATTTGCGCCGGAGTTTTCGCGAGGGACGAGTATCTATCATCGCAGTCTGATTTTTGATCGAGAGGGATATTCGGGATGGGATTTACGCAAAGATGCTATCAAAAAAGCGGAGGTCCAATCATCTCCGACACAAGGGCAGATTCCTGTAGTGCCCACTGAAACCGTCTCAGCAGGTCGTGGTGAGGCTCGGATTGATCTGCGAATCGACACAAGAGTTCAGGGCCGCCAAGTTGAACAGGCAGCTCGAGCGCAAGCAACGAGTCGAGAGCCTCTTTCGGACCGCCAGCCACTCCCTCTCGGAACGCAACTCAAACTATTTGAATCCGTTGCAAAAATGAGAGTTGAAGATCTGAAGCTCGAAAAGCAAAAGCATGGAGATATCAAGGAGCGTGCACTGTCATTGGTCAGCCACACACTGGATGCCCAAATGACGGTTCAAATTGAATATGTAAAGCGACTTGAGAGGATGTCTCTGCGGCAACTCTTGCGACACGCACTGGAACTCAAAAAATTAGAAATGGACACAGATTTAACGGCCGAACGTGATCGAATTTTAAATGAGTTTGGATCCGAACTCAAAAAGCTGTTTAAGGAAGAATAGTCTGCTTTCCTAGTGATAAACGCCGGCAACATCTCTCAAAATATCTGCAATCTCGCCCAAGGTACATCGAGCGCGTACGGCGCTGACAATTTTTTCGCAGACCTCAGCCGGTTCTCCCGCATTGAGCCTGACTGCTTCAGATCGAATCGCCTTTAATGCCGCATCAATCGCAGAAGCCTTTCGCTTTGCCTTAAATGCTTTCAATCGCTTCAGTTGGTCCTTCACGACGGCCTGGTTGAGCTTGTGAAGGTTCTTGAGCGGTGGCTCTTGCATTACATACGAATTTACTCCGACTACTTTTTGCTCGCCGGAATCTATTTTCTTTTGCGCTTCAAAGGCAGCATTTTGGATTTCTCGCTGAACATAACCCGTCTGAATCGCTTTGAGCATTCCGCCCAGTTCGTCGATTCGCTTGATATAACTCAAGGACTTCTCTTCGAGTTGACGGGACAAATCTTCCATAAAATAAGATCCAGCTAAAGGATCTGCCGTCCAAGTGACTCCCGTTTCATCTGCCAAAATCTGCTGAGTTCGCAAAGCCAACAGCGCACTTTGCTCGGTGGGTAAAGACAGTGCTTCGTCAAAAGAATTGGTGTGCAAGCTCTGCGTGCCTCCCAGAACCGCCGCCATCGCTTGATAAGCAACTCGAATGGCATTGTTGATCGGCTGTTGGGCCGTCAATGTGCTGCCCGCTGTTTGAGAATGAAACCTCAAAGCCAACAGATTCGGAGGACAATCAAATCGCTTTTGCATCTCTAGAGCATAGAGCTTTCGAGCAATTCTAAACTTTGCAATCTCTTCGAAAAAATTATTGTGCACGTTAAAAAAGAACGACAATCGAGGAACAAAAGCCTCGAGCGCCAGGCCCGCTTTGAGAGCCGCATCGACATACGCAAAAGCATTGCAAAGAGTAAAAGCGATTTCTTGCGCAGCCGTGCATCCCGCTTCGCGAATATGATAACCACTGATGCTGATCGGATTCCATTTGGGTACCTTTTGGTTGGCAAATCGAAACGTATCCGCCACGAGCTTGAGAGAAAATTCTGGCGGATAAATAAACGTCCCTCGGGCGACGTATTCTTTGAGGATATCATTTTGAATCGTGCCTCTCAGTGCAGAGGGCGAGATTTTTTTGCCTTCGGCGACAGCGACATAAAGTGCCAATAACGTTGCACCCGTCGAATTGATCGTCATCGATGTAGAAATTTCTCCGAGAGGAAGTCCTTTGAGGAGCAACTCCATATCCTCGATGGTCGAAATCGCCACACCGACTCGACCGACTTCACCTTCGGCCATCGCATGGTCGGAGTCATAGCCCATTTGAGTCGGCAAATCGAAAGCACAGCTCAGTCCCGTTTGCCCGTTCTTGAGAAGATAATGAAAGCGCTGGTTGGTTTCTTTGGCACTTCCAAAACCACTATACTGCCGCATCGTCCACGGACGTGTTCGATACATGGTTTTGTAAGGCCCTCGTGTGAATGGAAACACCCCCGCCGCTTCGGAGCCATAAATTCCTTGAACATCCACCCCACTTGAGGTCTTAAAATCCTGCAATTTTGTCTCTGCAGGACCATCAACATTAGCTTGGTTCGCTTTCTTCTTCATAATAGAATCAGGGCATGTTTCGTTTGGCGTTTTTTGTCCTTACTTTTAGCACACTGTTCTTGCTTAACCGTCCAGGATTTAGCCAAGACAGTTTTCAAGATCAACTAAAGCTCTATGATCGAGATGATATCCATAGCATTCACAAAAAGCTTTATACAAAAGAAGGTCGGCATGAGGTGGGGTTTAATTTGGGAGGAATCCTCAATTATGATGGCTATGCCCTCACCAACTTTACCTATCAGTACCATTTTTTTGAAAATGCGGGCATCGAGGCGGGCCTTGGTGGAATTGGGTTTCAATTTAGCGATGACGAAAAGCTCTATATGTATCAGGCCTCGCTGACGTTTTCGCCCCTCTATGGAAAAGTGAGTCTTTTTACTTGGGCAGTGATGAACTTTGACATCTATGTTTTGGGTGGCGGCGGAGTGGTGAGATATGAGGGCCTTGCCAACGGAACATCCTTTATGGCGAACCTCGGTGTAGGTCAGCGTTTTTTTATCAACGAGTGGCTGTCGGCCAAAGTCGAATTCCGAGACTATATGTACCTTCGCAACAATGCGGCAGGCTCTGTGTCGTCAGAATCTGTTCGCCACAATTATGCAATCACGGGGGGAGTTTCTGTCTTGATGCCATTCAGACAGAACTATTGATTTGATGCTCAAAAAACTCATCGCCATCTCAGTTTTGATGCCCACCCTCTTGTGGGCCAATGGAGACAATATTCGCGGGATGGCCCCGCTCACGGCTCTAGTGCTCGACGCTCGAGCGGGAAATTCCGGCCCTTTGAGAGAAGCCTACTCCAATGAGATTGATTTCTTTTTGGATATGGAGCCGGCTCGTCAGCGCGCGGTGATGGAACTCATCAATTTAAGAGACGCCGCTCGAGCGATTGAAGCCAGCGACTACGCCACAGCCGAGCAGAAATTGCGAACGATTCAAGGTTTTGCTTCCGAAAAAAAGTATCTCCGAGGAGCTCTCGATGCTGCCCAAGGCCGATACCAACAATCTCTCGAATCCTTTCGCCAACTCATCGACAATCGGCATGATCTTGACTCTCGACGACTCACGAACTTGGCCTTTATGGGAGCGGCGAGAGTGTTTCACGAGATTGAGGACTATACTCAGGCGATTTATCACTACAATCAGGTGCGCCAACTTGAGTCTGAGTTCTTTCAAGCTGTCTTTGAAAAAGGCTGGTCGTTTTATCTCAACGGCGACATGAATGGAGCGCTCGGCGCGACTTTGACATTTCAGTCTCCTTACTTTGAATCCGCATTTTATCCTGAGGCGATGGTCGTCAGAGCGGCGGCGTTTTTTCAGCTTTGTTACTTTGATCGCGCGACGGCCACAGCTCAAGAAACCAAAAGATCTTGGGAGCCCATTCAAAGACAAATTAAGGAACTTCAAAATCGAGATCCCAAATCGTGGCTCTTTGATCAGCGCATTTTGAAGGGTGTGCATCCTCGAATTCTCGGAGCTTTAGTAGCAGATTCTCGATTTCGTTCTGCACTCAGAGCAAAACTGGGACTCGAAGCAGAACTTCGATCTTTGGGAGGACGAAGAGAAGCGGCTCTGACCAGTCAAGCCTTGGCGCATGTCAAAACTCAGCTTGTGAGCGAAGGTTCAAGAGTCTTAAGAACGGCCGATAAATTGGTCTCCGATGTGCTCGCACAGATGGACATGATCGCCATTGAGATTCTTCAAGCCGCGGCCAATCAACTTTTGGGAATTCCTCCTGAGGAGCAAGCGAAAGTCAAAATTATCGACCTCGGAGATGTAGACTTTGATCGCATGGTTCAGTTTTGGCCTTTTAAAGGTGAGTTTTGGGTCGATGAATTGGGATCGTACTACTACGGACTAAAGTCGAAGTGCGAGACTGAAGCTCTAAGCCAAAGCAAAGTAAAAGCAATTGCTTATCAAGCCGCAATGCGGCGTCTGACGCACCAAAATATCTGGTGAATCGATTGACAGCGGCCCGAGAGAGCAGGAACTCTATAGCTGCAGTTTTGGGATTTAAGATTAACAAAATCAAGGTCGTACGGGCCCCCGAAACTCCCGTACTAAAAGGAGTCGTTCAAATGAAATTCGCTCTTGCGATTGCTGCTATTGCGCTGACCTCTAGCGTGAATGCTGCAACTCCCTATTATGTCGGTGAGAACTTAAAGCCCGACAACAACATCACACTTAACTTTCAAGACACCATGGTCAAATCAGGTGCGTTTGTAGCTGGAAACGACAAGGCCAATATTGCGGCTTTGGAAGTTCGCGGAAATTACAACATCACCGAGAACACCCCTCTTGGCGTGAATCTTCCTTTCTTTATGTCTTCGGAAGAACTCACATCGAGCAATACCAAACGTAACGCTCTTGGAAACATTGGCATTACCTTGGGTTGGGTGAATGAAATTCCTACGGCTGATCGCGGCACGACATGGGGATATCATATGAGCTTGACGGGCTGGGCGCCGACATCTCGAAAAGATGAAGGTAACAGCGTTGCTTTGGCTAACCCCACGACGGATCTCTACAAATATGCCTCCAAGACCTGGACCGGTGCCGGTACATTTGGTGGTTATATGATGAGCGATCAGTTCACCATGAAGGGCAATGTGGGCTATGGCTTTATGCGCGCAAGCGAAGGTCTCCCCAACGCTGCGACTAAGAAAAACGGTCACACAATGACCGGACAACTCGGTCTCAGCTGGCACGCCACTCAGAGTGTTGAACTCAATGCTGAGTACAATGCTGCAGGTGGAACGAGCTTGGTGTTTGGTGATAAAAAATATCGCCACGCGATTGCTCCTTCGATTTCTGGCAGCTACGAGAATATGCGCGCCGCTCTTTACGGCAGCATTCCTCTGGATACCGAAAGCCGAGATACAACCTCGATCGCTTTTGGTTTGAACGCCGGTTATACGTTCTAATTTAAAGAATATCTCAGATGTTCTTGAGAACCCGCGGTGCAAAACACCGCGGGTTTTTTATTGCCGATCCTCAGGCCAAAAAAATGCCCAAGATGCGTAAACAAAATATTCCCCCAGGGCTGTTCATTGTAGCTCGACGAACATCACTGCCGTAGCGGCTGCGATTTACGCAGCAGTGGCTGACTTGACCCCAAAGTAGACAGCCTGCGGATGAGAAAACACAATTGCAGAGACTGAACTTTCGGGCGCCATCATAAAGCCGTCCGTGAGCTCGACCCCGATTTCTTGAGGCTTTAGAAATTCAAAGAGTTCTTTCTGATATTCGAGTTCAGGGCACGCAGGATATCCAAAGCTATAACGCTTCCCTCGATATCGAGCTTGGAATCGAGCCATCATCGTCATCTCAGGATCATCAGCAAATCCCCACTGCGCTCGAATTCGCGAATGCAAAAACTCTGCTGCGGCTTCGGCTGTTTCTAAAGCGAGCGAAAGGAGGGCGTGCGATTTGAGATACTCTCCTTTTGCTTTGTATTCATCACTCATTTCACGCGCAGGCCCTTGCGCAGATGTGACGAAGAGACAAATATGATCTGCGGCTGCATCAGCAGGATTTACAAAATCCGAAAGGCAATATCCTTCTCCTCCCTGCTGCCGCTGAAACTTCCACTCCACCTTGGACATCGACGTCGAAGGATTCCAAAATCGCAAAGAGTTCCCCACGGACTCTGCGCGCACATATTGATAGACGGATTGAGCACTCATCCACTTTTTGGATTCGGCTTTTACCTCTTCCATCAAATCCCTAATCTGCAGTGCCTTTTGAAACCCCGCATCTTCTCTGAGCTCTCTTGCTTTTTGAGAATCTTCAAACGCTCTGATGTGCTGACCGTTCACGCCCAAATGCTTGCCAAAGAGCATGAGCGGATTGATCCACGGCCAAACTTGATCGAGCGGAAGTTTGAGAATATGGCGATCAAAATCAGGGGGGCGCACTGGAGAATCGATAATACTGACAGAAGCCGATCGAGCCTCCGTCGCAGGTCCAGCGACCACAGCAATAGATTTTGTCGCTGCCAGCGCGATTCTTCGTGCAGAAATCTTTTTCTTGAGGCCTTCAAATTTATCATCCTCAACAATCTGCTTGGCGAGTTCAAGGCCATCCATCGCATCATTGGCGTATTCCACAGTCCCCGTCGTATAGGCAGGAGCAATTTTGCGATCCACAAAATTTCGAGAGAGCGCAGCTCCACCGACCAAGATGGGTGTTCCAATTCCCGCGGATGCCATATCCGATGCCGTCTCCACCATCTGCTGTGCACTTTTGACGAGCAGTCCCGAAAGACCAATGATCTGAGGTTTGTACTTTTTATTGGCTTCGATCAAATCAGCAGATGGAATCTTGATCCCCAAATTGATGACCTCAAATCCGTTGTTGGAAAGAATGATCTCGACAAGATTTTTTCCGATATCGTGGACATCGCCCTTCACTGTGGCGAGTACCACTCGCCCACGCAAGCTCGCCGCCGACTTCTCCATGAGAGGCTTGAGGTGATTGACAGCGGCTTTCATCGCCTCGGCACTTTGCAGGACTTCTGCGACGATGAGCTTGTTTTCGTTAAAAAGCTTTCCTACTTCATCCATTCCTGCCATCAGCGGGCCATTGATAATCTCTAAGGGCTTGAGTGTTTGGAGTGCTTCGTCCAAATCAGCAACCAACCCATCTTTAGAACCTTCGATGATGTAACGAGGCAGGCGCTCTTCGAGCTTGAGATTTTCTTTGGGCTCTCTCTTCTTCGTCGAACGCTGCCCAAAATATTCATTGAAAGCCTTAATAGGATCGGCGCCTCTATTGTAGAGCAAATCATCGCAGAGCTGGATCTCGACTTCGGGAATTTCTGCAAATCGCTCGAGTTTTTCGGAGTTCACAATCGCCAAATCAAGCCCTGCCTTGGTGCAGTGATATAAAAAAACCGAGTTAAGAACCTCTCGACCCGCTTGGGGAAGTCCGAAAGAAATATTTGAAACCCCCAATACTGTTTTGGTCCCCGGAAACTTTTCTTTGAGCGCGCGGACAGCGTTGATCGTATGCACGGCACTTCCCACATATTGAGGATCACCTGTGCCGCACGGAAATACGAGCGCATCCCAATAGATATCCTCTTTGGGAATTCCATACTTCGTCGTCAGTAGTTGAAAAGAACGCTCCGCTATCTCGAGTTTTCGCTCAAGGCTTACGCCCATTCCTTGCTGGGGATCATCATCGATGGTGCCGACAATCACTGCCGCCCCAAATTGCCGAGCCATCGGGCAAACACTTTCGAAGCGCTCCTCCCCGTCCTCAAGATTGATCGAATTGATAATGGCCTTGCCCTGAGAATAGGTCAGAGATTCTTTGATCACCGCCGCGTCCGTGGAGTCGATCATCAAAGGAGTGGTGATTTTTTTGATGAGAATTTCGAGAAATGTCTTCATGTCAGACATTTCATCTCGGTCGGGATCCGCGAGGCAGACATCAATGATTTGCGCCTGATTCTTGATTTGCCGTCTCGCGATCTCTGTGCCCTCTTCCCACTTTCCTTCGGCAATGAGTTGCTTGAACTTTCGGCTTCCGATCACATTCGTTCGTTCTCCGACAAGTACAGGACGAACATCTTCGCTGACTTCCAAAAGCTCGATACCCGAAAGAAATGATCTGTCTTTGAGATCAGGAAGACTGCGAGGTTTGAGCTGCGGCGCCAGGCGCGCAAAAGCCTCAATATGACTGACTGTTGTTCCGCAGCAGCCCCCAATCAGATTGAGCCATCCTTTGTCTCCAAACGCTTTGAGCACTCGAGACATCATCTCAGGTGTTTCAAGGTAGCGGCCTTCTTCATCAGGCAATCCCGCATTGGGCGCGCAAGCAATCGGCCAAGGAGAGAGATTAGCCAGAGCACGAATATGCTCCGTCATAAATTCGGGACCGGTGGCGCAATTGAGGCCGATGTACAACAGATCTCGATGATGAAGCGAAACGGAAAGAGCTTCGGCCGACTGACCCGCGAGCATAGTTCCCATGGGCTCAATTGTTCCGCTGACAGCAGCAGGAAGAGCAAAACCTTTTTTTGCGTTTACTCGATCAATAGCGAGGAGAGCCGCTTTGATATTTCGCGTGTCTTGGCAGGTTTCAATCAAAAAATAATCAATGCCGCCGTCATAAAGTCCCTCGGCTTGGACTTCAAAATTAGAAACGAGTTCTTCAAACGTGATTCCACCGGTAACTGAAATGGCTTTGGTCGTTGGACCAATAGAACCCGCGACCCATCGAGGCTTTTGGGCGGTCGAAAATCGATCCGCAGCCTGGCGTGTGAGCTCCGCGATTTTTTTATTGATCTGATAAGCTTTATCTCCCAGCGAAAATTCTGCCAGCACGAGAGGAGTCCCACTAAAAGTCCCGGTCTTTGCGATATCTGCGCCGACTCTCAAATAATCTTCGACCACCGTGGTCAAAATCTCTGGTCGCGTCATGGCGAGGTTTTCGCAACAGCCTTCCTGATCCGGACCGCCGTAATCCTCTGCTTTAAGATTCAATTTATGAACGGCGGTTCCTGTAGGACCATCAATGACCAGCACTCTCTGCCGAAGTGCGGCTTTGAGGGCGGAGATTCGTTCGCTTTTCATCTGAATTACATCAATCAATCGCGCCAATAATAGCAGTCGCCTCTTCGTCGGAGCACGAAAAGATTTCAGAGCTTCATTCCCTTTCGCGCCCGATCACATTTTGTGATCACCTGAGCGCTCCAAATTGTCAATTTAACATATTGATATTCCTATGTTTTTTGACAAATCCGGGCCTCCTAAAGGGCATAGTGATTGCAATCCCTTACCCTGCGAGGTGTTTTATGGGCGGTTCTGACCGATATTTTTTAAAGCTTCTGAGTCTTGGGATTCTGATTGCCGGTTGCGGCGGAAGTGTTCCTGTGACGTCTCAACAAACTAAGAATGCTCCTCAATCACAACAATTACCCAACCAGCAACCGACGGAAGACTCGTCCCCTCAAATTGAAATCATCTACACCTCATGGTCCGAGAGTCCGAGCAATCAGATTCTTGCGCAACGCCTTAATTTTGGGGGGCAGAATGTCACTGAGTATAAAGCGATTGCTTTAGCCGCTAATGATTGCACGAATGCTGATCCTTCCTCTTTGACGGCGCACGCCATCGCTGAAGAATTCACATTCACTCCTACCGAGGGCGCCAACATCGTCTGTGCTTGGGGGCTCTCACAAAGTCAGATTCAAAATTCACCAGTGGCCAGTCGAGTTTTGAGAATAGACACACAAAGTCCACAGGCCATTCAGATTCGAAATCAGGATTTGGGCGCCAGCCCTACAAATATTCTCTCGGCCCGAAGCGTGCAGCTCTCTGGATCCGAAATCACTCATTACAAAGCCATCGCTCGAATCGGAGAAGACTGTAGCTCAGTTAACTTTACGACGACACCTGAGCGACGGATCTCCGAACCCTTTTTGTTTACTCCAACTGCGAATACCTCAAACATTCTCTGCGCGATTGGTCGAGATGAGGCGGGAAACTACCAGACACAAATCAGTCAAAGTGCTGTGCTTGTGACAGATACGCTGAGCCCCGTTGTGGCGATTGCTGACTCATCCCTTGCTCCCTCACCGTCAAACAATCTCTCACCGAGAACAGTGAACTTTTCGGGCTTAGAGGTTGTGCAAGTGAAAGTCCTGCACCGATCGGCTTCGGATTGCTCTTCGGCAAACTTCTCTGGCGTCAACGCTCAAGCAGTCAGCAGCTCATTTACATTCACTCCTACGAATAACTCGCCAAACATCATTTGCGCTGTAGGTCTCGATGCGCTCGGCAATCAACAAGAAACTCCGACAGCGAGCCGAGTTTTGGTCATTGATACGATTTCGCCCGCTTTTGTTCAGATCGACTCTACAGGACTTGGTGCGAGTCCCAGTCGAAGTCTCACGGCTCGAAGCGTGACGCTTTCGGGAACGGGTCTCACTCACTATAAGGCCATCGCTCGCGCTTCCACCACCTGCAGTCTCGCTGATCTCGCGCAAGTCGCCGAACGAGAGATCGCTCTTCCCTTTAGTTTTACTCCTACCGCAAACTCTCCCAATGTTGTGTGTGCCATTGGTCGAGATGCGATTGGAAACTATCAAGTCTCAATCAGTCTGAGTTCTGTTTTGGTGATTGATACCATCGCCCCCAGTCTCACTGTGATGGACAGTTCCATGATGCCGTCTCCGTCCAATGATCTTTCTGCTCGCAGTATTCAGTTTTTGAGCAATGATGCCACTCACTACAAAGCCATTGCACGGTCTTCGGGCAGTTGTTCAGGTGCGGATTTCACGGGCGTTGCGACTCGAAGCATCACAGAAGCCTTTAGCTTTATCCCAACCGAAAACGCATCCAATATTGTCTGTGCACTTGGAATTGATGCTGCTGGCAATCAACAGACCACGCCGATTTCGAGTCGAGTTCTCGTGATCGACACCGTACCGCCCGCATCAATTGTGATTAACTCTACGGGACTTGGTGCGAGTCCTTCGCGCAGTCTTCTGCCCCGAACAATTAGCTTTTTGATGGGAGGCCTTACTCACTATAAGGCCATTCATCGCACCTCAACGCTTTGTACCCTTCAAGATCTCATCGGTGCTCCAGAAGTCGCGATCACCGAGAGCTTTACTTTCACACCTATCGCAAACGCTTCCAACATCGTTTGCGCCATCGGTCGAGACCAAGCCGGTAACTATCAAACTCAAGTGAGTCAGAGCAGTGTGCTTGTGATTGATGTCGCAGCACCCACCGTCATCATTGAGGATTCTTCTCTTTCGCCTTCGCCGTCACGCACCCTCTCAAGAAGTGTCAGCTTCTCTGGGACAGATGTCGCGACAGTAAAAGCTCGGCACCTCCCCAGCGATAATTGCAATGGCGCTGACTTTTCTGGCGTCACTGCTATTCCCGTCAGCCAAAGCTTTGCCTTCACTGCACAAGCCAATGGTCCCAATATTGTGTGTGCGATTGGACTTGATATCGCAGGGAATGAACAGGCTACACCCACGGCGAGCCGCGTTCTGGTCACAGACACGACACCTCCGGCTAATATTCAAATCGATGCGAGCGGACTCGGTGTCAGTCCAACAAACAATCTCTCGATGCGAACGCTTACTCTCTCCGGACCTGAAGTGACTCACTACAAAGCCATCGCTCTCAATGCAACTTCGTGCACCGTCGGCCAAGTCAGTGGTGCGCCCGAAAGAAGCATCGAAACTCCATTCACATTTACCCCCAGCGCCAATGTCAGTGTCATCGTTTGCGCTTTAGGGCGTGATGCCGTTGGAAACTATCAGACCTTGGTGAGCCTAAGTCCCGTCCTCGTCACAGATACAAATGCACCTCAAGCAGCCGTCGGCAACTTGGGAGTCAGCCCTTCAACAGACTTTTCTCCGCGAGAAGCGAGCATTTCTGGAGTGGACGTCACACACTATAAAGTGATCCTGCGCGAAGGCAGAAACTGCACCGGAGTCACTGACTTCTCGGCACAAGCAGAACGCAGCGTCTCTAGTTCATATCGTTTCACGCCAATCTCGAGCGATCTTTCTTTCACGGACAATGTCCTTTGTGTGATTGGCAGAGATTTGGCGGGCAATTGGCAGGCGCTTCCTACGAGAAGCAGCGTTTTGGCGATTGATCGACGAAGACCTCAACTAAGAGTGCAGATACAAGAGCCTCTAACGATTCTTGCACATGGCGCAAATATCCCGCGCCCAGCAGATCGATTGGTGGGGACGGCACCTGTTCAGCAAACTTTTCGAATAGAGAACACTGGCACTTTGCCAATGGAGCTCTCAGGTTGGACTTTGCCCAGCGGATACACGACTAACTCATCACTTCCCTCGTTTATCTCTCATGGTACCGGCGTCAATATAAGTATCCAGATTAATCCCCAAACAGTTGGTGATTTTGGAGGATTTGTTTCATTTGTTTCAAATGGTGCAAGCACAGTGGATCAGCATCGTTGGTCGACCGTCAATACCTACGCCACAAACTACACTCGGGCCCAAGGATGGTTTTCGTTTTGGAATCAACGCTATGTAGGCGATTTCGATGCAGACGGACGAGACGATATCGCCTTTCATGAAACAAACGGAAACATCAACATCTTGTCTTCGACAGGCTCGGGATGGAATCCCCTCGCTCCTCGACCCACTCCTCTTACAGCAGCGAATGGCTGGTTTATTTATCCCGAACAAAGATTTTCCGGAGATTTTGACGGAGACGGACTGACGGATATTCTCGCTCAAACCACATCAGGAACGCTTCAATACTTTCGCAATTCAGGGAGTGCCTTCACACTCACAGACCAGACCCCGACTTCCTTTAGTTTGATGAATGGTTGGTTTGGTTCTGCCAATCAAAGATACATCGCTGATTTTGATGGCGATGGAGCGGATGATGTCGCCTTTCACTATGCGAGCGGCTACATCGCAGTGTATCGACATACGGCGGCGGGATTTACCTTCTGGAGAGGGTTTACAACGGACTTGAGTGCCGCAAACGGTTGGTATCAGACGCAAGATCAGCGAATGGCCGGCGATGTCGATGCGGACGGACGCGCAGATCTTGTCACGGTAGATATGAGCGGAGGCGTTCGGGTCTATCTGAATACGATGACAGAACTAAGCCCTCAAATGGTCACGGCAACGGACTACTCTCAGACTCAAGACTGGTTTGATGGCCGTGGTCGAAGATTCTTAAAAGACGTCTCGGGTGACAACAGGGCTGACCTCCTTTTTGCTGATCAATTTGGCAATACGATTGTTTGGTGTTCAACCGGTGTGGCGTATCAATACTGCGGACGCACTTTGACCAATTACTCTCGAGCCAACGGTTACTTTGATCAAAATCAGCGAGCTCTCATCGGAAAATTCCGAAGTGGTTCAGCGAATGATCTCGTAATCTTCGATGACTCCGGAAATATTCACCACCACTTAGGGGCGATGGTGGCAAATGCAAATGGGCAAAGCCCTTTTGATTTTTACCTGAGCCTTCGTGTCTTTAATAACGTCCCCATTGCCCAAAATCAGAGTATCGAAGTCTACCGAGCAATTACTCATGCGATCACGCTGGGAGCGAGTGATCAAGACCTTCAGAATTTGAATTACGAAATTGTCAGCCCCCCTCAACACGGGACACTCACAGGAAGCGGCGGAAACAGATTTTACCGGTCTAGCGCCGGATTTATTGGCGCCGACTCATTTACATTTAGAGTGAGTGACGGCCATAGCTACTCCAATGTCGCCACAGTTCTCATCTCTGTTGTTTTGCCTTACGAATTGTTTCGAGTTCGTGCGGATGGAACAGAAGAACCTGTGACTTTACCGATTTTAGACCCGTTGGACTTGGGAGTTTATAGTATTCTCACGAGAGAACTATCGCCGTCTCAACGCTTGCGAGTACGACTGCGCAGCGGAGTCGCCAGATGGTACCTCGGCGGGAATGGTTGTACTTCCAGTGAAATCTCCGTCTACTCCCTGGATCTTTGGGGAGAAGAAGTGGGTGAGATTGAATTCAGAGCCCAAAGTCCTCAGGATGGATTTACCACAGAGGGTGTTGTTCAAAGTACCTGCATCCTTGATGGCGTCACCATTCCCGTTCGTGTGACTGGTTACCGTCCCGCAGCGGCCCCACAGGATTTTGCTGTACTCGTAAACGTCTATACTTTTACTCAGAACGGACAAGACTCCACCGGTGATGGACCTGCAATCCTCAACTCTGTCGTGAGCATCCTCAATCAGCGCTTTAATCGAAACGGACAGCAGTTGATTCGTTGGGGAGCGGGATCCGCAATCAACATCGATAACCATCCCTGCTACGAAGACGTCAACCAGTCCTGTCTTCTCACCTTGCGAGCCAGTCACGGTGACCCCACTCGCGCGAATATATTTATCGTCAATCGCTTGCCGGGATCTGTGGCCGGATACACTTATCGATTTCAGAATCCGGGACAATACGATGGTGCCGCCGTCGTGATTCGTCGAGGCTATGCGACCGCTCTCAATGGAGTCGTCACCACCCATGAATGGGGCCATGCCATCGGATTGCCCCATACTGCCGGAAACGAACATGGAGGTCCCCATTTGGAGCTAATCTACAATGACTACTGCCAAATGAATGCCGAATTCTCCGTCGGACCTTCAGGATATTCAACCAATGAGTGGCCCGCATCCGGCAACATCATGAACTGGATGGCTAATGGCTCTACCAATTTTTATGGGGGCAATTATGGAGTCCCGCTCTCGCAGATCTTTACCTGCTGGTCTAACGCCACTTACAATTATCTGAATCCATAGTCGGCACCGAGGGAGATGAGCGAGTGAATTGGATATTATTGATCGTCGCAGTTTTGATGAGCTCTTCGCTGCAGGCGATGAGCGATCTCGAAGTCGCGCAAAAACTCGATGATATGCATGGAATTGACTGGGGATTTTATTTTGAAGAAAAAGCCGAAGTCGCTCTGATTCTCCGTCGATTTGCTGATGACCCCGAATCCATTCCGACATCTTCCGAACCCACGCTCAGAACAAAAACTCAACTCAGCGAGCGCGCCCTCAGTGAGCTAGGGCATTTTGTCGTTTCAAGTGATGGAAGAATTCTTCCAAGCTACGAAGCGCTCTTTGAACGCCTTAAATCTCAGATTCGAGCCGCTTCTACTGTGAATGATTCTACATTTGCCGCCATGGAATTTCTCAAGAATGCCAACACCCCAGAGACAGTGAATTTTCTTTTGGAGATGAGTCTCAAAGGCTCTGAAAAGATTTCGCAGACTTCGTTGTCTCTTTTGCAAAATTGCCTCGCCGATCGTCCGCCCGTGCAATCCGGTCAGATGGATGCATTTGCGATTGGACCACACCTCTATAAAGATTTTGAGAGTCGTGGTCGCGCCGACGCCTGGCGCAAGGTTCTTTCAAACGCCGCGTATACATTTGGAAAGCTCCTTGAGCGCAAGAACTTGAAGGGACCTGAAGAGGCACGTCTGCGCCAACTTCAGCAGGCTTCTCTCACGCTGAGCGCTGGAGATCCCGAACAAAAAAGGTTCAACAAAACCTCTGCCAATAGTGAACAAACTGAGCCTGCGCTTCCTTTAGATATCGAAACTCCTCGGACGCCTGCGGGCTCCAAGAATTCTCCCAATGTGGACGTCACAGGAGCTACCCCGATTGGCAGCGATCTCAAATCCCAGGCTCAAAACGGCGACGCCGATCATGAGTCTTCCTGGCTAATTTGGGCGACACTTCTCAGTGCAACTTCGTTCTTAATATTCTGGTTGATTCGAAAATATCGATCCAATTGACCCGAACCAAAATCCCCACTAACCCTTTTTCTCATGATTTATGTCTTACTCGCATGGGGCCTGGCTCTCACTACGACGGAGATTGAACTCGTCCCTTTAAAGCGTCTGGGCGTTGTCCATTCCGAAAAGCGATTTGACCTTTCGGGTCTTCACATTCCATCGGCCGCCCTTAAAAAACATTTGGGAATCAGCGGAGACATTCTCTTCGTCAATGACAAGACCTCCCATATTTATGTGGGCAAAATCCAAGGGGACCAGATTCGGGTTGAGCAATGGATGGATCTCAAAATCAAAGGCTCCGACTTTGAAGGCATCGACGGAGATGATTCCTCACTCTTTGTCGTTAATGAGTCCAACGCTCACGTGTATGAAATCCTACCGGGGAAAAAATTTAAAACTCACAAAGACTTTGAATCCATGACTCATCGAAAAGATGATTACAAGATCACCAAGGATTTTGGGATAGAGTCCCTGGCCGTCAGCCCAGACTGGATTCTACTCGGAAAAGAAAGGCCTCCGCTGGCTATCTTCCCCATCTCGCGAAAACCGAAATTCAAAACTCTCCCCTTGCGTCCCCGCAGTGGCATCGGCTCACAAACGGATTCACGCATTCGAGGCTCATTTTTGTATACTCTCGATCGAGAGATCCGAGGACTCTGGAAGGATTCCCTCAGTGATCTCAGCGAAAAGGGATTGGCGATTTTTAAGAATACCGCCGACAAGCCCGAGAATCGATTCAAGGTCGTCGATCGCTTGGGAAATGTTCATCCAGAATGGGGAACTGCCGAAGCACTCGAAATCACAGATTCTGAAATCTGGATTGGACTTGATAATAATGGAATGAAAACTGAAACGGGCGAAGAACGGCCACTCGTTTTGGTGTTTCAGCGGCCTCAGGGATTTTGATTCTTAAGCGCGCTGAATGACTGTAGGCAAAAATACTACTTTGGTAGGGGCAGAAGCTTTTTCGAAGCGGACGATGGTCTTAAAGTTTTCAATGTCATTGTCTTGCTTGACGAATTCGGCGAGCTCATCAATCGCTTGAATTTCGGTCATTCGATCAAGTTCAGCAGCAGCTTCAGCGATGGATTGATCAAACTCTCGTTCAAAGGCCTTCTCTTCGAGATCCAGGAGATCTTCGAGGATCGCGCTATAATCTGCGGCCATTGTTTCTGCGTCTTCGAAACTAAACTGAAGTGCTGTATTCATCTCAATCCTCCCACTCACACACTCAAATAGAGCAAGTCGCGTGCCATCGCAGGGGTGCATTTAATTTACCCATAAATATCAACTCATTAGCCCAAAAATTGGCCAAAAAGATCGTTCACAAAAACTAACGTTGTGCCAAATATTGTCCTTCACAACCAAAACGCAGTTTTAGATCTATATAATTGTTTTTATTAATGTTTATTAAAAATTGCCTCCCTCAGAATCGTTCACATTTTTAAAAAATAAATTTCGGGATAAGTGAATCTCAGTCAATTCAACCACTTAAGAGTACATCCCGAGATTGTCGCGTTCACATTTTGAAAGCGACAAATTTGGTCCCAAAGCAACAACCCCAGTCGTGAGAATTTAAATCGAATAATTATTTAATATTTTCATATAGATACAGACAAATTGGCTCCAGGAGTGGATTTTAAGTGTTCACTTCTGAGGCCCTCTCAAGTCCTGACGCAAGTGCTACCATGAATACAGGGGGAGTGAGGGAAGAGTGGAAGAGAAAAAACCATCCATTTATGACTATCTGGATTACCGAAAGTATCTTTCGGACCTCTTTCAGCATTTGAGATCGCGCGGAAAGTTTTCGGCGCGATCTTTTGCCGCACAAGCGGGCTTTGGAAGCATCGGTTATATCACCATGATCCTTAAGGGCGAACGAAACCTCACTGCCAAAGCCGCCGATCGAGTGGCAGATGCCCTCAAACTGACAAAAGGCGAACGCGAATTTTTTGTGAAGCTCGTTCACTTTAACTCCCTCGACAAACTCGAGGACAAGGACGCCGCCTATCAAGATCTTCTATCGTCAAAAAATTACCGAAAGATTCGCAAACTCGACGCCAGCAATTATGATTTCTTTTCGCATTGGTACTACGTTGCTCTTTTAGAAGTACTCGATACCAATCTTAAAGATGCATCGATCGACGAGATCGCAACTGCCATTCGAGTTTCGGCCCACGATGTCGAATCAGGCCTCAAGGTTTTGCAAGATCTCAAATTCATAGAGAAGACGCCCACGGGGTGGCGTCGCTTGGATACCATGCACCAAACCGAACCCCAAGTGAGGAGCTTGAGTGTGAGAAAATTCCATCGAGAAATGATCAGCAAAGCTCTCGAATCGATTGATACTTATCCTGCCGATCAGCGTGAACTCGGATCGCTGACGATTTCCCTCTCCAAAGAAAGATTCGAAGAAATGCGAAAGAAAATTTTTGAATTCAGCCGGGAGATGAACGAGCTCTTTTCCAACGACCCTTCACCCGATCGAGTCTATCAACTCAACTTCCAGCTCTTTCCACTGGCTGTTCTCCAGCAGTGGGAGAAAGAACGGCGACAGGGCTCTTGAGCGATGAGAGCCACGCCGGAAAAAACACAATCGCGCTGATAAAACAGGCGAGCAGTCCCACAATCGCCACCCAACCCAGTGACGCAATTCCGTTGTGATTGGCAAATGCCATCCCTCCATAACCACAAATGGATGTCAGCGTGCACAAAAAGACCGTGGGTCCGACAGCAAAAGTGGCCGAGCGATCAGGTTGAGGATCCCCCTCATCTCTAAACTCTTTAAATCGATGAAACGTATGGATGGAATTATCCACAACCATCGCTCCCAATGAAGCCAATGCCACCATATTAAAAAAGTTAATCATTGTGCCTTCGACCACCAAAACAAATCCCGTATAGACAAATCCTGCCACTACCGGCGCCAGAGTTGTCGCCGCGTCTTTGAGATTTCTAAAATCAAGCCAGCAAATCAAAAAAACCAAGATAAACATTCCGAGCACAAGCCAAGGCCCTTCGCTGACGACGCGCGATACAATATCAGCAAAGATAATCTCATTACCCGACATCAAAACGGTAAGGCCTGTCGCGGCAATGAACTTTTCAACATCCGCTCTAAATCTCATGGCGCGTCGGCCGTCTGCGGCGCCTCCGTCATCAAACAAAAAGACCATCGAATCGCCACTGCCATCGCTCGCCATAAAAGGTTCACGAGTTTCTGGCGGAATGTCGGAGAGCTGAATGGGAACTTGATCGTAACCTTTGACCTTCATTTCTTTGAGGGCTTTACGCACTAAGGGATCTTCAAACCGATCAATCCACTCGGGCTCGAGCTCGTCTGCAACTGTTTGAATTTTTTCGATTCGAAGATTCTGATCCCGCGGCAAAAAGCTCGACAATCCAGACATCAAATGGATCTCAGGAAACGACTTCCCTTGCGCTCTATAAAATTCCATGAACTGAGCGGCTTCGTCCTCAGACTTAAAAACCGCCACAGCTGAGGGCGCTAAGCGCTCCGAAAATATCTCTCCTAAAGCTTCTCTCGCAGGACTGGTGATCCGCGCCTTGACGCTTTCTTCAAACGTATAATCAAACCTAAATTTTTGATAACAAGCGATCGCTCCTCCAATGACGAGTGCTGCCGATGTCCATCGCAGCACTGTCAGCAACGAGGGTGGCCAAAAATTGGTCGGATTTTTTTCGAGCAGCCATTCTGCAAAATTTAACGTCCAGGCTCGAGATCCCCGCAATTTTTCGGTCAGCAAAATCCAAGCCGGCATAAAAATCACAAAGGCGCCCGCTGCGGTCATCACCAATATAATTGCGACACGTCCAAATTGCGCAAATCCCTGAAACGAACTCAACGTCAGCAACGCGAATCCACAAAGAAGTGCCGTCGACGATGTGAGAGTAGCGCGCCCCGTCGATCGCCAAGTTTTTTCTAAGGCCTCCCCTACAGCGAGCTTTCGTCGTTCATCCGTAAATCGCGCCCAAAGATGAATTCCAAATTCAATGCCGACTCCAAAAACTACCAACACCAAAAAAATGGCGATAGAATTGAGCGCACCTTCAAAGAGAGCCACGAGTCCCATTCCGACGGACAAGCCAACCACGAGTGGAGGAACCGTTGTCAAAAGTGCCCAGGGAGTTCGAAAGTAAAGCGACACGAGGAGCAAAATAACAAGAATTCCTAACCCGCCGACCTGCACATCGCGCGATATCGAATCAAATCGACTGATATGATTGGGGATACTCCCCAAAATCTCGTACTTAATCTGGGGATCGAACTCACTCCAATTAAAGTTCCTCAAAAACAAATCCAGCTGTTTGAGAGTTTTTCGATTGGACTCGATATTAAAAGAAGTCCCCGCGGGCAGAATGCGAATGGCTAAGAATTTTTCATCCTTTGTTTGGTAATACGGAAGCATGTCTTCGAGCCGTTGCAGAAGTTGCTTTGCTTGATCCATCCCTTCATCTTCGGAGGCAGGGCTCTGCGGATTCGTCGCGGGTGTTGAACCCTTTTCGGCATCGATCGTCGCTTCGAGTCCTAACGGATCGACGACTGCTGCATTCTTTTTTCGTTCTCTCTCAATACGAGACAAAATCGAATCCAACGAATCCACGGGGATGAGCTTAAACTTATGCGTTTCAAAAAAGTCCTTAGGCGTTTTGAAGCGAACGGATTTGGCAAAAGGTGGGTCTTGAGTTTCTAAAAAATTTTTAAAGGCTTCGGCAGCTTTGAGGCGATTTTCAAAACTCCCCCCCCCAAAGGACGACCTTAAAGTCCCGGGTCCCTCCCGCTTTTTGATCAATTTTCTCGAGACTGACGACACTTTGAGCGCGCTTCGGCAGCAAGCTCTTGAGATCCGAATCGAGCTTCACTTTTTGGGCAAAAAACAATCCCACTGCGACGAGCACAATGGATGTTCCAATCATGGTCGGCCAAAACCGCAAATTCCACTGCGAAAATCGCTTCAAAAAGCGATCGACAACCCCTTGAGCGCTTGAGTCTGACATATGCCCTCGTGACATTAGGATGAGCGTTTTGTACAAGGGAATCCATGAATTTATCGCAGTTTGTAGGACCTTTTTCAGCAGAGACCTATCGGCAGCGACGATCGCAACTCATGCGAGGTCTTGCCAAACTTGAAAAGGATTTTGTTTGTATTTTTTACAGTGGCTTTGAGGCCATTCGAAATCACACGAGTCATTTTCCATTTCGCGCTCACTCAGATTTTCTTTACCTCACGGGATTTGCCGAACCCGAGGCGCTGTTGATCTTAGAATCCAAAGGCGGAAAATTTTCGACGCGCATGGCCCTTCGACCACGAGATCTCTCCCCCCATCGCGGCAGCGAAATCTGGGAGGGTGAGCGCCTCGGAGTCGAGCGAGCTCCCAAGGTCCTTGGCTTGGATGCAGCGTTTGATATTCACCACGCAGACAAAGAGATTCGTCACGCCCTCTCTCGCGTCACGACACTTTTTTGGAACCTCGGGGTCTATTCGGATTGGGATCGCAAAGTTCTGGATTACGTCACCTACGCCAATTCAATCAATCGGCTGATTCCAAACGTTCTTGCGATTCGGGATTCCCGTCCTGTCCTGCACGAAATGCGAAAGGTGAAGACTGCTGAAGAAGTCGAGGCCATGCGACGCAGCGGCAATATCGCATCGCAAGGTCATATTCGAGCGATGGCCACTACAAAAGTGGGACATTTCGAGTATCAAATTGCCGCAGAGATCGAACGCGAGTTTCGCCGTCTCGGCGCGCAAAGTCCTGCATACACATCGATCGTGGCGACGGGAGCGAATGCGTGCACGCTTCACTATCGCGCAGGGCCCGCGCGAGTTCAAAAGGGAGACCTTATCCTTGTTGATGCAGGAGCCGAACTTGACGGCTATGCCTCAGACATTACTCGCTGCTATCCCGCGAGCGGAAAGTTCACCAAAGAACAGCGCGCTATTTACGAAGTAGTCCTTGAATCCCAACTCGCTGCCATCGAAGCGGCGAAACCTGGAGTCAAATTCAATAAGCCTCATGATGAAGCAGGCAAGATTCTCTCCGAGGGTCTAAAGGCGCTCAAAATTATCAAAGGTCAATCGGCTCAGGCGATTTTTAAAAAGGGACTGTGGAAAAAATATATGCCTCACGGGACCTCTCACTGGCTGGGGCTCGATGTCCATGATGCCGGTCGATACAAAATGATTGATAAGCCTCTTGAGTCACTCCCGCTCGTGGAGGGATGCGTGATCACGGTGGAACCGGGATTGTATTTTCATAAAAGCGACAAGTCCGTTCCCGCTCAATATCGAGGGATTGGAATTCGAATCGAAGACGACGTTCATGTGACACGATCAGGCCCCGAAGTCTTGACGGCCGCTTGTCCAAAAACGGTGGAGGCGATTGAAGCCGCATGCGGACCTCGACTTTAGACAAGTCCCCTACTGACGATCCTCGACTAGAAAACCATTGGAAGTGGAGATCGGCGGCAGATTTGCCAAAGGCCTCTCATAAAAACTCCATAGCGATCGTCAGTTATCCTGATGATGAAGGTGTGCGTCTCAATAATGGTCGACCAGGAGCTAACGAAGGGCCCGCGCGCATTCTTTATTTTTTGGGGCGAATGGTCAAAACGTCTGCCACTCCCGAAATTGTGATAGTGGGAGATCGATTTACTCAGCTTCGCGTTCGCGAGCGACACGATGCCGCCGAAGCCACTGTTACGCGTTGTTTTGAAAAAGGTTATCGAGTTCTGACTTGGGGTGGAGGCCACGACTACGGCTACCCTGATGGCGCGGCGTTTTTGCGAACATTTCCCAGGGGCAAAATCCTCAACGTCGATGCCCATCTCGATGTGCGCCCCGTGATTGATGAAAAGCTCAATTCAGGAACCGCATTCTCAAGACTCATCGAAAAATTCGGCGGCCAAAAAATTTGTGCCTGGGGCCCACAGAGACATTGCAATTCCGAAGCTCAATGGAATTGGGCTGCAAAACAAAAAATGAAGATTCTTAATTATCAGAAGCCACTGCCTCAAATGAATGGAACGGTGGGATTGAGCATTTGTTTGGATGCATTTGCAGGCATTCGAGGCGTGTCGGCTCCTGCGATTTTGGGACTGAGCATCGAACAGAGTTTTGATTTACTCAAAAAAATTGGCATTCGCTCGCCTTGGCTCGGAATCTACGAATGCGCGCCTCGATATGATCCACAAAACGAAGATTCGGCACGACTCGCAGCACTTTTGAGTTTTCATTTTATCCATGCTTCCCAACTTTTGAGGGCGTAACTCATGCAGCTCATTTTAGGTTCAAAAAAAGTTTCTACTTGGTCTCTAAGACCTTGGATTTTGATGAAGGAACTCAAGATCCCTTTTGAAGAAATTGTCATCGAACTCGATCAACCCAACACAAAAGCAGAGATCCTCAAACATTCTCCGTCGGGACGGGTACCTTGTTTGAGAGACGGCGACATTAGTGTCTGGGACTCACTCGCTATTATCGAATATTTGGCAGAATCAAATCCCAAAGTCTGGCCGCAGGACAAATTGGCTCGTGCTTGGGCTCGCTCGGCGAGTGCCGAAATGCATTCTGGATTTGCTGACTTGCGCAAAAATCTTCCAGGTCAATTTTTGAAGCGTGAATTGTCGTATCCAAAAGAGAATCCCTCAGTTCTTGCAGATATTTCTCGCGTTCAGGAGCTCTGGAACGTGGCCCTCCAAAAG
>JACCDT010787401.1_pt1 | contig 31666 bp, 45 predicted proteins | sample 7446291 | NCBI WGS metagenome assembly JACCDT01 (sample SAMN15323446, study PRJNA562643) | freshwater metagenome | isolation source: river surface water | place: USA:Blue River Watershed | collected 2017-08-17
ACTCTCGAAACCCTGAAAGGGGCAGAGAAAATCACGAAGGAAACTCTCCGTATCCTTTCCCGTGAAATGCTGGATGCAATCCATGTCGGCGGCGACATTCAACCCGTCAATCGGCTTCTGGAAGTGCTGACGCCAATGAATCGCAAAGCTTGCGTCTTGTTCTTTCAAGAATTCTCCGGCCATCTGTATTCCGAAAAGGAACAGAAGTTCGGCAAGCGGGACAAGGGGAATTCTGGCAAAAAGGAACAAGCTTCTGCTGAATTCCTTGATGATCCGCTGAATAACATCTGGTCGTGGGCCGATCGCCATATCGAAATAGAAGCGAAGGAATTCACTTTGCTGAAAATCACCAAGCAAACCGAAAGCTTGCTCAAGAAGGCGGACAAGGCGGGCTTCAAACAAGCTGATGTGTTCAAGGCCATGCTTGCCGGCGGCTTGGAGATGGATACCATTACGGCCATCCTCGTCGAGATGGGCGAAGCTGAAGTTGCTCCGCAGTAATACGGGAAGCTCTGCCTTACCGGGTAGCAGGACTCTTTACAAGGGCATACGCTTATCGGTGCATGTCCTTGTATGGCGCTCTTGCCAATACGAAAGGAACTGCTATGTTCATCTCTCAGCAGTATTTCTCCTCCTCTCATAGGGAAATCTCCCTGTGTTTCCGTGTCCATTCATGGCGTAGAGCTAGGAATTACGACACAATAAAAGCTTTCTATTGCATATAGGGGAACAACATGCGTAAGAATAAAATTCAAGTTGGAACCAAGGTTGTTGTCTTTCGTCGTTGCCGTAATTGGTGGAACAAAGGGATGGATGTGATTATTGGCCACACTTTCACTATCAGCTCCATCACACCTCCGAAGGATGTGAATGACTCTACAACCTATGAGCTATTCACCAAGGAAGCGGGTGTAGCATCGGGGTTTCTGGTATCCTCTGATTGCTTGCGGGTTGTCTAACATGCATTGGTCTAAGCTTCTCCCTCAATCTGCTACTGAATGGGCTTTGTGTGCAATAGGGGCAATTGCTGTCTATCTTGCTCTCTGCATTGTCTTAGCTTTCGGAACTGTGTATTACTAACAGCATCTCTCTTATATATACTGTATATAATATGTATAGTATATATACTAGGCAATGTTGCCTGTAATGAATGAAAGGAACTCAGCATGGCTCTCTACAATGCACAAGGGCAGGACGTTACGAATGCTATCATCAAGATGCAGCGTAACAACCCGCAAGTGTTCAAGAAGAACAGAGAGAACATTCTCTGCAATCTACGGGAAGTGCTCCTTCCCTCCCACAAGAACAGCGGAACCAAGATGTTTCGCATGGAAGAACGTGCGAGGATGGTTTAACATGGAATTGCTAGATGTTGTTATAGCATCTGCCATCCTCATTCTCTTGTATGTCTATTTCGGGGAACCATCGTGAGCGTTACAGCCACATACACCCATGAACAGGGATACAAGTTCAACATCTTCTATCGCACTAGGGGAGGATTTCTGAGAGCATTGTCTCGCAGCAAACATGCGACATTAGACAATGCTGTTGATCACAGCTCCTCACAGATCATCAGGCTTTCCGATTTGGAAGCTTACAAGAAAGGAAATAAGAATGCGCTTTGATAATGCTTTTCTCACGAAGGCACAAACCATCGGTATGCAATTCGTGGATAACGGCCAGACGTTCTCTGTCTGGAAGGACAACAAGGGTGCTGTGCATGTCTCCGAACATGCCTCAGTGACACAGAAAGCTTCCATCCTTGCTCTTTACTGGAAGCGACACAATCAATACATGCCCAAGAAGGCACATTAGAGCCTCTCTACGGGCTTATCAGGGCTTGTCCTATACCAGCATATAGGGCAAGCTTTTCTAGCCTCTTGTAGGGGCTGTAATTCATTCTGAGGAACTAACATGGCTTATGAGGCTGGAGACCTAGTACAGCTCATTGATTTGGATGAGTGGTATCTCCCTCAAGCGGAGATTAAACTCTACAAGAAATATCGCATACAACAATCTATGAAGTTTCCTAATGGATTTAATGGGAACATGATTGGAGGATGGTGGGTGCAGGATGGAGCAGTTGTTCCTGTTGAACATGCCTTCATCAGAGGTGAGAAGGTGAGGATTGCCCTGAAGGTGGAGAAAGAGGAAGGCTGGGAGAACATATGGATTGCTCGTATGACTCAACATATCGGAGAGATATACACCATTGCTGACACTAGGGGTGCAGGTGTATATTTTGAGGAGAGCCGTGAATATGGCTGGCCTCTTGGCTGCCTTGAGCCTGTGTAAAGAATAAGCTGCCCTTAGCTCAGCGGATCAGAGCAACGAGTTTCTACCTCGTGGGTCGGGAGTTCAAATCTCTCAGGGCAGGCCACAACAATGTTCCCTCTGGTGTATTGGTGGCACAGCTCATACCCTCTATTGTTGTAATAAGATAATGTACTGCTTGGGCTATGAGATTAGCTTATAGTAGAGGATTGAAAGGAGTGGGTTCAATTCCCACAAGGGAGCACCTATTAACTGCGAGAGTGGCGTAAAGGTAGCCGCTATGTTCTTAAACAGCATTGCCGTAGGGCGTGAGGGTTCGACTCCCTCCTCTCGCACCAACTAAAGGAACTAAGATGAGTCATGCTGAATATGTCGCATTATGCGAACAAGTGATTGATGCTGATGGCCTCACTGCTGATGCAAAGGCTAACATCATTGCACAATATACCAAGGTGCGTCTCGCTTCTATGGAAGGGCAATAACATGAGCATCCCCCGTAATGATATGAGGCAGGCTATGCATGGACATAAGCCTGTATGTCCTGAAGGAAAGGCTATGGGTGCTATCCCTTATGCTTGTCGGAACGACCCTGCTGGGTGTAAGTGCAAGAAGCAAGTGGTGCATTACACTCCCACTAATAGCGACTTCATCAAGGTGGGGCATGGTGCATTCGTCAAGCCTATTGACCATCCTGATGAAGAACGTGTGTCCAATGTTAAGTATGTCATCACCTCGCAGGTGGTGGCATATGACAGGGACACTGATGAATTTGAAACATTGAACACTCTCTATAAGCCAATGAAATGAATGTCATAGTGCTCCACCCTGCTGCATCAAAGGAATCAGCAGAGATGTTAGCTGGTTTTCTAGGCTGCCAAGCCTCCAATCCCTATCAAACAGGGAAAAGGAAATATACGGATTACGACCTAGTAATCAATTACGGCTGCAATCGTAAGCTCACAGTGAATGCTAAAATCAATTCAGCTACAGCTATATCCCGCTGCATTGACAAGCATACCACTTTCTCTCTGCTCAGTAAGCATGACATCCCTGTGCCTCAATATACATTGGACAAGAACGTGGCTGCTACATGGCCATGTGTTGTTGTTCGTGCAGAGAAAGATGGGGCAATGAATGCAGGCATGGAATATTGTTATCCGAAAGGGAAAGCTGCATGTGTTCCTGATGCTGAGCTTTACACTGAATACTTCAATCATAAGAAGGAATTCAGGGTGGTGGTGTTGAAGAATGCTATCATCGCTTGCTATGAGAAGGTGAGAGAGGGTGATGAGTGGATGTTCTATGAGCGTACCTATCAATACCTCCTCCCCATCAAGGAAGCCTGCCTGATGGCTGCTGCTGCCCTTAAGATTGACTATGTAGGCTTTGATGTTCTGGTCAATCAAGACAACGAGTTTGTAATTCTGGAAGCAAATTCAGCGCCTATTATTACAGAAGATGTAATGAAGGCATTCAAGCGTCTAATCAAGAAGATGGAGAAGGGAATTGGATAATATTGCTGCCAAGAAGCCAGCAGCTAAGAAGCCTGCTGTTACGTATAAGCAATTGGTTCCTGAAGGCTGGCAAAAAGGTAGGACAGGGAATTGCCATTACGTGTTTCTTGATGGAAAAGGGAGCATTCGTCAGCACATTGCTGATGTGTGTTTTGCTAGATTTCACTCTCCAAATGGCATTGTTAAGGGGAAATTCCTCATCAATCAACATAACACTCCCTCAACATACACCGCCAATGCAGAATACATCAACGATAAGAAGTTTAGGGCTAAGCTTCTTGTCTGGATTAATTGGATTGTGAAAGAAAGTCCTTTCCGTTGGGCATTCACCAATGGGAAAACAGCTTTCCTCTCTCATGGCCTCAATTTCAATTGCAAAGTGTCCCATAAATATGTATTTGGGGCTTGCAATGCCATCCGTGAGGGGTGGGAGTTTCCTTGGAGGGTGGAATATTGGCATCAATTGATAGATCAGGGTGTCTCCAAAGAACTCAGCTATTACGTTGTATCCATGATGGGTATTAGTGGCAGACTGTTAGGTGGCCAAGGGCATGCTGTAATACAACAATGCCCTTCAGGGAAGGCTTTCGATTGGTTTAGAAAGCTAACATTAGCAAATGTTGTGGCTATTGGCAAACCTATGTCGAAGCTGGCTGATTCTCTGTTCGGGGTTAGCGCATTGTTCTGTTGTGGAAAACCCTCTGCCACACATAAAGACCTGTTCAATGGGAAGGATTTGAAAGCCTTTCTCAAAAAATTTGGGGCTAAAGGAGGACAAAACGAATGGGGAGATGCTATGACAACCCTCTCTTTCACCAATCCAGATTTAATCAAGGCTCTAAAGGAGATTGACAATGCCTAAAGTTTATATTCTCAGCGGTGATGCACAATACACTGCTCTCTTCAAAGATTTTGGATTTGAGGTTATTACGTCCTTAACGGAGGATGTCCCTGATTTGGTGTGCTTCACTGGTGGTGAGGATGTGTCTCCCCATCTGTACGGAGAAACACCCCACCCTCAGACATTCAGCTCCTCTTTCCGAGATGCCTTTGAGCAGCGACTCTTCAAGGAATTTCTTGAGGCCAACATCCCTATGGTGGGCATCTGTCGAGGAGGACAATTTCTGAATGTGATGAATGGTGGCAAGATGTATCAGCATGTCAATATGCATACACAGAGCCATGTTCTCACTGATGTTAAGAGTGGGGAAACTGTGATGGCTACCTCCACTCACCATCAGATGATGCGTCCTTCCATCAGTGGTAAGATTTTGGCTACAGCCCGACAGGGCGGCTATAAGCAGCACATGAAGGATGGCCGTGTTGAAGTATCAAAGATGGAGGAACCTGATATTGAGGTGGTGCTCTATCCTCATACACGTTGCCTCTGCTTCCAGCCCCATCCTGAGTTTGGTACTGAAGAACTTAAGGTGTATTTTCACAACCTCATCAATCTGCATCTGGACATTTAAGGAGAATTATCATCTGCGGAATCGTAGGTACTGCAGGCACCCTCACTAAGAGGGAAGAGGATGTGTTCAAGGAACTCCTCATCATTGATTCAGTGAGAGGAGAGGACAGCACTGGTGTTGCTTTCATCAATCGAGCTAATGAAACTCTCATTGCTAAGGCAGTGGGTGATCCCTTCCAGCTTATTGATGGCAGGCATTTCATGGCTGGTATGCGTCAAACAAACAAGTGCATCATTGGTCACAATCGGTGGGCCACCACTGGCAAGGTGAATAGAAAGAATGCCCATCCCTTTGACTTTCCTTCCCTTGTAGGGGTGCATAATGGCACTCTCCGTAACAAATACAAGCTTGAGAAGCATATGGATTTTGATACGGATAGTGAAGCCCTTTATTATAATATTGGGCAATTCGGTCTTGAGAAGGTGATGCCTGAAGTTGATGGAGCTTACACCCTTGTGTGGTATGACAAGGATGGTGGTTCTATCAACTTCTTACGTAACAAAGAACGTCCTCTTTTCTACACCTTCTCTGCTGATAAGAAGCAATTGTTCTGGGCCTCTGAACTGTGGATGCTGATGGGTGTGCTATGGCGCAAGGATGTTAAGTGTGCCAAGATTGAAGAACTACCTGTCAATATGCATCTCTCTTTTGACATTCCTGCATCAGGGAAAGAGTTTGATGAGCCGGTAACACAGGAGATCAAACAAAGTTTTTTCACCAAAGGTACGAGTACGACAGGTTCCAACACTACGACCTCTATTGACAAAACCGGAACGAAGCACGGGAAAATCATTTCTCTCCCATCTAATAGGGCGCCTGATGGCTTGAAGGGTAAATCCACCATCATTCGTCCTATGCATTGGACTAAAGATGGGCAGGGAGCATATGTAATCAATGCTGTCTCTCATGAATATCCCATGAAGCGTTTCAAAATTTATGCCCATAGTGAGCAAGAGTGTAAGGATGTGATGGCTGTTCAGCGTTGGAATGCTGTAATTGGTGGTCACCATAGCTCCAGCTTAAGCTGCTATAAGGTTAATATCCTCTCTCTGTCCCGTGTGGAAGAGGATGAAAAGAAAGCTATCATCCCTGTCCTCCATAAGTTCAAAAAAGATCATCGTAATTTTATGATTGACAAGGAGGAGTTTGACAAGAAGTATGATGCTTGTTGCTTCTGCGGTAGTTTGCTAGAGTTTGATGAGGACTGGAAAGCATTCTCAAATGATACAGCCCTCTGTGCTTCATGTGCTTCTGATAAGGAGATTGTTGATTATCTCCCCCATACCTCTCATTAAGGAATAAACATGCTATTCAATGCTGGTCTGTCTCCTCTGGCCAACTCCCTGCTGAAGGGTGTTCCCTTTGTTTCAATTCCCAACAATCCTCGCAATAAGAAGCAAGAGAAGAAGCCTTTGAAGTATCTCTTTGTTTCTACTAAGTTTCTTGAAAAGAAGGACGAGGCTGGTGTTGTCCATCAGTTCATCCAAGGCACTAGCTGCAAGCGTAATCCACCTAAGCCGCTGTCTAAGCGTGACATTCATCGTTCTATTGGAGTGTAAATAAATGAATAACATTCTTGTTGGATGTGATCCTGAAGTATTTGTTAAGCAGAATGGAATTTTTCTCTCTGCATTTGGTCTAATCAAGGGAGATAAGGCTAATCCCCTCCCTGTGGATAAAGGGGCTGTTCAAGTTGATGGCATGGCGCTTGAGTTTAATATCAATCCTGCTGCCACCCAACAAGAATTCCTCATCAATGTGCAGGCTGTCTATGACACATTGAAGGCTATGGTGCCTGAGCATGAGGTGGTGGCTGTCCCTGTAGCGGATTTCGATCCTCTCTACATGAAGGCTCAACCTGATGCAGCCCTTGAGCTTGGCTGTGACCCTGATTTCAGCGGCTGGACTCGGGAGGAGAACATGAAGCCTAATGGCGATCGTCCTTTCCGTACTGCCTCTGGTCATGTGCATATTGGCTGGACTGATGGACAGGAATGCACTATTGGGAGCAATCACTATTTCAAATGTGCTGCTGTAGCAAGAGAGATGGATTTCTATCTCGGCTTGCCCTCACTGGCATACGACCTCGATCAACGTCGTCGTGAACTGTATGGCAACCCTGCTTGCTTCCGTCCTAAGCCGTATGGGGTGGAATACCGAACCCTGTCTAATGCATGGCTCAACTCCTCTGAGACAATTGAATGGGTGTTTAGGGCTGTGCAACACGGCATGAAGCAGTTTAACAATAAGGTTTTCTTGTCTCAGAAATACGGAGACATTCAGCACATCATCAAGCAATCTGATTGGGAAGCAGCTAAGAAGATTATTGATGCTGAAGGGATTGAGGTTCCACATGTATGAACTCGCATCTGCTGACGACCTAGTTCAAATCTTTGCTGACACTGTTGTGCTCTATCAAAAGAAGCCTGTCTATGTCAATCGTGTCGGAGCTGACAGAACTCTCCGTATCTATAGCTTGGAGGATATGAAGACTAAGCTTGGAGACATTGATGTGGAGAGTGAGGAATTAGATTTCACTCCTGTTCCCCTTGGTTTCTGCAATCACGACAAGGATGCTTTCTATGTGCAGCGTCTCCCTAAGCGTCAATACAAGCAAGGGTTGTGCAAAGCAAACATGGTGGTGAGTGCCATCACTGGCAATGCTTCCAGAGAAGGGGCTAACAGTATTGTTACAGCTAAAGTGAGGAGCTTAGCTCATTGCATTGAAGGACACTATCCCTCTATTGCTTCAGCTATCTCCTCTATAGTGGAAGGAGGTTGTCGTAGTGTAGCTTTCTGTCGCACCTTTGCTCTTGATGAGAACCTCTCTGTCTATTACAAATCAGATAAGGTGGGGGTGATGGATGAAGCGACGCAGAAGGTGAGCTTCCTTAGAAATATGAAGCATTTACAGGAGGTGTTCCGTGCCGCATGATGAAGTTATTATGGATGAGCTGGTAGCAGCAGTGCCTCCCCCGCAGGTAGGTATTTTCAATCCCAATCTACAGATGATGATCAATCGCGCTGACCAGCTCCTTGCTGCAGCACCTAGACGTGTGAGAAATGTTAGGGCTGAAGCGGATCACATCCTTGTGAATTGGGAAAATGCTCCAGAGATTGCCCCCTATGAGCCACAAAAAGCAATGAAAGCTAAGAAGGATGGTAGCCTTATGACATTAGAAGAATACCTCGGGAGATACACTGAAGGACTCTTCGGATATGAGCTTGAAGTGGAAGGAGATAATCTACCTATCCGTATTGATGGGTGGAAAACTGCTAAGGATGGGTCATTGAGAGGGGAGAGTGCAGAATACATTCTTCTTGAGCCTTCCTCCCTAGAAGGCACCATCAAGTCTTTTGAGACGCTCGTCTCTAAGCTTGTTAATCCTGCTACGAAGCTCTCCTTCTCCTATCGCACTTCCACGCATGTGCATGTGAATATGCTGAAGTTCACTAAGCCTCAGATTCAAGCATTCTTCTACCTCTCTCATTTGGTGGAGGATGTGCTAGTGAATTATTGTGCTCCCAATCGCAAGGGTAATCGCTTCTGCCTTCGCACTAAGGATGCAGAATGGAAAGCAGAGCAGTTTAAAAAATGGCTTGCTAAGAATGGTTTTGGTAATCTCTCGCAAGAACATCTGAAATACTCTGCTATTAACATTGCCACCCTGATGCATTATGGCAGCATGGAGTTTCGTTCCTTGCATGGCACGGTTGATAAGGAGGTTGTAACCCCTTGGCTTAATGTACTGAAGAACATCCACGACATTGCTGCCATTGTGCCTGTGAAGGAGATGGAAGATATTGTTAAGAAATCTCCTATGGACATTCTCAATGTTGTTTTCAAAGAGCACCTCTCTAAGTTTCAATATACAGGGATGGAGAAAGATGTTATGGATGCATATGAGAGGCTTATTAGCATTCCGTATGTTAAATTAGGGGTGTAGCATGACCCTCATCGAACGACAGTTGATGGCCCTGTTGGGCCTCACACCAAGGAGAAGTGACATGAGCATTTATGCATCCGCAGTAGCGGCAGAGAGGGCGGCAAAGATTGCGCGGGACATGGTGGCCCACGAAACCGAAGTAGCACGGCTGCGCGCAATCGAAGCGGCTGCGCGAAACCTTGTGGCGCAAAAAGGCAGGTATCACACGGAGGTTGCATACAAGCGGCTTGTAGAAGTGCTGACGCCGAACGTGAAGTTCAGCGGGGGTGCGCCGCTTTTTGGCGCAGCCTCCGCTGGAACGCAGGGTTAGGGCCATGGTTGAAACGAAGACGCGAACGGTGTTTCTCTCCACGCTGAAGGGCCGGCATTACCTCACAAAATCCGGCGCCGTGAAAGCGGAGGCGCGGGCACTGATCGAGGCGAAGCACCCAACAGAACGCCCAGAGTTTGACGACAATGGATACATGACAGATCAGGGGTGGCATTGGTCAATGATGGATCGCAGCAACGTGCTTTTGCGCCGAGTGTGCAGGCTGGTGCGCAATGGCCCTAACGTAGAGTTCAGCGGGACTCCGGCAGCATTATCGCCGGATACTCCTGTCCGGCAGTTGTTCGAGGATTGGGTTACACGCCACGCTCCGATAGCGGAATTTATTCGCAACGAACACGGTGAGTACATCGTTCTCGGGATGCAGGACCAGTACTCGGCTTTTGTTGCTGGATGGGCAGCGAGATCGCATTGACGGCCAACGCTGGCGTAACCGGCGCGTAGCGAAGCGGAGCGTCCGCGTTGACGCAAATGTTAGAACTAAGGAGGTAGCAACCATGCAACTCAGAGAGGGCGAAGTGGCTTTTGTGATGGCGCAAATTGCGCTGCTGAACTGCGAAGTAGCTGGCATGCAGGCCGAAAACACGCACCGCCTGCAATGCGGCAATTCCGTTGCCTACGGCGCGGACGAGTTCGAAGCCGTGCGGCAGCAGTATGAGGCGATGATCGGCAGCAATGCGATTTTAGAGATGGCGCGGTCATGAGTTCTAACACTAATTATCCGGACCGTGCAAGGTAGGCCATGAGCCAAATCACCATCATGCGCACCGACAGGGGCTGGCCGTTCGCGGCCCTGGTGCTCGCCGTCCTCCGTCGCAAGATAGACGAGGCTCCGGTGGTGGCTTGGAAACATCACTACGAAGATTATTCAAAGCGCATTGCAAGAGCACCTGACAATGTGGCTAGCTTTAGTGTACCGCTCATAAGCAAGGAGGATTTGCAGAAATGAAACTTGTGCTAATCATTGCCGCATCACTGCTGGCAGGTTGCGGCGAACAAAGATGCGTTGATGGGAAGATGGCTTATAAGGTCAATGGTGGTTGGATGTGGCCGTCGGGGGCTTACGCCTGCAAGGAGGATTTGAAATGACCATCGCAACCATGAAGCAGGCGCTTGATGCGCAAGAATATCTGCTGAAGGATTTAAGAAACCGCGATTCTATTCACTTGATGGGGCAAGGCGCTCTTGACAGATTGAAAGAATCTAACGATGCACTACGCGCCGCCATCGAGCAGGCTGAGAAGACAGAGCCAGTGGCGACAAAGCTGCCAACACAAGCTTTTAGTTGCTTCCATGTTTCAGCTGAGGACTTCGGTAAGCTGAAAGCACTCCCTGATGGAACCGCCCTCTACGCCCACCCTGCGCCTGTTCCTGCTGGCTGGCAACCGAGCAACGAAGAACTCACAGCGATTTATGTGAAGGCAAACGGCATCGAAGGTAAGAGTCCTCCGATCACAACTGAACGAATCTTCACCGCAATGCGCGCCATGCTCGCAGCAGCACCTAAGCCGGGAGAGATGAAATGACCAAGACAGCACAACTGCTTGCACTGGCAGAAGCGGCAACGCCGGGGCCGTGGTGGCGTGAAGATGAAGAAGATTCTTCCTACTCAATGGTTGAAGCCAAAGGGCAAACCATAGTGAAGTTGCACGCCGAGGATAACTGCAATTTCATCGCCGCAACCAATCCCGAAACCACCAAGCAACTGGTCGAACTGGTGCGGTTACAGCATGAGGCTTTGCGTAGCTGCGGGGAGGGGGGTAGTAGGCTTTCACATCACCATGCACAATGGTTCAATGCTGAAGAAGTTGATGAAGCCATCGAAGCATTCAACAAGTGGGAGGGGAAATGAAATTCAGAAAGAAGCCGGTAGTTATAGAGGCGTTTCAGATGACCAAAGAGCGCCGCATGGACAACAGCGAATGGCCGAACTGGTTGAATCAAGCATGGAACAAATCAGAAGGTGAAGCTGGCGCATTGTTCCGTAAAGATATGCACGCGGAATTGCCGGATATTCTGTGCATTCAAACGCTCGAAGGCATTCACCTTGTCGACTGGGACGATTGGATTATCCAAGGCGTCAAGGGAGAACTCTACCCATGCAAGCCTGACATCTTCCAGATGACCTACGAGGCCGCAGAATGACCACCAAAACTTTACAACTGGCGAAGGGGTGTGGTGCCTCCTGTGGTGTTAGAACCACTACACTTCGTAACGCTGACCTAGAAACCTTCTACGCCCGAGCGCAAGCACAGGCGCTAAGAGAGGCTGCTGAGACATTGGAATACGGCCCTGCTACATCAAGGATGCAACTGCTCGCAAGGGCCGCAGAACTGGAGAAAGGAACTTAATGTCAGGAAGTGTTGTAGACCGTCTCCCTCATGAAACAGAGACATGCCATTCTAAGAAAGGGCTTAATGTCTTTAGTAATGATGATGGGACATACAGTGGGTTTTGCTTTGCATGTAAGACATATGTGCATGACCCCTATAAGGATAAACCAGAAGGGTATAAACCTCCTGTAGGCTTTAAGAAATCTCCTGAAGAAATAGCTGCAGAAATTAAGGCTATTGCTCGCTTCCCCTCAAGGGCATTGCCAGAGAGAAAGCTATCATCTGATACGCTGGCTTACTTTGAGACTAGGGTGGCAGTGGATGAGACTGATGGAGAAACCATTACAGCTCACTACTATCCCTATTTCAAAGGGGATGAGCATGTAGGATTTAAATGTAGGCTTACTGAACAGAAGAAATTCTGGGGAATAGGAAAAATATCAGATGCAGACCTCTTCGGATGGAAACAAGCGATCCAATCTGGCACTAAGCGCCTATACATTATGGAAGGGGAGATTGATGCTATGTCCCTCTTCCAAATCATCAAGGCAGGACAACGAGGAGAGTATGTTGATATCAATCCCGCTGTTGTTAGCCTTGTTAACGGCAGTAGCAGTGCTGCTAAGACTATTGCTTCAATAGCAAAAGACCTAAGACAATATTTCAAAGAGATTGTCCTTGTCTTTGACATGGATGAGCCGGGGCAGAAAGCTGTAGAAGATGTAATTAAAATCCTGCCAGAAGCAATTGCAGCAGCGCTTCCAGCTAAGGATGCCTCAGAATGCCTCGTAGAGGGCCGTAGCAAGGCTTGTTTCAATGCAGTGGTATTCAATGCCAAGAAGCCTAAGAACACCCGCCTAGTGCTCGCTGATGAGCTTATAGAGGCAGCTAAGAAAGCTCCTGAATATGGCTTCTCATGGCCTTGGAAGCATCTCACTAAGACAACAAGAGGTATTCGCTTAGGTGAAACTATTTACATTGGGGCTGCTCAGAAGATGGGTAAGAGCGAGGTGGTTAACGCATTAGCAGCTCATTTCATTAGGGAGCTTGGGTGGAAAGTGTTACTGGCAAAGCCAGAGGAAGCAAATGTTAAAACTGTCAAGATGGTGGCTGGTAAGTTGGCGGGTAAGATTTTCCACGATCCTAATATTCCTTTTGATGAGAAAGCATATAACGAAGCTGCTAAAGAGATTGAAGGGCAGCTCTATCTCTTAAACCTGTACCAACATGTAGGGTGGGAAACGCTTAAAGCAGATATTAGGGAAGCAGCTTTAGAGGGATGTAAAGCTATATTTATTGATCCCATCTCAAATCTAGTGAATGGAGTGAATGCAGCAGATGCTAATACTAAGCTTCAAGAAATTGCTCAAGAACTTGCTGCGATGGCCCTTGATCTTAATGTCGTCATTTTTATCTTTTGTCATCTTCGTAATCCTGATAATGGTGCGCCTCATGAGCGTGGTGGCGAAGTTCTTAGTAGCCAGTTTGCTGGTAGTCGTGCTATGGCTCGCTCATGTAACCTCATGCTTGGAATAGAGGGGAATAGAGACCCTAATCTAGAACATGAGCAGAGGAACATTAGGACATTGGTATTGCTTGAAGATCGTTGCTTCGGCGAGACAGGACGCTTCCCTCTCTATTGGGATAATGCAACAGGATTGTTTAACGAAATTGAAAGGATTTAAATGAAAATAAACATTAAGAAACTCTCTGAGGATGCTGTAATCCCAGAATATGCCACCAAGGGTAGTGCTTGCTTCGATCTTGTAGCATCCTGCAATGGTGCTGTCAATCCTGATTTCATCTTCAGTACAGGGCTTGCCTTCGAGATTCCAGACAATCATGTAATGCTTGTGTTCTCCCGATCAGGGATGGGGTTTAAAGATGGTGTGAGACTTGCCAACTGTGTAGGGGTCATTGACAGTGACTACCGAGGAGAGGTTAAAGTGAAGCTCACCACTGACCACAATAAGAAGCTCTATAGCAAGGGAGAACGTATTGCTCAAGCTATGGTGATTCCTTATGAGCAAGTGGAATTCGTCTTGACAGACGAGCTTGTTGATACAGAAAGAGGGGGTGGAGGCTTTGGTTCCACCGGCTGATGCATAACATAATTGAAGAACACTTCCGAGCTTCCTATCGCTCATGGGTGAAACGTGTCTACTGCAGAGTGAAGAAGAATGAGGATGCAGAAGACATTGTTATGGAGGCATACACCAGAGCATTGAAATATCAGCAGACATTCATCGAAGGGAACAATTTTGACTATTGGTTCTCTCGTATTGTTGCTAATGCTGTAAAGGATTGGAAGAGGGAGCAGCATAATCAATTTGATCATCAAGAAGAATTTGATGAGCAAGAGATGGCTCCCTCTCCTGACCCCTCTATTAAGAGAGACCTATATTCCACCCTCTCTGCTGAGATTGAGGGGATAGAGAAGCCAGATAGAGCAGAGATTGTACATCTCTATTTCATTCTAGGATTTAAGCCTAGAGACATTATGAAAATCACTAACCAAGGAAACATAGTGGTGAACAACACCATACAGAGTTTCAAAGGGAAGATGAAAGGGAAGTACATGGAATGAAACGGGTTTATGTTGGGGATTGTGAAGCAAACGGCCTGCTACGTGAGGCCACAAAGATGCATTGTGCAGTGTTTAAGAATGTTTATACCGGGGAAATTGTAAAGTTCTGGCCTTGGGAAGGTGCAGACTACGTTAAGCAAATGCTTAGCTTCCTTGATACAGTTGATGTTCTTATATTGCATAATGGTATTGGATATGATTGGCCTCTATGGGAAAAACTCTACGGATATAAATTCAAAGGACAAAAGGTAGATACACTCATAATGTCAAGGCTTCTCAATCCTAAACGACTCGTACCATTTAACTGCCCTAATAGAGACATAGGTCCTCACTCAGTTGAGGCATGGGGCTATAGAGTTGGGAGAGGTAAGCCTGAACATAATGATTGGGAGAAGTATTCTGAAGCAATGCTTCATCGCTGCACAGAAGATGTAGAAATCCAACATCTCATCTTCAAAGCGTTAGAGCAGGAGTATTCTGGTAAGAACTGGAAGAATGCCTTCAAGCTCTCATTCAAGCTGTTTGAATATCTACAAAAACAAGAGCAATACGGCTGGCTCGTAGATCAAGAGCACATGCATTCGTGCATACATCAATTAGAGCATTGGATTGCCAGAATTGATAAAGTGCTAGATAAGCATCTCCCTCTCATCGTTGATGTTGAGGAAACAAAAGAAAAAGGTGAATATAAATATATCAAGAAACCTTTTCTTAAGAGTGGAGAGTATAGCATGGGTGTTCTTAGCTGGATGCAGCGTCATGCTCTCTCTCCTGCCGACAGGCTTGTTAGTGGTCCTTTTAGCCGCATCAATCTAAGGAAAGTAGATTTAAATTCAAATGATGAAACCAAAGACTATCTCATTAAATCTGGATGGGAGCCTCTAGAATGGAACACTAATGATGAAGGGGACAAAACCTCTCCTAAGCTTAGTAAGGACGACCCGTTTGAGGGAATTGAAGGAGGAATCGGACGCCTTGTTGCGAAGCGTGTACAATGCAGGCAGCGCAAGTCCATCATCGAGGGTTTATTTGGTATTATTCGTGAAGATGGCCGTATTGCTTCAGTCATTAATAACCTTGCTACTACAGCAAGAGCAACACACAGAGGCATCGTAAACATCCCTAAAGCTTCTAGCTTCTATGGGAAACAGATGCGTAAGATATTTACAAGCAAGGAGGGGTTTGTATTAGTAGGTACAGACTCTGATGCATGTCAGCTTCGTATGCTAGCAGGGCGTATGAACAATCCTGAATACATTGAAGCAATGGTGAATGGAGACAAAAAGCTTGGCACAGACAATCACTCAATCACCGCGAGAATCGGAGAATTAGAATCCCGCGACATAGCCAAGAATGTAATGTATTGCTTGTTATTTGGAGGTGGGGATGTTAAGTTGGCTAAGACAGCAAAGAAACCTCATAACTCTGGGGCTGAGCTTCGCTCTAAGCTCTATCGTGGCTTGGATGGTTTGGGAGAGCTTGTTGAGAAGCTAACTAAAGAATGGCAGGCCACTGCTAAGCGAAGGTTCAATGCTAAATGGAACAGGATGGAATACTACGACGGATACATCACTGGCCTAGACGGTAGACCCATCTATGTTCCTTATGAGCATCAACTCTTAGTGTATCTGCTGCAGAGTGATGAGGCAATTATGATGAGTGCTGCTTACATTAGGGCTAATCAACAACTTGAACGTATGGGGTATGTTTATGGACAAGACTACGGATTCACAGGCTGGATGCACGATGAATACACAATTGAATGTAGACAAGAGCTTGCCCCCATTGTTGCTAAGGTGGCAGAACAGGCTATTACATGGGCTGGTGAGTTCTTCCAAATCCCATGCCCACATAAAGGACAAGCAGCTACAGGGAGAAACTGGTTTTCCATTCACTGAGGATGAATATGACAACACACGAACCTGAGAGAACGTTAGAAGAGAAATATCAATTAGCTCTTCAAATGTTAGCAGATTGGGCTATGGCAGTAGATCAAAATGGAACAGGGTGGGATGATTGGGATGAGTATTATAAAGATGTTCTCTATAGGAACAACCCTATCCGTAAAGACTTAGATAATGCCCTCTATGTAGCACGACGTTTTTATGAAAACGATGACGATGATTCCTAAAAAGGATAAGATACATATCTATCCGTTAAATGACCTACGTCATCATGAAATAGCAGGTTGTCAGAGCTGCTGGTGTAATCCTGAAGTTGAAGACAACCTTATAATTCATAATAGTATGGATGAACGAGAATCTTATGAAGAGGGTAGAAAACTACAATGACAACTATTAACAAAGAAGTAAAGCTATTAAAAGAAATTGCTGATCTAGAGGAACAAAGCTGGTCTCTTAGAGATCAAATCGATATGCTTGAGAAACAAGAAGCTAAGATTAGTGAAGCAATTAATGTCAAGAAGCGTCAGCTTGACACAATTAAGTTGTATACATTTTAAAGGAAATAAACTATGGCATTAAATTCTAGCAAGATTAAGGGTGGTGGTAGTGGTGTTGAGCAGGCTGTAATCCCTCCGGGTGTCTATCCTGCTCGTATTGTGCAGGTGATTGATATGGGCCTCCAAGCTCAGCGTCCCTATAAGGGAGCAGAGAAGAAGCCTGCTAATGAAATTATGCTCACCTATGAGCTGGTGGATTGCTTCATGCAGGATAAGGATGGCAAGGAGCTTGAGGATAAGCCCCGTTGGGTAAGTGAGACGCTGCCTCTGTATAATGTTGAATATGCAGATAAGGCGAAATGCACTCAGCGTTATAAGGCGGTGGATGCCACTAATGCATTTGGTGGTGACTTCAGCAAGCTTGTTGATATCCCCATCAATGTTGCTCTTGTGCATAATGTGCAAGGTGATAAGACGTATGTAAACATCGCTAGCATTGCTCCTATGCGAGCTAAGGATGCGGACAAGTGTGAAGCTCTCAAGAATCCTGCTAAGGTGTTTGATTTGGATGCTCCTGATGTTGAGCTGTTCAACTCTCTCCCTGATTGGATTAAGGACAAGATTAAGGGCAACCTGAATTTCAATGGCAGTGCTCTGCAAGCAGCTCTTGGTGGTAAGGCTGCTCCAGCTCCTGCTCCGAAGGAGGAAGATAAGCCTGCTCAAGCTGAAGCTGCTGAAGGGGCTGATGACAAGCCTTGGGACTGATGTATGCAGCCTCTCATTGATGGGGACATCCTAGTCTATGAAATAGGTTGGGCAAGCGAGGTAGGCTGGAAGAGCAAGATTGAATGGAAGGAGGGAGACCCTGTTTCTCCTCCCCCATTTGACTATGTAGCTGAGCTTCTAGACAATCGCATAGCTGAAATATGTGGCTGTGTCATGGCTACTAAACCTCCAATCATCTACCTCACTGGTAAGGGTAATTTCAGAGAAGCTATTGCTAAGCGTAAGCCCTATAAGGGCACACGTAAGGAAGAAGGAAAGCCTTGGCATTATGCTAACATCTGGGCCTATCTGCAGGTAAAGTGGAGTGCTATCATCGTTGAGGGCATGGAGGCAGATGATGCAATGTGTATTGAGCAGACCACTGCCCTCAAAGAGGGAAGGGACACTGTAATCTGCACAAGAGATAAAGACTTGAGGCAGTGTGATGGTTGGACATTCTCTTGGGAGCTAGGTAATCAGCCTCAGTTTGGGCCTACATTTGTAGAGGGATATGGGAACATCTCGTTGTCTGATGACAACAAGAAGCTGAGAGGAGTGGGAGAGAAGTTCTTCTACGCTCAGCTCATTATGGGAGACCCAGTTGATAACATCCCCGGATTGCCTAAGCATGGCCCCAAGGCGGCCTTTGACGTTGTAGGTAATACCCAGACAAGGGAGGAGGGGTTTAAAGCCGTCCTAGAGGCTTACAGGGCCATTTACGGGGATTCTGCGGAGATAGAACTCCTTGAGCAAGGACAGCTCCTCTGGATGGTGAGAGAATTGGATGAGGAAGGTAAGGCTGTGATGTGGAAATTTCCAGATGAAGACATTCTTAATTAGTGACACCCATTGGGGCCATGCTAACATTCTGACATTCAAGAGACAGGATGGTAGCCCTCTTAGGCCTGGATTTGAGAATATTAAAGAGCATGATCAAAAGCTCATCGATAATTGGAATAGTGTTGTGTCTCCTGAAGATAAAGTATATCATCTAGGAGATGTAGGTTTTACCAACTTTACACATGTCCAGCGTATCTTTGAAGCTCTTAACGGCACTAAGGTGTTGATTAAGGGCAACCATGACAACTTTAAGCTGAGCCAGTATGCTCTAATATTTAAGGATGTTAGGGCTACACATCAGCTTAATGGCCTCATCCTCTCTCACATCCCTCTGCATCCAGATAGCTTAGAGAGATGGAAGGGTAATGTTCATGGACATGTTCATGCTAACTCCTTGCCTGACAAGAGGTATATGAATGTATCAGTAGAGGCGATTGATTACACCCCTATTGAATTTAACAAGGTAGAAAGATATTTCTCAGTATAACAATGGAAAATGGACAGAAGCAAGGTTTGCCAGTTTCATTAAGAGTGCTCTCCGATCTGCTTCGCAACGATGGCCACCAAAGTTTTCTGCTCTCGCAGACGCCAAGCGAGGTAAGAAAATTAATCAAGCGTCTGGTAGACTTGCAGAACATTACAAATGTGCAGCTTGCCAAGGTGAGTTTCCAGCTAAAGATGTGCAAGTGGATCATATCCATCCTGTCATTGATCCTGCTAGGGGTTTTATTGGGTGGGATGAGGTGATTAGGCGAATGTTCTGTGAAAAGGAGGGGTATCAAATTCTTTGTAAGCCCTGTCATGTAGTCAAAAGCAACGTTGAGAAACGTAGCGCAATTGAAAGAAAGAAAAATAAAAATGGAAAATAATGAGTATAAAGGTTATTCGCTGTTCAATGACATTGAGGAGGATGCTCTTCGTATCCGTAATCGTGCTGTCGTAATGGCGAATATTGCAGAGATGCATACTAAGCAACAGAAGGTGACGGCTAAAGGTGCAGCCCTTCTTGTTGGTTACTTCACTCAAGTGCCAGATGTAGAGAAGAAAACAGTTATGGAACGCTTTGGTGAATTTATGAAGGAGAGAGGTTATGCCCTCGCAGGTTGAAATGCTGCCCTTGAAATCTGCTCTACAAGTTCAAGAGGGAGGGTCTCATTATAAAGATATGAAGATTCAACCTGCTGAATACATTCATGCTAACAACCTCCCCTTCATTGAGGGGAGTGTTATCAAATACATCTCTCGATGGAGAAACAAGAATGGTATTGAGGATTTGAAGAAAGCTAAACACTTTATTGATCTCCTCATTGAGCTTGAATATGGCAGTAGCTCTTAAGTTCATCACCCCTAATGCAGAACAGCAGATAGGTGAATATGCAGCCATATGTTACGATAGTGATGTTAGTGCTAATGCTTGCGTTAGAAGGGCTAAGAGTTGTGCCACTAAGGGCCACTTGGCTACTCTACGTTTCGCTCATGCAGTGTTTCATATTACTAACATTTCTCGCACTTGTTCTCACCAGTTTGTAAGAAGCAAGCATCTAGACTTTCTGCAGCAAAGCCAAAGGTATGTAAACCAACTCAATCAAGAGTTTGTCTATCCCAATTCTGAAAGGGATGACTTAATTGGTAGTGTCTATCGTAATGCTATGGATGTGTACGATAGGCTTATTGCTCAAGGGGTTAAGAAGGAAGATGCTAGATATGTCCTTCCTGCAGGAATCTCTACAGAGCTGTATGCTGTAGGTAATCTGCAAGCATGGATGGATTTTATAAACTTACGTAAAGGGAAAGAAGCTCAGAAGGAAATTAGAGATGTAGCCATCTCCATTAACAATATTCTCTCTGAGCATTGCCCTAATCTATTTGAAAGGATTGTATGAAGATTTTAGTCGTACCGGACGTTCAGGCAAAGCCGGGTGTTAATTTAGAGCACCTTAATTGGGTTGGTAAGCTTATTGTTGATAAGCAGCCAGATGTTGTTGTGCAGATAGGTGACTTCGCGGACATGCCCTCCCTCTCTTCTTATGATGTAGGTAAGAAAGCTTTTGAGGGTAGACGTTATCGTGATGATGTAGAAAGTGTAATTGAAGCACAAGGGCAGCTCCTCAATCCTCTCTTTATGTTGCAGGATAGGCAGCTTCGTAATAAACAAAAACAATACAGGCCACGGCTTGTTATGACTCTGGGTAACCATGATGAGCGTATTAATCGCGCTGTTAATAATGATGCTAAGCTCGACGGTGTTCTATCAATTAGCGATTTGCAATATGAAGAATTTGGTTGGGAGGTGCATCCTTTCCTTTCTGTTGTTAACATCGGTGGGGTGTGCTTTAGCCATTATTTCACTAGCGGTGTCGCAGGACGTCCTGTTACAAGTCCAAACGCTCTTATCACAAAGAAGCATGTCTCCTGCGTGATGGGGCATGTTCAGCAGGACGGGATTGCTAGTCAATACACTGCTGATGGTAGACGCATCACTGGCCTCTTTGCAGGAGCTTGTTATCTACATGATGAGGAGTATATGGGGCCGCAAGGTAATGTGCACTGGCGTGGTGTATGGATGCTGAATGATGTTCAGGATGGTGAATTCGAGCCGATGCAACTCTCGTTGAAGTATCTGGAAAGGAAGTATGGTTAAATTCAGAAGCCAGCTAGGTGAGAATGTCTTCCGCTTTAAGTATGCACAAGGGCCAGATGATGATTGGTCTCAATGTGCAGAGCGTATTGTGGAGGATGTATGCGGAACCCGATGGGGGACAGCAGAGCCCCTTATGTCTGCTGATGAAAGGAAACAACTTGCAGAATACATTAAGCACTTCCAGTTTCTACCCGGTGGCAGGTATATTTATTACAGCGGTCGCCCTAATTCATATTTCAACAATTGTTACCTTCTCCGTGCTGAGCACGACACTAGGGAGGAATGGGCTGACCTTGCTAAGAGAGCCACCTCATGTCTGATGACAGGTGGAGGTATTGGTGTAGATTATTCCATACTTCGTGCCAAGGGTAAACCAATACGAAGGACGGGAGGTGTATCTTCTGGTCCGCTTTCTCTTATGTCGATGATCAACGAAATTGGGAGAAATGTAATGCAAGGGGGCTCCCGAAGGTCTGCGATATATGCGAGTCTAAACTGGTTGCATGAGGATGCTCCTCTCTTCCTGAAGGCTAAGAATTGGAGTGAACAAATCAAGCAGCTTAAGGCAGAGGATTTCAACTTCCCTGCTATGCTTGATATGACTAACATTAGCTTGAATTACGATGATGCATGGCTCAACTTTCCTAATAGAGAGACAGACCCTATCTTCCTACAGAATTGTAGACAAGCTATGCAGACAGGGGAGCCCGGCTTCTCTTTTAACTTTGGTGATAAACAGAATGAAACACTTAGAAATGCTTGTACTGAAGTTACGAGTGAAGATGACTCTGACGTATGTAATCTTGGCTCAATCAATATCGGTGCTATCTCAAGTGTGGACGAATTCAAGTCTGTGGTTGCGTTGGCATCAAAATTCCTTGTCTGTGGAACCTTGCGTGCTAGTCTGCCGTACGACAAAGTCTATGAAGTGCGAAACAAGAATAGACGCCTCGGCCTCGGCCTCATGGGTATTCACGAATGGTTATTAAAGAGAGGCTATGGCTATGAAGTGGTTCCTGAGCTACATCAGTGGTTGGCTATTTATCGTGATGGCTCAGAGCAAGCAGCTAGGGAGCATTGCGATCGCTTCTATCTTTCTCATCCTGCTGCTTTCCGCGCTATTGCTCCGACCGGCACTATCGGAATTCTTGCAGGTTATAGAGTAGCCTGCCTAGTAGGGTAACTTACTACAGTAAATATTGGGTGAATTCAGGGGAAGCCTAAATACTTTTTTATAGTTTTCTTCAAAATTTGAGTATTACCTTACAGGTACGATACAATTATATTGGAGAATAAAATGAGATTAATACCAGAAGTAAATAAGCAATACCATTACTACACTGTAATTGATGAGACAATCTTAAAGAACAACGATGGGTTAAGGATGTTTCATGTAAGGTGTGAATGCGGAAAAGAAGAGTATAAACCTGCTAAACATTTAGAATCAGGACGAACTAAGTCATGTAAGTCTTGTGCTTCTAAACGAACAGCAATTAATTACCCTCCACCAGCGGTTTTCAAAGGTGTAGGTGGTTTATCAATGACACATTTTTCAGCAATACGAAATGGTGCTGAAAGACGTAACATTAGTTTTAATTTAGATATAACCTCCTTATGGGTGTTGTACCTAAAACAAAACAAACTTTGCGCATTAACAGGTGTACCAATTGTGTTAGAACCAGCTATCAAAGGTTGTAATGTAAATTGGGATATTATTACTGCATCACTGGATCGTATTGACAGTACGAAAGGTTATGTGATTGATAATGTTTGGTGGGTTCATAAAGAAATGAATAGGTTGAAAAATAACTATTCCTTATCTGAACTACTATTCTGGTCTCAAAAACTATTAGAAGTACACGGTAATCCTGATCCAAGCGTAGCGAATGCTAATTTAGTAGCTACGAAGGAGCAACGACTAGAGAGTGAGGAAGCTACCAATAATCTCTCCAAGAGCGCCCAACTCCGCAATGCGGATGAAGATATAGTCTGAGCTATATGGAAACATATAGAAGTGAAGAATAAAATGCTTCACGATAACACAACTGACAACAACTGGCATTGAACCTCTCTTTGCTGTGGCCTATAAGCGCCGCTATGTTAAAGACGGGACCAGGTGGCACTACGAATATCGTGTAGATGCTACAGCAGAGATGCTGATTAAGGATGGCATCAATCCTGATAAGATTGACACTGCCTATAGGATGAGTAGTAATTATGAGCAACGAATCAAGTTCCAAGCAGATGTACAGGATTACGTGGATATGTCAATTTCCAGTACAATCAACCTACCCTCTTGGGGAAGTAAAGGCAATAGCGAAGGAGATGTGCAGGCATTCGCTAACACCCTTAGCAAGTATGCTCCAAGATTGCGGGGCTTCACCTGTTATCCAGATGGCAGTAGAGGAGGTCAACCCTTGACAGAGATTGACTACCATGAAGCCATCAAACATAAAGGGATTGTGTATGAAGAGAATGATGCATGTTTAGGAGGGGTTTGCGGTATTTAGGGATTGCTATCATCCTCCTCCTAACAGCTTGCACTCCCCTCCCTAAGAGGATACCTCAAGTATCCCCCGGAGGGGTGCCCTACACAATGCATGTAGACCCCTCCCCTTGGCCCTGCTATTACAGAGGACCAGATGCAGGATGTTATATTAAGGAGGGCGAAGCCCACCATATCATGCTCACCTCTGTCGCTTCTTGGCATGTTAAGAGGCATGAGGAGGGGCATGTGGATGGGATGAGACACGAGGAGTGGGACTTTGATGGCTGCACTAAAGTGATTGTTCCTGATTCCACAGGAAGATATAAAGCTGGAGACAAGCTCTGCATCCGTAGCATGGGTGAGCAGATTATAAGAATTGAGCAATAAAAAAGGCCAGCTAGATTTCTCTAGCCAGCCTTAATGTAATACTTTCAGGGCTGCTCCTAACGGAGTGGCCCTTTTTTGTTTAATGCTCTAACCGGTGACAGTTTGCACAAAGCGTTCGTAAGTTGTTTCGTCTATTATCCATATGATTATGATTAATATGATGAACATCAAGTTGTCTAGGGTGTATAGGAACGAACCCACATTGCTCACATACCTCTCCTTTGTGCATTCTATACACATTATCACCAGTATGATGCCTGTTCCTGCCAAGACGTTGATCTTTAGCTTTAACCTTACAAGTTCTGGAACAGTATACCTTATCCTTTCGTGTAAGCTCAAAGACCTCTTCGCAATATAAACACTTCATAAGGCTCCCTTTTTTATTGCCTAAAATTTAGCTTGTTATCGCCTGCATCTCGGAAGCACTGAGTTGGCGCTGGCCGATTCTCACGTTGCGAATGGTGCCGTTGAGTTCGCTACCCGCACCGCCTGCCAAACTACCAATGTATATGTTTGCACCAAAGTTCAACGAACCATCAAATGTTCCGACACTTCCAGCGGTTCCGTTTACTGCAAGTTGTGATGTCACTCCACCCCAAGTCGACGCAGTTTTTACAGATGCATTTAGCGATGTTGCCCCTGCAACAGCCGCGCCTCCAGTGCCATCGAAAAGTCGGTATATCTCCGGTTGTCCTGCGTTGTTGTATATCGCCGCCGACGATCCAGAAGAACCAATTGTTCCAACAGAACCAGATGGGGATTTCAGCAGTTTCATTTCAACGGAACACCATCCAGCAGCATCCGAGATATTCCCCGCACTCGGATACGTCAGCACATCAGCCTCCCGTGTCACGGCAGCGGTGGTGGTTGGGATGTAGGTGCTGGCGCTGCTGCCGAGTTCGACTTGTGCGCCCCAAAGTTGGGCCTTCTTGTTTGACCCGACGTAGACATCAACACCGTCTGATGGTGCTAGGAAAAGTAGTGGCGTTGAATCCCCGGCAAAGGTTGTAAGCGTAGCGATGCACCGATACCAACCATTTGGTAATGACTGAATGGACGTAGTAAATCCTGCCTCTGCCGTGCCGACAACTCCCGCTGCTATGTTAAACCAGCACAAACGATTAACGCCTCCGCTGTCGGTAAGCCTAAAACCAATCCAACCCCTATCAACGTCTTTTGCGTATACAGACATTGTGTGCGGAACTGCTGTTGTGTTAACTGGGGACTGAAATCTGCGGTGTGAAGTTCCTCCAGAAACCCCATCATCGAACTCAAATGCCGTAGCGGTGCCATCTGGCGCGGTTCTCGTAGACGAGATGGTTGTGAGCGCAGTTGCCGTCCATGTGGTATCAAAACTCTGACTCTGCAAGCACAGATTCGTCGCCGGCGCCTCTGCCAGATACCCCGTGTTCGTAGCAGCAGGAATGGCAGCACCCGTCAGGTCTGTGTTGAAATACTTTACGCCATCGACGCCTGCGCCGTGGTACGGTGCGGAGAGAACTCCCACACTCACATACTCGCTCGGCGTAGTCTGGTCGGTGCGGCCTGTGATGTCTTCCCACTGAACACCAGTCATTAAAATCTTGTTAGCTGCTGCTGCTGCCGAATTCCCGGTAGTCGCGCTTGTTGTTGGGCCAGTGTATATATTCCCCTCTGCCGCGCCAACTGTGCGAATAAGGTAGCAGCGATACCATCCTTCGCCTTCGGATTCAATGTCTGCTGTAACACCCGCAGAAACATTTGACACCGCGCCAGTTGCTAAATTAAAAACTGCTTCCTTATTTGCGCCGCCAATAAGCATATACCCATAAGTACAACCGTCATCCTTCATTGACGTTGAAGCAATTAGCGTGTTTCCAGTGGCAATGGTTATCGTCTGATTGACGCCGTGAAATGTAGTAGTGCCGTCCGGTGTTATGCGAGTCGATTGCGCCTTGCCAGATGGTACGTCCGTTATCCCGCCAGTTACTGTGTCCCCAGCAGCGGTCTTTGCCCACGCAGCGTTTGCCAGATTCTCGCTACTCCCCGTAATGTAATTCCTCACCATCCTCGCACCCTCGAACCGAGCACAGCCAGACGGCACAGTTTTTAACACGCCTTCCCAGTCGCGGAAGGTGGCGCAATTGGTCGCATCGGCGCGGGTGAAGGTGGGGGAGCCGGTGCCTCTCTCTAACACTAAGCTATGTGTAAGAGGAGCATACAGCTCTGAGAAATACAAAGGACTAAGCCCTGCACTATCGCTATTCCAGAAAGCATGAAGCATGTCCTGTAAGCTATTAGTGAAGCCATTATCCCTTAGAAATTCAAACCACATGTCGTACACTGCACCAGTGTAGCCTAGCTCACTAAAGAGATATTTCTCTAAGTCTTGAGTGGAGAGAAGGTTTTGCCCACTCTCTGCTACAAGGTAGTTGTGGTAAGCATCATCTACACTTCCAGTGTAGCCTAACGTTGCTAGTGTATTATTCTTTGCTTCATTAATCTGAGCCATTAGCTCCCTTTCTTTCTACCGCCAGTGCCTAAGTTCTTAGCACGATTCTTTGATTTATCCATCACTCTGAGATTGCTAGGAGAGTTGTTCAGATAGCCAGAGGCTTTATGAGCCTTATGGTCTACATCCTTACCATCACCCTTCCTCACTTTCCCTTTCTTCTCCATTGTTCTCCTAGCAGCATTACGCTGCGCCCTACGCTTCTTCTGTTGAGCAGAGCTATTATAACGTCTCTGCCTCTTGCTGTCTGCAGAAGCATTGGGGTCGAATTGCCCTTTCTGAGGCATTATTTTCCTTTCACTAAAGGCTCCCAAGAACCTAATTTAAAATTAAAGACTTCTACATCTTTTACTGAAACAGGTTCTGTAGGTTTTACTTTATCACGTAATATACGAATCATTGTATTTCCAGCAGGTACATCAGGATTAACCTCATCAACAGCAGTAAAGTATTTCTGAGATTTACCACCGGGTTTGGGTAATAAATACCCTGTTTTTAACATATCTGCTAGTTCTGCACTCTCTCGGACATTACGCTGAACATATTTAGTATCTTTTAAAGCTTGACCGGGGAATTTACTATAAATACTGTTAGTGACTGTAGGTAACACCGTCTTCTCAGCGCCGACTTTCACACCTTTAGGGCTAATAGCTGATTGGATTTGCTTAGGATCAAGAACAATATAACTCCATTGGTCAGCAGTCCCTTCATGAAGATTCCTATATTGCACACCGTCATAACCTAAATCCTGCAAAAGCTTTCTAACACTCTGATCTGAGGTGTTTGAATATATCTCTTTTGCTTGTGGGTTATTACGCTTATATTGATCTAATACCACTCGCTGTTGAGGGGTAAGGGATTCTTTCTCTAGTTGTTCAATAACAAACTTAGGTCTCCAAATCCCTTGATCCTCCATCACTAAAGGTTTCTTAATGTTTAAATAAACTTCTGAAATATTATGCTGAAGGGTAGTGGAAGCAGTGTCTTTATTCAATATAGCATTAGCTGCATCTTTTGAACCAAAATGTATACCAAGCTGTCTTTCACCCTCTTTTGGGAGTCTGAAAGAACCTTTAATCTCGTTAACACTCCCGTGATATACCGGCTCTTTTATAATGCTTTTAGCAAAATCTGGTGCTATCTTCAAAAGGTCTTTAAAAGCAATAGCCCCTACAGCAGCCACTCCCTTGCCTCCCGGAATTAGATTAAGAGGATCAGCCGCCATCTCACCAGCAGTAGCTAGCGCAGCACTAGCATTCACCCCTAGCCCTGCATTAAAAGCTACATCTAAAATCTTATCTCCGGCCCTGCTTGCTACACTCCCCATAGCCTCTACAAAACTTGGGACTTCGGGATTGGCTACCCCATCGTGCTGTAAACCTGAGAGAGGCTTTACAGGGGGAGCTTGAATTCGACTATTATAATCTTTCCCTGTCAAATCCCTATACTCCGTTCGCAGTATACGCCTAACAGTCCCATCTAAATTCTTCTTAGACAACAGAGATTCTAAATTCTTAACAGCAGCAGGGAGCTCTTCTCCCCATTCTGCTTGTTTAATTTTAGTGATTTCAGCTTGCCTTTGAGGGGCTTCTGCATGCCACTTCTGCTTTAGATTGGTCCAGAAGCCATCAGAATCGTTAGGAAGGCCCTTTACAGCCTCTACAGGAGGTTTTACAGGGGCAGGTGAGGGTTGAGTATCCCCCATCCAATTCTGAAGCCAAGGAAGGGCTCTAATGGCTTCTGTCTTAACATTAGCCACAGCCTCCTCAGCTCCTTGCTTTACATCACTCCAAGTTTGTTCCCAAGGAGAAGCCATTATTGCTCACCTACCTTTTCCCAATTACCTTTGTCTTGATAGTTGCCACCAATATACTTGTAGCCATCCACCACTTGCCCCGGCTTAAGCCTCTGAGGATTGGGGAAGTAGCTAGGAAGAATGTTATGCTTATTCTCTTCCCAATATTGTGCTGGCGATAAGCCAGCTAGATTGGCACCAGCATTAACAAGCTTATTGAGAGCCTTGCTAGAAGTTTCCATATCATGCAGGAGAAGCTTCCTAGCTCCCTCATCCATCATGTTAAGCATAATACCCTTCTCTTTAATATTACTAGGAGAGAAGGATACACCAGTACCGCTCCACTGTATATTAACTAAGTCTTTATTCTTAATGCCTTGAGGAGTGAGCTTACCGGGTTCTCTAAACTCTTGATTCATTCTCTCTTCAATACTCTTAGAGACATCCTTCTGATACATCATACCAAACACTCTGTTAGCTGCTTCTACTTGCGTAGCATCCAGCTTACCAGCATCTCTAAGCTTAACATACTCTGGAGAAGCAATCAAATCAAAAGCTGAATGCATCTTGTCTGTAGGAATATTTCTAGCAGGAGCTGCAGCAATCTGCTGTAGAATAGTGTTAGTGCCTTTACCAAGTTCATTCATAGCGGCAGCACCATTAGGGTTTTCTCCACTAGTAGCTCTACCCACTTGATATTTAATCTGTGCAGTCATAGCTGCATCCACTTGCTTATCAGTGAAGCCTACATAAGGATTACCACCTTCTCCTGCTAACAATCGAATATAGCTGTCTGCCATGTTCTTATTCTGTGCAGTCATGAGGGACATGAAATTAGCTCCACCCATAGCACTAGACATAGCAGAGGCTACACGAAGAGAAGGCTCCTTAGTGAGAGCATTCAGAGCAATCTTATCCTTCAGCTCTTTCAGAGCATTAGAGGCTGCATCCCCTGCAATCTTACCAGAGAGGCGCTCCTCTGTCAGCCTCTTAGCATCCTCAAACAGCTTCTTATAAGGAGCAGCTAGCTCAGGATTACGAGCAGCAATAGCCGTAATGGATGCATCAATCCCACTGAAATACCTAGCGACATTCCCTAAAGCCACTTCATGTGCATTAGGGTCAGTAGAAGCATTCTTCTGAGAAACAATGAAGTCCATCTGATCAAAGGCAGCAGAGAGTTTCTTATCCCCCACTTCAGAGAGCAGCTTAATAGTGTTCTCTTTCTGCAGAGCTTGCTCTCTAGTGCGATCTTCTGCACTCATAGTGGCATACAGAGAGAATCTAGAGGATGCTCTCTTCAGCTCTTCATCAGCCTTCACCTGCGCCTGATGAACCTGCCATTCCCCTTCTACCACATTCTTAGGACTATTCCTGTCAATCAAGGAGCCAGCCTTAGAGAGGGTGTCAAGCTTATTCTTCTCAAACTCTCTCTCAGCTTGGACAACACTCTTAGCATCTCCTAATGCAGAGAAGTCAAAGAGGTCTTTATTCACCTTAGAGAACTTATCAACTAAAGAAGGATAGGAAGCAGACCACTTAGAGAAATTAGACATGCTTCTAGCTTGAATCTGAGAGGCAGGCTTTCCTTGCTGCATAGCATCACTAAGGGAGGTTTGCTCCCTAGTGAATGTATCAATAATAGCCTGCTCTCTATCAGCCTTCTCTTGCTTCTCAGCATCCCCTTTGCCCTTGATGAGGGCTTCAGCTACACCTAGCCCAAAGCCAATCCAAGGATTAGGGAAGTTTTGTACGCTGCTTTGTACAGGGCTAATCACCTTAGCTCCTGAAGCCGAAGGAGCTGCTAAATTTACATTAAAATCTGCCATTTATTCTTCCATTTGTTTTTTAATCGATTCAAGCATATCACGTTTCATCTGAAAGGCTTGCTTGTAACGCTCATCCCCAATATTAGCTAGGTCTTGTTGAGCAGAGTCGAAGGTTTCTTCTGTAGGCATATTACCATGCTTAAGCATCTTCTTCATAATGGTGTCTTGATTCTCCACCATATCCTTAGCTAGTCGCTGGTGAAACCAATTAAGCTTCTCATAGTCTCCCTTATATTGAAGCTGGAATACACCCATCATCTTCTCAAAGTATTCAGGAGAGCCTGTAGACATTTCATATCCACGGGTAAGCCTACGAGAATATTCTTTATACTGAGCTTCATTAGCATCTTTCCAGCTCTTGTCAAACTTGCTCTGTTCATGCATAGCTGCATATTCAGCAGCTTCTAGCTTAGAGGTGAAACCAAACATCTGCATAGCTGCGTAAGCAAAGCTAGCGTCTTCCATCAGGATGCCATCACCAGACTTATTAGGAATCTTTCCCATTTCCATAATAAGCTTAGCTCTTACGCCATGGTTGTAGCCAGAGAACACTTCAGCCCATCCCTTAAGGACATCTGTAGCTTCTTCAGGGGACATGCCTTCAGTAGTGTCTATGAAGCCAGTGTAACGTAAGCTACGCTGTAGGGCTTCTGGAATCTTCCCACCATCTTTGAAATAGAGAGAATATGCAGGAGCATTCTTAAATGCCTCAGCAAAGTTACCAGCCACCACTCCGTGTAGGAGCTTAGAGAATCCATCAATACCGAAGGGAGACAAGCTCTCAAAGTTTACATTAACATCTTTACCTGCAAGATGAGAGAGAGCTTTGTTGTATGCAATAGATACCAACCCATTGACAGTGGCTTCTCTATTCTTATTGTCTTCAGGGAGCATGTTCTTACCCACCATTTGTTCTATGAGCAGGGCTCCCGGAACACCAAAGAGGAGGAGGTCTGCACCAGCCATCACTAAACGATTGTTCACAGGAATGCGTCTATCAAAGGCAGTAGTGAGAGCCTTATGTGGAGCCTGAGCAAACTGGAACAGAAGCCCTAAAGCATTCTGATTGTAAGGCATATCACCAGCATGGGTCATCCCATAAGTCATGGCATCAGCCACTTCTAGGATTTCATCTCTGACATTTGGATCAAGGACATTCTTACCATCCTTCTTAAACTTATCAAAGACAGCCATAATATGCACCATCTTGCTGCTCTTCTCACCTGAGTCAAAGCCCACCTTACGAGGGATAGAAGCAATGTTACCTGCAATCTTGACACCTCTAGTGGCGCTAGTTTCCATATCAACAACAAGCCCTCTTACGAGGTTATGTCTATCGACAGCATCTAGAGCACCACTCTTAATCACTACATCATGCAGAGCTTTCTGTTCTGCTGTAAGACTACCAACACCCGCTATTTTAGCCTTAGCCATCATAGCCATATCCCTAGTCATAGGACCAAAGAGGTAGGTGGGATTATATCCAAGCAATCTCACTGTCTGATGGCTCTGAATCAGAAACTGTCTGACAGGAGCACCAGAGAGGTAGGCGTGCATTACACCACTCTTACCAG
>JACCDT010116144.1_pt1 | contig 31590 bp, 41 predicted proteins | sample 7446291 | NCBI WGS metagenome assembly JACCDT01 (sample SAMN15323446, study PRJNA562643) | freshwater metagenome | isolation source: river surface water | place: USA:Blue River Watershed | collected 2017-08-17
GTGACTGTGCGAGGGTGACCTCGTCGGACCCGCCGTCGCCGTGAGACGCAGCGTGAGCGGGAACATCGGAGACTACGACGTACGCGGAGCCTGTCCATCTGTACAGTTTCCCGGTGTCCGCGGCCACATACAGGACCCCGGTTTCTCCTGTGGCGGGGAATCCGGCGAGGTTCGGGTACGTCTCATACGACTCCCCACCCCCGCCGCCCGTCCCGTCGCCGTCGTTGTGCCACGAAGCCATGCGGCGGAGACTAACCCTCTTCGGGGTCCTGCGTCTGCTCCCATGACGGAACGCCAGGGTGGCCGCTCAGCAGCATCAGTCGGAGCCGTGCCGCCTCGTCGAACGCCGCCGGTCCCATCGTGTCGTAAACCCAGCGGGGGATCGACACGCCGTACCGCTGGGCGTCCCGAGGGTGGTCTTCGATCCAGCCGTTGTGGACCCAGCAGACTCCGATCACGTTGCGTTCGACGAGGCGGGCGTCGCGGAGGGCTGACTGTTTGACGAGTTCGTGGGGGACGAGCCCTCCGCCGCAGCCGCCGAGGCGGTAGAGCTGGCAAGCCCCGGAGGCTTGGACGGCTGCCGCTCCGGCTTGTTGGCGGGCGGCGCGTTGTGCTCGGCGGCGGGAGGATTCGCGTTGGAGTGGTTTCTTGCGTTTCGGTTGGGGGGAGCGTTTCATGCGCCCGATAGTGTAGACCGGGCGCGCTAGAGTAAGACCCATCAGGTGAGTGATGATCGGAGTAGAGAAATGAACAAGCCCTTCACCGTCCTCGTCGGCAACGCCACGGCAGACCCGGAACTGCGCTTCACTTCCGCCGGGCACGCCTACGTGACGTTCAGCGTCGCCGTGAACACCCGGAAGAAAGAAGGCGACAAGTGGGTCGACGGCGACACTGACTTCCACAACGTCGTTGTCTGGCGCGACCTCGCAGAACACGTCGCCGAAACGGTCACCAAAGGGATGCGCGTCGTGTGCGTCGGTGACCTGTCGGTCCGCTCCTGGGAAACGGACGAGGGAGACAAGCGGTCGAAGGTCGAACTCGTCGCCGAAGAAGTCTCCCCCAGCCTCCGCTGGGCCACCGCAGTAGTCACTCGGATCACCGGGTCGCAGCAGTCGTACGATAAGCCTGCGACCCCGGCGAAACCGGCGGCACAACCCGCGTGGGGTGACGACGAGGAGCCCTTCTGATGGGTGAGCCTTCCTGGCATCTCCTCGAAACCATCAGCGACGAGTGGGCGGCGTTCGCGAAACGTCGGGCGCTGCTGAACCAGGCCCGCCGCCGCCGCCTCGCCTACCAGTCGAAGGTTGTCCGCAAGGGGGGGGTCTTCGAGATCTGGTTTCTAATCACCCCCGAACACAAGGAGCGTCTCGTCAATGGCCGCTGAACTCGTCCTCATCGACTCGTTTTTCGTTCCCGAGCCTGCCTACCGGAAGCTCGCCGACGGGATAGCGAACGCCGTGGAGGCGTGCGACACGATCGGGTCGCTGGTGCGCCCGATCCGGCGAAGGCTCGACTGGTCCCAGGGGCAGCTCGCCGAACATGTCGGAATGCCGGTGTCCCGGTTGCAAAAAGTCGAGAAGCGCGAGGCGCGCCCGTCGATCGACGACGCCGAGGTCCTGTTGAAGTGGATCGGAGCGTACGCTCCGATCCAGCCGGAACTCCCGTTCGGTCAGCCCGGCGTAGCGGTTGTCGACCTGGACGAGGACGTTGCCCCGGTAGATACGTTGGCGTAGCCGCCCCTAGCACTGGGAGGGGTGCGCTTCGTAGAGTCCGTCGCAACGAAGGACTCTCCAAGGAGTGCAGCCATGCCCACCACCCAGGTCAACGCAGTCGGTCAATACCAGGCGTGCTTCTACCGCGTCTGGCCGCTCGGCGCGGACTGCGCGATCGTGAAGGCCGGTGGAGCGACCGGCGTAGCGAACGCGATCGTCGGCACCGGTATCGTCCGGGCCAACATGGCGGTCGAAACGAAGGCCGGTGCCGAGATCGAAGCTGAAACCGCGTGCGGTGGCCTCGCCTGGTACGCGAAGGACGTCGATCGGATCAAGGCGTGGAACCTTGATTTCGAGGTGGCAACCTGGGATTACGAGCTGCTCGCCTACGCGGTGGGTGGCACGCTGATCACCGGCAACGGTGCGTCCGAGACGACATGGAACACGAAGACGATCGGCTGGGCGGCCCCCGGCCCGACCGCCACCACCCAGCCCGCTGTGGCGATCGAGTTGTGGTCCCGTGCCGCGTACTCGACGGGTGCGTGTTCGACGATCACCGGAGCGCCGACGTTCATCCGCCACATCTTCCCTCGGGTGCAGATGCAGCTCACCGATCGTGCGTTCGAGGCCGGTACCCCCGGATACATGAAGTTCCAGGGTCGGGTCGAAGCGAACCCGACTTTGGCGAACGACCTGAAGAACGCCGGAGTGGATGACACCCCGTGGATCGGCCCGACGTCGGTGACGTCGCTTCAGTCCGCGACGTACCTTCAGATGTTCGCCCAGGGCACCCCGGTGAAGGACAACTCGTTCGACGGTGGTTACACCGCCTACACGTTCGTGTAGGCGATCTCCCCCAGCACCACCGCAACGGGAGGCCCGAAAGCCTCCCGTTGCGCGTCTGCCGACGGTTAGGCTCACCGTCGTGACGTGCTCCCCGTTCCTTGATGGCTGCCTGGCTCGCACCCCTCCTGCGGGGGCGTGCCTGTCTGCGGTGGAGGCGGCGGAGCTTGTCGTGTCGTCGTCGGTGGATGTGTTGGAACCGTTCTTCTGTCCGGGGTCGCGGTGTCCGACCGTCCGCGGTTTGGTGACGCACGGGCCGCCGGACGTGTCGACGTATTCGATGGTCGCTGCGTGGGTTGAGTCGGTCGATCACAGCGTGGGCGATCTTCGGTTTCCTCGGGCGGCCACGGCGACGGTCGGGGTGCAACTGTGGGTGGACACGTTCCCGCTTGGGGAGTGGGAAGGCGAGTCGTACTACCCGCCCGATCCTGACCTGTTGCATGAGGCGTCGCGCTTGTCGACGATCATCGGGCAGTCGTGGTACCTGGGGATGATCGACCTGATCGCCACGAACGCCGAAGTGTGCGCTTCGTGGCAGCTCGATGTGATGAAACCTCTCGGACCCGACGGGACGTTCGTGGGCTGGGAAACCGGGTTCTCGTTGGAGTTGTGATGGCCCGCCGGATCACTGGGCACGGGGTTTCGGAGAAGGGCCTGGAGTGGGACGGCATCGACCTCGCCGGGATGGAACGCCGCTACCGCGATGAGGTCGCGGCCGATCTGCGGCCGGTGATGGCGCGCATAGGTGCTGCGGCGAAGGCGTCGGCGAAGGCCGAGGCGGAGAACGAGTTCCCGACCGCCGAGGAGTACCCGAACCTGTTCCAGGTTGAGGTTCAGCAGCCGACGAAACGGCACCCGGAGTTCTCGATCGTCTTGTGGAACACGCACCGGGTCGCCCACATCCTGGAGCACGGCCAGAAGCGCAACTACTACCCGATTCCCGGTCCGTACGGTTCGCGTATCTGGTATTCGGAGGATTACGCGGAGTTCGGGCGGATGAACGGGCACCATGTGCTGCGGATCGCTGTCGAGGGGATCGCTATGGACTGGTTCTCGCTCACCGGGAACATGACGTTGAGTCGACGTGCGGCCAGCAGCTCGAAGCGCACCCCTGGTCGGAAGTACCGGTCCCCCGTGGGCCGGTTCGAGGGGACGCGTCGCAAACCGCCTCCCATGCGGCGGAGGACCCCGGCACGGTACCGTCGATCGTAGACCGCTCGCGATGTGGGTATGATCGTCGGTGGCGACTACACGGAGGACTGATGGCCGACAACGTTTTCAATCTCGACGAGGTGCGCGCAGCCCACATCGAAGCGAACCCGACCCTGTATCGCACCCTGCGGCTGTACGACCGGGATTGGCGGGTTCGTGAGACGCCGAACGCTTTCGCTCTGCTCGGCTTCATCGACGGCGGCGGGATCGGTGGGCAGATCAAGTTCTTGACCGGGTTCCTCCATGCCGATGAGCGCGAAGAGTTCGTCGCGGCGCTGGAGGCCGACGAGTACCTCGACGAAAACCTGCTCGGCAAGATCATCGACTACCTGACCGGGAATCTGGTGGGAAAAGATGGCGAGAACTCGTCCACCTCGGAGCAGTCACCATCTCCCTCTGGCGAGAACTCGACGGTTCCCTCGCCGCTTCCGGTGGCCTCGGACGCCTCTCTCTGAGGGCGGCACTGAACTACACCTACTGGTATCTCGTCAACGACGCAGACTCGGACGTTCGCGGGAAGATCGACGCCTACATCGAGACCGGCGTGTGGCCGGGGTCGGCCGATTCGCTGAGCGTCGAAGCTCACGCGTCCGACCTGAACGAGCTTGAACGGTTGACGGAACGGCGTCGAGCCCAGCTTCAGCGGGGAGAGGCGATCGAGGAAACGTTGACCGGGGAACAGGCCATGATCACGGTCCTGACCGACGACTCGACGCTTGACGAGGCCGCAGCGGTCGGGCCATCGGACCCGGCTCGGGCGATCGAACTGGCGATGGGGTTGGCGAAACCTTCCCGTTAGCGGGTTGTGGCGTATCATCGCGCCGTGCCCGAGCGTCCGATCGAATCGCGTATCCGTGTTTCTTTGGACACCCAGGAGATGCGGGCTGCGCTGAGCCGCCTGGAAGCCGATTTCAGGGCTCGCGTCGAGGGGATGGTCGGGTCGGTCGACGGGCTCGCTGAGGCGACGAACGCTCTGTCGTCGAAGATGGGCGACGGGTTCAATCGGCTCGGCAAGGACATGTCGAAGGCGATTGATGCCGGGTTCGACAAGGTCATCGCAGCGTCGAAGGAGGCTGACAAGGCGGTCGGCTCGTTCAGCACCCACGCTTCGGCCGACATCGGCAAGATCACCGTCGAGATCCGGGCAGCAGCGGATGCGTTGAAGGCGTACGCGGATCGGTCGCAGGCCCTGGAGCGGCAGGCGGCGTCGACGGTGTTCAAGTCGAACACGGCGAGGGAGAACGTCGAGTCGTTCCGGCGTCAGCAGCAGTTCCGTCTCGCAGCCCAGGGGATGATCGAGGAAGAGAAGCGGATCACGGAGAGCCTGCGTTTCGAGCAGCGCCGCCAGATCGACAATCTTCGCCAGGCCGATTCGATCGGCCGTATCCGCGAGCAGGCGTCCCAGCAGCGACGACTGGCGTTGTGGCAGACGTTCTATCGGACGGTCGGTCAGTTCACCGAGAACTTCAGTCGCCAGGTCGGGGAGGGCCTCGGGTCGGGTTTGCGTCGCCTGTTCACGAGGGAGCGGTCGGAGCTTGGGGCGAGAGAGGGGCTGTGGCGCGGCCACCAGTCGGCGCTCGCCGGGATCGAGGAGCAGGGGCAGCGAAACCGGCTGAACATCATCGGCAGGTTCTTCGACCGGCGACAGGCGGCCGTCGAAGCCCACATGGCGAAAGAATCGAAGCTGTACAGCAGCGTTGGGGCGTCAGCCGTGTCGTCACGCCTGAACCAGGGGATTCTGGGTGGGGCGTTGAACGCCACTCCGCTCGGCTACCTGGGGGCGGGGGCCGGGATCACCGCTGTTGTTGGCGGGATTGGGAGCGCCCTGAGGGTCACGTCGGATTACACGTCAGCCTTGGCCGAGTTGGCGGCGGTAGCGAAGACATCTGATGACGTGTTGCGTCAGATCGACGACACGTCAGTGAAGCTCGGCAACGACGCGAAGCTCCCCGGCGTGTCCGCCAAGGATGCCGCTGACGCGTTCCGGCTCCTGACGGTGAACGGTATTTCGCTTCAGGATTCGCTCGATGGGGCGGCGAAGTCGTCGCTCCAACTGTCGCGTGCTGTCGGGGAGAGCGCGGAGGACGCGGCGAAAGCGGTGGCCGCCGGGATCAACACGTTCCGGCTGACGGGAACCGAAGCGCTGTCGGCGGCGGACGTGATCGCCAAAGCGACGTCGCAGAGCGGGTCGACGCTCACCGAGTTCAACGACGCTTTCAAGCAGGCGGGGTCGACGATCTACTCCCTGTTCGAGGCGGCCGAGCCGGGCAAGCAGATCTTCGAGGAGATGTCGGGGATTCTGTCGCTCTTCGCGAAGAACGGCCTCCGCGGCGAATCCGCCGGTACGGCGTTGAAGGTGATGTTCACCCGCCTGATCGCCCCGGCGAAGGGGACGAAGGACCTCTTCAATCAGATCGTGGCCTCAGCAGGGGAGGCCGGGTCGATCATGTTCGACGCGTCCGGGAAGACCCGGACGCTCCATGAGGCGTTCGGCATTCTCCGCAAAGGGCTCCTGGCCATGCCCACGGAGGCTGCTCGGGCGGAGGCGTGGCTGAAGCTGTTCGGCCAGCGCGCCGGGCCCCAGGGCGTCACGAAGATTCTGGGGGCTACGAACGAAGAGTTCGAGGCCATGTTCAAGAACATGGACGCTGTCGGGTTTGCTGCGGAGCGGGCGGCGGCGAAGAACTCCGGCTACAAAGGGGGGCTCGACGCCCTGTCGTCGACGATGGAAACGATCGCGATCAAGTTCGGTCGGGTGATCCAGCCACTGTTCCGCGGCGTCGCTATCGGCCTGTCGGAGCTGATGTCGAACCTGATCGACGGCGACGGGGTGTGGAAGAAAGTCCGTTACGGGCTTCTTGGGGTCGCCGCAGGTCTGGGTGCGATCGTCGCAGTGAAGGGCCTGTCGGAAACCCTCGGCCTGGTCCGCACCGCGGTGATGGCGCTGTCCGCTTCCCCTCTGGGGGTGCTCGGTGTGGCCCTCGCTGCTGCGGCTGCCGGGATCGGGGTGCTGGTGGCGAAGAACCCCGAGCTGTTGACGTCTATCAAGAGGACGATCGGCGGGCTGGTCGACATGATCGACCCGGCACGCCTGTTCTCCGAGGCGATCAAAACGGTGGGCGGGGTGGTCGGCGGACTCGCGACGGTCGTGATCCCGAAGGCCGTGAAAGCGGTGAAGGATTTCGTTGTCGGCTTGTCGACCGCTTCGGCGTCCGGTCCTGCTTCGTTCTTCGTGAATCTGGGGAGGACTGCGGCGAACGCTTTCGGGGCGGTCGTGGAAACGGTTCTGGCTTTGAGGAACGCCCTGTTCGCCGGGTTCGAGGGGGCGACGTCCATGAAGGGGTTCCTGGGGTTCGTGCAGAACCTGGGGAACGTCATGTCGGGGATCACCGTCGCCGCCCGCAGCTTCGCGGCGAGCCTGGGAGCGATTTTCAGTTCCGACGCTTCGATCGGAGAGAAGGTCAAGGAGTCGCTGGGGGCGGTCATCCCCTCGATCAGGAAGGGCCTGCTGAGCCTCCCTGAAGAGATCGGGAATCCGATCCTGCGGGCGGTCACGAAGGTACAGAAGTTCGTCACATCCGCGATCGTCGAACCGGTCGAGGGGGCCGTCGAGAAGATCAAAAGGATCTGGCGGGACTCGTTCGGACCGGATTCGGTCGGCGAGGAGCACGGCCTCATCGCCGGGCTGGTGAACCTGCTGAACACCGTCATGAGGATGCTCGGTCGCACCCTGACCGCGATGCTGACCGATCCGACGCTCCTGAAAACGATCGGGATCGTGATGTCGTCCGTTGCGACGGTCGCTTTCGCTGCGATCGAAGGGTTCATCAGCGGCGTGATCGAGAAGCTCGTCGACCGGGTCCAGTCGATCTTCCGCGAAATCCCGATCTTCGGGGACCTGCTCGCCGGGATCGCCGGGCTTGGGAAGCAGTTGACGGACATTCTCGCCACAGCCCTGATCGCTGCGTTCGCCTGGTCGAAACTGAAGGGCCCGGTCGGGTCGTTCACGTCCCAGTTGTCGAAGAGTTTCGCTGGCCTTCAAGTCCTCCGCCTCGGGGGGACGTTGACGGCGTCCGAGCGGGACGCCTACGTGAAGGCGACGACCGCCGCCACGGCAGAGGTGCGCCGCCGCCTGACCGCCCAGCGCGACCTGACAGACCCCCACAAGACGGGGTCGCGTGGGCCGAGTCAGATTTCGGCCGAGGTGCTGAAGCGCAAAGAGAACGTCGACGCAATCGAAAAGGAGCGGCGAGCCCTCCTCGAACGACAGTACGGGGTCGAGAAGGCCGCACGACTGATCGAGTCGATGGCCGCCGTGGAGAAGCGGGCGGCGAAGGTGCGCGGTGACGCGATCGCTGACGCTGCCCGCAAGTCGAATGTGGCCCACTACGGGATGGCCGGGCACCTCCTGAACCTGCGGCTGTCGCTTCGGGAGTCCGGTGAAGAGGTTCGCAGGTTCTACGGGTCGTTCGCCGACGGGTCGTTGGTGACGAAAGCGAAGCGCGCCCTCGCCACAGTGACGGGCACGGTCGGTTTGGGGACACGGTCGAACGCGGCGTTGGAGCGTCTCCGGTCTGGTGCCCCGAAGGCGGACAGGCTGATCGACCGGCTCCAGGACCCAGGGGCGAAGGTCCGCGAAGCCGCCGCCGCCCGCCTGCGTCAACGCGAACTGTGGGACGAGCAGGAACGTATCCACCGTCAGCTCGCCGCGGCGAAAGTCCCGGAGGTGCTCGGGCTTCCGGGGGCGACCGCCTACGTCGACCATCTTCGCAAGCGGATGGCCGACGTGGGGGCCGAGCTGCTGTCGTTGGACACGAAAGGCAAGGGGGTCACGGGTCGGCTGGGTGTCGGGTTCTCGAAGGTTGTGATCGCCGTCGCCGACACGGCGGAGGCGCTCGGCGCTCGGGGTCTGGGGGAGGCGGTCGAGAACCTGGGACGCAAGTTCGCCGGGCTGGAGGCGCTGCCAAGGACGACGGAGTCTCTGTTCTCGAAGCTCCGCGGGTCGTTCGACAAACTGAAAGAGCACGCGAAGGCGTCCGTCGAGGGGATCAAACAGAAGTTCGCTGACACGTTCGGGGAAGGCAAAGAGGGGGTCCAGAACGCTGTTCAAACAGCGGTCGCCGCCGCTGAGGCGTCGATGGTCGGGTTCTTCTCGGGCCAGGCGCTCGCCTCGTCGGATGGGCTCGTGTCGAAGCTGACGGGGGTTGTCGGGGCGATCGGGGCGATCGGGGCCGGATTCGCAGCGGGTGGCCCTGTTGGAGCAGGGCTCGCCGCTATCTCGACTGCGGTTGGCCTCGTTGTCGGGGCGTTGGGGGAGGCGGACGAGAAGCAGAAGGCGTGGAACAGTCGGGTCGATGACCTTCGCGTGAAGTACATCGCGGCGCGGGACGCCCTCGGCGGGATCGAAGGGGAGGGCCTGGAGCAGACAGCGTCGTTCCTGAGCGACAACGTGAAGGAGATCGAGCGTCTGTCCAAGACGATCGGCGGCGGGTTCCAGGCGTCCCTGAGTGACGCGTTGACTGACGTTGCGAGCGGCGGCGACCTCGACAAGGCCGTGTCCGGCCTGAGGAAGAAGATCAACAAGCGGTTCGCCAACGAACCGATCAGGATCGGCAGCGACGACTTCGTCAGCGAACTCCTCGACGACGAGAAGCTCGCTGACGAGCTTCAGAAGATCCTTGGGAGGCGTGATCCGCTGGGGTTGAACGTAGCCCTGGAAGACTTCGTCGGTTCCAGGGGACAGGCCGAGAAGCTGCTGAAGGTCTACCAGACCGAGTTCCGCAAGCTGATCGACGAAGGGAAGATCGACGCCCAACACCTGTTCGACACGTTCGAGATCCGCAGGGTCGGCGACGAGTTCAAGGTTGTTCGCACCCAACTGAAGGGACTGAACGACGAGCAGGTCAAGGACCTGAACCTGATCGGCGAACAACTGGTGTCGCTGGCGACGGCGATCAGCGAATCGGCATCGAAGACAGCGGATCTCGCCAGGGAAACGAGGAAGGCCGCTGACGCCGAGAAAGAGTCGACAGACGCCGTCAAGTCGACGGCCGACGCCTTTAGTGCTGTCGCGTCGAAAGCCGACTTCGCGGCGAAGCGCGCTGAGATCCTGCGCGACAAGTTCGTCGAAGCAGCCTCGGCCGCAGCCGGGATCGACCCGTCGCAGAACTCGAAAGACCCGCTCGTAGACTCACTCACGGGTGGGGCTGGAACAGACCGGGCGTCGGCGAACCTGAAAGCCTTGTACGACGCCGCAGCTCCTGTGCGTGACGCCATTCGCAGCCTCGCGGACGCTCTTGTGGTCACCGACGAGACGGGGAACAAGGTCACAGCGAACCTTCAGGATGTTCTCGCCGGGAAGGCGGGGGACACGGCGCTTCGAGACCGCGTCACGGCAGCCCAGAAGGCCGTCGACGTGGCGTTCCAGGAGTGGACCGCCGGGTTCGCGTCGAACCCGCAGATCGCTGCGAACTGGTCGACCACCGGCCAGCAGTACATGACCGACCTGAAAAACGCGATGTTGGCCACCGCGAACGAGGCTGGCGGGGCCGGGTTCGGCCAGCAGTTGTTGGACACGTTGCAGGTGTTCGACGAGGTGACGGTGCAGACAAAGCTGGTGGAGGCCAACGCCGAGGCAATCGCCGCCACCGCGGGGGCGGACATCAAGAACTACCAGGCGGTGTGGGACAAGAACCGGGTGGTCATCAAGTTCGACGCTCAGCCATCAGATGAGACGATCCGGGCGCTCCGGGCATTGGGGTTGACGGTGGTTGGCCCGAACGGCCGCCCGTTGACCGCCGAGGGGGTCCAGGTCCCAACACGCGACCCCGACCGTGGTGCCCGTAGTACGGCAGGCACGGCTACCGCTGTGGCGATGCAAGGGGCGGCGAACTGGTGGAAGACAGCCGGAGGGATGGCGGGCAAGGCGACGACGTCGTTCGACGGCATCGTCGAGCAGATCCGTGCGTCGGTGGCGTCGCTCCCACCGTTCAGCGGGTGGACTGCCGCCGAAGCGAAGATCGGGCTGCCGTACTTCTACCAGCAGCAGATAGACCTTCTTCGAGCGAACCCTTCGAGCCGGGCCCGGATCGACTTGACGAACAAGATGTTCGAGGTCGGGCACCGGTTCCCGTTCTTCGCCCGCGGCGACATTGTGAACAGGCCGACGCTGGGCGTGTTCGGCGAGGCCGGACCCGAGGTGATCGTGCCCTTGTCGAAGCCGCGGCGGATGGTGGAGCTGTTGTCGAAGGCATTAGCGATGACTGGTGGTCTGTCCAGGTTCGGCAACGGGCCTACCGGGCCGCACTTGCCGCGGCTCGCTGATGGCGTGATCTTCGGCGCAGCGTCGAACGTGGTGTCCGGGACCATCCCGCTGCCCCCTCCCGCTCCGGGACGGTCGATGTCGTCTGGCACCGGGCTGATGTTGGAGCTGATCGACGCCGTCCGCGGTATCGAATCGGGCCACACCGAGAGCAACCAGTTCTATCTTGGCGATTCGGGCAGCCCACACGCTAACGCTGCCGCGATCATTGATTCGCGCAAGGCGGCGCGTTGGAGGAAGACGGGGGCTGTGCGCTGATGGGTATTCAGGTCGTCAAGTGCGGGGGGGAGTTCTTCATCGACAACCTGTCGATGCACAGGGCAGCGTTCTGCGTGACGTCCGACGTGGAGGCGTTGACGCAACACAAATCCCCGCACCGCAGCGCGGGGCTGGTGATCCCCGAAGTGACAGGGGAGCTGGCGCGAAGGATGCGTCCGGCAGCGGCGGAACACCAGCTCAACATGGTGATCGTCGGTGACGTTCTGTGGGACGGGACAGCCCCAGCGAACCCCGACGAGGGGTTCGAGGAGAACATGGACTGGTTGGAAGCGAACGTGTGGGGGGTCCCGTCGTCAACAGACAGCACCCGCGAAGGGAAGGTCATCACTGACGGGGGGTCGACGAGGACCAACCCGATCCAGGTGTTCGACATGCAGCGGGAATCGAAGATCAAGGGGAGGGACCACAACGGGACGATGACGGTCGGGTGTTTGGCGACCCTGTATGTGCGGATTCCTCGCGGGAAGCTGGAGATCTGATGCCGGTGTCCGATGTCGAGGTGTGGGTCGACAGCAACGGCGATCAGACGTGCGACCTGAAACTCAACCAGCCGTTCGGCGTGACCTATTCGCGACGGTTCATGGTCGACGGGGAGGCCACGTTCCGGTTGACGAACGACGACAGCCAACGGTCGACCGTAGCGATCAAACGGCGGGCGGCGATCGTTCACACCGCCACGGCGACCGTCTTGTGGTCTGGGAGGATCTGCCAGTCCCGCGAGGTCGAGGTCGATGCCGGAGAACACTCTGGGATGGTCACCGAGTTCTCGTTGCGAGACGATTTCGTGGACCTGCGACGGATCTACATCCGACCCTGGGTGTACGAGATCGGGGCGTCGCGCAATCCGCTGGCGACCAGACCGATCGACGGAGAACGCCGGATGGGATGGCGCGACCCCACTTACTTCAACGTGATGGCCGACACCGACGGCGGCGGGCCCGGCGTCCCCACCTACTACTCGCCGGGCCTCGACGGGCACACCTGGACCCCCGCCGCTGTCCTGTACCCGGTGGGTTCGCAGTTGACGGGAGCCCTTGGCAGAAACGGGAACCCGACGACGTTCCCGACGCCCGCAACGAAGGTGATCTGGTCGAGGGCGATCGTTGACTCAGCCCACCCTCAGGGGGACGTGTGGCTGCACGGATGGTGCCCGACCCCGCCAGGGAAGACCGGGTTCGTGTTCCACATGTTCGGCGACGATGCGTATGAGGTGTGGTTGAACGACACGCTCCTCGCCGCCGTCGAGAACGACGAGGCTGATCAGGCGTTCCTGAAGACGAAGCGGGTTGTGGTGAACCGGTCGTCGGACGAGATCGGGCCGCTCCTGTTGTTGAATGTGCGTTGCAGGAACCAGGGGCCGAACATGGCGGGGGATGTTGGCGGGTTTGGGTTGGTGTGTCGGGCGAAGGGCTCCTCTGATGTAGTCCTTCAAACGGATTCCGGGTGGTATGCGCTCGACTACCCGGCGCTGGCGTCACCGTCGAATCCGGTGCCGGGGATGCCCGTCGGGTTCATTTTCCAGCGCCTGTGGGGGGAGGGGATCGAACGGCTCACCGACGCCGGGCATGTCGCTGTGCAGACAGCGTGGAGCCACCCGGTGGACCGCGACGTCGACTCAAACGATGACGCTTACCCGCTGTTCACCGACCTCCCCATCCCGAACGGCTCATCGTTCTTCGACGTCTTGAAGGCGATGCAGATCAAATGCGACTTCGACTACGTCCCGACGAAGGGTGTCCCGGGGGTTCGTTTGTGGTCGGGGGAAGGGGTCGCCCTTGTCGGCGGTGGGGTTGGGGCCGGGAAGGGTGTGACGTTCGGGACGACGATCGAGAAGGGTGTGAACGCCTTGGAGATTGTCGTGTCCGACTCCGATTTCGGGGAGCAGTGGAACGAGGGGTGGGCGAACGCCCTCGTGTACACCTGGAGGAATGGTTGGGGCGACCGTGCCACCGCCGCAGTTGACGCCGGGACGGAAGCCAGGGTCGAGAAGTTCCACGCGTTCGGGGCGGACCTGGAGCAGGGCGAGGTCGAAGCCCAGGTCGATCGGATGCTCGCCTTGATGGGCGCGTCGAACAAGAGTTTCGCTGTGTCGATCGCCCCTCTCCCCGGCCTGATCCCCGGCGTGAACTTCGACGTGGGCGACAAGTTGCCGGTGAAGGCCGGGGGGGTCACCTACACGCTCCCCGTGTCGACCATCACCGGAAGCGTGGATGAAGACGGGTTCCTTACTCACGTCGTCGAGGTTGGGCAGGAGAGGGACGCTGCGGAGCGGCGGTTCGAGCAGTTCATGAGTAGCGTCGCCAAGGGTGTCGAGTTCGAGCGCGGTGCCCCAACCCCTCCCCCGTCCTATGACGTCACCTACGTGGATGAATCTCTCGTCGAGTATTCGTGCGTCTTCCGCAACCAGGCCGACGCCGCCTCCGACGACACGAACCATCTGGAGGCGAGAGCCCAAGGGAAGCTCACGTTTCTGTCGCTGCGGGCGGCAGATGTTCTCGCGGAAGACCTCACGGCGACCCTGTACATCAACGGGGTTTCGGCTGGCGCTATCACGCTGCTGGCGGGTCAGTTGTACTCGTATCTGACGTTTGACTCGGGAACGATCGTGCCGCTTCAGAGCATTCTGTTCGTCAGGTTCGAGACTGACGCCGAGGAGGCGAACGTGACCTGCACGGTGAGAGTCGGGGAGTACGTGTGAGTGGAGACTGGCGAGACGAACGCGCTTGCGCCGGGCTGGACGGACGGCTCGGATTCCATTACGGGGACCGCAACTACGACGAGATGATGTGTCGTCGGATGTGCGCTTCCTGCCCGGTGGCCGTCGATTGTCTCAGCTACGCGATGCTGACCGAGGCGGAGCAGGGGGGGCGGTACCGGTTCGGGATCTGGGGTGGGTTGACCCCGACAGAACGGACCCGGCTGGAACTGTCCGACAGCCGCTACGCTCTCTATCCGACGGACCTGACGGTCCTGGAAGTCCGTGCCATCTTCGAGGAGATCACAGCCGACATGAAAGCTCGATTCATTCACACCGTCGACGGTTTTGAGGGGGGCGACGTGGTCGACCTCAGCAACGCGCTCGCCGACCACTATGTGGGCGGCGGCCACGCCGTCCCCGTCTCCCCCGCCGGAAAGTCCGCGGCGAAGCCCGCTGAACCCGCCGACAAGGGCGCTGCGGCGCCCTCTGGCGACAAGTAGGAGCAGCGAAGCCGCGTGGCGGCTTTGACGAAACTCAACGCTTCCGTGACCGTCGGCGGTGCCGTCGTCCACAGTGGGGTGACCGTCGCCATGGATGACGCCTCAGGCACGGTCATCGTGAAGGCCGTCTCCGGGGGCGTCTACGGGGAGGTTGCCCGATTCGAGGGCGTTGAGTTCCTGTGGCGAAAAGGGAACCTGGACAGCGGGTATCTCCTCGCCGACGGGACTCCGATGGAAGTCGCGAAGGCGAAAGGGTGTGGTTGCGGATGATCGGCTATCTCGGGTTGGTGTTGAAGTTCGCTGGGCTCACCCTTGTCGGGCTGCGGCTGTCGTGGCTCCTGATCGAAGACGAGGTGCCGTTCGGGCCGCTGCGCGTGGCGATCGACCGGTGGGCGCGGGAGCGTTCCCGGTTCCGCGTCGCCCTGTTCATCACCTGCCCGTTCTGTATCGGCTTGTGGGCACAGTCGGGGATGGTGGCGGTGATGGCCCAGCTCACGAGCCTCCCGTTCCCGGTCCTGTGGGCGGTCGGGGTCAACATGGTCGCAGCTCCACTGCATCATGTTCTCGATGCGAAGGTGCTCGGGAAATGACCGCTGGGCGGCCGTGGTCGCCTGTCGAGGTCGAGGTGAAGCTGGAAGCCGGGCTGGATGCCCTCGATGACGCTACGGCCGCCTACCTGAGCGTCAGCTCTGCGGCGTCCTCGGCACGGGCGGCCTATGACCTTGCTGCGGCGTCGGCGATGCTGCGCCTCCGCGCCGCCGACCCGAAGACCCCGAAACACATCCTTGAAGCGATGGTCACCGTGGAATGCGACGAGAAGCGCAGGGAGCGTGATGTGGCGGTCGCAGCGGACGAGGCGGCACGGAAGGGCCTCGATTCGTACAAGACCCGAATAGAGGCTCTCAGGACGCTTCTGGTGCAGTCCCGCCCTCAAGCCCATCGGTGACGATCGGCCGGTTCGCTGTCCACTTCGTGTGGACCGCCGCATGGCCGTCGGGTCGCAGATACCAGGTCACGTCACAGACGCAGCCGTCGGCGAATGCCACCCGGTTCGAGTGACCTTCACCGTGCCCCTCTTCGGTCCTCTCGGTGGACACGACGTCCCCGTGTTCGACGTGTCCGCCCTCGGCTTCGCGGCGAACACTGTGGACCAGGCGCGGGTCACGCGGGGGGAGGACCGCGCATCTCGCCTCGTCGGGCCCCACTGGCCCATCTCCGTCTTCGTTGAGGAGTACGTAGAGATGGACGGGAAGATCGAACATCGGGCTACACCCCACGTCTCCTGAGGCGTCGCAGGATGCCCAGGTCGCGTTTCGCCGGGGAACGGCCGTTCGCTGACATCACGGCCGGATGCCCAGACGGCCGTTCTGGGAGGAACCATCCGTCCGGGGCGCTCGTAACCTCGACCCCGACCCGCAACGCCTCCCCAATATCGTCGGGAAGGATTTCCACAAGACAGTCGAGGACGTCCGCCGTCGACACCCACTCGTCGCCCGTGTTCAGGTCCTTCACGTACAGGTGCCAGCGGAACTCGACCTCGTCGGGGAGCCTTGTCAACGTGTAGAGCCCCGGAGGCTGGCGGACGGTCCACGTTTCGGCTGAGAGCTGTTCCCCTGGTTCCATGCTGTCAGTTTGCTTGTTTTTGGGCGCGGCCCGCACCCCTTGAAGCTCAAGGTAGAGACTTCCTGGGGGGATTCGCGATGTTCTGGTGCCCGTTCTTCTCTCGTTGCCACCAGGGTTGTTCCCTGGCACCGCCCTCCGGAAATCTCCAGCCCGGCTGCTGGCTCAACCGACCAAACGGTCGGAAGCTGGGGTTTGTCGGCGGGGCACCCTCGCGTCACCTTGGCTGGTTCGTAGGTCGGTGTGCTTGTTCCCCGTTTGCCGCTCCCCTGCTCGGCGTCGACTCAGTGTCGTTCTACCCGTCGCATTTTTTGCGGTGACCCTCCACTTGAGGAAGGACGGATTGTGATGTCATCCGGTTGTACCGGGGTGGGGGTTCGACTATACTGAGGGCCCTTCTGTTCTGCTGTTCTTGCTTTCGCCCGATGGCTTGGTGGCAGTGTAGACGATCCCCCCCGCCGCTGGTCCCCTCCTCGGCGGGGGTTTCGTCATTTTGTGGGACATGGGGGGATGATGACGGGGGTGAGGTGGGGGTTGTTCCTGGCGAGTTCGTTGAGCGCCTGTTGGATTGCTTCCCGGGTGTTGCAGTCGACGTTGTGGGTGATGGTGATGACGTTGGTGCCTGCGACCTGTTTGACGGCGTCGTCTTGTCGGCGTTGGGTGTCTTCGGAGGTGATGTCGCTGAGGGTGTTGACGGCGGTTCTGGAGTCGGTGGTGATGTCGATGATCATGAGGAGCCCCCATCCGACCGCCCCGATGACGAGGCTGAGCCCGGTGACGGCTACTGCGGTGGTGATGCGCTGCCAGAACAGGGTTCTTTGAGCGTCGCGGAGGACTTGGAGGTCGAGGTCGCTGGGTTGGTGGCTATCAGTGTCGATCACGGCATTCCTTCAGTTCGTCGGAGAGGGTTTGGTGGGCTGTTCGGAGTTTCGTGAGTTCGGCTGTGATCAGCTTGTTCTCGTTCGATTGTGCGCCGATCCGTTCGTGGGCGGCGTAGAGGCGGTCGGTCATGAGGCTGAGTTCGTAGGTGAGGGAGCGGACCCGTTCTTCGCAGTCGGCGCACGCTGCTTGCACCGCCGCCTCCAGCCGTTCGGCTTCCTCTTTGCGGCGTTCCGTTTCGAGCCGTTCGCGTTCTTGGCGTTCGCTGCTCTCGCGCTGGGCGGCTTCCCAGGCGAGCCGTTCGGCCGATTGTTGGCGTCCTGACCGGACGGCGAGGTATCCGACGGCTGCGGTGATGAGCGTTCCGGCGAACGGCAGGATGTAGACGAGGTGGGAGACGCTCGGTTGGGCTGCGGCGAGAGTCATGCCCGTCCTCCGGGTGGCGGTGTCGTGCCCTCGCCGCCCCGTCTGATGTGGCGTGCTGTGGGGTGGTGGCGGCGACTCTACCGAGCGTCCAGCCCCTGTTTCAGGGTCTGGCGGGTACTGTGTGCAGCATGGATCACTGGCTGAGGCGGGAGTATCTGAAGCTCCTCAGGTCTGGGATGACTCGGAGTCGCGCCGCGACGTTGCTTGGCGTGACGAACATGACGGTCCGCGAGGTGATGAAGCGTGACCGCCGGTTCGCTGAGGACGTCGAGCAGATCCTCGCTGAACGCAACGATGACGTCGAAGAAGCACTCTTGAAGACGGCCCTGTCCGGCAACGTCGAGGCCCAGAAGTTCTGGTTGACGAACCGCGACGAGATGACATGGGCGAACCGTTCAAGGGTCGAGCACACGGGCCGCCACGGGGGCCCGATCGAGATCGCTACGCAGGCGACGCTCGCGTTGCGGAACGCCCTCCTCGACGAGCAGACGAGAGGTTTGGCGATCGACTACGTGGACGCCGAACTCGTCGTCGAACCGGTCGGTGAACTTGGGGCCGGTGGCGATGGTTGACGGTGTCGAGGAGGACCCTGGTGGCCTCCCCCCGGAGATGGTGGAGCACTGGCGGAAGATAGCCAGCCCCGCGAACGTGGCGATCACGGCGTCGGAAGGGAAGTGGCTGCCAGCCTGGCATCTGAAGGTGATTTCTCGGGCTCTGGTTGAGGCGGAGACGTCGCCCGAGCAGACGTTTCTGAATCTTCAGGTTACGGTTCGCGGGGGGAAAGCTCTCGACGTCGACACCCCCATCCCGACGCCGGGCGGGTGGACGGCGATGGGGAAGCTGCAAGTCGGCGACGAGGTGTACGACGAGCACGGCAGAGTGTGCCGGGTGGTCGAGGCGTTCGAGCCGTACGTCACCGACGAGGCTGTTGAGGTCAGGTTCGGTGACGGCTCAACACTGGTGACGGACCGCCCCCACAAGTGGACAGCCTACAGCCGCCGCGAGGGCATGGCGCTGGGGCAGTATCGACGCCGACATGGCCAGCCTCACCGGGCGTGGCCCGACGACTGGGGCACCCAATGGGAGACGGCCAGCCGACGGTGCTCGCACAACGAATCGACTGACCCGCGTACGGCGAAGGTCCGTACGACAGGCGAGATGATGGACGCTGGCGGACGGTTCTACATACCCGTCCTCGCTGCCCCCCTCGGGGCCCCCGAAGCCGAGCTGCCTATCGACCCGTACATCCTCGGGTACTGGCTGGGGGGACGGTGCTCGCTGGCCGCGATCGCCGGGCGCGACCTGGAGCACTTCCGTGAACGGGTCGCTGAGGCCGGGTGCGCCATCGAGTCGGAAACCCGCAACCCGGAGTCGGGCAACTGGGCAGTCGAGGTTTCGCTGGACGACGGAGGCACGCTTCAAACAGCCCTCGACCGATGCGGACTCCTCGGCAATAAGCACGTTCCAGACGAGTATCTTCGTGCTTCTCCAGCGCAGCGCCTCGCCCTCCTTCGGGGCCTCATGGACTCCGGCGGCGTCAACGACAAGACCGGCGGGAAGGTGTCGTTTGTGAACCAGAACCGCCGTCTCGCCGACGCTGTCGCCGAACTGATGTCGAGCCTCGGAACCAAAGTGTCTCGCGGTCGGCGTCCGGTGAGGGTCGGCGGCGTTGAGACGGGGGCGATCGCCTATCGGGTGGCGACCATGTGCACGTTCAACCCGTTCTCACTGCCACGAAAAGCGGAGCGGTGGTCAGACGACTCGAAGGGTTCGCTGACCCGCCGGACCAGGGTGATTGTCGGGTTCGAGACGGTGGGCACGCGGAGGGTGCGGTGTATCGCCGTCGACTCCCCGAGCCACCTGTTTCTGGCCGGGGAGCAGATGGTCCCGACCCACAACTCCGAGCTGACGACGAAGTGGAACGTCGTCTGGTATCTCGGCATGTTCGAGGCGAAACGCATCCTGATCGTGTGCGCGTCCGGGGACCTCGCCGAGAAGTTCTCCCGCGAGGCCCGCGACATCTTCAAAACGTGGGGGCCTCTCCTGTTCGGAAAGAAAGTCCGCGAAGACATGTCGGCGGTCGACGAGTGGGGAACGAGCGACGGCGGGTTCGTCCGGGCCGTCGGTGCCGAATCGAAAGGCATCACCGGATACGGTTTCGACCTCATCGTGATCGACGACCCGGTGAGCGACGCGAAGGCCGCCCGGTCCGAAGTAATGAAGAAGAACCTGCTGGAATGGTATTCGGGGACGCTGAGAACGCGTCTCCAGCCTGGCGGGACGATGGTTCTGGTGATGGCACGGTGGACCGACGACGACCTGTCCGGCACCGTCGTCGAGAAAGCGGTCCGCGAAGGCACCGGGGACCCGTGGAAGATCATCAAGATCAGCGCGATCGCCCGCTGTCCCCTCCCCGAACCAGACCCTGACGACCCGGATTTCGCCGCGCTCTCACTTGAGCGCTCCGAGTGGCGTGACGAATGGGGGCGCTCTGACGGGGACAGCTTCTGGCCGGAAATGTGGCCCGCCGAGGTCCTCGAACGGATCGCCGAAGGGCTCCCCGACCCGACAGCGTGGGATGCCCTCTACCAGCAGGACCCGGTAGCGAAATCCGGGAACGCGTTCGAGCGCGGCCACTGGCGGCGCGTCGACCCGCTCGACGTCGCGATCGTCGACCGCGTCAGGGCGTGGGACCTCGCCAGCTCGGAGAACAAAGGCGACTGGACTGTCGGGGCGCTTCTGGGGCGCACCAGCGACCGTCGCACCGTCATCCTCGACATCGTCCGGGGGCGATGGTCACCAGACCGGGTTGAGGCCGAAGTGCTCGCCGCGGCGGACCGCGACGGCATGGAGGTCCGCATCCGCATGGAAACCCCGAAAGGCGATTCGGGGGTCACCGCGCTGCACTACGAGAACCTGCTCCACCACCGCGACTTCGCTGGATGGCCGGTGAAGGGCAAGAAAACGGAGCGGGCGGCGATCATGTCGGGTTCCCACAAGAAAGGGAAACTCCTGATCGCCCTCGGGGCAGCGTGGGACGAAGCCCTCGTCGCCGAGTTCGAGCGGTTCCCGTACGGTTCACACGACGATCAGGTTGACGCCTGCTCCCTCGCGTTCAACCAGTTGTGGGAGTTCGGCGGTGGCGACACCACCATGGTCGCCCCGACCGACATCGACGCTGCGATCCGGCTCATCGGACAGTACGAACCGCCCTCTGAGCTGGTCGAATACCAAGGTTCTCTGCCGTCTCCGGTGGCAGCGGATCACCGGACGGAATGAACGAGTAGAACACGTACCGGCGCATCCGCCGCGGTGTCCATATCTGCATCGGCCACAACGTCCCCTCGGCGACAACCCCGCCGGGGCACAGGGAACTCAAAGGCCAGTACGGCCAGTCGTCGTCGACGTTCAACCTGTTCCCCTGGAACGCCCGGTACGCTTGGGGGAGGGCAGAGGTGCCGATGTCGCCTTGGAACGCCACCGAGTTGCGCTTGAGGTACAACCCTCTCCGCTGAAACCTGCGAGAGTTGCGTCGCATCAACTGCCGCTGGTTGCCGTCCATCCACGACACCGGGCGTTCGGCGACCCAGCGTGCCGCCACGTCGACCGTTTCGAGGTCGATCTCGACCCAGGCGCGCCCGCCCACGATCCACTGAGAGTCCTCTGTTTGGCGTTGAACGAGCGCGGCGTACGTCTCCTGCACTTCGAGCGGGTCCCCGCTGTCCTGCCCGTACCCGGCTTGAAGGTACAGCTCCGCCCACGTCGTCCCGACAGACAACCTCACGACGGCTCAGCGACGACCAGGGCGTCGATGACATCCTCGACGAGGTCAGGCGTCACCCCCGCTGCCGAGGTGATCCCGTGACGGCCGAGAAGGTCCATGGCGTCCTTGCGGTCAGCGTCCGACGCTGACGCCCACGCGGCGTTCAGGCGGGCCCTGTCGCCAGGCGACAGGGAGCGAGGAGCTGGCAGCGCCGCGGCAGGCGTGGGGGCCGGTCCGATCGTCGCCACCCCGCCGCCGTCGGCGAGTTCTTCAAGTGTCGCCTTCAACCGGAGCACGGGGACCACAAACTTGCGTTTCCGACCGGCCGACATCTGTTCGCGGCGCTCCACGGCGAGCGTCGCGCTCACAAGGCCACGCGACTGCGCCATGTCGATCAGGGACGCCATCTGCGACATTTCGCGGGTCGCCGCCCACGAGTTCGTTCGCAGGTTCCACACCCCAGTCAATGACGTCTCCGGGATGATCACCGACAATCGAACGGTCGGCTTGCACTCCATCGAGTCGTTCATCGCGCAGATGCACGGCTGGTCAACGAACGCCACATCATCCCCAGTGCGGATCGGGACAGTCACCTCTTCGCCGTCGCAGCGCCTGGCGCACCCCCCGCCGGACCACAGCTCGTAGATCGGGGTTCCTCCAAGCGGGTCGGGAGGCAGGATCACGTTGATCTCGTTCGATGTTGTTTCGAGATCGAACGACCCGTCTGGGGCGGTGACGACATCGCCACCGTATGCAGCGGCGAGGCGGTCGACCTGTTCCCGGTCGCGGGTCGTGAACCTGAACGTGTCGATGCTCGCAGGGCGCATCCCACCCGACGACGTCGACGCGAGCTTCCCGATCTTGATCTTCCCCGCCTCCTGGGGTCGCCCCCGGGCAACTTCGCTGATTGGCCTCACTGGGCGTGACATGAAAATCCTGATCCTTTCGTTAGCCCCACTCAACGGGGGAGTCGTCGGAGACGCTGAGCGTCCCGTCAATGTCGATGTTTGCCTGATGAACGGAGGCGCTGGCGGTCAACTCCAGACCGTCGAACCATTCGCCGCTGCTGTCGTCGTGGACGTACCTCCACCGGACCTCGATCCTCAGCGACTCCGGGCTGGACATGACGAGCGGGTCAGAGAGGAACCGCTGCACCGCCGCCGAAATCCCCGCAGCCGTTTCCGCAGCAGGAGCCTCCGGCCGAAACTGGTGAACCTCGGTCCGGGTGATGATCTCGTCACCCACGGTTCACCCCCTTCAGTTCCCGTGCCCGCATCTCCCCAGCTTCGGTGATCCGACAGACCATCACGTCAGCCCCGTTCGGGCCGGTGATCGTCCCGAACGGCTCAACGAACCCTCCTTGACGGAGTTCCGAGGCCCGCTTCCACCAGCACACCCCAGGCAAGTCCAGCCCGGCAGCCTCCGCTGCAGCGGCGTCAGACAGCCCCGCAGGGGCGTTCCAGTAGGCGACGAGCATCCTTGCCCGATGCGAACCTGGGCGAACCCCGAACACCGCACCTTCCCGCCCCTCGGCGTCAGCGCCTGCGGCACGCGACGTTGCAGGGTCAGCGGGCCTGGACGTCTGGCCGAGCGGCCGATGGCAGCACGGGCAACGCTCAGTCATCGCTCCACCTCCCGCAATACGGAGCGGAGCCGGTCGATCACAGCGAGCAGGAACCGCTGCGATTCGATCCCCACACTCGCCCCAGACCTGACCGCCGTACGGATATCTTCGATGCGGTCCCACTCTTCTTCATCCGGCATTCGATCTCCTCTCCTCGAGAGCCCGCCGTCTCATACGACGGATCTCGCGTTCGTCCTTTCCTCCCCACACCCCGCCAGCCCGACGCGACGGGCCGAGAGCGAGCGCGTAGTCGAGACATTGTTTTCGCACCAGGCATTCGCTGCACACGGCTTTCGCCGGGGCGGTGTCGTTCGCCCAGAACAGGTTCGGGTCGACCCCGCGGCATGCGGCGTCCTCGCGCCACACCCCATCGTCGTCGATCTGCGACATCATGGGGCACCAACCGACAGCGCCGCTGTTGCGATTGTTGAGAGGTCCTCCAGGTCATCCGCACAGTAAGGGGCTCCGAGATCCTTCAACACGAGCCGCTGCTCGCCCGTGTCGTCGACGGAGATCATCCCGGCCGTCGTGGTCGGTGTCCGCTGGTTCTTGCGGAACAGCAACCCCCACAGGCCCGTACCGACGGTCGGGTCGCCGAGGCTCTGACGTTCCCGAGGCCCGATCCCGGACCCGTCGTCGGGTCCGCTCCACACTTCGGTGAGGAGCATCGCTGCGGACAAGGGGACTTCGTCGGTGAGGGCCATCAGCAGAAGCGCCCCGGCCTCGACGAGCGGTTCGTCTTCGTGTGGGAGAGTCAACTCCAACGGTCCCCTGCCGGACACCCACAGCAGGAGCTTCGACGGGCGGGCCTGCCCCAGCGTTGTCGGAATGTCGAAGTACCGGCGAAGGTGCGTCACCGGGTCGATCAGCGAAAACGTCTCACTTCTGGGCGATGCGGCGATCTCGACGCTCCCACCATCCGGGTCGACATCAGTGACCTCGACGGCGGGGAGCCCGAGCCCGCGGCCGTGCGCCCACGTCGACAGGCGGGCGACGATCCAGGAGACGTACTGGACGGTCATCCCCGAAGGCGGGGCGTTGCCTCGCAACACGACGGTGGTGGCGTCACCGCGGGTCGCTCCAACGGTCCACCTCTGGCGATCCCATTCGATCCGAAACGTTGTATCCATTGCTCTTACTCCTCCTCCTCGGAAATCTGGTCTGTCGGCATCGGGACCCTGCCGGGGCCGAGTTCGATGCACAATCGCTGATGGTCGCAGTACCCGCAGTTCCAGGCGTTCCCGGCGGCGATGACGCGTTCCACCATCTCGCCATCCACCTCTACCTGCTCGGTGTGGTGCCACCCGCCGTTCCCCGGCGAACTGATCTCCACCGGGATGCCGGGGATGCGCCTCGCAGCGACCAGCCCTTCGTCGTGCCACAGGCGGTTGATCCTGGCCATCCGCAGCATCTCGTCCTCGACTTCGGTGCGGATCTCGTCGAGGTCGACGGTCCACTCGGCGACGAACCGTTGCATCTCGGACATGCCTTTGCGCTGGGCGACGGCAACCGAGATCGCGTCGCGAGCGAAGTTGACGACCATCACCTTGTCCGCCCCGCGAACCAGAGCCCCGATCCCCGCCTGGATGAGAGCACCGCGAGACGGCCCTTCGGCAGCCCCGCGTTCCCCGACGGCGAGCTTGTACTTGTACCCGCCGACGGTCTTGAAGTCCCCGACGGCGTTCAGTTCGGGGGTGTGGATGTGGAAGTCCGTGTACGACACGATCGGCACGGGCTCACCGCGAACCTCAAACACCTCAGGTTCGATCCGATGCGCTCGCGGCCACACGGCATCGCACGCTTCGCAGTTCCACACATACGTGTCGCCCACCCCGACCTGCTCGGTGCCGCCGTCACAGCGGCGACACGCCACCGGGTCGTCGAGTTCGACCTTCGTGCCGATCAGCCCTTCGAGCGTGACGTGTTCGGCCCCGAAATGGGCGACCACCGCTTCTTCGAGTTCGGCGTGAACCCATTTGCCGATCGACGTGAGAAACCACCCCGACGGACCCATCGGGGCCCCGCCTGTCCCGTTGGCGTTGAACGACAGCTCCCGTGCACACCCCAACGCCTTCGACGGCGTGATGTACCGGCGTTCCTTTGGGACACGCGGCCCGGCCTGACGCATCAGGTGGTCGATCAGGATCGGCCCGAAGATCGACCCTTCGTCTGGCACCCACCCGGCCCGCGGGTCGCCAGCGGCCCGAGGCAGGTCGGATCTGTCTGTTCGTATGGGCATTCAGGCCCCTTTCGTGGTTCGCTGCGGACACTTCTTGATGATCGAGACGGCGTTCTTCTCGCCCCTCCAATCGGAGGGGGATGTCGTGGCCACGACCCGGCAGCAGCCGTACGGGCAGTCGAGCAATAGGTGTCCGCCTCTGCTGTACCGAATCTCCCACCCTCGGTCGGAGGCGAGAGCGACCGCAGGGTTCTTCTTCGCCATTCGGGGGACGTTGACCGCTGACATGTCAGCTCTCCTCCGCTTCGCTGAGGGCGGCGCAGTCGAGGGAGGCGACGAGCGCCCCGATGACGAGGCCGTCGGCCCACACAGTCTTCAACGCTACGTGAGGGTCGACGTCTTTCAGTACTTTGGCTGCTTCTCGGCAGCGGACGTTGGCGACGTCGTTGATGGCCTGAGGGTGGCCGACCATTGACAGGATCAGTTCGCTGCCCCACCCGGCGTCGACCGCTTCGGAGAGCGCCTCGCAGGCGGCGCCCAAAGCAAGGAGGGTGTCGAGCTTGAGCTTGCCTGCTTCTTCTTGTTCGTATTGAGTCATGCTGATGTCTCTCGTTTCATTTGATTGCTGGCTAGAACGGGTCGTTGATCGGGTCGTCGAGGTTGACGCGAACCCTGACCGCGGACCCGCAGTGGGGCACTTCGGTAACCCCGGCGATTCCCCGGTAGGTGACGTCGATTCCGATCGAACCCTGGTCTGAGTATGTGTTCGGAGGGGTGACAGTCACGTCGAACACCGCCACCCGTGCGTCCCCAAGGGGGGCGTCATCAGGCTCGGACACGGGATGCCAGGGGGCGGCGAGCCTCCGCTCGATGGCGATACCCTCGTGACCCTTCCACCGCCTCAGTGTTCCAGCGATACGGGCGGCGTGCTCCTCGTCGCTGGCGGCCAAGGCTCCGTTCGGCCTTCCGCCGGAGAGGCGGTACGTGACCCGGTACTCGTACTCAGGCGGGTGGTCCATCATCTTCTCCTTCCCGGCCGCCAGTGGCGATCGCCGTGATCGCTTCGACGTAGCGGTCGAATGTCGTGGAGGTGGGATCGGCCACCGACGGTGCCGTGTTCACCTCCAAAGTATACACCCCGCCATCGCGGTCTACCAGGACGTCCGCGGCCCCGAAGTCGAGCCCAAGTGAGCGAACGGCCCGCCTCGCGGCGAGCCTCACCGGGGCCCGCTCCTCGAACGTCGTGGTCGGCGAGCGGAACGTCCAGCCGTTCGACTTCGCCCTCACCCACCCGGCCCCGCCGAGTTTCTCCGAGGTCTTGATGACCTTCCCGGCGACAACGTGGACCCGGTACTCGTGGGCGGCGTCGACCCGTTGGAGCCAGTGCGTTGCCCCCTGCCGCTGGGACCACTCGACGCCAGAAGGCGACGAAATGGCAGACAACCCCGAGCCGCCTCGATGGTGGGCGGTGCGCCCAACAACCAGCAGACCCGACGCCAGCCACGACACGGCGACATCGGGGTCGTCGGTGAACTGTGGGGTTGGGACGTGGTGCCTGAACCCGGCCATGACCTGGAGGGCGGCGAGCTTGTCAGACGCGACCGCCACCGACGACGGGTCGTTTATCCACAGGCCAGGACCGGCTGTGGACAACCCCCAGTTGAGGGTGAGGTCGGACTCTACGTCAGCTAGAGCGTCAGCCAGTCGACGACCCGACGGACGGCAACGGCGGTGATACAACACGCGCATCTCATTCTCCTTTCTTCTTCTTCGGGGTCAGGAGGTCCGGTAGGCGACGATGGAGGCGAGCGCCGAAGCAGACGCCGCCTCCCACGCCGAACGGATGGCCAGCATCCCTGTAGAGATGTCGCAGGAGAGATCGACCCGAGACACGCCACCGAACACGTCGTTCGCAACGTCGAACAGGTGATCCATGACCGTCCGTGTGGACCCGTCGACATTGGACACGACGGGACTCCGGCCCCTGTCCGTCGAGAGGATGGTGCAACCGGCCGGGCCGGGAGTGGCGACGTACAGGTCGCTCCCAGACGACCAGACCGACGCCGGGCCACCCATGCCGCCGAACCACCAGACCCACTTGTGAGCTTCGAGCAGAAGGTTCGTTGGGACACCGACGGTGAGATGTAGGGAGGCGTCGAGCCCGATATCGGACGCTGCGTCCCGAGCCGAGAGCAGGGCCCCGTCCGCCGTGTCGAGGCACTCCAGAGTGCTCGCTTCGAGCGCTGGAGTGTCGCTCGATGAGTCGACGATCGACACGTCGAGCCAGCCCCTGGCCTGGTATGCAGCGCGGAGCATCTCTGCCGTAGCGAGCGTCGACGACGGATGCCCCAGGTTGTGGAGCGGCAGGTCGGCACCTCGCCGCCCGGTCACCACATAGGTGGTCACTGGACTCTGCCGATCAGGAGCGGGTCGGCGAGCCGGTCGATCTCCGACGCGAGCGCCTTCACTTGGGCGAGCCGATCCGACACGTCGACCATGAGCCGCGTGGCGTCACGCACCGCCTGGTCGGCGTCGTCGACGAGTTCCGGTTCGAGAGCGATCGCCAGCAGCACGGGCCGCTGGCAGAGCATCTCGTACACGGCCGTCATGCTTTCGCTGACGGACCCTAGCTGCGAGGCGATCACCTCGATCACCTCCGCGGGCTCGATGTCGTTGATGGTTGACGGCATGAAATCCTCCCTTCAAAAGGATGCGTTGACGTGTTCAGACCACCTCGTCGACGCGTGACGACACGGGCAGACCGGCCCGGTACAGCGGGGTCGGTTCGCCTTCCTTGTCCCAGGCGTCGAGCCAGTGGCGAGGCTGGAACACGAGGCGAACGGTGCCGTCCCCGGCGTCCCATGATGCGTACGTGTCGAGTTCCTGGTTGTACAGCAGGAAGTCGCCCCACGCCGACTCGTCCTCGACTTCCCAGTCAGCCAGCGACGTGTCGCAGAACAGGGGCTTGAGGACGATCGCCCGTCTGGCATTCCAGATGCGCCGGGCGAGGTACTGGTCGTCGTCGCCGAGAGCGTCGGCGATCAGCTCGTCGATCGGTTCCGGTTCCCGAACCGGTTCGATGATGATCGGTTCGGGCTCGGGGTCGTACACGAACTGCCCGTTCTCGTAGTGGCCTTCCACCCAGCCGAGGCCGGACTTCCACGTCGACACCTTGCCGAGCTGGCGACCGGGCCCGTCGGCGGCACCCCAGTCCCGCTTGTAGTTGCCTCGACTGATCGTTCGCACCGGGTCCTCGTCGCGGGCCACCCCGTCCTCGAACGTGACGTAGTCGCCGTCCTCCAACTCGACGAACGTGCCGCACGCCACCCCAGCGTCTTTCGCCGCCGACAGGAGCGCCTGTCTCGTCGAGGCGAACATCACCCCGACCGGATGGACAGCGGGAACCCCTTTCCTCCAGATCGAGCAGTACACGCCGGGCCTGGAGTTGAGGAGCGCCAGGTGGACGATCGGCTGCGTCTCGCCGCACAACATCCACGCCACGGCGGCATCGCCCTCGACGTGGTTGGCGACGGCGTCGACCCCGCTGTCGCGGATGATGTGGAACAGCACCTCGGAATCCACTTTCGCTTCCCGTTTCAGGGACAGCTTGCGGGTCACCTCGGCGTCGTTCACGATGATCCCGTTGTGGACCCCGACGATGCCGGGCAGGACGATCGGATGGTTGTTGACGTTGTCGTGCTTCGATCCTTGGGTCGAAGCCCGGGTGTGGACGATCGCCGACACGGCGTCCTCGTCGACCCCGTTGACGAGGTCTTCGACGTACTCCGAGGCGGGGACCGGTTCCTTCAGGTACCGAACGGACTTGTGGCTCGGGCTGAACCAGGCGCACCCCGTCGCGTCACGCCCTCGGGACTCGATGCCTAGGGCGAGCGACGCCGCCAGAACCCCGGGGTCGATCCCCGAGTTTGGCTTCAATGAGAAGCCTGCAATGCCGCACATAGTGGAGCGGCCTCCTTTCTCCCCCACATCGGGGGATGGCTGGTTGGTTAGTCGGCGAACACCTCGTCCGCCTTGGCGGCTCCGGCTGCGACGAGGTCGTCGAAGTCGAAGCCAGCGTCAGCACACCGCTGCCGAAAGTGCCGGTCCGTGGAGGTCGACAGCTTGTCGAACACGAACCCATACGCCTCAGAGGGTGCGACTTCGTGACGCGAAGCGGCATGCGTGACGTTCCTGGTGAACTCGACCCATGCGAGAGCTTTCGTCGGGTTCAACGTCCCCTGATGTTGGCGGAACTCGACGGTGTGGTACTTGCCGAGGGACTGGAAGTTGACCGCCTGGTAGCGGTCCCCATGCAGGTCCTCGGACCCGCTGTCAGGGTCACGTCGAGGCAGGTTCTGTTCGCTGTACGGGTCGCCGTCGGAATCCCGTTCGAAGTGCGGGCAGCAGTAGTCGTCGTTGTCATGGTCATCGGAGTGGGCGTCGCAATCGGCGCACCATCCACAGTCGACCAGATTGCAGTGCGGGCACAGTGGGCGTGCCGGGGCCCCGATCGGGCTGAACCGGCAGAACCTGTTCTCCTCCCAGCGGGACGGCGGCAGCAGAACCCGCAGTAGCGGTTCGGTCGCCCGGTAGAGGCGACGGATCGCAGTCAACCGTTCGTCGCGGACGGCGGGCGTCAGGACCGTGTCCCACGGCCACTCGTGGTGGACGTGCAACCCGCAGTCCACGTTGACGTCAGCGCCGACCTGTCGGGCGACTCGCATCGCCTGCCGGATAACGAGCCGCTGATGCCAGTACAGCGGCGGGCTGACCATCTCGTACCCGCACGAACTGTCAGTGATGACCTTCCAGTAGTCGCGGGTCCGATGGTTGTAATCCTCTTCGGCCGCCGGTATCCCGGCGTCGGTGAGGGCACGAGTCACGACGTCGCGAGGCGCGCCGAGGAACTCGATTTCGACCCCGAACCTCGGGGCCACGGCTGTGGGCATTCCAAGCCCTCCTTTCTCACGTCATGGAGTGGACCGCCACCTCAGCAGCCCGCTTCGCGGCGTCGTAGGCGGCGGCGGCCCATTCCCGTTGGAGGGCGCACGCCACCCATCGCTGCACGAAGTCCATGCGACGGTGCAACAGGTCGACGTCGGTGGTGGCGTCGAACAGTCGCAGCTCGACCGATCCGACACTGTTGAGGACCAGCTCCTGCCACTTCGACTCCCGGAGCTGATCGCCGGAGTGGAGCGGCTTGCACCATGCGGATTGGAGCCGCCCGTCGTGGGCGACGAGCGTGTACGCCTCGTCGCGCATCTCGAACCAGGCGTCGGTGATGTGCTGGACGGACACGGCGGGCCCGACGTGCGGGCTGACGTTGACGTGGACGTGGCACGAGTGCCCAACGCCCATGTCGATGTCGTCGAAGGCCCCCTCGACCCAGTCGACGAACCGGGTGAGCAGGTCGTACTGCGCTCGGAGGGCGGTCGGCCCGTCGGAGCGACACTCTGCCGCCTCGTCGGTGCCGGGCTCCCAGCCCGACGGCACCCCGCCGCCGAGTAGCCCGTAGTTCTGGTAGGTGAACTGCTCACTGCCCGCCTCGGCGGCGCACTCCTCGCAGTAACACTCCAGGTCCGACATCCTCGCGTCGAAGATGTCGAACTCCAACTCGATGCCCGTGAGGACATCGAGCGCCGCGTTCAGCGCGGCGTCACTGATGGTTGTGGGCATAGGCCCCTCCTTCCCTTTCCGGTTGTGGACCGCCGATGGCGGTCCGGGTCTTGCGGACGTTGGCGTAGTCCCCTCCAGGGACCGGGCGGCCGTACTCTTCGAGCGTGGCGTCGAGGTACAACCAGCACACGACGGTGCCGCTGGCTGTCGTGCACGGCCACGGGACCCGGACGTACAGGAACGGGTGACCCTCCAACCAGTCGAGACGTTCCAACACCTCGCTGGCGGCCTCCCCGGGGACGGTGATCAGGTCCCCGACCGCCTGAGACGCCAGGTCAACTCGGGCGAACGGCACCGAGTCGACCCGGAGACGGACGCCGGGGATCACGCACGGCTCCGACGACACGCCGGGCACCGTGTCCCACAGGCGGGCGTTCGGGAACCCCGGACGCAACGTCCCGTAGGCAGCGAACCTCATAGGGCTCACTGGCCGCTCATGTCAGAGACGGCCCAACGGTCGAACGAACGCCGCCGACACTCCAGGTCACGGGCCGCACGCCTCAACCGCCGCTCACGGTCGGAGCACACGTAGCGCTTCAACCGGGCGGACGGCCGGGAACACAACCCGTACCCGCTGACAGCGACCAGGACGGCGAGAAACACCGCCGCCACGATCTCGGACTCACTCATAACAATCCCCTTTCCTGGGGGTAGGCGAACGATCAGACCCCCAGCCGCGAGCGGCGATCGAAGCGATCCGCTCCCGCCGGGCAGCATTCACAGCACACCGCTCCCGCCTCTCGCGGGCAGCAGTACGCCGGTTCGGGGCGGGCGGGCACCTCACAGCCCGAACGCTTCCCGGCAAGCGCCCCTCGACGGGAACGGGCCAGCAGTCCTCTGGGCACCCGAGGCCATCAC
>JACCDT010514751.1_pt1 | contig 31588 bp, 49 predicted proteins | sample 7446291 | NCBI WGS metagenome assembly JACCDT01 (sample SAMN15323446, study PRJNA562643) | freshwater metagenome | isolation source: river surface water | place: USA:Blue River Watershed | collected 2017-08-17
CCCGCCTCGGCAGTCGAACTCTGACTACGCGCTCCCGTCCAAGGCGGCGTTGCTCAACTCGCCGTACGGGCTGCTCGCGAAACACTCTGACTCTGGCCGTCCTCGTTGGGTCGCAACGTCCGAGCACAACTCCCCCACGGTTGCGATCGGTGGTGTGGGCTACGGAGTTCGCATCGGGTCCGGTGGCGAAGTGTACTCGGTCGGCCCGCGACAAACGGCTGTGAACGGTGGCAGCGCCGACAACGTGGACGTGCGCCGTATCGTCGACTCGGGAGACTCGTTCTCGATCACGGGCAGCGCGTGGACGGCTGCTCCAGGTGCGCTCACTTACGCGCATCCGAGAATCGCGATCGACAAGTACGACAACCTGTACGTTCCCTATCTTGGAGGAGCGTCGGGATCGTTCATCGTCTACCACAAGACGTCGGGTACGGTGCTGCTAACAGCGACCGGACTCACGGAGGATCCCGCTGCGTACGGGATCGCGATCGACCCGAACTACCCGGAGTTCCCGGACGGCTACTCAAATCCGCGTGCCCGATTCGTCTACCTCGCGGGTCCGAAGACTACGAGCAACTACTCGCTGTACCGCGTCGGCCTCGTGTCGCAGGCGGCGGCGAATGTCACGCCGAGGACGACGCTGCTTCTTGGTGTCGTTGGCGCGAACATCTACACGGTCACGACGGCTGCGATTGCGAGTCCGACCTCTGGCACGGGCTACACGGGCTTCGACACGACGGCGAAGCTCGTGTGCTCGACGGTGCTGTTCAAGAAGGTCTACTACACCGACGGCGTGTCGTACTTCGTGTACGACCCCAAGGTCGCGACGAACGGCACCATCAGCGCGTGGAAGGGCACGAGCGCTGGCGCGATCCCCGAGCGGATGCGGCTCATCTGTACGTGGCGCGGTCGCATCGTGCTCGCGCGCTCGTCGGACAACCCGAGCTTGTGGGCCATGTCCAAGCTCGGCGACCCGCTCAACTGGGACTTCTTCCCGCCCGACATCACGGCTGACCAAGCGGTGATCGGTACGACGGCGCGCGCTGGGCTGTGCCCGGACATCGTAAACGCGCTGATCCCGTACTCGGACGACTTGCTGATCTACGGCGGCGACTCGTCGATCTGGAGGCTCACTGGAGACCCGATGACGGGCGGGCAGTTCGACCTCGTGTCGGACGTGACCGGCATGAGCTTCGGCCCGTGCTGGGACAAGGATCCCAACGGCGTCCTCTACTTCTTCGGAAGCCGTGGCGGCGTCTACCGTATGGTCCCCGGTGGCATCCCCGTGTCGATGACGGACGGTCGTATCGAGCGGCGGATGCGCGACGTGGACCTGGAGACGAACTACGTCCAGTGCATCTGGGACACGCGCGAGAACGGGCTGCACGTCTACGTGATCCCGTACGGCGCGGCTTCCGCTCACCTCACGCATTGGTTCTGGGAGCAGAAGACGGATTCGTGGTGGGAAGACGAGTTCGGCGTCACGACCTCGGCGACGATCCAGCCCACGGCGGCGATCGTGTTCGACGGCGACGACCCTGACGACCGGCGACTCCTCATCGGCTGCGGCGACGGTCGCGTGCGCGTGCTCGACGAGGACGCGAAGGACGATGACGACGGCACGGGGAACGCGCAGACGGTCGACTCGCGCGTTCTCTTCGGGCCCTTCGAGTCCTCGGACCCGAACCTGGAGATGCGATTCTCGGGCCTTGTGGCGCAGCTTGCGGGCGACCAGGACGGCACGAACTACGAGGTGTACGTGTCGGACAGCCCGGACGTGCGCGGCGCGGTTCGGACGCGCGGCTACCTGCACGCTGGAAGGAACGACCGCGTTCCGTTCGTGGCGCGCGGGACGTACTTCTGGATCCGCCTCCGCAACGCCGCGATGGGCGAGCGGTGGGCGTTCGAGGCCGCGTCGATCGAAGCCGTGACGGCTGGGCTTCGGAGGGTGCGCCTGTGAACCGTGGAGGCCGCACCGCACGCAGCTCGGCGTCGCAGGCGCTTGGGGCAAACGACCCCAGGCTTCGCCGTAACGCGCAGGCTGGAGCGACGGACAACGACATCGGCGACGGCCTGGAGCTGGACCGCGAGGGTCGGGTGCGTGTCGCTCTCGACCCCTACGGTGCGCTCTACTACAAGCCGGACGGAACGATCGCGCTGCGCGTGGATGGCGTATCGCTGATCGTGTCTCCGGGGTCTCCTACGGCGCTGCGGGCTGGAGAGACGCTCGCTTCCAAGGTCATCGACGACTCGGGAACGACGTCGAACGTCGCGGACTCGATCAAGCGCATCATCGCGGCGCTGTCGACGATCAACGCGACGATCGCGACGCTCGGAGGCGGCGCGAACGCGGTCGACGTGACGGTAGACTTCGGCTCGTCGTTCACGCAGTACGCTACGGCAACTGTGACGGGAGAAGCGTGGGTCACGGCGTCGAGCGTGATCGCGGCGACGGTCAAGGCGGAAGATGGGAAGGGGATGGAAACGAGCCTGTTCGACTTCCGTCCCGTAGTCTCGGACCTCGTTGCTGGAGACGGGTTCACGCTGACTGTATTCACTCCGGTCAAGGCTAAGGGGACGTACACGTTCTCTTGCGTTGGGGTCTAAAGCATGAGCGGCATCATCATCGGGAACGGCACGGCTGCTAGCCAAGAGAGCCAGGTCAACACGTCGGGCGAGTTGCTCGTGCGTGGGACCGCTGTCGAGGAACGCGCTGGGTTCGCGTCGTTGACGTGCGAGAACGACTCCGGCGCGGTCACGGGCGAGCGGTACATGCGCTCGGGCGAGATGAGCGAGGACTATCGTCTCCGCGTCGCGCTCGACCAGACGATCTTCAACCACTCGTTCGAGGGCACGACGGTCGCGACGGACAGACTCAACCAGAGCTTGTCCACGATGACGGTGGCGCAGGCGTCGGGGTTCCTGGCGCTGAACTCGGGCAACGCGACGGCGAGCGGAAACTACGCGATCGTCACGACGCGGCGCTCGTTCCCGCTGTTCGGTGCGTACGCTACCTACTTCGAGTTCTGGATCCGCGAGGCGAACGAGGATTCGACCAACTCTGTGAGTGAGTGGGGCGTCGGATATGCCGCGACGACGGCCACGCCCACGGATGGCGCGTTTTTCCGTCGTCTTGCGGGTGGCGGGCTGCGCGGCGTCGTGAACTTCGCGGGCGCTGAGACCGAGATCACGATCGATACGACGAGTGTTTTGCCCCGTGACGGCTCTGGCGTGTACGCGGCGACCGAGACCAACCACTACGTCATCACGGTCACGAACGATGAGGTCGAGTTCTGGTGCAACGACACCAAGCTCGGGGACATTCCGACGCCTTCGACTCAGGCCGCACCGAGTTCGTCGAGCGCGGGACCGATGTTTGGGCGCGTCTACAACTCGGGCGTCGCGAGCGCGGGCCGGCGCATCGAGATCGGGTTCCTGAACGTCTCGCTCGGGGACATGAACGCCACGAAGCCGTGGCCGCACATCATGGCGGGGCAGGGTGGCGGTTCGTACCAGACGCAGCCGGGTAACGCGGTCGGTCCTACGGTGTCGCGTGCGAGCGCCAACTTCGGATGGCCTGCGAGTGCGACGGCGCTCACGGTCGGAACGTGGACGGCGACGAGTGCGCCGGCTGCGAACTCGCTCGGCGGTCGCTGGATCTCGCCTGCGATCTCGACGCTAACTAGTGAAGCGGACTACCCGGTGTTCTCGTACCTGAACCCGGCTGGCACGAACGCGATCCCCGGCAAGACGCTGTACATCACGGGCGTGAACCTTGGTCGCACGATCGCGGCTGCGGCGGCCAGTACGAACGGCATCATGCTGTGCTACGCGCTCGGCATCGGCGGAACGGCGTCGGCTACGAACACGTCGGACGCGGCGACGACGGTAGCACCGAGGATCTACACGCTGGACTCGTGCTACTTCACGAGTTCGGCAACGGTCGGAACGATGGTAGAGGGCCGGTCGATCGAGTTTGGCACTCCGCTCGTGATCCCTCCCGGCTGCTACTTGCAGTTCATCGTTCGTCCGGTCGGCACGGTCGCGTCGAACACGCTGACGGTCACGGGGTCGGTTGGGTTCAACGGGTACTTCGAGTAAGGTGGTGACGCTATGAGTTTCCTCGGTGGACTTGGTGGACTTGGTGCCTTCGGTGGCAACAAGGGCGTCGCTGGATTGCTCGGCGGTGGGAAAGACCCCGGCAAGGCGCAGCTTGCTCAGATCCTCGGGATCTACAAGCAGCTCCAGGGCCAGCAAGCCGGGCTCTACGCGAACGCGCAGCAGCAGCAGAAGAAGGGACTCGACGCGATCAACACGGGCTACGGCAAGGCGCTCGGCGAGGTCGCAAACTCGGGCGCGGTCGCGAAGCAACAGGTGCTCAGCCGTGAGCGTCAGAACCTCGGGACGCTCCAGCAAGGGCTCACGCAGTCGGGGCTCGGTAGCACTAGCGTCGCGCAGAACCTTCAGCGTGGCGTGTACTCGGACACGAACCGATCGCTGTCGGCGGTCGACGAGAGTCTCGCGCAGTTGCGCTCGAACCTCCAAGCGCAGAAGTCTCAGCTTGAGGCGAACCAGTACGGCGCACTCGCGGGCTTGTTCCAGAACCAGAACGCCGCGCAGACGGGTCTCGGTCAGTCGTTGATCGGAACGCTCGGTAGCGTGCAGCACACCGATCCGAACGCGTTTCTCGGAAACCTTGTGCAGGGCGGGATGAACCTCTTGCCGTTCCTGAGCTGACCATGCCGATCATCATCCGACACAACGGCGCACTCAACTCCCTCGCGGAAGGCTTCGCGGCTGGCTCTCAAGGCATGGCGCACGGCCTCGCTCAGCGCCGTGCGTTGGAGCAACGGCAGGCAGAGGAAGCGGCGCGGGAGTCGCGGTTCCAGCAAGAGATCGGGCTTGCGAAAGACAAGGTTGCCCGCGAGGAACAGCAACGAGCCATCGAGGATCAGACCGCGCAGGCTCTCGGGCAAGCGCAGGTCGATCAGATGCCCGGTGCGGCTCCCGGTGGCATGGGCCCCGAGGACGCGACGCTCCAGCACTACCGCAAGATCGCGGAGAAGCTGCCCGCCGACATGCTTCCTCGCTTCTCAGCGGAGGTACAGCGTGCCGAAAGCTCGCGGCTGATGCTCGATCAGAGGGAGCGGCACCTCTCGGCGTTGCAGTCGCTCGCGAAGGAACCGGGCGCGGCTCCGTTCATGGACGAGGAGATGCAGGCTCGCATCCAGAACGCGAGCGAGCTTCTCCAGAACGCGAAGACGCCGGAGGAACTCGCGCAGATCCTCCCCGAAACGCGCAAGGCGATCGACGCGACGCGCGAGGACATCGCGGCTCGGCACGCACGAGCCGGAGAAGTCGAACAAGTCGGCGGGTACTACCAGCAGCAGATCGCTCAGGACATGCAGAACGCGATGCTTGAGCGCAACCCGATGGTGCGCGCGTGGAAGCTGGAGCAACTCGACAAGCAACGCAAGTACCTCGGCGCGTTCCTCACAGCGCGTCCCGGATCCGTCACCGCGTCGCAGTTCATGTCGCGCATGGCGCTGATGGATCAGGAAGCGCCGCCGTGGATGCAGAAGCCGGAGACGGCTCCGAAGACTGAATCCGACGTTTCGCTTCGCAACCACTTCCTCGAAGTGTGGAAGCAACAGCACCCGCCCGAGGTCGACCCGAAGACGGGCCACATCGTCAAGCCGGGAGCTCCGGTCGATGAGGGCTGGCTCAGCGCGCAGGTGTACCGCGCGAAGGGCGGGAAGGATCCGCGCGAGATCGGAAACACGGACCAAGAGGCGATCCAAATGGAAATGCAGGGCGCTCCTCAGCCTGCGGAGAAGCCTACTCTCAAGATCCTCTCGTTCCCCAAAGCCGACCCTGATACGCAGTCGAGCCTCGTCGAAGAGATCAAGGCCGACATGCAGAAGGGCGGGCAGCAACTCCCGGCGATCTTCGACAAGTACGGCGTCGATCCCGACTCGCTTCCCGAGGACGTGCTTCAAGAACTTCTTGGCGCTCCGAAGAAGGCGCGTAACGCAACCGAGAACAAGCGCGCGTCGAAGCTGGAGCGCGTCGGGCCGAACTTCTAGCCATGCCTGGAGTCATCGAAAAACTCCAGGCTGCGTCCAAGCCGGGCGTCATCGCGCGCCTTCAAGCCGCTAGCGATCCGACCGCTGGGCAGATGCTCCAGCAAGCGGGTAGCTCGTTCGTCGGCGGCCTGTACGACACCCTGAACACCGCGAAGAACGCGGCGGGGCGAGTCTACGACGTCGTAAGCGACCCGCTGGGGATGCTTGGCGACACGCCCCCGAGCGTCACTCAGGACACGCAAGCTGCGGTCCGTGGCGCGGTGGTGCCGGAGGGCATCCCTGGGCAGTCCGACAAGTTCTACAGCCGTCTCGCTGGCGTTGCGGGCCAGACGGTCGCGCTGGCTCCTGCGGCGGCGGCTGGGCTCCCTGGAGTCGCGCTGGCGGGCGCTGCGATCGGTGGCGAGCAAGGGCTCCAAGAAGCGCAAGCCGCTGGCGCGGACGTCCCTGAGACCGTCCTAGGCGCTCTGGGCCAAGCGTTCATTGGCGCGGCGAGCGCGTACGGGCCCGCTGGAGCGGTCGCGAAGTTCGGCATCCCCGAGGCGTCGCGCGGCTTGCTTCTGGAAGCCCTACAGGGGGCCGCCGTTGGCGCTGGGCAGTCGTTGGGCTCGGACGTGGTAGCCAAGGCCACGTACGACCCGGAGCGCGCCGTAGACGTCGGCAGGGCCGTAAACGCGGCGCTGGAGATGGGCATCGTCTCGGGCGGCACGCACGGCACGATGAAGATGCTGGAGGCGGCGGCGCGGTTGCGGGCTCCGAAGGCGGAGGAACCGGCCAGCAAAGCGGTGGAAAGCGCGATGGCGGCTCCGAAAGCGGAGGAAAGCGCCCCCGTCCAAGACTTCACCGGCTCGCAGCCTCGTCCCGAGGAGCCGGTGCTTGAAAAAGCGCCGGTCGCGCCGCAGACTGAGCCCGTCCTCACTAGGGACTCCGCTCCTCCTCCTGCACCCCCCGCGACGGCGACTCCTGAAGCTGGCGCGGGGGGTGTTTCCTTCTCCAACGACCACATCGACACGATTGGTCGCGGTGAGAACAAGATGGAGATGGTTGCCCGCGACCCAGCTGGTAAGCCTATCGGAGTTGCCGAGTACACGCAGGTAGGCGATCAAGTTTCCATCGACATGGTGACGGTGCGCGAAGACATGCGTCGTCGCGGCATTGCTAAGCGGCTCATCGAAGAAGTCCGAAAAGCAAACCCTCAAGCAACCATCAACCTAGGAATCGCCGTTTCTGAGGCTGGAGAGGCTTTGCGCAAGTCAGCAGAGACTTCTCTATCAAACACCAATCAAGCAAATGAAACGCTCGCCCCCGCGCGCGAGCAAGCGCCTGCACGCCGTTATCAATACGCGCCCCAATACAGGCCGCCTGGATTCGAGACTCTACCTCCCGGATGGAAAATCGACGCACCGCCGTCGAAAGAACATCCGTTTGGGGTCGTTTCTTATGACAAGCCGATCAAGTTCAAAGACGAAGAAATCTTCCAGCTTACTCCGCTAGACCCTGGACACCCTAAGAACATCAAGAAGACGATTGAAGGTCGAAGGGCAAAGCTAGCTGAATCCCTTGGTGATAACGACACGTTCAAAGCGAAATGGAATGGTCGTGACGCATTCTTTGGACCTGACCTAAATCGTCCAGACAAGTTTAGGCTGACAACGTTTACTGAGGACGGTCAGCCTAGTGGTCATCTAGAACTAGGAGATTTGTCCGAAGCTCTCGATGAAGCTGCGCGGATGGGTGTAGAGGTTGCGCCCCCGAGCGTCGAAGCACCGCCGCCCGCCCCTGAGACACCGACAGCCGCGCCCGTCGAGGCGCTGACGACGGGTGAGCGGGCGGCACCTCCTCCGCCGATCGAAGCCGCCATCAAAGCCGCGAGCGACGTGCCCGAGGGGGAACTCACGTCGATCCGCCACGAGGCGACCGAGACCGATCGCGCGCTTATGGGAGTCGATCCCTACGAGGGACGACCGGCCAAGGCCGACGTGGACATTCACGCGCGGGCGCTTGAGAAACTCCAAGCCGACCCGCACGCGGGGTCCAAGCTCGTCGATGAGCTGATTTCTAGCGGGCGGCTCCCCACCGACGAGGAGGGGATGCTTCTCGGCATGGAGCTGAACCGGCTCAAGACCGAGTACAACCTGTCGAAGTCGGACGCTGCCGCTGCCGCGTACAAGCGCGCGGCGGATCTCACGGACTCGCTCGGCTCCGAAGCTGGCGCGGCGTTCCGTGCGCGTCGGTTTCAGATCGCGAAGGACAATTCGTTCGCTGGCCTCTCCCGCTCGCTGGAAAAGTCGAAGGGCGAGGCGCTCACGCCCGAGGACAAGGCGTTCGCCGAGGACATCAGCAAGCGGCTCGACGCGGCTGAGAAAGCGCAGGCTGAACTAGAACAGAAGTACGCGGCGCTCGAAGCTGAGAAGGCGGTTGCGCGCGTCGAGGCCGAGACCGCGAAGCCCGAGCGCGTCACGAAGCGAGCGGCGCGCGTCAAGGTTCTCGACGTCGAGATCGACGACCTCGTGCGCAAGATGGCGTCGAAGGCGGCGCGCGCGAACATCGACCCCGAGATGGCCGTCGATGCCGTCAAGCTCGCGTCGAAGCTCATCGAGAAGGGCGTCATCAAGCTCGCGGACTTCACCGACTTCGCGATCAAGAACGTCGGCGAGCACGTTCGGCCTTACCTCGCGAAGGCGTGGGAAGACGCTCAGCGGATGCGGCGCGAGGAACTCGCGAAGGGCATCGGCGAAGAGGGATACACGAAGCGCGACCTGGAGGAAATCTCCAAGTCGCTGATCGAGTCCGGCATTACCGAACGCGAGGCGCTGATCGACGAGCTGCACAAGATCGTCGGCGGGGATCGCAACAAGGTCCGCGACACGCTGTCGGGGTATGGGAAGTACCGCGAGGCGTCGAAGGAAGAAGTCGACGTCAAGCTCCGGCAACTCAAGCAGGAGATGCAGAAGGTCGCGCAGATCGAGGCGCTGGAGAAGAAAGCCGCGCCACTCAAGAGCGGATTCGATCGCGGTGAGCCGTCCGACGAGTACCGCCGTCTCACAAAGAAGGCGAACGAGCTTCGCAAGGAACTCGGCATCACGACGGTCGATCCCGAGCGACAACTCAAGACGGTCCTCGACGCGAACAAGCGGAGGCTGGAAAACCAGATCCGCGACTTGGAGCACGAGATTGAGACCAAGACGCGGATCGTGCGCGAGAAGAAGCAAGCTCCGACGTCGCCGGAGATCGAGGAACTCAAGCGGCAGCGGGACATCCTCAAGTCGCAGCACGACGCGATCTTCAACCCGCCGAAGGAGCCCAAGCCCGACCCGACGCGCGAGCAGCGGCTCCAGGGACAGGTGGACCGTCTCGTTCGTCGTCTTGCGACGATGGACACCGCGAAGAAGGGCAAAGAACAGGGCCCGCCCACGGAAGCCGAGGCTCGGCTGCGCTCCAAGCTCGACGAGTTGCGCGGGATGCTGCGCGACGTCCAGAAACCCAAGCCCCCCACGCAAGCCGAGATCGAGGCTCGCCAGATCGACGCTGCGATCAAAGCGACCGAAAAGTCGATCGCGGACTACGAGCGCCGCATCGCCGAGGGAGACCTTGCGCGCAAGCAAGGGAAGCCCGGCCCGACGTCTCCGCAGTTGGAAGCGTTGCGTGCGCGGCGTGATGCTCTTAGCGCGGAGCTGGACGAGATGCGCGCGGCGGCGAAGCCCATCAAGCCCAAGGTGGACGTCACCGAAGAGGCGCGGCTCCAGCGGCGAGTGTCGAACCTCGTTCGTCGTCTTGCCACGCTCGACACGGCGAAGAAGGGCGCGGTCCAAGGCCCGCCGACTGAGGCCGTGCTGAGACTGCGCGAGGAGCTCAAGAGCCTCCAGCAACGGCTCGCGGACGTGCAGAAGCCCGCTCCGCTGACGCCCGAGGAACTTGCGGCGCGTGCGGCTGAGGTCGCCACGAAGTCGTACATGACTCGCAAGGCGAACGAGACCGCGAAGCTCAAAGAGCGGATCGCGCGCGGTGACTTCGAGCCCAAGGCGAAGAAGCCCGAGCGGGTGCTGACGGAGCCCGAGATCGCTGTTCGGGCAGAGCATGACAAGACGCTCTTGGAGTTCCGCCGCAAGCAGTTCGAGTACGAGCGCGCGCGGCGCACGAAGCTCCAGAAGGTACGCGACGCGGCGAAGGAGACGCTCGATCTTCCGAAGTCGATCTTCTCGTCGTTCGACGTGTCGGCGGTCGGGCGTCAAGGCGCGGTTCTGTCGGGCTCGGACGCGCTTCTTCGCCCCGCGCAACTCATCTCGCGTATCGGGCGAATGTTCCGTGCACTCGCGAACGAGGACTACGCGCTCAAGGTCGATGCCGAGATCCGTGCGCACCCGCTGTACGAGAAGGCGCTCAAGGCCGGGGTCGAGTTCACCGGCCACAACGACGTGCTCACGCCGCGTGAGGAGGTGTTCAAGTCGCACCTCGCGGAAAAGATCCCTGGCATCGGCAAGGCCGTGCAAGCGTCCGAGCGCGCGTACTCAACCTACCTGAACCTCCTCCGCTTCGACCACTTCCGCCGCATCATGCAGGCGTCGGACGGCAGCGCGAGCGAAGCGAAGGCTATCGCGAACTTCATCAACGTCTCGACCGGGCGCGGCAACGTCGGCAAGGGCAAGTTCGCAGCCGTCGTGAACGCCTCGGGTACGTTCCTGTGGGCCCCGCGCCTCATGGTGTCGCGGTTCCAGCTCCTGTTCGGGCAGCCTCTCTATCACGGGACCGCGCGCTCCCGTGCGCTGATCGCTCGCGAGTACGCCACCTCGCTCGCGGCTCTCGCGTCCGTCTACGGGCTCGTGTCGATCTACCAGACGATGAACCCGGACGAGGACGTGACGGTTTCCAGCGATTCGATGTCGCCGGACTTCGGGAAGATCAAGCTCGGCGATACGCGCATCGACCCGCTCGCTGGGTTGTCGCAGACGGCGCGGCTTGTCTCGCGCGTCGGCGACGCGGTGCTGAAGGGCTCCGACTCGAAGTTCAACGCGGCGGAAGAGATCACGACCTTCCTGCGCACGAAGTTCTCCCCGACGATCACGGTTCCCTACGAACTCATCACGGAGCGGAACTTCGCCTACGGTCGCAAGAGCCCTCGCCCTCAGACGGTCGGCGAGGTCGCGCAGCGCATGGCACCGCTCTCGTTCCAAGACACCTACCAAGCGATGGTCGACCAAGGAGTGCCCAAGGGAATCGCTCTCGGTATCCTCTCAGCCTTTGGCTTCGGGTTGCAGACCTACACCAAGAAATGACAACTCCCCCTACCGAGTACCGCCGCGTCCTGTCCCACTCGACCCCCGTCACGGTGGGGCTGGTCATCGTCATCCTTGGCGGCGTGATCGCGAACATCACGTACATGCACGCCTTGGAGGAGAAGATGGACACGCGCTACGTGACGAAGGAACTCTTTGAGGCGCGCATGAACAGCCTTGTGAGTCAGATCGCTGACCTCAAGGACGAGGTGCATCGTCAAGGTGGTCGGTGAAGTGGGCTATCGGCATCGTTCTCGTCTTGCTCGTGCTGACGCAGTACGAGCTTCACGCGCTCAACGCCGGGTTCTCTGTCCTCATCCATTCGAGGATGGAGGACACGCAACTTGCGAATGCTCATTGGAGAGAGATCAACGGCATCATGCACTCGGTAACGACGTACCGAGAGAGCATGGAGACCGAGCAAGACTTCATCCTGCGCCACATGCAGGCCGTGAAAGAGATGGCGAAGGTGCAGGGTGAGGAAGCCCGAACGACCAAGGAGCAACGACGATGAAACTCACGAGCTACGTGACGGTGGATGACGTGGTGTACGGTCCGATCATCGACACGCGCCAAGAAGGTGAAACGGAGGAAGACTTCTACATGCGGCACGCGATCCACGTGTACCGTTACGTCCACACGAACTTCCCCGAAGGGAAGTGGACGGCCACGACGACGACGCTGGAGACCCAATGAAGACCCACCTTCGCGCTACGGCGCATCTGTACGTGCTCGCGGCTGCGGTCGCGGCGATGCTCACGGTCGCCTTCGGCTGCGCGGGGACCGGACACGGACTCGCACGCCTTGGCGGTGCCGGTGGTGGCGCTGCCGTAGGGGCGATGGTCGGCGGTCCGCTCGGCGCGGGCGTGGGTGCGATCGCGGGTGACGCGGGCGCGAACCTCGTGGTCCCGCCTCCCCCGCCTGCCCCGACGACGACGATCAACAACAGCAACGGCGGAACGGTCTACACGGTGAGCGCGCAAGAGCGTGGTCCGTGGTATGAGCCGTGGCTGTGGTGGGGCAAGCTCGCCGCTCTCGCCCTGGGCGTCCTGGTTGCGATCCCTCGCACGCGCCCGCACGTCTTGGGCTTCCTGTACTCGGTCGCGCACGCGCATCCCCTGGCGGCTCTGGCGAAGGCTGGGGCGACGGTCGGGTGGGTGCATTCAAAGCGTGCCGACAACATGCTTGTCACGGCCCGCGCAAGCCGCAGGGCCAAGCCGCCTCCCGCCGTTGTCGTCTCCACGGAGCAGAAGCCCCATGCGTCGTAGCCTCATCCTCCTCCCGCTCGCGCTACTTCTCCTCTCGGGATCGCAGCCGCCTGTCGGTTGCCGCGTCAACCCGGCAACGGTCGAGTGGACCGAGGAGCGCACGCTGCCTGCCTACACGGGCACGGAACCGCTCACGACGATCCACCTGGACCTGTGCTGCTTCGTGTCGCGGACGCTTCAGTACGAGAACCTCGGCGTCTTCCAAGGTGCCGCGTGGGACGTTCACTCCTCCCCGGTCGTGCTGCAAGCGTCCTTCGATCCGTCGTTCCGCCGCACGTTCGTCGTCGGCACGGCGGTCGTTCCGCTGCCCGATCAAGCGGGCGTGCTGACCTCGTTCGACTTCTCGATCGACTACGCTGGAACGTCCGGCGTGACGGTCACGAACGAGGAACAGGCGCTCGTCGAGAGCACGCTCGCCGTGAGCGACGAGTCGTTCTTCCGCCAGCCGTGGACGATCTACCTGCGCGCTGTCGGTGGGAACGACAACGGGCACATCACGAGCGGCGCGTTCAACTACCAGTCGTCTACGGTCGCGGCTGCGGCTGTAGCGGTGACCTACAACCCCTAACCGGAAAGGAGGTGATCGACGTGAAGAAGAAGAAGGGCAGCAAGAAGGGCGGTCGCCCGTGCTGAAAGAATGCGGGGCGACACTCTCGGATGCCGCCCCGCTCGCAGCCCACGTAGGCCGCACCTTGGAACTCCACCGTACCCCTGAGTCCAAACCCATGCAAGCCGTACTCGCCTTCATCGTCCTCGCTTCCCTGTTCGCTCGTGGTGCCGTCGCCCAGACCCGCGCGTGGACGGTCCCCGGCTCGTCGTGCTTCTCGGTCGGGCTCGGCGCGCAAGGCGTCACGACCGCTACCGGACCCGGTGCCAGCTTTACGCGCACCTACGTCGATGGCGCGGTCTCGTGGGAGCGCCAATCCCCCGGCATGACTTGGCACTACGCCGCGTCGGGGAACGCGACCATCTTCGACGCCGACGTTCCCGGCACGGGCTCGATGCAGCAGCTCGTCTACGTCCGCACGGCGCTCTCGCTGTGGCAGTTCCCCACGATCGCCTCGAACTCCGACCGCATCGCGATCGGTACCTCGCGGGATGGCTCGCGCATCGTGGCGGCTGCGGGGTCTGAGATCATGGTCGATGGCGCGGTCTCCCCCCTCGGCTTCACGGTCCTCGCCCTGGACGTGTCGCCGGACGGCTCCAAGGCGCTCGTCCTCGGGGACTCCACCCTGCGCGTGTTCGCCCTCCCTTCGCTCCAGACGCTCTACGCTGCATCAGGAACGACGAACTTCCACGCCGCTGCTATTGCCGGGGACACCTTCGCGGTGGGCCGCCTAGGCCGCGTAGACGTTTACAGCCTCGGCGTCAACGGCGGCTGGTCGTACACGGTGCCGGGGGTGTGCTACTGCGACCGGATCGACCTCGCCGATGACGGATCCACGATGGTCGCGGGCTTCGACTTCTACGACACGAACCGGAAGGTGCAGGTGGACCTCGTGTCGATGACGACGCACGCGGCGCTCCAGACCTTCGTGTCGGAGACAGCCTCGACAACGAACTTCGTTGGGGGCGTGTCGATCTCGGCGGATGGTCTCACCGCCGCCGCTGGCCTGTGGGGCGACGGAGCTGGCCCGGAACCGGAGATCGCCATCCTGCGCTCGGGACAGCTTCTCACGGTCTCGATCCCCGGCTCGGCGTGCGACGTGGACCTTTCGGGTGACGCGCAGAAGCTCGCGGTTGGCACGAAAGACGTCCACGCGACGGCTGGGAACGGGACCGGGAGCGTCGAGTTGTGGACGGTCCCGCCCCGGTCTCGTCGGCGCTAGTTGACCTCGACCTCGACCCTCGGATCGTCCTTGTCGTCATGCCGCGTGACGTGCAAACCAACGATCTGAGAGTCGTTGACGTAGAGGACGCCCTGGAGTGCGTCAAGCAAGGGTTTTAGTGGCCCGTCGATATCGCCAGCCCTCCGGGGCCTGTACAGCCTGATCGTCAGCGAGACGGGCTCCTGCGAAGGCTGGCGACCAACGGAGAACGAGGCCATGCGCGCCTTGTACTCGCGGGCCTCGGCAGACAGGATCGGGAAGGCCCGCTTGCCCTTGACGATCGTGCGCCAGTAACGATTCGTTAGCGGGGGATATGGGAAGCGATGGATCACTTCCGCTTGCCCCGCTTCTTCGTGCTCTCGCGGATGACGTTCACGCGGTTCGATTCGAGGTAGTGAACGATCTTTCCGTCGGGGAACTCTTTCGCGATGCGATCCACGCTCCTCTGCGTGTTGCGGTCTTTCTTGAGGTGCCAGTCTCGCTTCCCACGGTACGGCACCGTGATCGTCGCCGCCTTGAGATCGGCGATGCTGACGTTGGTTTCGACCTCGAATGTGATTACACAGCGGCGCATCTTCATAGCTTCTCTCCAAAGGGTAGAACTTCCTGCGCGAGACGGCGGGCTGCGATCTCGCAATACTTTTCCTCGATCTCGATCCCGATCGCTCTGCGGCCTAGATCCTTCGCGGCGCGGAGCGTGGTGCCGGAGCCCATGAAGGGGTCGATGATTGTTCCGTGCGTTCCAGCACACAGCAGACGCATCAATGCGACTGGCTTTTGTGTTGGATGTCCAAGGTATTCGGAGCACCCTGGTCCAACTCCATCAAAAACAGCAGCGTGAGAAATCACGTTGCTTCTTCGCTTCACTCCATCAGGATCGAAGCAATAAATCGGCTCGTAAGGACGACCGTTCACATTGGATCTATGCCAGATGTGTACTGCCACACGATGAACAGAAACAGGAGGCCATTCCAGTTCTGTCCAGAACACAAGAGCCGACCTATCCCATCCAGAAATAACTTCACGCGCGAGTCCAACAGCGGAATCGAAGTGACCTGCATTGTTCGGGTATGGCGGATCTGTCACCACCACATCCGCCTTGAGCGACGGCAGGATCTCGCGGCAATCGCCGTGGATTATGGCAATCCCGTTATGCTCGTAATACGCGCGCACGCCGCTCGGCAGAATGCTCGCGTGCGTGGCACTTGCGACAGAGCATTTCGATGTTGGATCGGGCGTTGTTCTTCGGGTTCCTATCGACGTGGTGCCGAATAGCGTGCGGTGCTCCGCATCGTTCGCACGAGCCGGGAGCGAAACGCCTGAGAGCCCGCTTTCTTCCTTGGCGGTCATCTACAGCATCCCCCTTCCACGCATGGTGCTCAGGCCCCCAACGACTCCGCTTGGAGACGTGCTCCTTGCTCTGCTTGAAACCGGGCTTCGGCCCCGGCTTGCACTTTTCGACGTTCTCTCCGCGCTTCCGCGCTCGATACCGGCGTGCTCGTTCGTTCGCGTCCATGCGTCACAGTATACCATGTGGTAGATCGTGATCGTCCCCGTCGAGTCGGTGAAGTACGGCTTCACTTGCTGCACCTATGCTCGTACCCGACGAGCTTGTCTCTGTCCGTTGTCGTGACCGTCTTGTACCCGATGAACAGCACCTTGCTGTTCTTCTTCACGAGCACGACCTCCTCGTTGCACTTCTTACAGCGCACGATGGGGGACTTGTCGGGGAGGAAGTACCTCATAGTCCGACCTCGCGGAACGCCTGGAACGCATACCCATCGTAGTCCGCACGCGCAGGCCCGACGCCCTCCGTGATGCGCGGCACAAGCTCGCCGTTGCGGGCCACGACGAGGTAGCGATTGAGCCCTGAAGCGGTGGCCACGCCGCCGTACACGTCACCGCCAACGCGCGGAGCACTGTCCCAGATCGCCCTAAACCGTTCAAGCACGACGCGACCGTGCGCGTACGTCTCGGGTACGACGAGCATCGCTTCGCGGACGGCGACGACCATGAACGGGATTTGCCACGAGACGCAGACCTCAACATCCTCCGAGAGGCCAAACATACCCCAGGGCTCGGACTGTTGAAGGCCGCTCGCCTTGTTGTGGCGCTCGGTTGCTCCGTTACTAGCTTGGCCCATGTAGAGCATGTCCACGAACCGAGTGATCCACGTCTCGAAGATCCGCGACGGTGCTACGCGCTGAGCCTCAACGACGCACCGCAGACTCCAAGCGTTCTCGCGCTGGATCCCGAGCGCGCCCGTGTGCGGCGTCGCGGTCACGTTGCGGAACATCGTCGCGAGGCTGTACTCCGGGCCTTCGCCGTCCGTGAACGGCGCGAGCGGGAATCTCCGCATCACCTCGTGCGCGCACAGGATGAGCCACATGCGCGCTACCGGGTCGCAGTCGTGAGCGAACTGCGCGACGGCGTAGGAGTAGGCTCGGATCAGGTGGGCACCGTCGATGTTCTGGTAGCCGTCGCCGTGGTAGCGCGCAGCGAGCGGGTATCGCGGCCCCGGCCACGGCGCAAGAGGTTCGCCATTCTCGTTGAACTTTCCGATGTGGTGACGCCGGATCGTTCCGTCGAGCTTGGCCTGCGTCCCACGCGCCCACTTCGGGTACAGCTCGATGTCGCTGCCGCCTTGAAGCCCGCCGTCCGGCTCGCCGTAGTAGCTCGGCGGGCCGTACGCCTTGGGGTTCATGTCGAAGACGCGGCGCAGCCATCCGCGTTGAACAAACATTTGTCCGTCGTAGTCACCACGACGCACGAGGATGCTCGGCATGTCGGGGTGAGTAAACAGGTGCCCGTTCCTCGTGAGCGTGCAGGTCCATCCGTTGAAGTCGAAGGGGATCATAGGCGCGGTTTCTTTTGCTCGACAAGGGATTCGATCAGCTTTTCAAGCATGTTGGCGCTCTCCTGGTCAACGCACGACGCGAGCGGTCTGATGCGGGCGCAGAACTCGTTTGACTCGGACACGTAGACGGACGGCTTCTTGCGTCCGGGCAGCTTGCCGACGTGCAGACCGATCTTGCTTCCGTTCTTCATGGTCCATTCGCAGCCCATCACTTTACAGCCTCCTCGTAGCGTCGGAGCCAGTCTCGATCTATCGGACTGAGATCGTTCTGGATCACGAGCCAGTCGTATATCTCCCTCGCCAACTCCGCCAGCCTGCGCTCGCGGTCGCGGATGGCGCGGGCGCGGGCAACTGCGCCACGGTCAGCCTGGGGCATGGTCGCGTAGTCTTCCAACACCTCATCCAGATCGTCACTGTCAGCCATCGCGATACTTCCTATGCCCACGCTTGTGCTTGGGGCGCAAGAGACGTCGGTAGTGTTTGAATCGAGCAACGTGACGCGCAAACGATCCTTGAGGGACAAGTCCGAGCATCTCCTTCGCTGCGATCGGGTGAATGAAGTAGTAGGTCTGTTCGCGATGCGACGATCGTAGCTCAGGGTACAATTCGCTAGCGTCGGACCTAGATAGCGGAATGCCGTTGAAGGTAAGGTTAGCCATCGCGCACCTCCTCGCGGCGAAGGGCGGCGTCGATCGCGCGTCGCAGTCCGTCGAGCGCGCCGCCCATCGAGTTTTCGTAGTCCACGCGAACGGTCATGTCCTGCACCTGCGCGCTGGCTCGCTTCGCGTTCGCGGCGTCAACGCGCATCGCCTCGAAGAGGACGGCGTGCAGCTTCCTGTTCTCGGCCTCGCTCTCGATGAGCGCGCGGGCGAGCACGTATGCGTCTCCAGCGACGAGCCGTCCATACGCTTCACCGGAAACGTGCATACGCGCCAACTTCAGCGCCTCGTCGCGGCTAGTCATCGTCCCCTCCCCTCGTCAGCATCAACCCACCGATCCCGCCAACTGCTAGGCAGACGAGGAACAACGGGTGGTCGTAGGACCAGAGCATGAAGTCAGTCATCGCGTCCTCCGAGGGCGGCGCGGGCGAAGTCGATAGACTCCACGACGAGAGCACGGCTTCGCAGTCCCATCGGTCGAATCGACCCGTCCATCGTCGGGTCACAACGGATACAGTCGATCATGCGAAGCACGGCCTCCCGCAGCCTCGCGTTCTCGGCGCGGAGGGCGGAAAGCTCGGCGGTTGCCTCTTGGCGATCGTGTAGATCGAAGTACGGATCGTCGGTGCCGTACAGCACGCACGCAGGATCATTCGCTCCGCTCAGGATTCCATCCAACGCACTCATCTTCTCAGCGTCCACGCTTCACCTTCCCCTTCCCGCTCTTGCGCGGCTTGACTGCCATCATCGCGTGCGTCGGTCCACACGCACGGGCTGGGTACGCCTTGCCGCATTGACCGCATGTCGTGGCGCTCTTGCGCGCCTTGACCTCGCGGACACACACAGCACGCCCGCGCACGAACACGACACGCACGGGACTATCCCATACCTTGCGCTCAGCCACGGCGTTCCTCCTTCGCAAGACTCCGCGCGCACATGGTCAGTACACCGAACGCGATCGCGGCGTCGTATCTACTACACGCAAGGTGCCATGCGGAGAAACAGACCCACACCGCTGCGGTGATAGTAGACACGGAACGACAGAATTGGTCGATGCGCTCACCCATCTCCGCGCTCCTTCGCGCCGTCGAGGGCGCTGGAAAACGGTAGTCGTGCCGCTCCGACAGCTCGGCGCATGTGCGTGTAGCGGCTGATCCCAGTCCCGTCGATCGAGTCCACGCCCCACGACGCGGCAAGCTCTACGCGGTCGGGCGTGTTCACGCGCCCCATGTGCGTCCACTTCCCGAGGATCTTGGCAGCATCGACGACGGCCTTCGCTTCGGGGCCGACCTTGAACGCCGTCGATCCGCCGATGAACACGGCGTCGATCAAATCCCACGGCACGCATAGCTCTCCGATGCCGTCCTGCGCCACGAGCGCGATCGGCCAGCCTTCGAGCTTCGGATACCAGCGGTCGAAGACTTCGCGTGTGCGGCGGGCTGAGCCCACGACATCAGGTGCGCAGACGAAGCGGCACCGATCTCGTGCAGACTCCTGACGCTTCAAGAGCGCAAGGAACGCCCGCTCGTCGAAGCCCGAGAAGGCTCCGTTGTCGATGCCGTACACGAGGCCACGATCGGCGTACCGTGTGAGCGGAGTGAGCAACTGCCCGATGGGATGCCCAAGCTCGCGCTCGGCGCTCTCGAAGTGAGACTCGGACGTGTCGAGCATGACCATCATATTCCCAGGTGCTTCCGCATCGCGACGACGCAATCGTGACGCTTGATGTCCTTGTGCCAGTCGGACCCGAACAGGTCGCACAGGAACCCATCCACACCTCGGAGCGCGTATTGAGCTTGCGTTTCCGAAGTCGATGCGCTCGGACGAATGCCGGGAGCCGATTCGCCGCGCAGAGCTGTCTCGGCGCTGCTAGCGATACCGTGGAGCGAGTAGCGGTAGAACTCGGCGTAGAACTGCAACCAGCCACGGAGCCGTGCGTTCTCGGACTCGATGTCGCTCACTTGGTCTCCTTCGCGCCGTCGAGGGCGCTGCTGACGAACACTACCTGCGCTGGCCGTCCAGGGTCCGGCGCGGAATCGCTCTCCAACTTGTCCGCGAGCTTGTGCGCGTATCCGGTGAAGTCGTTCATGCTGGACCGACCGCTCGCGAGCTTCGCCGATCGAAGGCACGCCACGAGCGCGCTCAGCTTCTCGCGCTTCACGTCGTCGAACACCGCGCTGATCTTGCGTCCTCCGAAGTTCTTCTCAAACCACTCCTCAGCACCGCCAAAGAGGAAGATTGGCACGCATGGAGCGCCATCGGCGTCCGGTTCGAACGCATACTGTCCGCGCCCGATCAGGATGCATGCGACCGCCGCAACGTCGAACTCGTCGGTCTCGATGAACGCCTTGTCGGACGGGTTGATGATCTCGTACTTCACCGCTTCTCCTCCTTCGCGCCGTCCGTGGCATTCGCGGAGAGGGCACACGCTCGGGCCAATGCGCTGTGCAGCGATGTCGAACGCTTCCGGGCCGCGATGTACTGCCGATGAACTTCATCGCGCCGCTTGCAGCTCTCACACCACTCGCCCGGCTGGCGGTTCGTGACCCAAACGGATCCGCCGTAGCCGTTCTGCTCGTGATGTCCCTTCCAGCAGGCATCGCCAACGCGGTGCTCGAAGCCTTCTTTGTCCTCTCTTATGCGTTCGTAGTCACAGAGGAACTCGTTCCTCGTCTTCTTCAGACGGAGGCGTTCGTCGCGCGCTCGGATCCAGCGCACCCCAGCGCTGTACACAGCGTCGATCGGGCTGCGCTTCTTCACTTGGTCTCCTTCGCGCCGAGCGCGGTGCGGAGGGCGTCACGCACGACCTCGCGACGACTACGCTTGTCGTGCATAACCTCGTCAGCGTGCGCGTAGCTCATAAAATGCTCGGTGAGTTCCGAGTCGATCGCCCTCGCGATTCCCTCCACGTCCACACCCGCCTTCTCCTTCTCGGCGAGAGCGGTGCGCAGCGAGTCCAAGAACAGGCCCACGTTGGTGGCAAACGAGTAGCACGCACGCGCGTGCTCGTCCGGCTCGTCGCCAACAGCGTTGCGGGTGAGAACGCACAGACGAGCACCCTCAGCTCGCAGCTTCGTCGCGTCCGAGCAACTGTCGATCGCCTCGCGGATTTCGTTCAAAGCGCCCTCGTACGGGCGAAGGTTCGCGCCGATCATTTCCGCTCGAACAGCGGCGATCCCAGCCTGCGCATCGCTATCGAGCGCGTCGATCTTGTGGAGAAACGCTGTGCATTTCTTGTTGTATGCACGGATGTAGACCTGGACCAACTCCTCGACGCTTGGCTCTCCATACGATCCACGCTTGATGTGCGGATCAGCACTCGGAGGCTTGCGCAGCCTCTCGACCTCGGCGCGGAGGGACGCGAGTTCGGCGCGGGCGGCAGCAAGCGTGTCCGCCTGCATCGCGAGATCCCAGCAATTAGGATCGAGTGCCTTGTCGATCGCGCTCTCCCCAGTCGCGGGGGAGGGGGCGGGGGTGCGGCGGTTCCACTCCTCGATCGCTGCGGGTCGCCACTTCTCGGGTTTGTCGTACCCGGTGCGGACCTCGGGACCGCGAGCGGAGCATTCCTCACACTCGATCGCACCCCACTTGTAGCCCTGCTCGGCGTCGTCCTTGGCGCGGAGCTTCGTCGATGCACAGAACGGGCACGGCTTGACGGGGGAGGCCGGGGAGGGTGCGTGTTCACCACGCGGACTCGGAGTTACTGACGGAGCGATCGAGCCGTCATCGCTGACGGTAGCCGCTGCTGCCATCGCTGGCGCAGACTTCAACCTCCGGTTTTCCTCCGACACAGCCGTTCCCTCCCCGGTTTTCTCGCTCGACGCGCTCAGAAGAACGCGGGCTTCGTCGCGCTCCGTACGAGCGCCATGAGGCCCTCCTGGAAGTGCGTCTTCGCGATGGCGACCCAGCGCGGGTCTGCTCCCATGCTCGTCGCCTCCGCGATCAGCTTCTCCAGGTCCGCGCCCCTCATGCGGCACTCGCGCACGAGACTCGTCTCCTGCGGCGTCAGCTCGCGGAAGCCGACCTTCGCAGCCGTCGCCTCCGTCAGCGGCGGCCCGCTCCTGGGGATCTCGAACGTGTCGCCCGTATTCGTGTTCATGCGTAGTCCTCGGCTCCTGGGTTGAGACCGGCGGAGCCTTGCCGGTTTTCTCGCTCGACGGAGGCGTGGGGCCTTCCTCTTCGCACGCCACACAGTCGAACTGGCTGTAGTTGGAACGCCCGTGACGGCAGCACACCTCGCCCTGCGCGCTCGCGGGGGCGGGTGCGCCGACGATGCGCAGTCCGCTCTTTTCCAGCGCTGGCAGGAAGCAGTCGCGCACCCAATGGCGCGTAGATCCGCCGGATCCCTCGAAGTCCTGATCTGCGTCGCGCACGATGCGGGTGATCTCCTCGACGCTCGGTGCGGGTGCGCCGCTCGGCTGCGCGCCAGCAGGACGGTGAGATACCCATGCGTGCTCGACCGGGATCGCTCCTGAGGGCGCGAGGTGCCGACATGCAGCCTCGGCATCTTGACGCCGCGCAAAGCGCATGGCCGCGCGCGAATCGGCAGTCCAGTTTCCGCAGCCCGGAGTTCCCGTCCAGTACCTTGGGCCGGTGATCTCGACGAGCCAGCCGATCTCGTCACAGGCGGAGTCGGGCTGCGCGCCCTCGGCGTGGCGGGCGCGGGCGGCGCTATAGCGGACATACGCCTCGTCGCACAGACGGCACAGACCGCTATCGCCACATCCGCAACCAAGTCGGTCGTGCAGCACATCCGCCGCTTCGACGAGGGAACTGTTCGGCGGTTCCGAATGGTTGCGAGACGCGAGGCGGTCCGCCAGCAAGTGCAGGTTCGCGATCTCGTCGCGGAGTTGGTCGAGGGGGTTCATGGTCAGTCGTCTTCCTCAAGAAGTTCGCTCTTCACACAAGCCAATGCGTCCTGAAGCCTCCAAAGCAACGCCTCTAGCGCGTACATCCACTCCTCCTTGGAGCACACGTCGGGCGAGCATCGGCGCTCGAACTCTTCGCGGAACTCCTCGGCGATGGACTCGGGATCGAATCGGTCGTCACTTTTCTTCTTGGCCATGTCTCACTTCTCCTTCGGCATGCTCGCGAGGACGGCGCGGGCGTCCTCAAGTGCGCTCACGTAGGCCGTGTGCTCGTCAGCCGTCGTAGTCTCATCGTCGAGCCACACGGCATCCGCTGCGACATACAGAGCAAGCAATACCTCGACCGCCGGATGCGACGTGAGCGCGAGGCGGGCGGCGCGACGCCACGCAGCGCACTCCTCGTCGTTCAAGTCCTCCCAGCACCGACCGAACCGCTGGCGTGCTGCATCATGCATCGAGCGAGCCATCGCGATCTCCACCGCTTCGTTCTCGGTCACGGCTGCGCCTCCTTGCACTTCACGCCTTGGGCCGCGAGCGCGCGGGTCATGCGCTCTTCGTTGTCCATGTTGGATTCAAGTGCAGGCATCCAGTAGTCGGCCAAGAGCCTCCGCACATCGACAGCCGGCGCGGCGGGGGCGCGGATGGCGATCAGGCGGCGGCGGATTGCATCGCCAACGTCGCCGGTGTCCTTGACAAGATGCCAGTTGCCGTAGTCTGGAATGCGCCAGAACACGTCCGAGCCGACGATGCGCAGCTCCAGGCCGAGACGATCATCGACCCATTGTTCGCGCACCTCGCCCGTCGCGGGGGCGGGCACCGAAGGGGCCGGGGAGGGCGCAGCTTGCCGACTCGGTTCGCGACCTTCGCCCGCCACGTCCAGGGCTTGCGCCCCCGGCGGAGCAGCTCGCACCGGCTGCGCTCGCTCTTGGTCGCGGCCGTTGCCGCTAAGGGCCTCTTCTGCCCGGCCCTCCCCGGTGTACGTCTCACACCGACACCCCGACACGAGACACCCGTCCGTCGCGTTCGCGTGCAGGCGCTTCTCGTGGGTGCATGTGCATCCGCCGCCACGCACCGCCCGCAGCGTCTCGTCCGTGTGCAGGGCGATGTTCTTCGTGGCGTCCTTCAGTTCGAGCACCATCGACTCCAGCCCGTTGACGCGCAGCTTCAGCGTCTCGACGCGCTCCCTGTCCAGCACGTCCACGGCGCTCTCCAGCTTCGTCAGACGACGGTCCAGGTTGTCGCGCTCCAGTTCCTTGACGCGATCGGTCAAGAGCGAGATCAGGTCGTTCGCATGGTTCATGCCGCGCTGCGCGATGTCGATCTTCGCCTCCAGCGCGTCGCACGCCTCGCGCATCTTGATCGCGCGCTCGTTCGAGATCGAGCCCGCAAGCGGGATCAGGATGTCAGCCAACGTACTCATCGCGCATCTCCTTCCACGCCCGCTTCGCGACCGTCACGTACTTCAAAGGAACCTGCTCGCGCAGGCCGTCGCGGATCACGACGCACATCTCGCCCGAGATCCGAGCCACTCGGCCCATGCGGACCTCTTCTCCAACGGTGTAGTAGACCGGGCGGCCTACCTCGACCTCGACTTCCATGTTGTACGCTCGGTGCATCTTCACGCTCGCTCCTCGTCGTAGATCGCCAACAGGATCTCGTCCTCGTGCTCGTCCATTAGGAACTCCCACAACGCTTGCGGGAGCCCGTCGCATTCCCACGTCCCAACCTCGTCGGGCATGTCCTTGTCGTAGTAGACGCGGACGCCCTTCCAGGTGGTGACACCGCGTCCGTCGTCGTGCTCGGGTTCGCGACCGTCGTCGGGCTTCACGGCTCAACCTTTCGAGCGACAAGCATCGCGTCGGCGAACTCGTACGACCACCTTGCGATGTCACCGTCGGGCGAGTTCGAGCACGAGGCAGCCAGCCCAGCGAGCGCCTGCCCAGCGAACCAGTCGCGGAGAGTCATGCCCTCAACTTCCTTGCACGAGGCCCACCCACCGTCGCGAGTAGGTGTTACGGGCACGGGGAACGCCGGTCCTCCGTCTTCGATGGGCTCGCTCACGGCTTCGTCTCCTCCAGCCACACCACAAGCTGTGTCGCCGCTTCGAGCACGCGCTTGTCCGTGATGTCGCCGAGCAGCGACAACGCTTCGCCGACGCGATCCCTCTTCTTCTCCAGCGCCCGCTTGAGGATCATCTCCTCCTGGCTGCGCAGGCGCGCGATGCGTTCCTCGGGGGTGTAGGTGCGGCGGGTTTTCGGTGCTTCGCTCATCGGTGCGCCCTCCTTCGGCGCTCGCTCATCCTACACCTTCGGCGCGGTCGGTCAACTACTTGACACGAGAAACAGGGAAAGTTTTTGACCGACCCCGCCGATCGTCCTACCATCCACTACATGACGCCCGCCGAACTCCGCCTGCTACGGCTCCGAAAGCTGATCCCCGCGCGCAAGCTCGCCGCGAAGATCGGCGTCTCTCCTTCCATGCTCTGCAAGTGGGAACGCGAAGAGAAGGTGCCTACGGAGGAACGGCTCAAGGCGTGGAGAAAGGCGCTTCGATGATGTCTGAGAAGTCAACGCGTATCGCGATGCTCAAGATGATCCGAGTCCTGATGGAGATGGTCGAGTGGTCCTACATCGACGAAGAGAAGAAGCGGTACGAGGGCGGCTTCGTCCCCGAGGACGGGAGCCTGCAATCGGACGACACGCACTCCATCGTCAGGGCCGTCAACGATCTCATCGAGCGCGAAGACTCCGACGAGTAGAACACCACGCCCGAGGCCGAACGCACATGGCACGGCAGTACGGCGTGGCAACACAGGAGACTGACATGGCTACGAAGCTGAAAGCGAAACCCCCGGAAGACGTGAAGCCGGGGCACATCAAGGGCAACCTGTTCGGAGCCTCCGGTTCCGGCAAGACGTACTTCGCCCTCTCTTTTCCCAAGCCCTACTACATCGACACGGAGGGCGGTGCCGACCTCGCGCACTACATGGAGCGCCTCAAGCGGTCCGGTGGTTCGTACCTCGGCCCGCAAGACGGAGCGTGCGACTTCGACACGATCCTCTCGCAGATCCAAGCTCTCGCGACCGAGAAGCACGGATACAAGACGCTCGTCATCGACAGCGTGACCAAGGTCTTTCAGGCGTGCATCGCGAAGGAAGCGGAGCGCCTCGGGGACAAGGACGCGTTCGGTGCGTCGAAGAAGCCCGCCATCGCGTACATGCGTCGTCTTGTCGCGTGGGTCGCGCGGCTCGATATGAACGTCTGGTTCATCAGCCACGAGACGACCGAGTGGGGCACGATCGGAGGGAACCGCCAGGAGATCGGCAAGACCGCCGATGCGTGGGACAAGCTCGTGTACGAGCTGGATCTCACCCTCCAGGTGCAGAAGCACAACAAGGGCTTCCGCACGGCGACGGTCACGAAGTCGCGGCTCTTGGGGTTCCCGGACGGCGATCGGTTCCCGCTCCAGCAGGAAGGGAACGACGTCGGCTACACGGAGTTCGCGGCTCGCTACGGAAAGGACTTCATCGAAGGCGATGCGGTCCCGATCGTGCTCGCGAGCGCGGAGCAGGTGTCCGCGATCAAGGCGTACCTCGAAGTGCTCAAGCTCTCCGAGGAGGAAGTGTCGAAGATTCTCACGCGGGCCAACGCCGACGCATGGGAAGAGCTGACCGAAGATCAGGCGTCGAAGGCGATCGAGTGGTTCAAGAAGAAAGCTGAGGTGACCAAGTGAGTCCGATCTACGACATGGATGCTGTGAACGGTGCGCCCGACGAAGTGGGTCGCCAGCCGGGGCTGTATTACGCGGAGATCTCCGCTGCGGCTGGGAAGGTGAGCACCAACGGGAAGAACATGGTCAACCTCGACATCGTGGAGGTGAACGACCGGAGTCGGCTGTGCTTCGACCGTCTCATGCTCGAAGGCAAGCCCTTCGCGCTGACGATGACGAAGAAGAAGTTGCAGGCGCTCGGGGTCGACGTGTCGAAGCCGCTCGACCCGATGGTGCTCGTGGGGCGGCGGTTCTGGTTGTCGCTCGAATGGGGCGAGCCGAACGAGAAGGGCCGTACGTACCTGGAGCCCAACTTCAAGGCGAAGGACTCGGCGTTCGGGTACTACCCGGACGGTGAGCGTCCCGGTGCGGACGAGTCGCAGGCTTCCAACCTGTTCGGGCCGGGGTCGACGTTGCCGGGCGCGGACGACGTGCCGTTCGCCATCCTGCCGTTCTTCTTCCTGGCGTCGTTGTTCTTCTAGAGCCATGCTCGAAGTCGTCCCCTCATCCCCTGAAGGCGACGACAAGCCTCCTCCGATCGCCCACGCTCGACGTACGGACCCGCAGACATCGCACGATGCGGCCCGCTCGCTCAAGAGTGAGGCGATTCGGAGGCTTCGGCTTCTCGTCTACGAAACGCTGAAGGAACGCGGTCCGATGCACGACACGGACCTCGTGGCGATCCTTGAGCCTACAGGTTACTCACCTAGCGGGATCCGCACGAGGCGCTGCGAGCTCGTGACCTCTGGTCGGGTGATGGACACCGGCAAGCGCGCGCTGCTTCCTTCGCATCGTGAGGCGATCCTGTGGGGCGTCGTCGAGGACGGCGAACCACCGGGATCCACCGCAGATTCGCAATGAAAGCACAAGGCCCCGGAGGTGAGTCCGGGGCCTTGTATTCGGTCCCCAGCGCGGGGATACTGTCGGGTGTCAACCTCGACGTGGGCATCGTAGCCGGTAGCTCTCGTCGTGTCCATCCAGACCGGCTTGAGAATCTAAGATGCCGAAGCTGAACGAAGAATACGTCGTCTTCACGGAGCCATATGGACGGCAGACCGGAGACGCGTGGTTCCTGGACCTCCAAGCGTTCCTGACCGACCCCGGAGTGCGCCTCATGCACCCCGCCGAGGTCGGAATCATCGTTCGCGCAATCGTGGCGCACATTTCGGGAGCGCAGAACTTCGACGAGTACGTCTCCGTCAACTGCGAACGATACGGCGTGCGGGGCATTCCGATGGCCGAGTCCCTTTGGGTCGAAGACGGCGAAGAGGTGGCCAAGTGAGCCGCACCTGGACAGCTCTCTACGGCTCCATCTGCACGTCCAAGAAGCTCGCCCGCTGCGCCAGCGATAGCTCGCGGGTTTTCTACCTGCTCCTGCTCAACCAGGTCGACGCCTGGGGGCGCACGGAGGACGACGCCGAGACCCTCTGCGCCCGTGTCTGGCCGCTCCTCGGGAAGTCCGAGAAGGACACCGAGAAGGCCCTCGCCGACCTCCACGAGGTGGGCCTCATCACGAGACACTCTCACGAGAGCGTAAAGTTTGTCCAGGTCGAGGGTTGGAAAACCCACGCCGGAAAGCACCAGGGAGGCTCCCGTGGCACTCCGAAGTTCCCCGAACTTCCCCGAACCTCCCCGGATCTCCCCGGACCTTCCGGGGAGGTTCGGGGTGCCTATATCTATATCTCTTCTCCCTCTTCCTCTCCCTCTTCTCCGGAGTCAGAGGCTCAGAGGGATACCAAGCCTAGTGAGTCATCCCCTAGCAGGCTGGTATCTGACTTCTGGTGTTCCAGCTTCTTGAAAGTCAGGGGAGCGAAGTACGTCTGGCAAGGGGGAAAGGACGGAGCACTCCTGGCTAGGTTGCTCAAGGCTACCGGGGGAGACGTAGCTGAGATTCAACGCCGAGCTGAGAGATTCTTGACGGACCCGTTCTGGTCAGAGAAAGCCGACTGGTCGAAGTTCTGTTCGCAGTACAACGCGATGGCTGGAAACGGGAAGCCGGTCGAGGACGAGTTTGAGAAAGCCGCGCGCATGTTGGGCGTGGGGAGGCCGTCGTGAGTTCTGCCGAAACTACGCTCTCGGTCCTGCGGTTTCTCAAGTCCGCGTATGAGCACCGCTGGAATCCCTCGGCGGAGCAGCTCTCGGCGTGGGCCTTGCTCCTCGCGGACATTCCGCCCGAGGATCTCAAGCGCGCGGCGATCGTCCACGCGAACGAGAACGAGCACCCGCCGAGCGTCGCGGATCTGCGCAGGCACGCCAAGCCGAACACGGCACCCTGCGGCGACGAAGCGTTCGACCTCGCGCGTCGCGCCGCCGCGCACGCCTCGCCGTACGACGACAAGCGTTGCCTCGAAGCGTGGAAGGCGCTCGAAGTGAAAGACCCCGTAGCTGCCTCAGCGACTCGCGCCTTCGGCGGATTCGCGACGTTCTGGGATATGCAGAGCGATCAACTCCCGACCTACCGCGCTCAATTCCGAACGATTTACGAGACGATGCAGAAGCGCGGGCGAATCGAGCAATCGCAGGATCACGCCCGGCGATTCCTCGAAGGCGACTTCCCCGGAGTCAATCTCAGCAATGGCGACGGTCCGAGGAAACTCCTGTGAGGCATCGCAATCGACCGCCCGCCCGGAGCATTTTCACCGAGCGCCTCGCCGGCCTCGACGTCACCCCGCCGTGGAACGAGAGCAGGCTGAGCGCTCCCGGCGAGTGCCCAGCCTGCGGCGGTCGGTCCTGGTGGTCGCTGAGGGGCTCAGCTCACCGGGTCTGCGTCCGTTGCCACCCTCCGATCGACCCCGAGGGGGCCGTGTTCCACCCGGAGGCGCTCCAAGGCCTCTAGGATCACGCGCCTTGCGAGATCAGAGCGGGTTTGACCTTGGGTAGCGGCCCACCTGTCCAACGCAAGCAACGCGCTCCTGGGTAGGTTTACGGACAAGCGCGCTACGGGCTCGGTTGGGGCGATGGTACGGGGTCGACCGATCAGGGGCTTGCGGCCCTCGGATGCGGCGAGGACTTCTACCGCGCGCTGGATAGCTACCTCGGTACCAGGAACCGGGGGATCCGGCTGCACCGCGAGCAGGTGGTTCAGGGCTGAAATGGCGTCGGTGTGATTCATGGCCGGTAGTAATTCGAGAATTGCCTTTTCGTCCAATCGAGTCGGCACGATTGCTTGCAGAAGTTCACCATTGCATTTCGCTTGGTGTAGACACGCGCAGGAAATGATTTCCCGCACGTAGCACAAGTGAGCTTCACGGACGGACGCTCAGCTTTCAGGTATCGGTCCCGATGCTTGGGAAGCACGGGCGCGGAGTCGCGCGGTCTAGTTCTCACGGTTCCACCAGTCGAGCAGAGTCCACCCGAGGAACACGGCGAGCACTAGGACGAAGGCGAGGGCGATAGGGTCAGGCATCGGACCCTCCCTTGCGGCGCGCTCCGCACTCTGAGCACACGCCTAGAGCAAGACTTCCAGCCGCGTCCACGGCGTCGCACTCCCAGTCGTGCGTTTCCACAAGTTCGCCGTTGTGGTCGAGAACGTCGTAGACCTCGCGCGAGCGTTGACCGCGCGGGCTGATTGTGCGCGGCTTGATTGAGTGCGGAGTTCCTCCGACCCACGAGTGTTTGCATTCTCGCGAGCGGCAGAGATCGCCAACAACTTTCCAGGGGTCCGGGTTGTTCACGTCCCACCCGCCTTTCCGAGCGCGGAGCGGGCGAGCTCTAGAGAACGCGTGAGCCACTCATGCCACGACGAAAGCCCAGGCTGAGGTTCCGACTCGTGAAACCGAACGAGCATCTCTAGCGCCGCGTATAGCTCCGGGGCCGCTGCGACCTTGGAAGCGTGCGCAGGATGAACCCATGCGACAACGCCGCCGTCATCGTGCGTGCCGTCGATCACGGGAGCCCATTCTCCCGAGTCTTCGATCATGTCGGCATCGTGCCCGTTGACGCCTACCCACCAACCCGACGCGAACTTCGGGGCGCTCATCGCTGGCCTCCGAGCACGCGGCGGGCGTTGTCGCACTCGCGGCACTTGCAAAGCTCGGACGACTGCCATCGGTTGTGGCTGTCGAGATAGCGTCCGAGGATCTTCTCCATCTCCACCATGCGCCGGTTGGCGTCATCGGCCAGCCCCTTCCAGTAGCTCGCAAGGGCTTGAGCGCTCGCGATCGTCTCGGGTTCCGGTTGCTTGTACGTCGTTTCCATCTTGCTCGCCCCTCCCAGGGCATCCCCTCGGGGATCTCCCGTGGGGTTATGGGTGAATTATAACCCGGAAGTGGAGGGAGGCAAGAGGTTACGTGTACAATAAGTGTATGGGAGTGGGGCGCTATCCCTGCGCACCTCAGCTACCTCGTCGGTGGGAGCGACATCCAAGCCGCTACTCGGCACCAATCGAAACGCTCTATATTCTAAGGCGTTTCCACTACCAAGGCCCCAGCGGGTAGCACTCGTCTCGGGGCGGTGGGACGCAACGCTACCCTATTTTTTTCCGTTTTGCAAGGGGTAGTGGGGGGTTGACTTGAGGGGGCACTAGGGGTAGGGGTATCGACGTGGATACCGTCCCTCAGAACCAGGGAAGCGAAGAGCCTTACCGGGTAGGCCGTGGGAAGCCGCCTCTTGAGACGCGGTTCAAGCCTGGGCAGTCGGGCAATCCTGGGGGAAAACCGAGGGGCGCTTCCGTGGTCGCTGCTCTCTTGCGCGAGCTTGCGAAAGATCCCGATGAGGACGGCATCGGTAAGGGCGCGCGGGATATCGCGGACACGCTCATCGGTCTTGCTCGAGGAACCATCGACCCGAAGAGCGCGGAGGTGAAAGCCGCCCTCGCGATCATCGACCGCACGGACGGCCCGGTGCGGAAGGAGATAGACGTGAGCGCGGAAGTGACGACGAAGCGCGTGGTGCTCGAGCGTGAACCGCCCCAGTAGCTACCGATCGGTCGTTCTCTTCGGCGGACCCGAGGATGGCTGTGTTGAGCTTCAACCTTCGGACGTC
>JACCDT010883744.1_pt1 | contig 31527 bp, 34 predicted proteins | sample 7446291 | NCBI WGS metagenome assembly JACCDT01 (sample SAMN15323446, study PRJNA562643) | freshwater metagenome | isolation source: river surface water | place: USA:Blue River Watershed | collected 2017-08-17
AGTCGGAGGTAGGCAGTCGACGGCAAGATTTGTTCTGAAATGAAATGCTTGCCTTTTAAGGGCGGAACGTCAAGTACGGGACGATCGGTCGTTGACTAGCGCTAATCTGGTGACCGCTATGGGTCGATAGCTGTCGATGGTCGACTCTCCCTAATTGATTCATAGTTCGATGGTCACAACGATTGGACTAGTTGGTCACGTTGCTGGATTTATTGGTCAACATCACTGAAATACGCAGGTTACAGGAAGAATGTAATTTAGCTAATGGAGTGACAGACAAACTGGTTACGCAACTGGTCTTAGCGAATACAAACCTAGTCGACGGTTTCGAACAACAAGCGTTTCGTAGGCATGCATGGGACCTTCATACGCAGGATCGTTTTTGTTCGCAGCCTTGACCTTGAACACATCAATGAGCTTGTCACTAGACAGATGCGCCTTATTCATGATCGTCTCGGCTGACTGAGGTTGCCCTCGGTACCGCCAAAGCACAGCAAAGATCGCTGTCTGCGCCGTAGTCAACCGAACTGGATCAGTTGACCAATCTGGCATATGTACCCATTCAAAGGTTTCTGAGAAAGGTCCGTGCACCGCAGCCGATTTGGGTTCAATTGCAAGATCGAGTTCATCGCTCCCCTCACCCACGAACCGCAGCCCATTGCCGTGAATCGCAAAACGATCTTCAAGATGCCACCAAGTCGCCGTTCCTGAAAGTGGATCAGACGAAGTTCGACCTAATGGTTTTGGCGTGATCACCCAACTATGAGAGCGAGGTGTTTTGCCGTGAAACAGATGCAATGCATTCGACACAACAAGCTCAATACGTTGGGCCAGCAAGACCGTTCGCTTCTTGTAGACCCCAATCTGCCACACCCCATCGTAAAGCTTGAGGACAGCAATGTGTGCAGGGATATTCAATGCCGCACGCAGTTTTCTGATCATCCATTCGGCATCGATCGCCCAGTTACGTTGCTCAGATAAATCGACCTTGTAAGGGCCGCAGTCTGGACACTGCACATGCATCTCACCATCGATACGAAACACAGGACCTCGGTGCAAGCCACAAAACGAACAACTCGCGTAACGTGAGTCCAAAAGTCTTGGCACCACCGCTTTGAGCTCAATCAAGATCTTTAATCCATTGACTTGCGTTTTAGGAATAGAACGCTCATAGGAATATCCACCCCGGGTCAGGAGCAACGAAGCCAAAGCCATCGCTTTTTTATTCGCAGGCATCGGAGATCCTTCACTCGAAAAGGCTCATAGGTTGACTACTTCCCGATGTCTCAACTCTATGGAAGGCAAGAGCCTGCTTGGGTTCCAGAATTTCGAGGTGAACAAGATAGCTCTCAAGCTGGGCACGCAACTTCTCATCAAACTTGTGCAAGTTCAAGCGCCCCTTACTGGTCACCTCTACGCTCACGAGCGGACACCGTGACTTTCCCTGCGCTGGAGCCATGAACAGATTGAGAGTAGCTGCATGAATCTCCCAGCCTCGACTGAGTGGGTTTTCATTCTGAAAATACGCCCCAATCAACTCAGTCACACATTGACGATCCGTGGAGCCACTGGCCGTACATTCAATTTTTAGACGCTCACAAGGGCTTAACAGGTGCAAACTCTTAACTTGCATGCTGCTGAGCTTGCTGACTGTGCTGGTCTAAATACTCAATCTCAGCAGCAGCCTCAAACAATGCGGGATGGTTGACATAGAGCCAGAAGGACCGATGTAAGTCATTCATGCAACCAATAAGCCCAACAAGCTCATTCGGCTTGTCATGGGTTGCTTGAAACATGGCCTGCTTGCCCAGTGGATGCGCAAGTGTTGAACTTGCATGCAGTCCCGCAATGATGCGGTCACGCTTGATCGTGTTTTGGTAACTCTGGATGAGCTTGACCAGCGTACGTGAGGTGTAGGTGTTGTCTTGCCATGTCCACCCTTGGGGCAAGGGAAGTTCATGACGAACCATAAATGTTTTGAGCGTCTCGTCGACGGGCAGGCACAGCAAGATGTCTGCGTAAGTCTGTGGCTTACTCACGTTGTCTCCTTTTTGTTTTATTCCGGGAAATTGACCCTTACTGACCCCCACAAAAGGCCTGTCAATTCAGATCAAAATTTGCGTCTTGCTGTATAAATATACAGTATTTGATGAATCCGTCAAAACCATCTTCACAACCCCCGAAATTACGCCAAGTTCAGACTGAACCCCCCCTATTTACAGGCGTTTCAAGCCCCAATGTCGCCAACATTCCCGCCATCTGGAGTTACACGTTAAAGGTGTCAGACCTACGATTTCAGGCCAGTTTTAATAAAACCAACCTATCCATGAAATCAACACAAATTCCTCCTTCTGTCATCGCTTTTCGCCCCCGTTCAAACGGTCAAGCTGAAAAGAGCAAACACCTGACTCTGAATCAAATTTCAGAGCTCATGGCACACGCAGCGGTAATGACCAAGAACGATTTGAGCAAAGCCTCAAAGAGTCAGATTTATGCCACTGACAGAGACGAGTTTCTGGACTTCAATGCCCACCAGAGCGTCAATACGAACCCCTCAACAAACAAAGGAGTTCGTTCATGAAATCAGAAGATCGACAACAAAGATCTATGGAAAAAATAAACGCCATCGGAAGTGAAATAACTGCCCTCAGTTTTCTAAAAATGCCTGAGCTTTGGCGCCTGTGGGATCAGCACTTCAAAGAGCGTCCCACGCACCCAAACCGCAGACATCTTGAGTCCCGCCTTGCCTACCGCCTGCAAGAAATAGCTTTTGGAGGCCTCAAGCCTGCCACACGAGACCTATTAGCAAATTTTGGTGAACGCCTGTCTTCAATCAAGACCAGCACACGCCCTATCACGGCGTTGCTGCCTGGCACGATATTGATTCGTGAATATGGTGGCCAAGATCACCGCGTCACTGTCACGATTGACGGAAGATTTGAGTATGGTGACCACAAATACCCGTCCCTCTCATCAGTTGCTCGGCAAATCACAGGAACGCAGTGGTCAGGTCCGGCCTTCTTTGGTTTAACTCAAGGAGGTAAGCAATGAGCGAGATCAAACGTAAACGATGTGCCATCTATTGCCGCGTCTCCTCTGATGAACGCCTCGACCAATCCTTTAACTCGATTGATGCACAGCGAGAGGCAGGCATGTCGTTTGTTGAGAGTCAAAAGGATGAGGGCTGGGAGCTCGCACCTGATTTCTACGAAGACCCAGGCTTTTCTGGCGGCAACATGGAACGCCCCGGATTGCAAAGGCTGCTCAAAGACATCCAAGCCGGAAAGATTGATATCGTCGTGGTCTACAAAATCGACCGTCTCTCGCGCTCGCTTGCTGACTTTTCCAAGATGGTCGAAGTGTTTGACCATTACAACGTCAGCTTCAGTTCAGTCACTCAACAAATTAACTCGGCGACCTCAATGGGACGCTTGATGCTCAATGTCCTACTGTCATTTGCACAGTTTGAGCGAGAGGTCTCGGGCGAACGAATTCGCGACAAGGTTGCGGCGTCTAAACGCAAAGGCATGTGGATGGGAGGTCCTGTACCACTGGGCTATATCGTCAAAGACCGCTTGCTATTAATCGAACCGCAAGATGGCGAATTGGTTCAACGAATCTTCAAGCAGTTCATTGACAACAAGTCGACCACACAAATCGTTAAAGATTTGAACCAACAAGGCATTCAGACAAAAAAGCAGAAATCATTCTGTAAGCAAGGCATCTACAAGATTCTGCACAACCGCGCATACATCGGCGAAATCACACATAAAGGCGAGAGCTTCCCTGCGCAGCACGAAAGATTGATTAGCCAAGACCTCTGGGATGAAGCGCATGCAATCCTAGCCAGCGACAAGCGATTGCGTAACCGCAAGACATGGGAGATAAAAGACAAGCATGACTTCTTGCTACGCAACATCGCCTATACGGAAGATGGCGACTTACTCATACCTACGGCCACAAAGAAGCCCAACGGCAAGGTTTACCGTTACTACGTCATCAACAAGAAGTTGCACATGGGGGCGGAAACAAGCCAATCATGGAACTTCAATGCAGACCAATTGGAGGCAGGTGTGATGGAGAAGTTGCTGGATTACCTACGCAGTGACCATATGGTGGACAAGTATTGGGAGCAGATCCAAAAGATCAACCCAAGCATTGATGAGCCACAAGCAGTCATGTTGCTCTTACGAAGAACGGCAGAGCTGTGGAACCAATTTTTCCCTGACATGAAAATCGCAATTATTCAGAGCTTGGTTAAACGGGTAACGGTCAGGCACAACGGCGCAGAAGTTTTGATGCGCTATGAAGCCTTAGGTGATTTTGTAAAAGCCATCACCTCAAAGGACTCGAAGCTGCACATCAAAGTGTTGGAGGCTGCGTGAACGTCGAACAGCAACATGCGCCTAAAACCTCTGCTAATGGCGCAGAGGTACTTCCCTTTAACCCGATTCCATTCAAACAACGCGGAAGAAGAAAAACGATCATTTCTCCAAATGCAGAATCAGTTGAGATGCATTTGAAAAAGCCGGGAACCAATAGCGTGTTGATCAATGCGATTGCAAAGGCTTTTTATTGGGCCCACCTTATCAACACTGGCGTGGTTAAAAGCGGTTCTGAAATTGCAGCAAAAGAAAACGTCGAAGTCAGCTCAGTGAACGAGCTGATTAGACTGACACTGCTAGATCCAAAAATCGTTGAAAACATATTGACGGGCACTCAACCCCCTGCTCTAAATATTCAATGGTTCACAAGACATCCGCTACCTGTCGATTGGAGTAGTCAACGAGCATTGATAAACGGTCTAACCGTTTAAGAGCTAGGCTCGAGGAGCGTAGTGCTGAGTCAAAGTATGTTCATGTGTGGTGATTGCAAAACAGCAGCTAAAGCGGTTAAATTCGAGTTTTCGTTACTTCGAACTTCTATGACTACTTTTGCAAATCAACTTAAATCAGAAATCGCTCGTATCGCCAAGAAAGAAGCGAGATCAGAAACGCTACAGTTGAAAAAAGCCTCTGCTCAGTACCGATCAGAAATTGCTGCTTTAAAACGACATATTGCTGCACTTGAAACAACAGTTAAGAAGTTGAACAAAGCACAACCCAAGCCAGTGCTAAAAATTGAAAAAGAACCAGCAACCGCCCTACGCTTCCGTGCTGGTGGTTTTGCAACACTTCGCAAGAAGCTTGGACTGTCTGCCGAGCAAATGGGCAAGCTGATTAACGTCTCAGCGCAATCTGTCTATCACTGGGAAGCTGAGAAATCTCGTCCTCGTACTAGCCAACTTCCTGCAATTGCAGCAGCTCGCAAACTCACCAAAAAAGAAGCTTGGGCTAAGTTAGGTCTTTAATTTCTCGGCGCAGGCTCAGCTCGAAGCTCAGGCATGTGTGACCAGGTCATCATCTCCGCCGCCCCAGCAGGATCGGCGCCTAACCATGCATCGTGTAGGTCTGGGGCAATGATCACAGGGGTGCGCTTTTCATCGCCAGGCTTGTGAAATTGGCGCATCACAGGGTGCTCGTCAGCGTTCACCGTCAGCATTGAGAAGCTGACCACCAGCTCACCGGATACCGGATCAGTCCAGCGATCCCATAGGCAAGCGATACCGAACGGATCGCCAGAAGCTAACTCAATCTTCCAGCGCACCGCCCTGCCCGACTCGTAACTTGGCTCGTAGAAGTTATCGACCAGCACGAGGCCGTATTGACGTTGACGCCATGCAGTTCGGTAACTGGGCTTCTCCGCCGCTGTCTCACTCCTAGCGTTGTAAGTGTGACGGGCGATTTTTTCGTCCTTAGCCCACGATGGGATCAATCCGAACTTGGCCAAGCCACAGGCGACTCGATCAGACTGGTGACTCTTCACGACCAAAGGCGCTGCAAACCCTGGGTAAGACTCAGCTGGGTAATCCGCTGGTAGGTCCACCCCGAGCTTTTCTTTAGCCCATTGGTTCTGTTTGGTTGGCGTGAAGTTCGTGCACACGCTTGCAGTTTAGGCCCTTGTTAGGTGCGAGCGTCAGGTTGTTCGCTTGGAGCTGCAAGCTGAAATGCCTTCAATGCCATGCAGACATTTTCAACTTCCGAAATTCGAGGCCACTGCTTCAGATCGACCTTGAATCGATGTGCGCTCTCAATTTGCGGAATCAGATACACATCGGCCAAGCTTGGCGCATTACCAAAACTGAACGACTTTCGTGTTTGATCTGCTTTGAGCAAAGCTTCATAGGCATTGAAACCATCGGTGATCCAGGTGGCACACCAAGCATTGATGGCCTCTTCATTGGCACCGAAATGTTTGCGCAAATACTCCAAGATGCGGCGGTTGTTGATGGGGTGTACATCGCAACCCACGATAGCAGCCAAAGCACGCACATGCGCACGCTCCTCTGCTTGCTTTGGCAGCAATGCTGGCGTTGGATATTTCTCTTCCAACCACTCGATGATGGCTGGCGACTGAATCAGCACTTGCTCACCCGTGTCCAATGCGGGCACCAAACCCTGTGGATTGATAGACTTGAATGCCTCTTTCAAATGCTCTTCAACGCGCAGATCCACGGGAATGTAGTCGGCGGATAACCCTTTTAGATTCAGAGCAATACGCAAGCGGTGTGACGTGCCACTGCGGAAAAAGTTGTAAAGCTTCATGCCCAGTTACTCCGCCGGACCGACTTGAAGCGACACCTCAGCAACACCTTGCACACGACCAGTGATCTTGTCACCGGGCACCACAGCGTTCACCCCTTCAGGTGTACCGGTGTAAATCAAATCACCGGGCTGCAAGTGATAGAACAAAGACAAGTCAGCAATGATTTCGCGCACATTCCAAATTAGCTTATTCACATCGGAGGACTGCTGGGTCTGGCCATTGACTTCCAGCGCAATGGCGCCACTGTCAATGATGTGACCTTGCATCGGCACGATTTCGGTACACACCGATGATTGCTCCACATCTTTGCCCAGATCCCAAGGACGACCTTTGTCACGGGCGACCAGTTGCAAGTCGCGACGCGTCATATCCAAGCCTGCGGCATAGCCATAGATGATCTCGTGTGCCCGGTCTTGACTGACGCGAAAGCCTGCCTTGCCAATCGCCACAACCATCTCCATTTCGAAGTGGTAGTTTTTGGTTTCAGGTGGATAGGCCACGGTGGCGCCACTGGCCACCAAGGATTGCGGCGCTTTGGTGAAATAGAACGGACGCTCTACTGTTTTATCAACAGGCTTGCCCATTTCCACAGCATGCGCGTGGTAGTTACGTCCTACAAAAAACAAACGGTTGACGGGAAACCGCTCGGTCTTGCCACGGATGGCAAGAGATTGAACAACGGGTGGAGTGAAGAGATATGTTGACATAAGTTTTTTTAGAAAAGAGTAATTGATTAACCACGGTTCTCATACACGCCAAGCTTGCGATGCAAGGGAGATTCGTCTGCAATGAAAACAAAGGATGGCAGATTGCTCTGCAAGTTTTTAAGGGTTACAGCCTCATAGCCAGGCGAACAACAAGTGTCTGCTTCTACAAGGGAAAATGTGCTGTCAACGATCTTGGCTTCTATTGAACCTTCGATGACATGGAATACCTGGGCGGGAGAACGTGCAGGCAAGCGCAAGGTTTGACCGGGTCGCAACATCATGGCGTAGAAACCCAATATGTTCTCAGCATCACCGCCAGTTTCGGGATTGACATAGGTCACTTGAACTGCATCTAGCGCAGGGTTATCTTCTGCCATTGCTTCGAGTGCGGCCTTAGCGTCTTTCCAGGCATAGCGCAGCATTGGATACGCATTTTTACTCCGCTCGAATACATGAGTGGGTACTACGCCTCCACGCGCATATTGCTTATCTCCCTGACCTGGGAGTACTGATTGGCGATCACCGTTTATGTGATAGCTTGCTTCCATGTAATAAACCAGTGGCAAATCGAGAACATCCAACCAAATGACTGGATCCGTACCGTCATGCCCGTGCTCATGCCACAAGCCCGTAGGGGTAAGAATCAAGTCACCACGGCTCATTGGGCATTTTTCGCCATCAACTGCGGTGTAGGCCCCCTCACCCTCAACAATCATCCTGACAGCATTAGGTGTGTGGCGATGGCTTGGTGCCCATTCACCTGGCATCAGCAATTGCATGCCTAGATACATTGCGGCACTTGCCTGCATTTTTTCTAGACCATGACCTGGGTTTGCTAAAACCAACACGCGGCGCTCTGCCTTTTCAATAGGCGTTAGTTCACCAGCCTTCAACAGCAACGGCTTTAACTTTTTGTAGGGCCAGTGGGTCGGCTGGGTCTGCCGTGTAGGCAACTTTGGTGGCAACACGCCTCGCAAACTAGGCCACAAGGGAACCAAGTTCAGAGCTTTAAGATCATCGCGATATTGCTGAGGGAGATCCTCAAGTTTTCCAAGTTCTTGCATATTTTTAAGTGAATATGGTTTAGCTACACAAATCAATCACATCTTGTGGGATTGCAATTGACTTAATTCGGGTTGGATCATCGGGATGCTTCATGACAAAGGTTCTTGTTTCAGAACCTTCACACAAAACATCGTTTCCTCTTTTGACAAGGTGTTTGTGGACAAATACTTTTTCTTTCCACACCTCAACACTCGTATGAATCTCTAGACGTTCACCATAAGTTGCTGGGCGAGAAAATTTCGTATTAATTTCAAGCAATGGATGACCAATGATTCCTCGTGACTTTTCAAGCTCACGAAAGGGAGGAAGGCCACACTTCACAAAGAAATTGTGAGACGACGCATCCATCCATTTGAGAAAGTTCGGAAAAAAAACGATTCCTGCTGGATCGCAATCTCCAAACATCACGTCAACCTCACACACAATAATTTTTGACATGCTTGCCCTTTAACTCTTAGTTATTCTTACCACCTAGGTAAGTTGCCATCAAAGCAGGGTTGTCTGCTAGCTCCTCGGCTGGGCCTTCGAGAGCAACCTGTCCTGTTTCAAGTACATAGCCATAGCTGCTAATTTGTAATGCGGCTCGTGCGTTTTGTTCGACCAACAAAATCGAGACGCCTGAGCTCTTGAGATCAGTCACGATTCGAAAAATATCGCGAACGATTAAAGGCGCCAACCCAAGGCTTGGTTCGTCAAGCAGCAAAACTTTTGGCTTTCCCATTAAGGCTCGTCCCAGGACTAGCATTGCTCTCTCACCACCAGAGAGCGTCCCTGCCATTTGCGAACGTCTCTCCTTCAATCGTGGAAAACGGTTGTATACGTCTTCCAACGATCCGTGCATGTCTTTGAAGCCGTTTTTATGGAGTGTGTACGCCCCCATGATGAGGTTGTCTTCAACACTCATGGTTGAGAACAATTCCCGCTTCTCAGGAACCAGGCGCAATCCGTGCTCGACCCTACTTTCAACATCAAAGCTAGAAACGGACTTGCCGAAATAAGCGACCTCGCCTTCTGAAGGCAATAAACCCATGATTGCACTTAGCAGCGTGGTCTTGCCTGCACCATTTGGGCCGATGACAGAAGTAATGTTGCCGGACTCCAAGCGCAAGCTCACGCCTTGAACCGCCTTTACGTTTCCGTAAGAAATGTCTAGATTACGCACTTCAAGTGCATATTCCGATTGTTTAGATTGCACTGTCATTACTCAGCACTCCCGAGGTACGCTTCCAAAACTACCGGATTACTTTGAATTTCTTGCGGCAATCCCTCTGCAATTTTTTCGCCGAATTCCATGACCACAATTCGGTCAACTAAGCCCATTACAAAATCCATGTCATGCTCAACTAGCAAAACACCCATGCCTTCTTTTCGGAGTTGATCTAGCAATTTGGCTAGTTCGTTTTTCTCTTGCAAACGCAAACCCGCAGCAGGTTCATCCAACAAAAGTAAAACGGGATCTGAACAGAGAGCACGAGCAATCTCAAGAATGCGTTGATCACCCAACGAAAGATTACCGGCCAATGTGTAGGCATGTTTATGAAGACCAACACGCTCGAGCATCTTCATCGATTCATTGAAGATTTGACTTTCTTCATCGCGCTCTAAATGCAACATTGATTTGAGATATCCGGCATCACAGCGCAGATATGCACCAATAGCTACGTTCTCCAAAACGGTTAGTTGCGATAGCAACTGAACATGCTGGAAAGTGCGACTCATGCCCAATGCCGCCACCTGATACGACTCCATGTTGGTGATGTCTTGCCCCAGAAAAGTGACCTTTCCTGTACTTGCAGGGTTCACTCCAGAAAGCAAGTTGAAAGTGGTGCTTTTGCCTGCGCCATTTGGGCCAATCAAGCCGAGAATTTCACCCGCTTTAACTTTTAAACTAACATCGTTGACTGCAAGCAAACCACCAAATCGTTTGCTTACGTGCTCAAGTACAAGCAGTGACTCACCCGCAAAATGGTTCGCATTTTTTCGTTCTAAAGGGCTTCCATTTTTAGCGTTAGCTTCAGTGAATTCAGACTTCTCTTGAACTCGAAAGAACTTCATCAATTGCGGCCACAAGCCTTCGGGAGCGCGGTGCAAAATAAAAATTATCAAGACTGCAAGAACAATCGTTTCGTAGTTACCGCTTTGTCCAACTAGTGCTGGAAGGTACTCAACCAGCCATTCACGTAAGGCAGTAATAATTCCCGAACCCAGTACAGCACCGGGCAGGAATCCTGCCCCCCCCAAAACCGTCATGAACAAGTATTCAATGCCGTAATTCAAGCCGAACGGTGTCGGATTAACGAATCGCTGGAAATGCACATACATCCATCCAGATACCGAAGCGAGGATTGCTGCAAATACAAACACTTTAAGTTTGACCATCGGGACGTTAACCCCCATGGCAGCAGCCATTGTTCGACCACCTTTAAGGCAACGAATTGCTCGTCCTTCACGTGAGCTTAAGAGATTGCTGGTTAGCCACAGCGAAATACCAACGCTGATCCAAACGAAGTAGGTGAAACTACGGCCTGAATCAATAACGAATCCAAAGAATTCGATGCTCGGAACTGCACTGATACCACTGTGACCACCCAAGAATTGAAGATTCCCCGCCAAGTAATACAAGCTCAAGCCCCAAGCAATAGTGCTCAAAGGCAAATAGTGGCCAGCGAGTTTTAGGGTTAATGAACCCAAGATGAGGGCAATGAAGACTGCAATGCCAACACCAACTAAGAGGGTCATCCATGGCGACCAACCGCTAACCGTGCATAGGTATGCGCTTGTATAAGCACCTACACCAACAAATGCGGCTTGGCCAAATGAAGTCATGCCACCGATACCAGTCAGAAGTACGAGACCAATGCTTACCAGGCCAAAAAGTCCTGTGTAATTGACAATGGTGATCAAAGACTCTGGAAAAATCCAAGGTGCAAGGGCAATCACTACTGCGAATGCCACGTAAAGATACTTAGTCCGAATCATTCATCGTCCTCCTCGGAATGATGGGTTCTCAGTGATCTCCAGAGCAATACTGGCAAGATCAAGGTGAAAACAAAAACTTCTTTGAATGCGCTTGCCCAAAATGAGGCAAAAGCTTCCATCAAGCCGACCAGTAGCGCACCTGCAGCAGCGAGGGGGTAGCTGAATAGTCCACCAACGATTGCGGCAACAAACCCCTTCAAGCCAATTAAAAAGCCAGTGTCGTAGAAGATCGTTGTGATGGGGGCAATCAGCAAGCCTGACAACCCGCCAATCAGCGCAGACAGCAGGAAAGCTTGAGAACCAGCCTCGTTAGATCGAATACCCATGAGTTGCGCACCCACACGGTTCACAGCTGTTGCTTGAAGTGCCTTTCCTCTAACTGTGTGAGTGAAAAACGCATACAAAGCCACAATTGCTATCAAAGTCGCAGCTATGACCCAGATTGACTGCCCAGTGATTTGAAGAGGGCCGAGGCTAAATCTTGCATCACTGTATGGAGCGGTACGAGAGCCCTCTGCCCCAAAGAGAATCAGGCCAAGTCCAGTGATTGCCAAATGAACGGCTACTGAAATAATCAAAAGCACTAGGACCGAAGCATTAGCGACAGGGCGATAAGCAACTCTGTACAACAATGGCCCAAGGCATGTCACCAAAGCCAGCGTTAAGAATGCCTGCAAGAAGAGTGGCAATTGAACAGAAGTTATTGCATAAGTGACCCCTGCCAAAAGTGCGGGAATCAGCAGAAATTTCGACAATGCCTTTGGAATTTTTGCCGAAGACTTTGCCTTTACCAATGACGTTATTTCCATTGCACTGGCAATAGCAGCAAGAATTAGCAAGAGCCAAATTACGCCAGGAGTTTTACCGGATTGCAAAGCAGCCATGGTTAATGCGGCATAGGCCACGTAGTCCCCCTGGGGAACAAAAATCACCCTGGTGACCGAAAACACTAGAACAATGCCCATGGCAAGTAGTGCATACACCGCCCCAGTAATGACGCCATCTTGCGTCAGTAATGCTGCAATTGTGAGATCCATATCTGTCTCAACCTTTAAAAAAAGCGGGGCATTAGCGCCCCGCTCTGTTGACCAGTTCTCAATTACTTGACCAGTTTCCAGTCGCCGTTTTCGATCACAACCAATACTCGTGCACGTGCATCGACACCCGCATGATCAGTTGTACTCATGTTGTAGACAGCATGTGTGCCATTGACGTTCTTGGTACGCTCAAGTGCGTCGCGAATTGCTTGACGAAACTCGGGCGTTCCAGTTTTAGCCTTTTTAGCTGCTTCTGCGACTGCACTATTGGCAAGCAAGTAAGCATCGTATGAATATGCTGCGAATGCGTTACGGCTACCTGCACCAAATGCTGCTTCATATGATTTGGTGAACTCCAACGATGGCTTTTTAGTCGGATTGCTATCGGGAAGCTGTTCGGCCACCATGACAGGACCTGTAGGTGCGAAACCACCTTCGATATTCTTACCGCCCACACGTAAGAAATCCTTATTGATAACGCCGTGATTGTGATAAACCTTGCCTTTGTAGCCTCGCTCAGCCAAGGTCACGTGAGGCAGAGCGCCTGGTGTGCCGGAGCCACCCACAACAACTGCATCAGGGTTTGTGGCGAGTATTTTGAGAATCTGACCAGCAACTGAAGTGTCGTTACGACCGTAACGTTCTTCGGCAACGATTTTGATACCAGCAGAGTCTGCGTGGGATTTCAAACCATTAAGGACCAAGTCACCCCAAGCATCTGAGAATCCAATGTATGCAACATTCTTAACGTTGTTAGCTTTCATGTGATCAGCAACAGCGCCCATCATGATGGCTGCGGGCTGTGGAATTGTGAACACCCAAGGGTTCTTGGAAGCCGCAGGACCAACGGGCGAGAGTGCTATTTGAGGTGTTTTCAACTCAGCAGCGACATCAGTGATAGAAGTTGCTGCAGGCACACTGCTCGAACCGATGATTAGATCAACCTTATCCTCACTAATGAGTTTACGAGCGTGTTTAACAGCATTAGTTGGATCAGTTGCATCATCCATGATGATGTATTGAACAGATTCGCCACCAAGAGTTTTAGGCAGAACTGTGAAAGTGTTCTTATATGGAATACCCAGTGAAGCACCAGGTCCAGTTGCACCTGTAATGATGCCAACCTTGACTTGTGCATGCGCAGTCAAGCCAATCATTGATGCCAAAGCTAACGCAATAAGCGATTTACGTTTCATGATGTCTCCTTGTTGAAAAAATAAAAACTAGGCTTTTCACAGACCTATTTGTCGAGCAACGATCATTCGCATGATGTCCCCGGTTCCACCACCCACCATAGGAAAGTACGAATCCCTAAGGTATCTTTGAACTGGGAATTCATTCATCAACCCCCATCCCCCATAGTTCTGCATCGCCATATGACATACCTCATTGCAGTTTTCAGCAGCGATGATCTTGGCTAACGCTGCTTCACGAGTGATGTCCTTCGACTGATCTGCGAGCAACGCTGCTTGATATGTATAAAGACTTGCGGACTCCAACTTAGCCAACATTTCCACTTGTCTGAATTGAACGGCTTGAAACTGTCCAACAGGCTTGCCAAACTGTTGACGCTCTTGGATGTAGTTAAGGGAAGCGTCATAAGCAGCACGGCCAACACCAATTGCAAGTGCTGCTGTAAAGATTCGATCTACAGTCAATGCTTGGTAAGCATTAAGGAATGAGCTGCCAGAACCATTGTTTAACCTACGGTTGTCTGGTACGAAAACATTTTCAAAAACCAATTCCGCTGTGTCAGAACAATGCACAGAGAACTTATCTAATTTGCGACCTACGGAAAAACCTGCCGTCTTGGTGTCCACCAAGAACAACTCCAACCCTTTAGCTTTCAAACTGGGATCAGTTGTAGCCACCACAGTAATGAAGTCCGCAACGGTACCGTTGGTAGTAAAAACCTTGGTGCCGTTGAGCAACCAACCGCCATCAGTTTTCGTAGCTTTTGTTCGCAGTGAAGCTGCATCAGAACCAGCATTCGGTTCAGTGATAGCAAATGCACCAACCTTTTCACCTCGAAGTGCAGGCAGGAAGTAGTTTTCTTTAACTTCCTCATCTCCCCAGGCATGGAGGGTGTGAGTAGCTGTAGAACCTTGCATGCATACTCCGGCGGCAAAGCCAACCGAGGCTCTGGCCAGTTCTTCACACAAAATAGTGAAGCAGGTATACGGCTGCTGCATTCCGCTGCCGCCTGCTTCTTCAGAATACATTGTTCCGAGGTAACCCAACTCGCCAATTTCACGGAATAACTCAAATGAGAATTCACCGGAGTGATCCAATTCTTCAGCTCGCGGCTTTAATCTTTCATCAACCCAGCGTGACAAGTGATGGCGATACTCTCGAGTCTCTTCTGTTTCGAAAATCATTTGCTATTTGCTCCACTGACTGAGTACTTGTGCTTTAGGTCTTTGCGCAATACTTTTCCAACTGCACTCTTGGGAAGTTGATCCACGATATAAATATCTTTAGGACATTTGTAAGTGGCAATCTTTGTCTTCAATCGCATCTGAATCTCTTCACTAGATGCATTGGCCCCTGGCTTAAGAACTACAGCAGCCACAACTGCCTCGACCCATTTCGGATCTGGAATTCCAAAAACAGCTACCTCTTGAATATCTGCGTCTTCGTACAGAACCGCCTCGACTTCGGTTGGGAAGACGTTTTCCCCGCCCGTAACGATCATGTCATTACGACGGTCAACGATGTAGAGAAACCCTTCTCCATCGAAATAACCCATGTCACCAGTTTTTAACCACCCACCGTGGACTGCCTCCCGAGTCTTGACATCATCATTCCAGTAGCCACTCATCAAGCCAGGACTCTTGACTTCAATTTCGCCCACAGAACCAAGCGAAACACTTCGTTCATGGTCGTCCACAATTCGGATCTCACGATCAATCATGGGACGACCACAGGAACCAAGCAAATGCTCTCCCATTGCGGTTTTTGCTCTTACATGAGCTTCAGGATCAAGGACGGTCACTACACCACCCTCAGTGGATCCATACGCTTGGGCGAACCCGCAGCCGGAGAAGATTTGCATTGCTGCTTTGAGCAGAGTAGGCGGCATTGAAGATGCTGCGTAGAACATCAAACGCACATGACTCAGGTCAGTAGACTTTGCCTCAGGCAGATTTATCAGTGCCGCAATCATGGTGGGCACTAGATGGACGTTACTGATGCGATAGTCAACAAGCGCTTTCAGCACAACAGAAGGGTTGAATTCATTAAGAATCAACGTGGTGCACCCAGCTGCAATGCTTGGAAAGCAGTGATACCACATACCTCCCACATGAAACATGGGCATCACAGCTAGAGTGATGTCATCATGAATCATCTGTAGCATTTCGGTAGCTGCTACACGTGCATTGCACAAGGCCCCTCCATGGCTAATTGAAACCCCCTTGGGTAGACCTGTAGTTCCACTTGTATAAATGATGCAAAGCGGATCTTTTTCGATGACTGAATTTACTACTTCTTCAGAAGATCCCGACTCAAGCAGCTTCTTGAATGAGTGCCATTCCTCTATTTCTTTTCCAATCCGAATCCAATGCTTTACACCTGATGACTTAGACTGAAGAAAATCTCCAGTTTCAGCAAAGTGATCTTCAACGAAAACTGCAACCGCAGCACTATGGTCAATCAATCGAGCTAATTCTTCAGGCTGTAGACGCCAGTTAAGCGGGACTACCACTACACCAGCTTTTACCAATCCGAATGTTTCGATGTAATGCTCACTGTTACGAGACAGGATTGCAACTCGATCACCTTTACGCACGCCCATAGCAAGTAAGCTATTGGTCAATCGATTGATGTTCTCGTTCAATTGAGCAAAAGATTGACTTACACCATTCAATGTTTTGAGGGCAATCTTCTCAGGCGTTGCATGCGCCCAATGACGGAAGACATCCCCAATGGTGGAGACAGAAGAAGGAATGCTCATGCCTTGCTCACTTTGCCTTGTTTGCGAAGCAAAAAATCAGCTAATCTGCGTTTCGCTTCATCATCGTCCTGAGCGATACCAACCATCAACATTTCAGTGAAAAGACCACCTGCAGGATCTTGTTCAACAATTCGTGGAATTGCCTGAATCACAGCAAAATTTGCCAAAGGCGCATTTTTAGTAATTTTTTCTGCGAGCTGTAATGCTTTCTCAAAGCCCTGCCCTTCGTCTACTAGATAGTGCGAAAGCTTCATACGGTGGTGCGCTTCTTGAGCGTCAAGCACGTGTCCAGTCAGCATCATTTCAATCACAGTAGATGCACCGATAATTCTGGGCAGTCGCACTGAACCACCCGAACCGAGAAAGATACCTCGCGTACCTTCTGGCAATGCGTAATAGGCTGAAGGCTCAGCAACTCGAACATGAGTCGCAGATGCAAGCTCCAATCCGCCACCGATCACCGCACCTTTAAGAACAGAGATTACTGGTACACGACTAAATTGAACGGTATCGTTCAGACGCTGCCCAATTTTGGAGGTGTGAAAGCTTTGAGTGATGTTTGTTTCTTGAAGCTCATTGAGATCCAATCCAGCGCAGAAGTTATCACCTGCCCCCTTCATTACGACAGCTTGAACTTCTTGTGGAATGCTGTCAAAAAATTGCTGCAACCCCAACACGAGTGCATCACTTAGCGCATTACGTTTTTCTGGGCGGTTAAGAGTCAAGACAGCAATATTTCCGCGCATCTCAACTGCCAAACAATCCGGCATGCTGTCGATCCAATCTTTCATCTCGATTTCCCTTTAGTGTTTTGGTTGTGAGGATTTGGATTCAGATTGCAACTTCAATACATGAACCAATTGCTCATCCCGCCACTTAACCCAGTCCTGCACATCTTGTTGATCCGCCACTTCAGCACTTGCTTGCGCGAGCATTTCAATTAGCTCTTTATCTAATTTAGGAACTTGCCTAGGTGTCCACCAAGATTCGATGGCTTCACCAGCATGATCCAAAATTCCCTTCATACCGCCTTTGCCACCAGCAAGATGCAAAGTCAGCAAGCTTCCCATTAGCATCCATCGTGGAGCCAATCCATATCGAACAGCACGGTCAATATCGGAGGCAGATGCAACACCTTCGGCTAAACAGGCCACCGCTTCTTTCACCAGCGCGAACTGCAGACGATTAGTTAAATGACCGCTTGTTTCAAGTTTTACGTGCACAGGTTCTTTGTTCAGAAATCTGACAAAGTCCATAGCCCAAGCAACCACCTCTGGGGAGGTTTGTTTTCCGTCAACGATTTCTACCAGCGGAATCAGATGAGATGGATTAAATGGATGCACCACTACGAATCGAGAAGGATTCTTGCAACCGCTCTGGAGTTGCGTAGGAGGAATGCCCCCAGTACTCGAAATGATCAAGGTTGCAGACGAAATTCCTGCTTCAATTTCTTCAAGAACTTCCCGCTTCAGATTCAAGTCTTCATAGACGTTCTCTTGAACCAAGTCCACGCCCATAACAGCATCTTTAATGTTGCTCGCAAAGCTCAGCAATCCCAAATTAGGCTCCGTCAGATCCGTGACTCCTAATTCACGCAACGCATTCCAAGCATCACGAACAAATGCTTCCGTCAACTGACGAGCATCGGGATGTTTGTCATATGCCTGGACTCGAATACCCTTTGCCAAAAACAAACTAGCCCAACTGGCACCGACTGAGCCGGTACCGATCACTGCAATCGTTTTAACCTGGTTGGGATTGATGCAATTTACTTTTGCCATGTCTCACCTCACTTGCGCAATGGGCGCAATCCCATAATTTGACGGGCTTCCTCTGGAGTTGCTGGCTCGTAACCCAACTCGCGAACAATGCGCACAAGACGCTCTACAAGTTGAACGTTTGTCGCCAACACACCTTGCTCGTAATAAAGGTTGTCTTCAAGACCCACACGAACATGGCCACCAAGTAACAACGAATTAACAGCTGCGGGCAGTTGAGCAGAACCAATTGCGCTCACATTGAATACTGTCTTCTTGGGCAAATGATCAACCATAGTCTGGAGGATCCTTGGGGTGTAAGGCAGCGCCCCTTGGAAAGCATTTACCCCTAAAACTAAGTTGATGAAATATGGCTCATCGTCGTAACCTTCAGCGATTGCTTTGCTTACATCTTGAACGATATCGGATAAGCCAAATACTTCCCACTCAGGTTTGATGCCACGATCTTTCATCATCTTGGCCAGCGTACGAATCCTGGTCGGAGTTGTAGCAACAAAAATTTCCTTACCGCCAAAACTAGCCACAACCGTCTGTGCATCCAGTGTGCACATCTCAACACCCTCACCTTCCATACCCTTAAGGCGCTCCTCCCAGCGAATTTCCCAATAATCGCTGTTGCCAACAGGATGGACCATGTCACCATTGATGCCACCACCTGTCGAATTATTAAGAATGATGTCGCACTTGTTGCGTATCAGTCTGTTGATTTCTGTATAGACAGCTGGTTCGCAAGTCGCTTCATCATCGGCTCGTCGAGCATGAACAGCGACAACGGATGCACCTGCGTTGTAACAACGGTAAGTGTCTTCAGCGATTTCCTTTGGCTGAGTAGGCAAGTTTGGGTTTTGTTTTTTATTTGCCATTCCTCCAGTTGGTGCAATCGTTACGATGACCTTAGGCTTGCTCATAGATGTCTCCAGTTGATTTGACGAATTAACTTTTGTTGGATGCTATCGATCGACTTGTTATCTGAATAATGTTCATCTTGCATAAATGTTATTCATTTACCGCATAGCCAAATTGCTTGATTTCTAGAAGAAATAACGCACGAGGAATTCAGCAACACATGCTGGTTTGGGAGCATCCTCAATCTCCACAGTGACCTCCACTGCAAGCTGAACTCCATTACCAGGAATTGCCTCAGCAGACTTAAGAACCGAGCGCCCTCTAACTCTTTTGCCCACCATCAGCGAAGATGGATACCGAACGCGGTTACAGCCGTAGTTGATCCCCATTCGTGATTTAACCCTCACGGTTTCATGAAAAAGCCCGCCTCCGGCCAAGCCAAGGGAATACAAGCCATGAGCGATGCATCCGCCAAATGGTCCTTCGGCTGCCTTCTCCGGTTCTGTATGTATCCATTGTTCATCACCGGTCACAGCACCAAAAGCATTGATTGACTGCTGATCAACCAGCCGCCATTGACTCACCCCTAGCTCTTTTCCAATGAGTGAAATTGCACTTTCCGTGTTGGAAATGATGTTCACGTTAGTCATCTTTGCCCTCGTTATTTCAAGGACGAAATCACTTCTGGATGCAAATTCTCATAAGCTTCAGCGAGTTTCGGATCACGCTTCTTCACTTCCGCGTGGCTGACTCGACCAGTACGAGTCATGTAGCTGTATGCAAACTCAATAGGCGACAACTCTTTGACGAGCTTATCCATTTCTTCGTACCACCGAATACTCACATTGGCAGCATCCCAGATTTTTTTCATCGGAGGCTCGCGCAATTCTTGGAAATAGCTCAATGCGGCTTTGACATCGTTCTGATTCGCCTTCAGAGCTTTGAAGAGGGCAACTGAATCCTCCATAGCCAAACGCGTCCCTGACCCAATCGAGAAGTGAGCAGTTCTCAGGGCATCGCCCAACAGAACCACATTGTCAAAACTCCATTTTTCATTCCATATGGCGGGGAATTGCCGCCAGTAGGAATTGTTTGTAATGATTGGATGGCCTTCCAAATCTTTGGCAAATACTTTTTCGCAGTATTTGATCGTGTCCTCCGGAGACATATTTTCAAAACCAGCTCGCTGCCAAGTTGCCTCCTCTACTTCCACTAAGAAAGTACTGCGATCTGGTTGATAGCGGTAGTGATGGGCACAGAACACTCCGACATCTGTCTCGCGGAAAGTAAGCGTCAAGCTATTGAATGCCTTGGTTGTCCCGTACCAGATAAATCGGTTCGGACGCCAATCAATATGTGTGCTGAACTTTTCCTGATTTTCCTCACGCAACCAAGAGAATGCACCGTTTGCCCCTACCAAGAGATCCGCCTCACCCATTTGCTTTAGTGAAGTAACTTCTGTATCAAAGTGAATCTTCACGCCAAGATTCTCAACATAGGAATACAGCAGTGTTAGCAACTCCAGACGCCCAATGGATGAAAAGCCATTGCCTGCAACGGGGATACGGGTATCGTTGTGAACTACGGTAATTTCAGGCCAAGTCTCCAGATGGGGGGTCAGGTACTCATAGAGAGCCTGATCATCTGCCTTCAAAAACTCTAAGGCTCGGTCAGAAAAGACCACCCCAAATCCCCAGGTGGCATCACGAGGGCTACGTTCGAAGATCTCAATGTCGTGACTCGGATCGTCGCGCTTCATCAAGGCTGCCAGATACATTCCAGCAGGCCCGGCTCCCAAAATCCTTACTTTCATCTATAGCTCCTCAGTGAGTTAGTTAATTTCGTGAAGCGACTTCACAATTTCTGAGGATGCTATCCAGATAAATGTTGCTCGAATAATGCTCAACGACTATACTTGTTATTCAATTTTTGATGAACGCCATGGATTCCAAATCAATTGAATATTTTCTGCGTGTAGTAGAGTTCGGTAGCATCAACAAGGCTGCGGGCGATCTAAATATTTCACAACCCTCACTCTCTAGGATCGTGAGCTCGCTGGAGCATGAGATGGGGACCGCTCTCTTCACAAGAACACAGGGGGGAGTTCAGTTAACAGATGCTGGACGGCTCCTCTCTGACAGAGCCCGTCCTTTGCTTGCTCAATTCACTCTGCTGAAAGATCAAATTGGTGAAACTTCCGGCCAAGTTGCTTTAGGCATCCCACCTTCATGGCAAGAAGTTTTCACTTCTGATTTGATAAAGACAATCATGAAGGACTTTCCTGGCGTCACACTTCGAATCCACGAAGGTGTAAGTCACATGCTCAGAGAACACATGATTGCAGGACTCTTAGATCTTTGCATCATCCCGTTTTCAAGTATTCCACTTAATGGGTACACCCAAACAAATCTAGTGCGTGATCCCTTAGTTTTGGTTGGCCATGCATCTCAAATGCTAAATCCAGATGAGCCTGTTCCTCTCAGCAAACTAGATGGCATCAAACTTGTTCTACCAGGAAAGCCGAATGCAATCAGACAATTGATAGAGCACTCTCTTCAGCGCAAGTCGTTGAAATTCAAGCTTGCTATGCAGGTCGACACCTTGGCCTTATGCATGAATGTAGCCAGTCAAAATTTGGCATTCACCGTTGTTCCGGCCTGTGCAGTCGCCAACCTCAGCGATACCAAAGACATCAGTTGGAGCCCAATAAAAGGGCTCTATTTAACATGGGCACTATATGAAAACGACTCCAGAAGCCACTCTTCGGCTGTTAAGCAATGCAAGCGAGCACTGATTTCAACGCTTCAAAATTCTTTGAGCCAGGGGAAATGGCCAGGAGCAGAGAAGGTTACCCGTGGGAACAAGTTTTAGAGAAACTTAATAAGCAATAAAAATACTAAGGCCAAACTTACTAAAACAACATTAAAAATCCACGATGGCAATTCTTCCGATTGCGTTTCGTAGTTTTCAACTCCGATTTTGTAAGCACTATATGCAGTGTCCATGCGACATTTATCCTATTATTGAATTGACAAAAATAGAAATCCAAAAATCAAGGCTATCAATGCGTAAATGATTGCTACAAATTTGGCATCATTTTCGCCAGGCTTTGGGGAGCCCTTTACGTAGGGCTCCATTTGATCAGGAATTAAATACATCTGGAAATTCCTTGGTTATCCATCATGAACTTCTAGGATCAATCGCCCTTGAAACCCGATGCTGAAACAATGCCTCCCCAGCGATTAGCTTCAGCTTTGAGCATTTTTTCCGTTTCCGCTCTGTTGGCACCAGTCACAGCGAAGCCCATTTCGATCAATTTCTGCTTCACCTCTGGCGCATTAACTGCTTGAACCAGTCCTTTATTGAGGGTTTCTAAAATTGCAACTGGGGTATTCGCAGGGGCAACCACCCCCAACCAAGCGGAAAAGTTCAACTTTGGCATACCAGCTTCGGCTGTTGTTGGCACGTCTGGAAGTAGTGCTGAACGTGACTTTCCAGTAGTAGCCAAAGCGCGCATTTTCCCGCCCTTGACCTGTGCACTAGCTACAGCCGTAGATACCCAAGCCCCCGCAACATCGCCAGAAACAATCGCGGTGACTGCATCTCCAGTGCTGCGAAAGTGGATTGGCTCAACCTTAACGTTTGCCTGCATTCCAAACTCCACAGCACCGAAGTGCCCCGGAGATCCGGCACCGAAGGTACCGAAATTGAGGACGCTATTTGCAGACTTATTTGCGTTGACCATTTCCGAAAGTGTTTTATACGGCGAGTTGACTGGAACCACAAGCATGAAATCAGCCCAAGCCAGTTCAGCTACACCAGTTAGCTCACGAGTTGCATCGTATGGCAACTTGGTAAATGCGACAGGTGCAATACTGATAGAGCCAGCCTCGGCCAGCAGAATGTTGTAGCCATCTGCCGGACTCTTTGCAATTTGTTGAGTCGCAATTTGAGCTCCAGCACCTGGCTTGTTGTCAATCACGACAGGTTGTTTCAGAATTTCTGACAGCTTGATACCAACTACACGAGCCAAAATATCAGGCCCTGTACCGGGTGGGAAACCGACAGCCATCTTGATCGGTTTTTCAGGGTAATTTTGTGCAGCAGCCGGTAAACCGATTGCCAAGCTGATCATGCCGAATGTGATTGCCGTCAATGATTTGATAAGTTTGTTCATAGTTGTCTCCTATTTGTTAATTAAGATCACCAAGCACTTGGTGCACTTTGTCGGGAGAACCCTCCAATCCGCCTAGAAGAGCGCGGTTGTCACCGGGTATTGCCATGCTGAACTTTGAATCAACAGACGTATATTCGAAGTAACCCATTCGAGCGATTGGTCTAATCTTCAAGATATCTACCAAACCGTTTTCATCGATGAATTCATCGGCAATGTGGATACCCACAACCCGACCAAATACAACGTCAGCACTACCCATCACACCATTCCCCGGAAACCTCAATGTGTTGAGGTATTTGCATTCGAACTGAATTGGTGACTTTTTAATTCGAGGTGGCTTAACTAAGGTAGACGAAACCGTCTCTAAACCTGCCGCCTCTATCTCATTGACTCCGGGTGGAAGCTCCTGAGCAGATATGTTCATTGCTTCCCTAAGATCCCATGAGCACATATTCCACACGAACTCTCCAGTCTGCTCGGCGTTGTGAACAGTGTCTTTACGATTTCCAGAGCTATTCTGATTTGCCGCAAACATCACAATTGGAGGATCGAAGGTTACGTTTTGAAATTGACTGTACGGTGCAAGGTTAGGAACGCCCGCTGCATCGAGAGTTGAAATCCATCCAATTGGGCGGGGTACAACACACGACTTGAACGGGTCATGCTTCAGCCCATGATGAGATTTGCCTGGTTCGTAATACATAGGTCTCCTAATTTTTTGGTTCTAAAGCCGCCAGTCTAGATTTACTGGGCTTCAATAGGAAGATCTATATTTGATCAATAGTTATTCATTTTTTGAATAACGAATTTGCGAGAGTTCAAAGGGCTTAGCCCCTAGCTCAGCCAACTAAGAGAGCCGACCTGTCCTAAGACAAGTCGGGCTTTTAGCTTCTATTTCACAATGTTTTCTTGCTGCCGTTGCCATCGCTGCAACTCATCAAGCATGAGCGTGTTCTGAGCAGCATCCCATCTATCAGCCAAGACCCGTCACATACTTAAGCAAGCTCCCTTCACATCCCCTACGTTCTGGACACGAAACAAGAGTTACAAGTCGATGCAAGTGAATCATTAATTGATCAGGATATTTTTCGACATTTTGTCAAAGCCAAATCAATCAACGAAATGGCTAGCAAGGATAAGTGACGAAGACAAATCTGGACCAGAATTTGAACCTACACATGTAGTCGAGACATTCGAAGGAATAGAACGTATGTGGGGGTCATTTTTGGGATATCACCGTTGCTGGAATGATGAGGGACTTGATTGACCGAGCGATTCTTTATCCAGATAAGCTTGAAATTCACTTAGACATTGATGGCTTTTCTGAATGGCTACAAGCCAGTCTTTCAATGAAAACCAAAAGCTCTAAAAAATCACGAACATAAAAACGTAGTCTCGGCAGAACTCATACTCAATAATCGACAGCAAAGGGCTGATTGCGAACATTCGAGCCTCGGCTCCCCTTCGTTTAATGCAAACAGCTATAGCTGGGTGGGGCATACTGTGCCAGAGAGGAAGTGGCTTCCTTGCGACTGAGGCACTTCTGAAGGCCTAGGACCACTCGGCCCAGTATTTCTCTAGGGCGACAAGGTATGCGTTGAAGTCCGCCGAAGACCAGCAAATGTTAGCGTTGTCGCGCACCAGCCAGTGAAGATCGTTGGCGGAAGCGAGCTGTGTCTCGTCAGCTTCGCTTATCCAGTTGAATGTATCAACGAAGGAGTCCTGATAACTCTTTCCGAACTTCTCGTTAGGAACGTTCCACAGCATTCCCTCGATGAAATACGACGACGCGATGCCTTCTGAGATGTATCCATCGTCGATCATTCGGTTGCGCATGTTCTTGTATGCACGAACCAAAGGCTTGAACCACTTATTTGTCGCCTGGTGCTTTTTCGTGCAATTCTCCGAATGCTGCTTCGGAAAATTGTTGATCTCGACTCCGTCGCTCCAGAATGCGATGCCCTCATCGTACTGATCATCGACACCATTGCTGGCTTCTCGGTAGCGTCGGTGGTTCGTACACACGAGAACGTCAGCGTTCCGCCTCGATCCATTTGCCTGAATGAAGATTGCTTTCTTTCCTGTCTTCACGTCTGAACCATATTTCTTCGTGAGCCAAGCGAGGACATCTGCCTTGAACTGTGGATAGGCGTAAGTCGCCGGGCTGAACGCCTTGTTGTAGTTCGCCTTCGCCGCATCCTTTAGCTGCTTCGTATCCGCGTAGTACGTTTGGTTGAGTTGGATCACGATGTCGACATCGCTGTCCCGAAAAACGTTCGTGTCGTTTCCGTAGGAACCTTGAAGGAAGATGGAGAAATCCTTGGAGTAGAACGGCGAAGTTTTGTCGTTCAGGATGTTTCTGATGGTCTCGTATGTAGAGGCGGACTGAGTGACCGAACCTTGATGAGACCACGTTTCAAGTTGTGATTCTGGAATCGCCATCTAGATCCCCCTCAGAGAAGTAAAGCCTGCAGCGTCTGTTCGTGCTGTGCGAAAGAATGTACGCCTCGCTGCATCAGGATATTGAGTTTCTTGAGGTCATGCTCAAAAAGATCCGTAGCCATGGCTGGCTCAGAGAATGAGTCGCTGATGCGGATCGTTTGAATGTGTTTATAGAGGATTGCTCGGAGCTGGTCCATCGACTGCGTGTTGATCTCGAGCGTCTTCTGCAGAAGCTGAACTCCTGGGGTTTTCTCAATCCACCAACTGGCGTTCCAGGGCTTGACCGGGGGCGGCGGGTAGTTCCCGCAACCGAGGCTAACCACTCGGATCTGCTCGGGCGGAATCTTCATTGCGACAGTGGCATCGGCGATCGCGTAGAGCGTTGGATTATTCGCGCAGAACCCTCCGTCAATGAGCTCAATGTTGTCTCCAGCTGCAGTAGTGACGGTCTTCCGATTGAAGTACGGGTACGCCGAACATGACGCTTGGACCGCGTCCCCGATCTTCACACCGAAACCTGGAACGAACGAGCCTTTCATTCCATGCGCCTGGGTGATGCTACCTTTGAAAATCATCGGCTTTTCGAGCAACCACTTGGTAGCCACAACGCCTACGTTCGTTTTGACGTCGGTGAACATGGCATCACCGTAGATTGCCGCCGCAAGTTTCGCAAGCGCCGCCGATCTCCCGCCGGCGTTGTTGTTTTTCATCACAGTGGGGACGTGTTCTTGGTACAGGGCAATGATCTCTGGGACGCTTTTACCGAGGGCCAGCATTGTGCCGATGATCGACCCTGTACTGGTCCCAAAAATCAGGTCGAACCGCTCGTGGATTCCGCATTCGATCAAAGCTTCGATTTCGCGCAGAACGCCGAGGGTATAGAACCCCTTAGCACCTCCCCCATCAAGACAGAGTACACGAAACAGTTTTTCAGACATGACTGATTTTAGTGTCCACTTCGCGCCGTTTTCAGGTAGGGCAAAGCGAGCATATTGCTGAGCGTGTAGGTGTCTCAGGCGCATTGAGTAACACCAAGTCGGTCGAGTCTCCGCTCGCCGCCTCCGCCAACCGACCGCTATCGCTGCACAACTGACTTAGATATTCAAGATCGAAAACTTAATGTCTCTTGATAAATGAAAGAACCTAGCCCTAAAAAGGGATGGGTTCTACTCAAAAAATTCAATTTAGATCAATCGAACGATAAACCCGAGCGCGCAGCTAATGCACGCCAACGTGCCACTTCAAGCTCGGTGTTTGTACTCAAACCATCACCCGTGTATTGCTCTGAATGCAACAGGTCTTAAATTCCTCGTGCACCCGAAGATAGAAAACCTCCATCAACGGGCATAGATATCCCTGTGACATAGCGAGCATCCTCTGACACCAAATAAACGACAGCGGAAGCAATTTCTCCACATGTGCCATAGCGATTCATGGGGATTGCCTTCGAATATTCGGCTTTGAACTGAGCCGTATGTAGCACTTGGGTCATTGGCGTATCTACAGGACCTGGCGAAACAGCATTCGCAGTAATACCGTGTTCAGCAAGCTCCACCGCCATCTGGCGCGTCAAAGCAATCACAGCACCTTTAGAAGTTCCGTAAGCAGTACGACCACTTCCAACAGCACGCATGCCAGCGACAGAAGCAATATTGACGATGCGACCCCAACCTTGTTTCACCATTAAACGTGCAGCAGCTTGTGAACAAAGCAATGTACCCGTGACGTTGACATTCATGGTTGCCAAGAAGTTATCGAGCGGGAAGTCAATAAAAGGAAAGACCTTTGCAATTCCTGCCGAATTCACCAATATGTCGCATCGACCATGCTCTCGTTCGACCTGTGCAAAGGCAGCAGCAATTGACTCAGGTTTACCGACATCAATCGCTATTGCACTAGCCTGACCACCGGATTTTTGCAAATCACTTGCAGTCGCCGCAGCGGAATCAAAATCAAGATCAGCCACGATCACATGGTGCCCCAAGCTAGCTAATCGGGTGCAAACCTCAGCGCCAATCCCCTTGGCTCCACCTGTAACAAATGCAATTCGTTGGTTTGTATTCATTCAATTTCTCCTGTATTTCTACTTCGTAAGTTATGCCGTACCTTCAAGCGCCTTGACGAAATAAGACGCATCCCCCATCTGCCCTCCTTTGAGGGCAATTTGAAGGTCTTTCAAATGAGGTTTATCAGAAATCACCCTGCAAAGAGGAGCTCCTGGTGATAGGCGAGCTTCAATTTCAAGTGCGTCTGGTGCGAGCACGCGAGTAATTTGACTCGACGTATCGCCTCCAGAAAGTATGAGACGGTAGATTGGATACTCCATCAGAATTCGCTCGACGATCTCACCAAGACGAATACCAAGGAGTCGCCCACCTGCATGAATTGCTTGTTCACGGCTCTCGCCACGAGCGACTAGCGAATCGATCAATTCGCCAATGCGAGGATCGTTTGGTCCCCTAGCCGTGTGCAGAATCAAACTTTTTCCTTGAGCAAGTTGTTTGATCGAGGTTTCAACCAGTGCAGTAGACGCCTTCTCACTTCGCAGAGGATCTACCAAGGCGCTCGCATCAATTGCAACATCTGCAAACCCAGCGGATATTGCAGCGTCGATTTGCTTTGCACTGAGTGCGGATGCGCTTCCAGAGATTGCCAGAACCTGATCAGCTGTTTCGAATGAGTCAAAGTCCGTACTTTTTTTCGAAAACTCACCTTGCTCTGTCCAGCACTGAGTGAGTGCATATTCCACACCAGATGACCCCACAACAAAGGACTTCTTTTGCAACTTTGCTTGATGAAGCAACAAGCCGCCAACCTCAGTCAAATGGTCTTTTTGTGTCGTGTCAATTAAGAGAGCATCTTTGTCGCCGTTAAGCGTCGCCTCGAATAGAGACTGACACGCCTCACGACCTAAAGCAAAGTTAGGCAGAGTGAACTTGTCAATTCGCATTTGAGTTTGCTGTCCAAGGTGAACAACCATATCAGCCTCCATCATTGGAGTCACTGGATGAACGCTCATGATTGGATGGCGATCAATACGGTAGGTCAGTCCATCTGTTCCTGATCTTGCAAACAAGTTTCCAAAAACACAGTATCTGGAAAGCGCCGGAGTCCCTGCAACGATCGGTATCAATTGCGAACCAAAAGTGAGTCGCGCAATATCCATCGCATGACCAATGCTTCCAACAGATGGTGAGCTATCAAAAGTTGAACAAACCTTGTAGTGCACAACCTTTGCACCGAGATCATTCAGCGCATTAAAAATAAATGGCAGTTCTTGATCCATTTCTAAAGGTGACATGCCGCGACTATCACCCGCAACACCAATCGCGTCATAGCCTCCGAGTGATTTCAACTCCTCGGCTGTAGGAGGTTTCAAAAAAAGTGCGCACTTGAGCCCAGCGAATGCCAATACTTCTAAAGCATCGGTAGAACCTGTGAAATCATCCCCGTAAAAAGCAAGACGGAGTGATGTTTTCTGAATATCTGAATTCATGACTACACCTTGCCAAACTGGGCTAATGCTCCTTGCAGGGATGGATGGGTTCGGGCATACGCTTCAAGACTCACACCAGAAACAGCGGCTTCCCATCCTTCTCGCATACTCTGCACTCCGGCAGCGATTCCACCTGGATGACCGATGATCCCGCCACCGGCCAAGTGCATCAAGTCCGTAGAACCTAACTTTTGGTAGATATCGTGCGCTTGTCCTGCCCATTGACCAGAAGAAAAAACAGGCATGACAGATTGCAGACCCGAAAATGTTTCAAGACAAGACTGTGCCGAAGAAATTACCGAGTCATCAGGCTCCCAAAACTTGCTTCTAATCCCATTGACATGCAATTGATCTATGCCCGTCAAGCGCCAAATCTTTTGATAAGCAGCAAAAGAAAATCCTAATTCTGGACACCGCGTGAAAGCGCCCCATCCATTTCGATGCGCTTGAATCGGCAACTGCGTGTGTTTACGCAAATGCTGCACAGCCTCAAAACCAACCCAATTGACACTAACCATCACGCATGTACCGCCTGATTTAAGGACTGCGTCATGCCTACGAAGCATCTCGTCGATAGTTCCCGATATATTGATCGCATACATCGGCTTTTGACCTCGGCGTTCAGCGTGCTTCAAGATCACAGGCATAACTGCCTTTAATCGCTCATCAAATGGCGCATAAGGCGGATCAGCCATTAATTCATCATCTTTGATGAAGTCGATATCGGCAGCACAAAGTGAGTCAACTAATTCCGCAGTTTGTTGCGGACTAAGTCCAATGCTTGGCTTAATGATTGTCCCAATAATGGGCCGCCCATGAACACCTGCAAAATCTCTTGTACCTTGCACGCCAAATTTGGGGCCAGCAAATTGGCTGGCATAGTCTGCTGGAAGATCGATATCCAAAACACGCAGACCTGTCACCTCGCCCAATTCAAAGAGATTTCCAGCAACAGTAGCCAACAGTGTTGAGATACTTGGGCCTACGTTATCGATGGGAAACGCAATTTCAATTTCTGCACGATTAAAAGTGTTGCTGGATCCTCGTCGATCAATCCAAGCACTCCGAAGAGTAGGCTCAGTCGTTGGAGGAAGCATCTTGATTTGAGTGACGCGTGCTCGAGACCGTTGCTTCAATTCATCTGTCTCGCCTGGAAGGGTCATAAACGTACCGCTGGATTGCTCACCAGCGATTGTTTCAGCCACTTTCTCCATTGGCATAGAACTCTCAACAAAGTAGCGTGCTGTAAATTCAGGACGTTGAATAGTCATATTTAAAAATTACTTTTTGAGAGTCAAAGTTCATGCGCAAGAAAATCACGCAGCTCTGGTGTTTGCGGGTTATCTAGAACGCTTGCTTCTCCAATCTCCCAAACCTTGCCTTGATGCATAAAAACAATTTGATCTGCAATCTTGCGAGCGAAGTTCATTTCATGTGTGACCATCACCATGGTCATACCTTCATCAGCAAGTCCTTCAATAACACGAAGCACTTCCCCTGTTAACTGCGGATCAAGGGCTGATGTCACTTCGTCAAAGAGCACAACTTTTGGCTGCATTGCAAGCGAACGTGCAATCGCTGCACGTTGCTGCTGACCACCCGACAACTGCTCTGGATAGGAATCAAACTTCTCTGCAAGACCCACCTGAGCAAGGCATTTTTTCGCTAATTCGGCAGCCTCTGATTTACTTATTTTTTTAACGCTTTGAGGGGCAAGCATGATGTTCTCCCCAATCGTCAAGTGAGGAAACAAGTTGTAACTCTGAAAAACAATACCGACGTCTAATCGGAGTTCTCTGAGTTTTAAATCAGGACTAGTGAGAACGTGTCCGCATACTTCAATATAGCCCTTGTCTACTTTTTCGAGTCGATCTATACAGCGTAGTGCCGTACTTTTTCCAGAACCCGACTTTCCAATCAAGACTGTTACCTCTCCGCGCTTCACACTAAAGCTAACGCCCTTGAGTACTTCGTTATCTCCAAAACTCTTGTAAACGTCTTGGAGTTCAACGATGTCATGTGTCTGCGATTCCACTTGTGTTGCAAAGTTGTTATGCATGGGGAATTTCTCCAAAATTAATGTTCAAGCACTGCGCACACCACGTGCCATACGCTTTTCTAGTCTTTGACTCAAGACCGACAACGGGTAGCACAGCGCAAAGTAGATCAGTGCCACTACAGTGAAAGTAAGGAATGGCTGAAACGTAGAGTTGTTGATCAATTGCCCAGCACGTGTCAGATCAACGAAGCTAACTGCAGATGCCAGAGATGTGTTCTTAACAATTTGCACCATGAAACCTACTGTTCCTGGTATTGCATTACGAACAGCTTGAGGAATGATGACTTTGAACATCCGCTGAGTACTTGAAAGTGCTAAGCATTCCGCAGCCTCCCATTGCG
>JACCDT011001308.1_pt1 | contig 31525 bp, 30 predicted proteins | sample 7446291 | NCBI WGS metagenome assembly JACCDT01 (sample SAMN15323446, study PRJNA562643) | freshwater metagenome | isolation source: river surface water | place: USA:Blue River Watershed | collected 2017-08-17
GGTACGCGCAAGTGGCTGCTCGATGTCGGCAACGGCAACGCGGTCGAAACCGTTTTTATCCCCGAAGAAAATCGCGGCACGCTGTGCGTCTCGACGCAGGCGGGCTGTGCTGTCAACTGCCGCTTTTGCTCTACGGGCAAGCAGGGCTTTTCACGCAATCTGTCGGTCGCCGAAATCATCGGCCAGCTGTGGCTTGCCGAACGATTACTGCGCCGCGCGAAGGGCGTGCCTGCGGGCCCGAAAGGTGAGCGCCAGATTACCAACGTCGTGATGATGGGCATGGGCGAGCCGCTGCTCAACTATGAGCCGACGGTGGCCGCGCTGAAGATGATGCTCGACGATAATGCGTACGGCCTGTCGCGCCGCCGTGTCACGGTGTCGACCAGTGGCGTGGTTCCGATGATCGATAAGCTGTCCGGCGACTGCGCAGTGGCGCTCGCCGTGTCGCTGCATGCGTCGAATGACCCGCTACGCGACGAGCTGGTGCCGCTGAACCGCAAATATCCGCTGAAAGAATTGCTGGCGGCCTGCAAGCGCTACCTCGCATTTGCACCGCGCGATTTCATCACGTTTGAATACTGCATGCTGGACGGCGTGAACGACACCGACAAGCATGCGCGCGAGCTGCTGGCCCTGGTGGCCGATGTGCCGTGCAAATTTAACCTGATTCCTTTCAACCCGTTTCCTGAGTCGGGCCTGAAGCGCTCGAACAATGTCCGCATCAAGGCATTTGCGCAGATTCTGATGGACGGCGGCATCGTTACGACGGTGCGCAAGACCCGTGGCGATGACATCGATGCCGCCTGCGGCCAGCTCGCCGGGGAAGTGCAGGATCGCACCCGCGTGCAGGAGCGGATGCAGAAAATGTCGACCTACCAGGAAAAATACGGTGCCGATTTTGGCCGCATCGTGGAGATTCGCGAATGAGGCGGTGCGCTTGGCGCAGCTGGGCCGGTGTGCTGATGTTGCTGGCCGGTTGTGCGACGGGTCAGGTCGATACCTCCGATACGCAAGGACTGCAGGCGCGCGTCGATGCGCGCCTGGCGCTGGCGCAGGCCTATTATGCGGACGGCAAGCACGAGATCGCGCTGCATGAAGTCGAACACGTGTTGCGGATTGCGCCGCGCAACGCGGATGCGCTTGGCATACGCGGTCTGGTGCAATGGCAGCTGGGCGAGCCCGAGCTGGCCGTGGAAAGCCTGCGCCGTGCGCTGCGCATGCAGCCGGACAGCCCCGAGCTGCAGAACAATCTGGGCTGGATGCTCTGCGAGAGCGGCCAACCCGCACAAGGCCTGGTCTATCTCGACAATGCGCTCGGGCAGCGCCGCTACGCATCGCCCGCGAACGCGGCGATGAATGCCGGCCTGTGCAGCCTGCGCCTGCGCGACCGCACGCGCGCTGACGGTTACTTTCGCCGGGCACTCTCTTTCCAGCCCACCCTGACTGCGGCTCACGCTCAGCTGGCTCGGCTGGCCGTCGAACGCGGCGACTATGCGGGCGCACGCACGCGCATGCTGACGGTGCTCGAGAGCGGCGCGGCCAGTGCCGACGATTATGCAATGGCAGTCGGGATCGAGCGACAGCTCGGCGACCGTTCTGCCGAACAAAGCCTGGTTTCGCAGTGGCAGCGACGATTCCCTGATTCGCCGCAGCTGCGGGCCTATCAACGAGGCCAAACAGATGTCCAGTGACGACAAGCCGGCAGACCTGATGGCGCCGGAACAGGAAGCTGAGAACCCGCAAGGCGAAGCGCAAGCGGCGCCCGATGCGCCGGCGCAGCTGCCGGGCGAGCTGTTGTCCGCACGGCGGCAAGAGCTCAACCTGACCATCGACGACGTATCGACGCGTGTACGGCTGGCCCCGCGCCAGATCATCGCGATTGAGGCGAATGATTTCGACGCACTGCCAGGCATGGCAACGGTGCGTGGTTTCATCCGTTCCTACGCGAAGCTGCTCGGTATGGATCCCGCGCCGCTGGTGGCCATGCTCGCGCATGACCCGAACTCCGCGTTCGACGCGGCGGCAGCGCGGCGTCCGTTGCCCGCGTCGGGCTTCCGCCCACGCCGCTACGGACCGTCCACGCAGCATCGCCGGGGCGCACGCCGCATGGCCGGACTGGCTGCCGTGGTGCTGGTGTTCGTCGGCACGATCGCTTTCATCGCCTACCGTAACGCATGGCTGCCCGCGCCGGGCGCGCCCGCAGAACCCGACGCAGCGGTGACTGCAGCTCCTGACATTACTGTTGGCGAAGCGGGTGCGAAGCCGGCGCAACCGGCGGCACAGGCCCCGGCCACGACCTCGGCCAACCCGGCTGACACAGTTCCGCCAGCCATGGTGCCGCCGTCGTCCGCGGCGCCTGCGCCAGCGTCTGCCAGCGCAGCTGTTGCAGCGGCTGTGCCCGGCGCCGCCGCCGGCGCATTGCAGCTGAGCTCGCGCGAAGATGCGTGGGTTGAAGTCATTGCCATCCGTGGCGAGCGCAAATTGCTGTCGAAGCTGATGAAGGCCGGCTCGACAGAGCTTGTCGATGTGGCCGAACCGGTGGTGCTGGTCGTGGGCAACGTCGCCGGCGTGAGCGCGGTGCTGCGCGGCCAGTCGCTCAATCTCGTCGCGTCTGCCCGTGATAACGTCGCGCGGCTGCGCCTTGAATAAGGAGTGCAGATGAACGACAGCGGATCTTCCATCTCTTCGGGGCCTCTGGCACGCCGGCTGACCCGCCAGGTCAAGGTGCGCCATGGCAGCCGCACGATGCTGGTCGGCGGTGGCGCGCCGGTGCTGGTGCAGTCAATGACCAACACCGACACCGCTGATGCGATTGGCACCGCGATCCAGGTCAAGGAGTTGGCGCGCGCCGGCTCCGAGGCGGTACGGATCACGGTCAACACGCCCGAGGCGGCCGCAGCCGTGCCGGCCATTCGCGAACAGCTCGACAAGATGGGTGTCGACGTGCCGTTGGTAGGCGACTTCCATTACAACGGCCATCAGCTTTTGAACGACTATCCGGCCTGCGCCGAGGCGCTGTCGAAGTACCGCATCAATCCGGGCAACGTGGGGCAGGGCGCCAAGCGCGACACCCAATTCGCCCAAATGATCGAGATCGCGTGCCGTTACGACAAGCCGGTGCGCATCGGCGTCAACTGGGGCAGCCTGGATCAGTCGCTGCTGGCGCGCATCATGGATGAAAACGCGCAGCGCGCCGAACCCTGGAGCGCACAGGCCGTGATGTACGAGGCGCTGGTGACGTCGGCGCTCGAAAGCGCGCATCGAGCCGAAGCGCTGGGCATGCCGGGTGACCGTATCGTGCTGTCGTGTAAGGTGTCGGGCGTACAGGACCTGATCGCGGTGTACCGTGAACTGGCGCGCCGCTGCGACTATCCGCTGCACCTCGGACTGACCGAGGCCGGCATGGGCAGCAAAGGCATCGTCGCGTCGACGGCCGCCATCGGTGTGCTGCTGCAGGAAGGCATTGGCGATACGATCCGCGTGTCGCTGACGCCTGAGCCCGGCGGCGACCGCACGCGTGAAGTGATCGTCGCGCAAGAGATTTTGCAGACCATGGGGCTGCGCAAATTTACGCCGATGGTCATCGCCTGTCCTGGCTGCGGACGCACGACATCGACGGTGTTCCAGGAGCTGGCAGACCGTATTCAGACTTACCTGCGAGAGCAAATGCCTTCGTGGAAGACGGCCTATCCCGGCGTCGAAGAGATGAACGTCGCCGTGATGGGCTGCATCGTGAACGGACCCGGCGAGTCGAAGCACGCGCACATCGGGATCAGCCTTCCGGGCACCGGCGAATCGCCGGCGGCGCCGGTATTTGTCGACGGCCAGAAGACCGTCACGCTGCGCGGCGAGCGTATCGCCGAAGAATTCCAGGCCATCGTGCTGGATTACGTAAAGACTCGATATGGCAGACGCTAAAAAAGAAAAAATCCTGGGCGTAAAGGGCATGAATGACATCCTGCCCGACGACGCACCGCTGTGGGAGCTGTTCGAAAACACCGTTCAGTCGGTGCTGCGCAGCTATGGCTATCAGCAGATCCGCACGCCGATCGTCGAGCCGACGGCGCTGTTCGCGCGCGGTCTCGGCGAAGTGACGGATATCGTCGAAAAAGAGATGTACTCGTTCACCGACAGCATGAACGGCGACCTGCTCACGCTGCGCCCTGAGTCCACGGCCGGCGTCGTGCGCGCTGCGCTCGAGCACAACCTGACGTACGACGGCCCGAAGCGGCTCTGGTACGCCGGCCCGATGTTCCGCCATGAGCGCCCGCAGCGCGGCCGTTACCGCCAGTTCCATCAGGTGGGCGCGGAGGCGATCGGCTTTTCAGGGCCGGACATCGATGCTGAGCTGATCATGATGTGCCAGCGGCTGTGGGACGACCTCGGTTTGACCGATATTCGCCTCGAGATCAATTCGATCGGCAACGCGGCCGAACGCAATCGCCATCGCGCGGATCTGATCGCTTACTTCGAGCAGCATAGCGACCTGCTGGACGCAGAAGCGAAGCGGCGCTTGCACAGCAATCCGCTGCGCATTCTCGACACCAAAAATCCGGCCATGCAGGACCTGGTGAACAACGCGCCGAAACTGCTCGATTATCTGGGCGACGAGTCTCGTGCACACTTCGAAGGCGTGCAGCGTTTCCTGCGCCATAACAGCGTGCCGTTCACGATCAACCCACGGCTGGTGCGCGGGATGGATTATTACAACCGCACGGTTTTCGAGTGGGTTACCGACCAGCTCGGCTCCCAGGGAACCGTGTGTGGCGGCGGTCGGTATGATCCGCTGGTCGAGATCTTCGGCGGTAAGCCGACGCCCGCGGTCGGTTTTGCGATGGGCGTCGAGCGCCTGCTGGAGCTGCTGAAAGCGTCCAGCGAGAACTTCTCGCGCAGCCAGTGCGACGTTTACCTGGTCCATCAGGGTGACGAGGCCCAGATGCAGGCCTTCGTGCTGTCCGAGCGGATCCGGGATGCTGGCCTGGATGTTGTGCTACATTGCGCAGCGGCCGGCGGCGCCGGCAGTTTCAAGTCGCAGATGAAGCGTGCGGATGCCAGCGGTGCGGCATTTGCCGTGATCCTCGGCGACGATGAAATCGCCAAGGGGGCGGCGACCGTCAAGCACCTGCGCGATGCCGACATGGCGAACAACCAGCATGCCGTTCCGCTCGAAGCGCTGGTCGATTACCTGATCGACCAGGTGGCCGGCGGCGATGAGCACGACCATGACCACGGCCATCTGCACGCAGGGCAAATCCATACCCATCATTAATATCTGATACCTGACATCGGACACGACAAGACCATGGCATACGATCTCGAAGAACAAGAACAGTTGGCGACGCTGAAGGCATGGTGGAGCAAGTACGGCAATCTGGTGAGCTGGCTGGTGGCCGGCGTGTTGCTCGCGTATGCGGGCTGGAGCGGCTGGGGCCGTTATCAGGGCAGCCAGTCGGCCAAGGCGGCGGCGCTCTATGAAGAAATCGTCAAAGCGGCCGAACAGAAAGATGTGGCCAAGATCACTCGGGCGACCGCCGACATCAAGGAGCGTTTCGGTAGCACCGCTTACGCACCGATGGCGACGTTGACGGCCGCGAAGGTCGCCATCGACGCCAACGACCTGAAGACGGCCAAGGCGGAGCTGCAATGGACTGCCGAGCACGCCAAGGGCGATGATTTTCGTGCGATCGCACGTCTGCGACTGGCGGGCGTGCTGCTTGACGAAAAGGCGAATGAAGAGGGCCTGAAAGTCTTGTCTGCAGATTTCCCGGAAGAGTTCGCTGCGCTGGTTGCCGACCGTCGCGGGGATCTGCTGTTCGCACTCGGCAAAGCCGATGAGGCACGTGCTGCCTACCAGACAGCGCTCGACAAGACCGAAATCAAAAATCCGGCCCGCCAGTTGATTCAGCTGAAGCTCGATGCGCTGGGCGGCGCAGCGGTCAAGGCCGGCTGATCAGGGGGCCACGATGCACCGTTCCGTTAATCCGCTGCGCGCCGGCGCCTTGCTGCTGGCTGCGCTGCTGGCCGTGCAGTTGGCAGGTTGCTCGTCGCTGAACCCATTCTCCGGCAGCAAAGTGCGAAACCCGCCGACCCCGCTGGCGAACTTTACGCCGTCGATGACGACGCGCACGCTGTGGACCGCCAGCGTCGGCAAGGCCGGCGATTATTTCCTGATGCCGGCGGTCGCCGCCGGCAAGGTGTATGCAGCTGCTGCCGATGGCGAGCTGGTCGCTTTCGATGCGAACAGTGGTAAATCGGTGTGGCGCGCTAAAGTGGCCGATGGCATCACTGCCGGTGTCGGCACCGATGGCACCACCGTCGTCGTTGCGGGCGGCGCCGGTGTGCTGCACGCGTTTGATGCCGCCACCGGCAAGCAGCGCTGGACCGCGCAGGCATCGACCGAAATTCTGTCGTCGCCGGCGGTGGGTTCCGGCACGGTCGTCGTGCGCAGCATCGACAATAAGATCACCGCCTATGACGCCGAGAATGGCGCGAAGCGGTGGTTCGTGCAGCGCAGCGCGCCGGCGCTGGTATTGCGGGCGGCGCCGGGCATCGTCATTGCCGACGGGGTGGCCTACGTCGGCTTGCCCGCAGGACGCTTGCTGGCACTGTCGACGACCACCGGCGTGCCGCGCTGGGAGGCCGCTGTGGCCGAGCCGCGCGGTGCCACCGAGCTGGAGCGCGTTGCCGATGTGTCGGGTATGCCCGTGATCTCCGGCCGCGATATTTGCGCGGCCGCGTACCAGGGACGCATCGCCTGCCTTGACGCCGTGAACGGCAGCGTGCGCTGGGCGCGCGAGTTCTCGGCCGAAGTCGGTCCCGGCGTCGATCCGCGCTATGTCTTTGGCGCGGATGAGCGGGGCAGTGTGCTGGCCTTGTCGCGCGACTCCGGCGGCAGCCTGTGGCGCAATAACAGTTTGGCATGGCGCGGTCTGTCGGCGCCGGTGTCGTTCGGCCGAGCGGTGGTCGTCGGTGACCGCGAAGGCTATCTGCACTTCCTGTCGCGCGAAGAGGGCACCCTGCTGGCCAGATTGCGTGCCGGTGATGGCGTGCGTGCCACGCCAGTGCTGGAAGGCGGGCATCTGATCGTACAAACCGTCGATGGCAAACTGCTTGCCATCGCATCGAACTAAATTTAGTCAACCCCGCCGAATATGGCAACGCGGGCGGCAGCTTGCCGCCCGCCCTGAAGAGTCTTGAATGAAGCCCGTTATTGCATTAGTCGGTCGACCCAACGTCGGCAAATCCACGCTGTTCAACCGTCTCACACGTTCGCGAGACGCGCTGGTGGCCGACCTGCCGGGCCTGACGCGGGACCGGCACTACGGCGAAGGCCGGGTCGGCAAGCGTCCCTTCCTCGTGATCGATACCGGCGGATTCGAGCCGGTGGCCAAGGAAGGCATCATGCACGAAATGGCCAAGCAGACGAAGCAGGCCGTCGTCGAGGCCGATGTGGTTGTGTTTATCGTCGATGGCCGTCAGGGCCTGACGCCGCACGACAAGACCATTACCGACTTCCTGCGCAAGTCTGGCCGTAAGGTCATGCTGGTGGTGAATAAGTCGGAAGGCATGAAGTACACGACGGTCGCCGCCGATTTCTATGAGTTGGGTCTGGGCGATCCGTATGTGATCTCAGCCGCGCACGGCGACGGCGTGCCCGATCTCGTTGAAGAGGCGCTCGATCAGGCGTTCGCCGGCAAGCTGGCCGAAGACGAAGAAGAATCGAAGGTGCGCGGCATCCGGATCGCTATCGTCGGCCGCCCGAACGTCGGTAAGTCGACGATGGTGAATACGCTGTTGGGTGAAGAGCGCGTGATTGCGTTTGACATGCCGGGAACGACCCGTGACTCCATCGAAATTCCGTTCGAGCGGAACGGTCGCCACTATTCGCTGATCGACACTGCCGGTATTCGCCGCAAGGGCAAGGTCTTCGAGGCGATCGAGAAGTTTTCCGTGGTGAAGACACTGCAGTCGATTTCCGAAGCCAATGTGGTGCTGTTGCTGCTCGATGCGCAACAAGACATCTCCGAGCAAGACGCTCACATTGCCGGTTTCGTCCTCGAGGCCGGCCGTGCACTGGTTATCGGCGTCAATAAATGGGACGGACTTGATCAGGACAAGCGAGAGCACATCAAGCGCGAGATCGAGCGCAAGCTCTCCTTCCTGTCGTTTGCGAACATGCACTTCATCTCGGCGCTGAAAGGCTCTGGGATTGTGCCGATGATGAAATCCATCGATTCGGCCTATGCGGCGGCCATGGCGAAGCTGCCGACGCCGCAGTTGACGCGTGCGCTGGAACAAGCGGTCGACCATCAGCAGCCGCGTCGCAAGGGGTCGACGCGTCCGAAGCTGCGTTATGCTCATCAGGGCGGGCAGAATCCGCCGGTGATCGTTGTGCATGGCAACTCGCTGGATGGCATCGATGCGAATTACAAGCGTTACCTGGAAAAGCACTTCCGCGATTGCTTCAAGCTGACCGGTACACCACTGCGAATAGAGTTTCGTTCGGGGAAAAATCCTTTCACAAAGGCAGAATAGTTCACACTTTGTGCGATGCGGTTTGCCAGTCGCATGCAAAATCGATTACATTCGCTGCAGACAGTGATGAGGGTGCTTGTTTTTCACGGCGCCGACCTAATCTCCTGAACTTTAGAAAAACACGGAGCTTCCATGAGCAATAAAGGGCAACTGCTACAAGACCCCTTCCTGAACGCGCTTCGCAAAGAGCACGTCCCTGTCTCGATCTATCTGGTCAACGGCATCAAGCTGCAAGGCCATGTGGAATCCTTCGATCAGTACGTTGTGCTGCTTCGCAATACTGTCACCCAGATGGTGTACAAGCACGCCATCTCCACCGTGGTGCCTGCTCGTGCGGTCAATCTCAACCAAGCCGAGTCTGATTCTGAATAAATTCTTGCCTCGGACCGTTCGGCCCGGGGCCTCTTCATGCGTGCAGTCCTTGTAGGCGTCGATTTCGGGCGCGGTGATTTTCTTGCGAGTCTCGAAGAGCTTGCGCTGTTGTCGAAATCTGCGGGCGCCGAGCCGGTCGCTTCGGTGACAGGGCGGCGTTCCAGCCCGGATCCGGCGCTCTTTGTCGGGTCAGGCAAGGCCGACGAAGTCAGCCTGGCTGTTGCCGATCTGGCTGCCGACATTGTGATCTTCAACCATCCGCTGTCGCCTGCCCAGCAGCGTAACCTCGAGCGTCACCTGAAGGTGCGCGTGGTCGACCGTACCAGCCTGATTCTCGATATCTTCGCGCAGCGTGCACAGAGCCATGAGGGCAAGGTGCAGGTTGAGCTCGCGCAGCTGCAGCACCTGGCCACACGGCTGGTGCGCGGCTGGACGCACCTTGAGCGCCAAAAGGGCGGTATCGGCCTGCGCGGTCCCGGCGAAACCCAGCTTGAGACCGACCGCCGGCTGATCGGTGAGCGGGTGAAAATGCTGCGGGCCAAGCTCGATAAATTACAGCGCCAGCGCATGACACAGCGCCGGGCCCGTGAGCGAAGCCATACTTTTTCGGTTTCGCTGGTCGGCTATACCAATGCGGGTAAATCGACGCTGTTCAACAACCTGACGAAGGCAGGCGTGTATGCTGCCAACCAGTTGTTTGCGACCCTCGACACGACATCGCGGCGCGTGCATCTCGGCGAGGCCGGTAGTGTGGTGGTGTCCGATACGGTCGGCTTCATCCGCGAGCTGCCGACGCAGTTGGTGGCGGCGTTCCGTGCAACGCTGGAAGAGACCGTCCATGCGGACTTGCTGTTGCACGTCGTCGATGGGGCAAGTTCGGTGCGTGACGAACAGATCGAACAGGTCAATGCCGTGCTGAAGGAGATTGGAGCCGACCATATCCCACAGGTGCTGGTATGGAACAAGATCGACCTGGCCGGATTGGTCCCGGCGGTCGAACGTGATGAATATGATAAAATCCGTCGGGTTTTTGTCAGTGCCCAGACCGGTGCCGGCGTCGATCTGCTGCGCAGCGCGATTGCTGAATTTGCGTACAAAAAGACCTGACCGCGGAACGCGACTGCATGCTCGAATCGATTCGTAAAAAACTCGGCCTGAAGTTTTCTCTGAACGACCCCCGTTGGGGGCGTGGATCGCAGGACAATCAAGGCGATGGGTCGCGCCAGAACGGTGGCCGTCCCAGCGAAGGCCCGCCTGATCTCGACCAAATGTGGCGCGACTTCAATCAGCGCCTCAATCGCCTGTTGGGCGGCCGCGGCGGTCGTGGTGATGGTGGTGGCTCCGGCGGCGGCGACTCGCGCGGCGCCGGCGTCAGCGTCGGCGTCGTAGGCGCAGTAATCCTCTTTCTCTGGCTGGTCAGCGGCTTCTTCATTGTGCAGGAAGGTCAGACCGGCATCGTTCTCACCTTTGGCAAGTACAGCCATTCGGCGCAGCCGGGTTTCAACTGGCGCTGGCCGTATCCGATCCAGTCGCATGAAGCGGTCAACCTGTCGCAGGTGCGCACTGTTGAGGTGGGTTACCGCAGCAACGTCCGCAACAAACTGGCACGCGAGTCGCTGATGCTGACCGATGACGAAAACATCATCGACATTCAATTTGCGGTGCAGTACCGGCTGAAGGACGCCTCGGACTGGGTCTTCAACAACCGCGACCAGGAAGAGACGGTCAAGCAGGTGGCCGAGACAGCGATCCGTGAAATCGTCGGCAAGGCCAAGATGGACTTCGTACTGTACGAGGGCCGGGAGAAGGTGGCCTTCGACACCAGCGCTCTGATGCAGCACATCCTCGACCGCTACAAGACCGGCGTGCTGGTGACGAACGTGACGATGCAGGCGGTGCAGCCACCCGAGCAGGTGCAGGCGTCATTCGACGATGCAGTGAAGGCCGGTCAAGACCGTGAACGCCAGAAGAACGAGGGCCAGGCGTATGCGAACGACGTGGTGCCGAAGGCGCGCGGCGCGGCATCGCGGCTGTTGCAGGAATCGGAAGGCTACCGGGCTCGTGTGATCGCCAATGCCGAAGGTGAAGCGGCCCGCTTCAGCAAGGTGCTGGTCGAATACCAGAAAGCACCGGGCGTGATGCGCGATCGTCTGTACATCGACGCGATGCAGCAGATTTTCGCGAACACGACCAAGATCATGGTCGATACCAAATCTAATAACAGTATGATTTATCTGCCGCTCGACAAGCTGATTGCGCAGACCGCTGCGGAGGCATCGGCCGGTGTTCAGCAGCCGCAGGCCCAGCCTGTGCCGCCGGCACTGAACGAAGTTGCGCCACCCTCAGAGGTAAGGCCGTCATCGCGCGACCGTGATCGTTCACGTGATCGGGAGGGTCGCTGATGAGCCGCCTGTTTTCTTATGCAATCGCCAGCCTGATTGCGCTGGTGATTTTGATGTCGACGCTGTTCGTGGTCGACCAGCGGCAGTATGCGATCGTGTTTGCGCTCGGCGAGGTCAAGCAGGTGATCAAAGAGCCGGGCCTGCACTTCAAGCTGCCGCCACCTTTCCAGAATGTGATGTTCCTGGATAAGCGCATCCTGACGCTCGATACACCGGAGCCGGATCGTTTCATTACCGCCGAGAAGAAGAACATTCTCGTCGATGCATTCGTGAAATGGCAGATCGTCGATCCGCGACTGTATTTCGTGTCGTTCGGCGGAGACGAGCGTCGTGCGCAAGACCGGATGGCGCAGATCATCAAGGCGGCGCTGAATGACGAGATCACCAAGCGCACGGTGCGCGAAGTGATTTCCGGCGAGCGCGGCAAAGTGATGGACGCGATCAAGACCAAGGTGTCCAACGAAGCCAAGCAGATCGGTGCACAGATCGTTGATGTGCGCCTGAAGCGGGTCGATTACGTCGAGCAGATCAACAACTCGGTGTACGAGCGGATGAAATCCGAGCGTGCGCGCGTTGCCAATGAGTTGCGCTCGACAGGTGCGGCAGAGTCGGAGAAAATTCGCGCCGATGCTGACCGCCAGCGCACCGTGATTCTGGCCGAAGCCTATCGCCAGGCGGAAGTGATCCGCGGCGAGGGCGACGCAAAGTCTGCGCGCATCTATGCAGAGGCGTTCGGCAAGAACCCGGAATTCTATAAATTCATGCGCAGCCTTGAGGCGTACAAAGAAAGCTTCAAAACGCGTAGTGACGTATTGCTGATCGACCCGAATTCCGAGTACCTGAAGTATTTCAAGGCTCCGGGCGGCGCAAAGAAATAAGGCGGGGCGGTGGCCTGCTCCCTGCTGGCTGCAATCGGCCTGTTTTTCATACTGGAAGGGCTGATGCCCTTCCTGGATCCACGCAGGTGGCGCAGCACTTTCCTGCAAATTGCGCAATTTTCTGACGGCCAGATCCGGTTTTTCGGACTGGTCGCCGTCCTGTTTGGTATCCTCCTGCTCGCATTCAATCTTTTCACCTTTTAACCGTTCACCGACCGATTTTCATGCCCAATTGGCTGCTTCCTGAGAACGTCGCCGATGTCTTGCCGTCCGAAGCGCGCAAGACGGAGGAATTACGCCGTGCGCTGCTGGACAATTTCCGGCGCTACGGCTACGAGCTGGTCGCGCCGCCGATGCTCGAGTACATCGAGTCGTTGATGCCTGTTGCCGACGACGACCTTGACCTGCGTATGTTCAAGCTGGTCGACCAGCTGTCCGGCCGCACGATGGGCGTTCGGGCCGATATGACCACTCAGGTGGCGCGCATCGACGCCCATCTGCTTAATCGTCCTTCCGTGACCCGCCTTTGCTATGCGGGCACGGTGGTGCACACTCGTCCTTCCGGCTTCCACGCCACCCGCGAACCTCTGCAGATTGGCGCGGAGCTGTATGGCCACGCAGGACTGGAGGCCGATATCGAGATCCAGGCACTGGCTCTGGCGTCGCTGAAGCTGGCGGGCCTGACCGATGTCACGCTCGACCTGTCACATGCTGGCATCCTGCGCGCCATCATCGACGGCGATCCGGCGGCGATGCGCCAGTCGGCTCAACTGATCGCACTGCTGCGTGCCAAGGACCTGCCGGGCCTGCAAGCGCTGGCCGCCGGTTTCTCAGCGACGGTGCGTGATGCGGTGTTGGCGCTGGCCGCGCTGCATGGTGGTGTCGAGGTCATTGCGCGCGCCCGTGAGGTGCTGCCTGATCAGCCTGACATTCGTGACGCGCTGAATGCGCTGGCCTTGCTGGCGACGTCTGCCGCCGGCGTGCGCATCAACATCGACCTCGCGGACCTGTCGGGCTATCAGTACGAGAGCGGCGTGGTCTTTGCGCTGTATGTGCCGGGGCTGCCGAATGCCGTAGCCCGTGGTGGGCGCTACGACCAGGTCGGCGAAGCATTTGGCCGTGCACGTCCTGCCACCGGCTTCTCGATGGATCTGCGCGAAATCGCGCGCCTGCTGCCCGCAGCTGCGCCGGCACCGGCAATCCGTGCGCCGTGGGGACTCGAGCCCGAGCTGCAATCGCTGATCGTATCGTTGCGTTCACAGGGCGAGATCGTGATCCAGAATCTGCCGGGGCACGAGCATGACCAGCAAGAATTCGATTGCGATCGCGAGATCGTCGCCGACCAGGGAAAATTCATCATCAAGCCGCTGCGCTGAGAGCGGCACCTAACCGAAATTCAATCATCATGGCTAGAAACGTAGTTGTCATCGGCACCCAGTGGGGCGACGAAGGTAAAGGAAAAGTGGTCGACTGGCTGACCGACCATTCACAGGGCGTCGTGCGCTTTCAGGGCGGCCACAATGCGGGCCACACGCTCGTCATCGGCGGCCAGAAGACCGCGCTGCAGCTGATCCCATCGGGCATCATGCGTGCCGGCGTCGCCTGCTACATCGGCAATGGTGTCGTGCTGTCCGTGCCTGACCTGCTGCGTGAGATCGACAAGCTCGAGGCTTCCGGTGTCGAAGTCGCATCGCGGCTGAAGGTCTCCGAGGCCTGCCCGGTGATCCTGGCGTATCACACCGCGCTCGATGCAGCGCGCGAGGCCGCGCGAGGTGCGGCCAAGATCGGTACGACCGGCAAGGGCATTGGCCCGGCCTATGAAGACAAGGTCGCGCGGCGCGCGATCCGCGTGGCCGACCTGCTGAATGAAAAGCGGCTCGAAGAAAAGCTCCGCGAAAACCTCGACTATCACAACTTCGTGCTCGTCAATTATCTGAAGTCGACGGCCGTCGACTTCCAAAAGACCTTTGACGATGCGATGGCCATCGTGCCGCGCCTGCGCCCGATGGTGACCGACGTCTCAAGCGCGCTGTATGCGGCGCACAAGGCCGGCGCGAACCTGTTGTTCGAAGGCGCGCAGGGCAGCCTGCTCGACGTCGACCATGGCACCTATCCATTCGTCACGTCGAGCAACTGCGTGGCCGGCAACGCAGCGGCTGGATCGGGCGTGGGCCCGAACATGCTGCACTACGTGCTTGGCATTACGAAGGCCTACACCACCCGCGTCGGTTCCGGCCCGTTCCCGTCCGAGTTGCCGACCGATGCCGGCATCGGCAAGCACCTTGCGTCGGTGGGCCATGAGTTCGGTACCGTGACCGGTCGTGCGCGACGCTGTGGCTGGTTCGACGCCGCATTGCTACGCCGTTCCGTACAAATCAACGGCGTTTCGGGCATGTGCCTGACCAAGCTCGACGTGCTCGACGGTCTCGAGACGCTGAAGCTCTGCACCGGCTACAAGCTGAACGGCCAGATTGTCGATATCTTCCCGGTCGGCGCCGAAGAGGCGGCCGCTTGCGAGCCGATCTACGAAGAGATGCCAGGTTGGACGGAGCCCACCGTCGGCGCCAAGACCCTGGAGGCGCTGCCGGCGACGGCGCGTGCTTACATCAAGCGCATCGAGGAATTGGTCGGTGTGCCGGTCGATATGGTGTCGACTGGGCCGGATCGCGAAGAGACTATCGTTCTTCGGCATCCGTTCAACTGATCGCACCCCGCGAGGCGGGGAAGGCCATGGCCGGACATCTGTGGGTAAGCTGGGATCGCTATCACCAGCATATCGAACAACTTGCACGGATCGTGCATGAGTCCGGCTACTGCTTCGATCAAGCGATCTGTCTTGCTCGCGGCGGACTGCGCATTGGAGATGTGTTTTCGCGCGTATTCAATGTGCCGTTGCTGATTTTGTCCGTCAGCTCCTACCGAGAAACTGGCGGCACCCAACAAGGCCAGCTGAGGATCGCAGAGAGCATCAGCTCTACGGTCGGGCCACCGGCTGGCCGTATTTTGCTTCTCGACGATCTGGCCGATTCCGGCGTCACGCTACAGCAAGTTCGTGCCCATCTCGGCGCGCAATTCCCCACTGTGACCGAAATCCGTTCGGCCGTGATCTGGTACAAGGCGCATTCGGTCGTCAGGCCGGATTTTTACCTCAGCTACTTGCCGGATAGCCCGTGGATACACCAGCCGTTCGAGGTGTACGACAGCACGCGTCTTTGATCGCGGCGCTGGATGCCGAGCATCCATGCATCACTGATCAAGTCTGCATTCCTTGTGGCCGGATACATGAATCCGGCCTGCGGCGCGATAAGCGTCCCTGAAATATTTCTTCGTTGGCAAGCGTGATCGTCGTGTACCTGATCGCACCGATATCTCTCCTTTCATTCCACGGCTTCAGTCCGTCCGCGTCAGCTGATGGGCGTCATTTCGGCTGAGCGCCCGCCTGTCGCGGGCCGCGCCACTCCTGCTTGCTTTCATCGTGTGCTACCCGTTGTCCATTGATTTTTCCGCTTTCTGATCGCTGTTGCACTCCATCGCTCAAATTGATGCAAAATTTTATGATTATTTAATCCGGATCAATTATTTATTGGGTTAAGTGTGATTAATATTACGTCAATTCAAAATTGGCAATTAGCGAAGTTTTCAGAGTGAACGTAATAACAGGGCAATGCAAATTTGATGCTTAATGCGGCTCCTTTCAGGCGGAAGAATATCCGTCTTGTTTTCAGTGCCGGTCTGTAAGACCAGCCACACACCCAAGGTTTGCGGATGGTGAAGCGAGTTTATCCAACCTATTTTTTTATCGGGCTTGAAAGTCGGGTTGTCAAAGAGGTCGGCTTGCGCTCCAGTATGGAGCTGTCAGTGCTGTCCGCGATTCGCTGTATTTCGCTCAATGAGGCTGCAGATCTCAATGCCGGTGTCTCCTATAAAGAGATAAAGCTATCGATCGAATGTTCACATGAAAATCTGTCGAAATCGTTGAAGGCGCTGCAGGCCAATGGTTTGGTCAATCGCCGCCGTGACGGCGTCGATCGCCGAGTGATTCGTTATCAGATGACGCCGGAAGCCTGGAAGATCATCGCTGCTGCAGATAATTTTATTGCTCAGGAGATCATGCGTTTCATGGTTGAGGGTGCGCCGCAGGAATAAATTTGGGTTGAATTCAAGAAATTTACTCAAATATAAGAGTGACTTTTGGTTGCTGCGTCGGGGCTCTTGGTTGTGGACGATCTGCGCGGGATCATCTGGCTTCAGATATTTTTACAGTGCGGCAGCCAGATAAGCTTATGGCCACGCTGTGTAATCGGTCGATTCAGTTCTTCGCACATTCGCTCCATATTGAATTCAATCCTGTGAGTTTTAATCGAAAGTCGTCGATTAAAAATCGACCGATTCTGTCAAAAACGAATCTCTGCATTTTGAATCGATTAACGACACTCGAATGCCATCCCCGGGATTTGCTGATTGAATGGTCGGGCTCGATAAGAGCTCCCGGCAGCAAAGGGTAGAACTGCGCGGTCCGAATTAATCTTATCGAACGAGTCTGGCGTCACCCGGTCGATAGGGAAGTGCTGTAATTTCGGGAAATAGTCTGGCCGTGAGTCGCGTGCCGAAATACGGCACGCCACATGGAAAGGTGGTCGCATTCGTCGGCGGCGACCGATTTGTGGAAAAGGGCTGTGGCGCGTTATCGGTTTCGAAGGCGCAGGCGTATGTATGAATCTTGCGGGCAAAAAAAATCCCCGGTGACTATCGCCATCGAGGATCTTTCTTTCAAGCTTGGTGCCCACGGAGGGACTCGAACCCCCACACCTTGCGGCACATGGACCTGAACCATGCGCGTCTACCAATTCCGCCACGTGGGCTTGAAGAAGGCGAGATTCTAAGGGAGACCTTTGATGTTGGCAAGTAGGACTTGCCAGAAAGATGAGAATTTTTTGCGTCGCCCGGTTTGCCGAAAAATTCAGGCACGCAGAAAACAAAAAAGGGAGTTCGTTTTCACGAACTCCCTTTCCGGATTTGGTGCCCACGGAGGGACTCGAACCCCCACACCTTGCGGCACATGGACCTGAACCATGCGCGTCTACCAATTCCGCCACGTGGGCTTGAAGAAGGCGAGATTATAGATGGCCTGCGGAAAATGTCAAAGATCTTCGTAAAACTTTTTTTATGAGCAGTGTTAACGTGCGGCCAAAGCATTCGCGTGTCCGCTACACTAGCGTTGTTCGTTCTCCAACCCATCAGCCTATCTTTTGAGTCAATACCCCTACAGCATTCCCAGCCGGGAGGAAATCCTCGGCATCCTGCGCACCTCATCTGAGCCGCAGACCTTGGCCTCGATTGCGCAGGCCTTGTCCGTCAAAGATGAAGAGCTCGACGGCCTTTCGCGTCGTCTGGCGGCCATGGAGCGCGATGGTCAGATCAAGCCTGATCGCAAAGGCCGTCTGCAGCTGGCAAATACGTCCAGCTTCATCGAAGGCCGGGTGTCGGCACACCGCGATGGCTATGGCTTCCTGATTCCCGACGAAGGCGAAGACGTATTCCTTCCTGAGCGCGAAATGCAGAAGGTGCTGCATGGTGACCGCGTGCAGGTACGCGTCACCGGCATTGACCGCCGTGGGCGCCCGGAGGGCACGATCGTCGAGGTGACGCAGCGCGCGAACACGCATGTCATCGGCCGCCTGGTCAGTGAGAACGGTGTCTGGCTGGTGGTGCCGGAGGATAAGCGCATCAGCCATGACATTCTGCTTGCCGGCTCGCCCGGCAAGGCCAAGTCTGGCCAGGTCGTTAGCGTTGAGCTGACCGAACAGCCGTCACGTTTCGCACAGCCGATGGGCAAGATCGTCGAGGTGCTGGGCGATATCGACGACCCGGGCATGGAAATCGAGATCGCGGTGCGCAAGTATGGCGTGCCGCATGAGTTTTCCGAGGCTGCGCAGAAGCTGTCCGCCAAGCTGCCGTCCGAGGTGCAGCCGTCCGATCTGGATGACCGCGTCGATTTGCGCGATGTGCCGCTGGTGACCATCGACGGCGAAGACGCCCGCGACTTCGATGACGCAGTGTATTGCGAGCCCGTCAAGATCGGCCGCAGCAAGGGTTACCGGCTGATCGTCGCGATTGCCGATGTCAGCCATTATGTGCGCCCCAACGACGCACTGGACGTCGATGCGCTCGAGCGCAGCACGTCGGTGTATTTCCCGCGCCGCGTGATTCCTATGCTGCCGGAAAAGCTGTCGAACGGCCTGTGCTCGCTGAACCCGGACGTCGATCGCCTGACCCTGGTCTGCGATGCAGTGATCACTGCGAAAGGCGAGGTCAAGGCCTACCAGTTTTATCCGGCGGTGATTCACTCGGCGGCAAGGTTGACCTACACCGAGGTGGCTGCTGTACTCGCGAACACGCGCGGGCCGGAAGCACAGCGCCGGCCGGGCCTGCTGCCGCATTTGCAGCACCTGTATGAGCTATTCCAGGTGCTGCTGGCGGCGCGCAAGGAACGTGGCGCGATCGATTTCGATACGACTGAAACTTATATCGTTGTCAATGCGGCGGGCAAGATCGAGCAGATCCTGCCACGCACGCGCAATGATGCGCACCGTCTGATCGAAGAGTGCATGCTGGCGGCGAACGTCTGCGCGGCCGATTTCATGGAACGGCACAAGCATCCGGGCATGTTCCGCATTCACGCGGGCCCGACGGAAGAAAAGCTGAACCAGCTGCGCACTTTCCTGAAGCAGCTGGGCTTGTCCCTCGGTGGCGGCACGTCACCGTCTGCGTCCGACTATGCGGCGCTGATGGATAAGATCCGTGAGCGGCCGGACGCCGTGCTGCTGCAAACAATGCTGCTGCGTTCGATGCAGCAGGCCGTCTACAGTCCGGACAATATCGGTCACTTCGGCTTGTCGTATGACGCGTATGCACACTTCACCAGTCCGATCCGCCGCTATCCCGACTTGCTGACGCACCGCGTGATCAAGGCGATATTGCAGGGCAAGCAGTACCATCCGAAAGGCATCGTCACGGAGTCGCTGAACACCAATCTGTCGCCGGCCGCGCGCAAGATGCAGGCGAAGGACAGGGCGGCGGGCAAGAAGCGCGCCGAGGGCGACCTGGCCATCTGGGAATCGCTCGGTATTCACTGCTCGGCCAACGAGCGGCGTGCCGACGAAGCGTCGCGCGATGTCGAGGCCTGGCTGAAGTGCTATTTCGTGCGCGACAAGCTCGGCGAAGAATTTACCGGCACCATCTCCGGCGTCGCATCGTTCGGCATTTTCGTGCAGCTCGATGCGCTGTTCATCGAGGGCATGGTTCATGTGACCGACCTGGGGGCGGACTACTTCCAGTACGACGAGGCGCGCCATGAACTGCGCGGCGAGCGTACCGGCATTCGCTATCAGCTGACCGATCGGGTCACGGTGCAGGTCAGCCGCGTCGATCTGGATGCGCGTCGGATTGACCTGCGCCTGGTGCAGGAGCCCGGGATCAAGACGCAATTGAAGAACGAGGCGCGCCGCGCCGACGCCGAGCACGCTCGCAGCGGCATGTTCGGCGCGAAAAAGGCCGCCAAGAAATCTGCCAAGAAGGCCGCGCCGGCCAAGCCTGCCAGCGTCAAGGCGCGCAAGGCAGCCAAGACCGACCGGGCGCCCGCACCGGCGCCCGCGCCGCGCGGCAGCCGCAAGAAACGCAAGTAATAATTAATATGAAATCTAAAATGATCTTTGGCTTCCACGCCGTGACGGCGCGCCTGCGCCATGATGCAGCGTCAGTGGAAGAAATTTATGTGGACGCGAGCCGGCATGATCGCCGCATGGGCGACCTGCTTCGTGCAGCAAAGGGCGCTAACGTGCGCATCATTCAGGCCGATGACCAGCGGCTTGACGCGATGGTCGGCACGCGTCGCCATCAGGGCGTCGTGGCGCGCGCGGGCGAAATATCGCTGGCGCGCAATCTGGCCGAGCTGCTGGACGGCATCCAGGGGCCGCCGCTGATCTTGGTGCTGGACGGCGTGACTGACCCGCATAACCTCGGCGCGTGCCTGCGCGTTGCCGATGGTGCCGGTGCGCACGCGGTGATCGCGCCGAAGGACCGCGCAGTCGGACTGAATGCGACGGCCGCAAAAGTGGCCAGTGGCGCCGCTGATACGGTGCCTTACATCACCGTCACCAATCTGGCGAGGGCCATGCGCGAGCTGCAGGAGCATGACATCTGGCTGGCCGGGACGGCCGATGATGCAGAGCAGAGCCTGTATGACGTCGATTACACCGGCGGCACCGCGTTCGTGATGGGCTCGGAAGGCGAGGGCATGCGTCGCCTGACGCGCGAACATTGCGATCGCCTGGTCAGTTTGCCGATGATGGGATCGGTCGAGAGCCTGAACGTATCGGTGGCTTCCGGCATCTGTCTGTATGAGGCACGGCGTCAGCGCCTGAAGGCGCCGGCCCAGTAGGTGGCCTGTTAGTCGGCCTCCCAGCCGGCACTCTGGGCTGTCCAAGTCTGACTTCTCTCATTCCAATAAAATCGGGGCACAGAACCCGGAGACTTTGCATGTTCACCCGAATCAACGAAGACATCGTCAGCATCATGGAACGCGATCCGGCTGCGCGCAGCCGCTGGGAGGTGCTGACCTGTTATCCGGGCCTGCATGCGATCGTCATGCACCGTTGGGCCAATGCCTGCTGGCGCAACGGTTTTCGCTGGCTGGGGCGGTTCATTTCGCACATTGCGCGTGGCCTCACGGGCATTGAGATTCATCCGGGTGCAACGATGGGACGTCGGGTTTTTATCGACCACGGTTTCGGGGTGGTGATCGGTGAAACGGCGGAGGTCGGTGACGACTGCACGATCTATCAGGGGGTGACGCTCGGAGGCACCTCGCTGACCAAGGGAAAGAAGCGTCATCCGACGTTGGGACGCGGCGCGATTATCGGTGCCGGCGCGAAAGTGCTGGGCTCGTTCACCGTCGGCGAGGGTGCTAAGGTGGGCTCGAATGCGGTGGTGGTGAAGGAAGTACCGCCCGGAGCGACAGCCGTCGGTAATCCGGCGCGCATCATTGAAAAAGAAGCGCCGTCTGCGCGCGACGATGCCGCAGCACGCATGTTTGCGGCCTATGGACTGACACCGAATGGCGACGATCCGCTGTCAAAGGCGCTGCATGGCCTGATCGACAATGCGGCGTCTCAAGAGCTGCAGCTGGTGAAGATCGTCGCTGCGCTGAAAACGGCAGGCATCGCGGTCGAGGCGGTGCCCGAGTTGGATAAATTCAACCCGGACAAGCTGAACAAGCTGGTCGAGTAAGCACAGCGACACCACGCAGCGACCGGTTTCGCTGCGCCACCGGCCGACCCGGTGGCGCAAGAGCACCGATGCTCAGGCGGCCTTCGCAGCTCGCTCTTCCTCCAGCAAGCGCAACACACGTCGCTGCACCTTGCCCGTGGTCGTCATGGGCAGCGTGTCGATGAACTCGATTTCCTTCGGATATTCATAGGGCGCAAGCAGGCCGCGTACGTGCTGCTGCAATTGCTCGACCAACGCGTGGTCTTCTCTGACACCCCGTGGCGTGCCTTCGGTCAGTACGACGAAGGCCTTCACCAGATTGCCGCGCTCTGCATCCGGCTTCGGCACGACCGCTGCATTGGCGACCGCCGGGTGTTTGACCAGGCAATTTTCAATTTCGGACGGTCCGATTCGATAGCCTGCCGCCTTGAACATGTCATCGGCGCGGCCGCGATACCAGAGGTAGCCGTCGGCGTCGATTTCCGCGAGGTCGCCGGTCAATAGCCAGTCGCCGCGAAACTTGTCGGCGGTGGCGTCCGGTCGGTTCCAGTAGCCGACGAACAGCACCGGATCCGGATGGCCATGAATATCGCATCGATGCAGTGCTACCTCACCGACTTCGCCGGGCGCCACCGGGTTGCCGGCGTCATCGAGCAGCGCGACGCGATGACCCGGGTAGGGCTTGCCCATGCTGCCCGGACGCGCCGGCCAGTGCAGCGCGCAATTGCCGACCAGGTAGTTGGCCTCCGTCTGGCCGAACATTTCATTGACCGTAATGCCGAGTGCGTCGCGCGTCCAGTTGAACACGGCGTCGCCGACGGCTTCACCCGCGCTCATGATCGCGCGCAGTTTCAGCCGGTAGTGCCGCGCGGGTTCCGGTACGGCTTTCATCATCATCTTCAGCGCCGTCGGGAACAGGAAGGCATTGGTGACGCCGTATTTTTCCATCAGCCTGAATGCGTTCTCGGCCGAGAATCGCGCGCGGCTGGCGACAATCGGTCTGCCGAAATACAGTGTCGGCAATAGTGCATCCATCAGGCCGCCGGTCCACGCCCAGTCGGCCGGCGACCAGAACACATCGCCCGGTTGCGGAAACCAGTTTTGCGACGCGACGAAGCCGGGCAGGTTACCCAGCAGCGCCGATTGCGGAATTAGTGCGCCCTTCGGTGCGCCGGTGGTGCCGCTGGTATAGATCAGGATCGCCGGATCAGTCGCCCGCGTGGCGACCGGATCACAATGTTCGTCGGCCGATGCCAGCGCGGATTGCCAGTCGATCAGGTCGTCGCGGCCGGCATCGATCGCAATCAGATGCTTGAGCGCCGGGCACTGCGCTCGGATCGTGTCGATGCCGGCCAGCGCAGCGCGGTCGAGAATGATCGTCGTCGCCTCGCTGTCCTGCAGCCGGTATTCAAGCGCGTCAGGGCCGAACAGTACCGACATCGGCATCGCAATCGCGCCCAGTTGCTGGCAAGCGATATGGGCGACGGCCACTTCGGGCCGCTGCGGCAGCACGATGGCGACGCGCGTGCCACGCCCGACCTGCAGAGATTGCAGCACGTTCGACAGCCGGTTCGCCTGCTGCTGCAGCTCGGCATAGCTGACGCTGCGGTCGCCTTCGATATCATCGTCGACATGAATCGCAATGCGGTCCGGATCGTCTGCCCAGCGCCGGCAGCAGAGTTGCGCGATGTTGAAATCGTCCGGCAGCAGCCAGTGAAAGTCGTGATGCAGCTGCGCGTGGCGGTCGTGCGCCGCCGTCTCCGTCGAGATGCCCATGCAATGGCTCCCTTATAATTTTGAGTCGGGGATCCTAACCCCAGCCCGGGATCGTGGCAATCCCGACTCTTCTTATCGATCATGCAGAATCCACTGAACCCACCAAGTCCGATCCGATCGTCCCGCTCCGAATTCCTCGCGTTGCGCGGTTTGCGAGCGCACGTCCGCCACTGGGGCAGCAACGATGCGCCGGTCCTGTTCATGTTGCACGGCTGGATGGATGTGTCCGCGTCATTCCAGTTTGTGGTCGACAGTTTTGCGCGCGAATGGCATGTGATTGCGCCCGACTGGCGGGGCTTTGGCCTGTCCGCGCGCACGCCTGCGGACTGCTACTGGTTTCCCGACTATTTCGCCGATCTCGACCTGCTTCTGGATCATTATTCGCCAGAGACGCCGGTCAACCTGATCGGCCACAGCATGGGCGGCAACGTCGCCACCATCTATGCGGGTATCCGACCGCAACGGATCGCAAAGCTGGTCAATCTCGAGGGCTTCGGGCTGGCGACGACGGTGCCGGCGCAAGCGCCGGGCCGCTATGCTCAGTGGCTGGACGAACTGCGGCAGCCGCCGCAGATGCGCAGCTATCCGACCCGCGCGGAGGTGATCGCGCGGCTGTGCAAAACTAATCCTCGACTGACGCCGGCACGGGCGGATTTTCTCGCCGGTGAGTGGGCGTCGCAGCGCGATGACGGCGAGTGGGAAATCCTGGGCGACCCTGCGCACAAGATCGTCAGCGCGCAGCTGTACCGAAGCGATGAAGTACTGGCCTGCTGGCGCAACATTACCGCGCCGGTGCTGTGGGTGGAGGCCGAACACACCGACATGTGGCGCTGGATGGGCCCACGCGAGAAGGTGCGCGCGGAAATCGACCATCGCATGCAGGTGATTCCGGACGTTACGCCGGCGCGTGTCGCTGACGCTGGTCATATGCTGCACCATGATCAGCCTGAGGCGGTGGCCCGTTTGATCGAGGAATTCATCGTCTGACGGACCTGCCGGCAGCCGCTGGCCAGCCGCATTAAAATCGCGGGTGTGCCTCCCTATATCGAAGTGTCCCTCTCATGCTGAACGCTGATCTGCACTGCCATTCGACTATCTCGGACGGTGTGCTCGCCCCGGCCGAGCTGGCTGCCCGGGCTAAGGCGAACGGCGTCGAAATCTGGTCGCTGACCGATCATGATGAAGTCGGCGGTATCGCCGAGGCCCGCCAGACAGCCGCATCGCTCGGATTGCGCTTTGTCGCCGGCGTGGAGATTTCGGTCACCTGGGCGGGCAAGACCGTACATATCGTCGGCCTTGGCATCGACGAAAACCATCCCACACTGACTGCGGGGCTGGCGACCGTACGTGGCGGGCGGCAGCTGCGCGCACGCGAGATTGCCGACCAGTTGCAGCAGGCCGGGATCGCCGGCGCGTTCGAAGGTGCACTGGAACATGCCAGTAACCCGTCCATGGTGGGCCGCACGCATTTTGCCCGTTACCTGGTCGCGTCCGGTGTGCGGCCGTCGGTGGCCGAGGTGTTTCGCGATTTTCTGGTGGAAGGCAAGCCCGGCTTCGTGCCGCATCGCTGGGCCACGCTCGACGAGGCGGTCGGCTGGATACGGGCCGCCGGCGGCCACGCTGTGATCGCACACCCCGGGCGCTACCCATTCACCGACCTGCAGCGCAACGCGCTCCTGGACAGCTTCCGCGCGCTGGGCGGCACCGGCATCGAAGTGATTACCGGCAGCCATACGCCGGATCAATACGCTGAGTATGCGCGCATTGCCCGGCAGGCCGGTCTGCTGGCGTCTCGCGGCGCAGATTTTCATGGACCCGGCGAATCCCGCGCGGATCTCGGCAGCTTGCCGTTACTGCCCGCGAATTTGCCGGCCATATGGCAAGATTGGTAGATATTTTCTGATCTGGCCGACGAAATACTTCGAATTTCCGGAATTGAAAACAGGCCGTAGCGCCGCCAGATGTCTGCATGCTGGTGGATAATTGCCACTCCTTCAATTTGCATTCAACGAGGAAGCTTGTATGAAAAGAATCGTGCTGTTTTTGCTGACCAACGTGGCAGTGATCGCGGTGCTGTCGATCGTGTTGTCGGTGCTGGGGGTCGATCGCTTCCTCAGCGCGAAGGGTCTCAACGTCGGCATGTTGCTGGTGTTCTCGCTGATCGTCGGCTTCACCGGCTCATTCATTTCTCTGCTGATAAGCAAGCCGATGGCCAAATGGTCGACCGGCGCGCATGTGATCGACCGTCCGGCCAATAGCACCGAGCAATGGCTGGTCGATACCGTGGCCAGGCTGGCGCAGCGTGCGGGTATCGGCATGCCGGAAGTTGCGGTCTACGAAGGTGACCCGAATGCCTTTGCGACGGGCGCGTTCCGCAACGAGGCACTGGTCGCCGTATCGACCGGTCTGCTGGCGAACATGAGCCGCGACGAAGTCGAGGCCGTGCTCGGCCATGAGGTCGCACACATCGCCAATGGCGATATGGTGACGATGACGCTGATCCAGGGCGTGACCAATACCTTTGTCGTGTTTCTGTCGCGGGTGGTGGGTTTCGTCGTCGACCGAGCGCTGTCGCGCAATGACGAGTCCACGGGGGGCGCCGCCTACATGGTGACGGTCATTGTCTGCCAGATCGTGTTCGGCGTGCTGGCGTCGCTGATCGTGGCCTGGTTCTCGCGCCAGCGTGAGTTTCGCGCGGACGCCGGCTCGGCGCAATTGTTGGGCAGCCGTCAGCCGATGATCAATGCGCTGTACCGTCTGGGCAGCATGCATGACAGCGCGCTGCCGCAGAACGTGGCGACATTCGGTATCCGTCATTCCGGAGGCTTCTTCGAGCTGTTTTCCAGCCACCCGCCGATCGAGCAGCGCGTAGCGGCGCTGCAGCAAGGCTGATTCCCGTCATTTCCTTTGACACAAAGAAGCGACAGTCTGTCAGACTGTCGCTTTCGTTTTTTTATGACCCAGTTTTTTCACATCCATCCCGACAACCCGCAGCAGCGGCTGCTGCGGCAGGCCGCCGACATGATCCATGCCGGTGGCATTATCGCGTTGCCGACTGATTCCAGTTATGCGCTGGTCTGCCACCTCGACGACAAGGGCGCGGTGGATCGTCTTCGACGGCTGCGCGGCATCGATGACAAGCATCACCTGACCTTGCTGTGCCGCGATTTATCGGAAATCGCGACCTATGCGCGCGTTGATAACCGCCAGTACCGACTGCTGAAAGCGGCGACGCCCGGCCCTTATACCTTCATTCTCGAAGCCACCCGCGAAGTGCCGCGCCGCTTGTCCCACCCGTCGCGCAAGACTATTGGCCTGCGCGTGCCTGAGCATGCGATCGCCCAGGCGCTGCTGGAAGAACTCGGCCAGCCGCTGTTGGGCACCACGCTGATCCTGCCGGACAGCGATGCGCCACTGAATGACCCCGAAGAGATTCGCGACGCGCTGCAGAAGCGGGTCGAACTGGTTATCGATGGCGGTGGCTGTAGCCTGTTGCCGACCACGGTGGTCGATTTGACTGGGGAAGCCCCGGTTGTCTTACGCGAGGGCAGGGGTGATGTTTCGCTGTTTGCCTGAACGAATGCTGCAATCGCTCTGATAAAATCCGGTCGATGAACGACACCATCCAGTCGATTGCGGTCTATGCACTGCCGGTCCTTTTTGCTATCACGCTGCACGAGGCGGCGCATGCGTTTGCAGCTCGCTACTTTGGTGACCTGACGGCCTATGCGCAAGGGCGCATGAGCCTGAATCCGATCCGCCACATCGATCCGCTCGGAACCATCCTGATACCGCTCGGTCTGGCATTGCTGAGCAGCCCCTTCATTTTTGGTTATGCGAAGCCCGTGCCGGTCGATTTTTCGCGGCTGCGGCATCCGAAGCGCGACATGCTGTGGGTCGCGCTGGCCGGTCCTGCGGCCAACCTGGTGATGGCCTTCGCCTGGGCGATTCTGTATTTCATACTCTTCGGCGCCGGCATGGAAGAGGAATATTTTTTCCGTGTGTCCGAGGCCGGCATCTGGGTCAATGTGATCCTGTTCGCGTTCAACATGTTCCCGCTGCCCCCGCTGGACGGCGGGCGCATCCTGACCAGTCTGTTGCCAATGCGGCTGGCGATTCGTTTCGCGCGGATCGAGCCTTATGGTTTCTTCATCATGCTGGCGCTGATGATGCTGAATGTGCTGAAGTACTGGATGATGCCCGTGATCGCTGCGGCGAACATGCTGCTCAACTTCCTGATTTCTCCTCTTAAATTTCTGCTCACCTGAGATTCTCATGTACCCTGATCGTGTTGTCTCCGGCATGCGCCCGACAGGCGCAATGCATCTTGGTCACTACCATGGCGCCCTGAAAAACTGGGTTCGCCTGCAGTCTGAGCACCCCTGCCTTTTTTTCGTCGCCGACTGGCATGCGCTGACGACCCACTATGACGACCCGTCGATCATCGAGACCAGCACCTGGGAGATGGTGATCGATTGGCTGGCGGCTGGTATCGACCCGTCACAGGCGACGATTTTCATTCAGTCGAAGGTGCCCGAGCATGCAGAGCTGCACCTGCTGCTGTCGATGTCGACGCCGCTGGGCTGGCTTGAGCGCGTGCCGACCTACAAGGATCAGCAGGAAAAGCTCGCCGATCGCGACCTGGCGACCTATGGCTTCCTCGGCTATCCGCTGCTGCAGGCGGCCGACGTGCTGATCTATCGCGCCAGCATGGTGCCGGTGGGAGAAGACCAGGTGCCGCACATCGAAATGATGCGGGAGATCGCACGCCGCTTTAACCACCTGTACGGTCGCGAAAAAGATTTCGAACAAAAGGCCCAGGAGGCGGTGAAGAAGCTCGGTGCGAAGCGTGCGAAGCTCTACAGCGAACTGCGCGCCGAATACCAGGAACAGGGCAAAGAAGACGCACTGGAGCAGGCCAAAGCCATGCTCGACGATGCGCAGAACCTGTCCATGATCGATCGCGAGCGCCTGTTCGGCTATCTCGAGGGCAGCCGCAAGCTGATCCTTGTTGAGCCGCAGGCGCTGCTGACCGAGGCCTCACGCCTGCCTGGCCTGGACGGCAACAAGATGTCCAAGAGCTATGGCAACACCATCGCCTTGCGTGACGATCGCGATACCGTCACCAAAAAAGTCCGCACGATGCCGACCGACCCGGCGCGGGTTCGCCGTACCGATCCGGCGATCCGGAAAAATGTCCGGTCTGGCTGTTCCACAAGGTGTATTCCGATGAGCCGACCCAGCAATGGGTGACGAAGGGCTGCAAATCGGCGGGGATTGGCTGCATCGAATGCAAGCAGCCGGTCATTGACGGCATCCTGAAAGAGCAGGAGCCGATGCGCGAGCGCGCTCAGCAGTATCTGGACGATCCTTCGCTGGTGCGCGCGATTGTCGCTGACGGCTGTGACAAGGCGCGTAAGTTCGCGCAGGAGACCATGCGCGACGTACGCGAGGAAATGGGCCTGTCCTACAACTGAACGATGCGCGGGAATGTCTGATCACCTGAGGCAGGACAGGCCGTCGCACTGGGTCAGGCGCTTTGCGCCGCTGATACCGGCGGGCGAGGTGCTCGACCTGGCCTGCGGCGGCGGCCGCCACTCTCGCTGGCTGGCCGGGCTCGGTCATGCAGTGCTCGCGGTCGACCGCGATACGGCCGCTGTGCAAGCGAGCACCGGAGAGCGCGTTTGTACGCTCCAATTCGATCTCGAGAGTGACGATGCAGCGCAGTCACCGCACTGGCCGCTAGCGACGTCCCGGTACGCCGGCATCATCGTCACCAATTACCTGCATCGGCCACTGCTGCCGGCATTGCTGGCCAGCCTTGCGCCCGGCGGCGTGCTGATCTATGAAACCTTCGCGGTGGGCAATGGTGAGTTTGGCAAGCCGTCGAATCCGGCGTTTCTGCTGGCGCCCGGTGAATTGCTGCGCGCCGTCGCCGGCCATCCTGAGATGCGCGTCATTGCCTATGAAGATGGTTATATCAACGACCCGGCGCCGGCGATGGTGCAGCGGATCTGCTGTCGGCGCGATGCCGGTATCGAGGCGCCGGCCGCCGCATTGGCGCTCGGGTGATGGCCTTGCGATTTTGGCCCGCCACAGAAGCTATCCGCTACAATCACGTTTTTTAAATTTTGCGGTGAAACAACCATGATCAAGGGCAGCATTGTCGCGATTGTGACCCCGATGCACGAAGACGGCAGCCTCGACCTGCCGGCGCTGAAAGCTTTGCTCGACTGGCATATCGCCGAGGGTACGGATGGCGTTGTGATCGTCGGTACCACGGGCGAGTCTCCGACGGTGTCCGTCGAAGAGCATTGCGAGCTGATCAAGGTGACGGTCGATCATGTGGCCGGCCGTATCCCGGTGATCGCCGGTTCCGGCGGCAATTCCACGACCGAGGCGATCGAGCTGACCCAATACGCAAAGAATGCGGGTGCCGATGCATCGCTGCAGGTGGTGCCTTACTACAATCGCCCGACGCAGGAAGGCATGTACCAGCATTTCCGCCGGATTGCTGAAGCGGTGGACCTGCCAGTGATCTTGTACAACGTGCCGGGCCGTACCGTGGCCGACATGAGCAACGATACGATCGTGCGCCTGTCGTCGGTGCCTGGCATCGTCGGCGTCAAGGATGCGACCGGCAACATCGCACGCGGCACCGAGCTGCTGCGCGCTGTACCAAAATCGTTCGCCGTCTACTCGGGCGACGATCCGACGGCCATGGCGCTGATGTTCTGCGGCGGTCAGGGCAATATCTCCGTGACGGCCAACGTTGCGCCGCGCGCGATGCACGAGCTGTGCGTCGCGGCGATGGCCGGCCGCATTGACGAGGCCATCGCCATCAACAACCAGCTGATTCCGCTGCACGGCAAGCTGTTTATCGAACCGAATCCGGTGCCTGTGAAATGGGCATTGGCGCAGATGGGCCGCATGAAAGGTGGTATCCGGCTGCCTTTGGTGCCGCTGGCGGCGTCGTGCGAAGATGCCGTTCGCACAGCACTGCGCGAATCCGGTGTGCTGAACTAAGACCGGCCATCAACCCCTATCCGATCCCCTACATGAGCAATGCCGTGAACACCAAGCTGTCCCTCAGGATTACCTCGCGCGCGCTGGCGCTCGCCACGGTTGCCGCCATTGCCGGCTGCAGTAGCATCAATGATCTGCTCGAGCCGGCGAAGATCGACTACAAGAGCGCGGCCAAGACAAGCCGGACCAGCAAGCTCGAGGTACCTCCCGACCTGACGCCGGTGAAATCAGACAGCCGTTATGCGGTCGATAATCCGCAGGGATCGGCAACGGCTTCCGAGTACAGTGCGCGCCGCGCGCCGGCAGTGCCTGAGTCGGTCGGCACGACGACTGCCGCAGGCGCGCCCGTGGCCGACGCCAAAGTGGCTCCGGCCGCCATCAGCGCTGCAGGACTGCGTGTTGAACGTGCAGGAAACCAGCGTTGGCTCGTGTCTACTGATGCGCCCGAAGTGCTGTGGCCACGCATCAAAGATTTTTGGCAGGAGAACGGCTTCCTGATCGCGATCGAGAACGCTGACGCCGGCGTGATGGAGACCGACTGGGCAGAGAACCGCGCCAAGATCCCGCAGGATTTCATTCGCAGCACGATCGGCAAAGTGTTCGATTCGATGTATTCGACCGGTGAGCGCGACAAGTTCCGCACCCGTCTTGAGCGGCGTCCGGGCGGCGGCACCGAAATCTACATCAGCCACCGTGGTGCCGAAGAAAAAGTCACCAATCAGGCGATGTCGAACCAGAACACGGTCTGGACCAGCCGTCCTTCCGATCCCGAGCTCGAGGCGGAGTTCATCGCCCGCCTGATGGGGTCGCTCGGCACGGAGGCCAAGGCTGCGAAGGCTGCAGTCAAGGACGCGAAAGTAACGTCGCTGCAGCGTGCTCGTATCACGAAAGACGGACGCGCCAGCCTGGTCGAAGTCGATGAAGGTTTCGACCGTGCGTGGCGCCGTGTCGGCCTGGCGCTCGATCGCGTCGGATTCACGGTCGAAGATCGTGACCGTGCGCGCGGCCTGTATTTCGTCCGGTACATCGACCAGGAAAGCGACGCGAAGAATAAGAGCGACAAGGGCTTCTTCTCGAGCCTGTTCGGCTCGAAAGAAGAGAAGAAGCAGGCGCTGCGCTATCAGATTGCTGTGAAAGGCTCTGGTGAGCGCAGCCGGATCAGCGTGCTCGACGAAAAAGGCGCCGTCGCTTCGGACGCCACATCGACGCGCATTCTGAACCTGCTGAACGATCAGTTGAAATAAGGCCTGACAGCCGGGCTCTGGGTCA
>JACCDT011336119.1_pt1 | contig 31522 bp, 29 predicted proteins | sample 7446291 | NCBI WGS metagenome assembly JACCDT01 (sample SAMN15323446, study PRJNA562643) | freshwater metagenome | isolation source: river surface water | place: USA:Blue River Watershed | collected 2017-08-17
GCCTGATGGCGCTGTGGGTCACCGGCGAGTTCATCTCGGTGCCGGCCTCGGTCGGTTTCATTGCGCTGTGGGGCATTGCGGTGCTCAACGGCGTGGTGCTGATCACCTATGTGCGCAAGCTGCGCGAAGATGGCCTGCCGATGCGCGAGGCCCTGCGCGAAGGCTGCGCGCAGCGCTTCCGCCCGGTGATGATGACGGCCACCGTCGCCCTGCTGGGCCTGGTGCCCTTCCTGTTCGCGACCGGCCCGGGTTCCGAAGTGCAGCGGCCGCTGGCCATCGTGGTCATCGGCGGCCTGATCACTTCGACGCTGCTGACCCTGGTCGTGCTGCCGGTGCTGTACCGCTGGTTCGAGCCGCCGCTGGAAGAATCCGCCGAAGATCGACATCAACGTTTGATGAACGCTGACGTCTGATTCCTGAATGCGACACGCCGGCCTCGTTGCCGGCGTGTCGCCGTCGGCCCGGGTTACACTTGCCCGCATCATGGCCGACCCGTCCGACACCCCGCTGTCCTCACCGTCCCCGTCATCAGCGCCTGCTGCAGGCAGCGCCGCGGCTCGCCGCACGCCCACGCTGATGCTGCTCAACCCGAAGGCCGGTGGCGGCCGCGCGCGCAAGCTCTTGCGCGAGATCGAAGCCAGCCTTGCGCTGGCCTCGCCGCGACCGATGTTCTTCATGACCGACGACGTGCGCGGCGCCCGCAAGCTGGTCGATGCCTTGCCGGCCGGCAGCCGCGTGATCATCGCCGGCGGCGACGGCAGCGTCCAGCAGCTGCTGCCCTCGCTGGTGGCTGGCGGCCACACGCTGGCGCTGGTGCCGATAGGCAGCGGCAACGACACCGCCCGCGCGCTCGGCGTGGCCGGCAAGAACTGGCGCAGCGCGCTGGCGCTGGCCCTCGAGGGCAGGGCCTCGGCGATGGACCTGGGCGAGATCAGTTTCATCGAGGCCGGCGGCCGGCATGAAAGGCGCGCGCTGTTCATTTCCAGCCTCGCGGCCGGCTTCGACGCCGCCGTCACCGCACGCGTTGCCGGCGTGCCGGGCTGGCTCACCGGCCTGCCGCGCTACCTGATCGCGACCCTGGCCGAACTGGCGGTGCTGCGGCGCTTTGCGGTCAGCATCCGCGCCGACGGCCAGCTGTGCCACGAGGGCGACGTGCTCTTGGCCAGCAGCCTGAACACGCCGACCTATGGCGCCGGCATGCCGATCGCGCCCGGCGCCCGCGACAGCGACGGCCAGCTCGACCTGATGCTGGCCGACGGCATGGGACTGCTGCGGGTCTTGCGGCTGCTGCCGGCCATGCTGGCCGGCCGCCACCTCGGCCGGCCCGGCGTGCAGCACCTGCGTTTCGCCGACCTCGAGGCCAGCGCCGGCGTGCCCTTGCCGATCGCCGCCGATGGCGAATACCTGGGCGATGTCTCGTCGCTGCGGGTGGTGGTGCGCCCGGGCCTGTTGTCGGTGGTGCGCCGGCTGCCATGATCGATCTGGCCTTCATCGGCTGCCATGGCGGCATCGGCTGCGGCAGCGGCGAGGCCATGCGCCACACCAGTTGTTACGGGCTGGGCCCGCAGCTGATCGTTGACGCCGGCACCGGCCTGGGCACGCTGTCGCTGGAGGAGCTGGCCGCGATCGACCATGTGCTGCTCACCCATGCCCACCTCGACCATGTGGCCGGGCTGCCCCTGATGATCGATTCGGTGGCGGCGCTGCGCAGCAGCCCGGTGGTGGTTTGGGCGCTGCCGGCCGTCATCGACCTGCTGCGCGAGCATCTGTTCAATGACCACATCTGGCCCGACTTCAGCCGCATACCGGCACCGGACACGCCCTTCCTGCGCTATGCCGCCGTCGGCGAGGCGACGCTGGAGATTGCCGGCCATCGCGTCACGCCGCTGCCTGCCGCGCATGGCGTGCCGGCCTGCGGCTACCGGCTCGAGCGCGGCGGCGTCGCCGTCTGCTTCTCGGGCGACAGCGCCGATTGCCCGTCCTTCTGGTCGCGGGCGGCCACCGATGACGCCCTGTCGGCCGTGATCGTCGAATGCTCCTATCCGTCGCACATGACCGAACTGGCCGACCTGTCACGGCACCTGCATGCCGGCCTGCTGGCCGAGCGGCTGGCCGTGCTGCGCGACCAGGTGTCCGCCGTCATCGTGCATCGCAAGCCGGGACTGGAAGAGGACATCGCGCTGGAACTGCTGGCCGCCCTGCCCGGCCTCGACCTGCGGCTGCCCTCGCCCGGCGACCGCTACCGGTTCTGACGGCCGGCTTGCAAAATCCGTTTTTTATTTGAAAACAGCTTCGCGACCTTCGCGCGCCGGCATCGCCGCAGAGGTTAACTTTGCGACTGATGTGTAATACCATCTCCCGAACCCGGTGCCTGCCTGACAGGCATCCGAACCAAAAACCATAAGCAATCATGCAGCGCCCGCAAATGCCCCGGCACCAGGGCGCGGCATGATCTGTTCCCGCTACCCGACGGAGCAATCATGGACATCTCAACGGCGATCGAGATACGCACTGCGATGCAGGCCTCCGGCGTCATCATGGCCTACAACGGCGCCGTGTCGGACGACCTGATGGTGACCCTGGCCGACATCCTCAAGCAGCGCATGGAGGGGCTGGAAGACGTCAAGCGTTCCCGCACCGTGTTTTCAGTCTTCATGGAGGGCATGCAGAACCTGATCTGGCACGGCAAGACCGAGCATGACGCCACCGGCATGGTCTGCATCGCCGAGCATGAGGGCGAGATCGTCATTGTCTGCGGCAACCGCATCACGCGCGCGGCCTCGCTCAAGCTCAAGGAAGTGCTGGAACAGCTGCAGGGCGCCGACAAGGAAACGATACGCCAGCTGTACCGCGAGGGCATGTCGCGATCGAACGAGCACGAAGGGCCGGGCGCAGGGCTGGGGCTGCTGGAGATCGCGCGGCGCGCATCGCACCCGATCTCGTTTGCGTTCAGCGACCTCGATGACGATCGCGTGGACTTCTTCCTCGCCGCCCGAATCTGACCCCTGGGGACATCATGAGTGACTTGCACATAGCCGCCACCGACCGCACGCCCGAAATTCGCCTGTCGATGGCCGATGGCGTCTTTGCGATGAGGGGCGAATCCTTTCCCGAAGACGTATCGGCTTTCTATGGCCAGGTGATCGTCGCCATCGACCAGCTGCCGGCCTTGCTGACCCGGCCGCTGGCGGTGGACATCGCCATGGTCTACATCAACAGCTCCAGCATCAAGGCCATGTTCCGCATCTTCGAAGGCCTGGAAGCGATACGCAAGGCCGGCCAGGGCGTGACCATCACCTGGCATTTTCCGGATGACGACGACATCATGGAAGAGCTGGGCGAAGACTTCAAGGATCGATTCCCGGAACTGGCGATAGCCGTCAAGGCGCTCTGAGCTGAACCCTGATGGACGACGCCCTGTTCGACCTGTACGACCGCGAGAAGCGCCTGCTGGCCGAAGGGCCGGCCATCCTGGAAAGCGGCAGCGATGCCGAGCTGCGCGCCTTCGCGCAGCGGCTGTTCGAGCGCTTCGCGAAAGTCGTGCGCGAGAACGAAGACCTGACTCGCCACTCCGATCGCCAGGAACAGCGGCTGGTCAAGCTGAACCAGAACCTGAAGACGCATACCCGCGAGCTTGACCAGCGCAAGACCGAGCTCGAAAACCTGTCGCACCAGCTAGCCAAATACCTGCCGCCGCAAATCCACGAAGCCCTGTTCGCCGGCGACCATGACACGCGCATCGCCACCCAGCGCAAGAAGCTGACGGTGTTTTTCTCCGACATCAAGAACTTCACGCAAACCTCGGAGAGCCTGCAGCCAGAAGCGCTGACCGAATACCTGAACGAATATTTTTCAGAGATGACCCAGATCGCGCTCGAGCACGGCGCGACCATCGACAAGTACATGGGCGATGCGATGATGGTCTTCTTCGGCGACCCGCAGACCCGTGGCGTGCGCGACGATGCGCGCGCCTGCGTCGAGATGGCGCTGCGCATGCTCGAGCGTTTGCAGGTGCTGCAACAGCGCTGGCGCGCCAACGGCTTCGACCAGCCCTTCGAGATCCGCATCGGCATCAACACCGGCTACTGCAATGTCGGCAATTTCGGTTCCGAGCAGCGGCTCTCCTACACCATCATTGGTGGCGAAGTGAACGTGGCGCAGCGGATGGAAGCGAATGCCGATGTCGGCGGCATCCTGATGAGCAACGAGACCTATGTGCACGTGCATGACATGGTCGAGGCCGAGGAGCGCGGCGCGATCCAGATGAAGGGCATCGCGCGCAATGTGAAGCTGTATGCGGTCAAGGGCCGCAAGGCCGTCGGTGGGCAGGCGGCGCTGACGCTGGCGCATCCGGCCGGGGTGGCCATTGCGCTCGACCCGGCGCTGCTGGATGCGGCCGCCCGCACGGCACTGGCAGAGCAGCTGGCCAGCCTCGCCGAGCAGCTGCGCCAGCGGCCCTGAGGGCGTCGGCCTCACGACTCAAGCCTGACCCCTGCCCCCTGACGCCTGACCCCTTACGCCTGCCCCCTGACGCCTGACCCCTGAGGCCTTGGCCCGGCCGCCGCTCAGCGCGGCCGCGCGCGCCGCTCGAAGTGCTCGGCGCTGGCGCAGTCCCAGTGGCTGCGGTAAGGCTCGGGCAGCGTGGCGATCTTGCTCTCGTCCAGCAAGACGCCCTCGTCCAGGTTGGCCAGCGTGCTGGCCATCGACACGGCCACGCCGCTGGCGTTGCGCACCGTGATGTGTTCGGCCGTGATCTGTCCCGGATGCTCGAGACCGGCAGCCCCCACCAGCTCGGCCAGCGCCTCGACCGTCAGCTCATGGAAGTTGCGCACGCGCGTGGCCTTGTCGGGCACGACCAGCGCGCGCTGGCGATCCGGATCCTGGGTGGCCACGCCGGTCGGGCAATGGTCGGTATGGCAGCTGCGCGACTGGATGCAGCCCAGCGCGAACATGAAGCCGCGGGCCGAGTTGCACCAGTCGGCGCCCAGCGCCAGCACGCGCGCGATGTCGAAGGCCGAGATGATCTTGCCGGAGACGCCGATGCGCAGGCGATCGCGCCGGCCGACGCCGACCAGGGTGTTGTGCACCAGCCGCAGGCCTTCGCGCATGGGCATGCCGACATGGTCGGAAAACTCGACCGGCGCCGCGCCGGTGCCGCCCTCGCTGCCGTCGACGACGATGAAGTCCGGCCAGGTGTCGGTCTGCAGCATGGCCTTGACCATGCCGAACCATTCCCATGGCTGGCCGATGCAGAGCTTGAAGCCGACCGGCTTGCCGCCGGAGAGTTCGCGCAGCCGGCGGATGAAGTCCATCAGTTCGAGCGGGGTCGCAAATTCGCTGTGCGCAGCGGGCGACACGCAATCCTGGCCGAGCGGCACGCCGCGCGTGGACGCGATCTCGAGCGTGACCTTGGCCGCCGGCAGCACGCCGCCGTGGCCGGGCTTGGCGCCCTGCGAGAGCTTGATCTCGATCATCTTCACCTGCGGCGACTGCGCCTGCTCGGCAAACTTGTCGGGATCGAAGCGGCCGGCCTGGGTGCGGCAGCCGAAGTAGCCGGAACCGATTTCCCAGATCAGGTCGCCGCCATGCTCGCGGTGATAGGCCGAGATCGATCCCTCGCCGGTGTCATGGGCGAAGCCGCCCATCTGCGCGCCGCGGTTGAGCGCGCGGATCGCATTCGGCGACAGCGAGCCAAAGCTCATCGCCGAAATATTGAAGATCGAGGCTTCGTAAGGCTGCTTGCAATCGCGGCCGCCGATGGCCACGCGGAAGCCCTTGGGATCGACGTGCTTGGGAACGGCCGAATGCCCTATCCATTCGCTGTCGGCGCCGTACACGGCCTTGATGGTGCCGAAGCCGCGCTTGTCGTTCTGGCGCTTGGCGCGCGAATAGACCATCGCGCGCTGGTTGCGCGAGAACGGCAGGTTGTCTTCATCGCTCTCGAGGAAATACTGGCGGATTTCCGGCCGTATGTATTCGAGCAGGAAGCGCAGGTGGCCCGTGACCGGGTAATTGCGCAGGATGGCATGGTGGGTCTGACGATAGTCGCGCCAGCCCACGATGAACAGCGCCAGGCTCAGCACGGATAGCCAGGGCGACAGCGGCAGCAACAGGATGATGCCGAAACCAGTCAGCACCCATGGCAGGAAGCGCGAGTATTGGGCCATCCCTTATCCCTTTCGGTCGTTCAGTTGAATTCCACCGTCACGGCCGGATCGCCGGGCAGGCCGAGATACTGCATCTTCACCTTCATGCCCGGCCGGGTCGGCTGCGGCGGGAAAAAGCCGCCCAGGCTCAGCAGGTCACCTTTCTTCAAGGTGATGCCATCCTTCTTCAGTTCTTTCGCCAGCCAGATCGCGGCCTCCAGCGGATGGCCGAGCAGCGCGCTGCCCTTGCCACGGCCAAGTTCCTTGTTGCCGTCGGCCTCGTCGACCATCACCACGTTCATGTTGAGCAGGGCGTCAGCGAAGGCCTGGGTCTGCTGCACCGGCAGTTCCATGCCGAGCACGCCGCCGCGGAAGCCGACATTGACGGCGATGAAATGGTTGCCGCTGAACTTGCCTTCCAACATCAGGTCCGGCAGCTCGATGAAGGGCACCACCGAGTCAAGGTGGGCCAGCGCCTCGAGCGGCGTCTTCGCATCGGCCAGCCCGGCATCTTTCACTTCGACGATCAGGTCGGCTTCATACAGCGGAATCGCGCCGAAGTCGGACGGCAGCACCGCGATCACATCGATCATGTTGCGGTCGTACATGTAGCCCCACTTCGGTCCGCTGACGCCGAAGCGCTGTTGCAGCGCCGGGTTGGTGAAGGCGGCCTTGTAGCCGACCGGCGCACCCAGCGTCACGCGCAGCTTCTGGCCGAGCTTTTTCTTGGCACATTCGGCATCCTCGATCGTGATGTCATTGCCAAAGCCCTTGCTCGGCCGGCGCTTGGCGAAATCGGCGACATAGGCATCGACTTCGGCATCGGTAGGACAAGCGCCCTGCGCCAGCATCGGGGCCAGCGCGGCGATCGAAAAAATTACACCAGTCATCAAGTGCTTCAACGTCGGTCTCCAGTCGTTCTTGTCGTGATGCGCGCTCGCTCGGCAGCGGTGCTCGCGCAGGCTGGCGCAGCATAGCATGGGCCAATCCCGGATCCGGCACCCGGCCGCCGGCTAGGGCGCCTGCGTCGACGGCTCGGCCAGACGGTAGCCGACGCCGGGCTCGGTCAGCAGCAGCTGCGGATCCGACGGATTGTCTTCCAGCTTGGCCCGCAACTGGGCCATGTACAGGCGCAGATAGTGGGTATCCTCGACATGCTGCTCGCCCCAGACATCGGTCAGCAGCTGGCGATGCGTGACTACCTGCCCGGCCTGCCCGACCAGCCGTGCCAGCAGGCGGAACTCGGTCGGTGTCAGTCGTACCCGGCGGCCCTGTACCGCGACATGGCGCCGCTCGAGGTCGATCTCGACCGCCCCGCCCCGATATTCATTGAGCACCGGGGAGGCGCGCGGACCGTGGCGGCGCAGTGCCACCCGGATGCGCGCCAGCAGTTCGCTGATGCTGAAAGGCTTGACCAGGTAATCGTCTGCGCCGGCGTCGAGCAGGCGGACTTTGCCTTCGTCGTCGTGGCGGGCGGAGATCACGATCACCGGCAGGTTCGACTGGCCTCGTATCCAGTGGATCAGCTCGCCGCCATCGCCATCGGGCAGGCCGAGGTCGAGCAGCACCAGGTCAGGCAGGCGCCGCGGCGGTTCGGCATGGCCCTGGAAGACGGCGCAGGCGGCCGCGAAATTTTCTGCGGTCTCGACGCGCAAGCCCTCCAGCTCCAGCGCATGCCTGAGCGTGGCGCGCAGCGTACGATCATCCTCGACCAGCAAGACACTACGCTTCATGGCAGCGCCTCCTCCGGCGACAGCCCGGACAGGGACGGCTGCAGGCCGACCGGCAGCGTGAGGCTGACGACGGTGCCGTGCGGCTGCTCATCGTCGATCGACAGCTGTGCGCCGTGCACGCGCGCAATGGCGCGGCAGACGGCCAGCCCGACGCCGACGCCGCGCCTCGGGGTCAGGCCATCGCCGGCATCGGCCAGGGCATCGTCATGGTCGACGCGCTGAAAGGCATCAAACACCTTGTCCTTCCAGGGCGCCGGTATGCCGGCGCCGCGGTCGCGCACCTGCACCGTGAGCGCGTCAGGCGCCAGCGAGGCGAGCACCGACACGCAGCTATCGTCCGGGCTGTATTTGATGGCGTTGTCGATCAGGTTGTCGAACAGCTGGACCATCAGGGTCGCGTCGCACTTCAGCAAGGGCATGGCGTCGGGCAAGCGCATCTGCAACTCACGGCCCGGGTAATTGCGGCGCGCGCGCGCCAGCACATGGCTGAGGATTTCGGTCGGCGATTCCCATTGCAGGCGCACGGCCATCGGCTGTGCGTCCAGCCGTGCCAGCTGCAGCGTGTTGGAGGTGATGCGGTTCAGGTGGCCGGCCTCTTCGAGGATTGCCTCGGCCAGCGTTCGCACCTGTTCGCGTGGCAGCGCGCCCGCATGGGTCGACAAGGTGGAGGCCGCCCCCGTCACGGTCGCCAGCGGGGTGCGGAAATCATGCGAGACCGCCGTGAGCAGGGTATTGCGCAGCTTCTGGCCCTCGGCCTCGGCGACGGCGGCGCGTTCGGCCAGCAAGGAACGCTCGCGCTCGGCCGCATGCAGCCGCTCGCTTTGCATCAGCCCGCGCATGCGGGCCAGCAAATAGCTGATGCCGGTGCTCACGCCCAGCAGGGTCAGCAGCAGCAACAGGTCTTCGTGCAAGAGCGCGACGAAGCTCAGCCGCGGGCTGACAAAGAAGAAGTTGAACAGCAAGACCGAGGCCGCGCTGCACAGCATCGACGCCTGCGGCGACAGCCACAGGCCGGCGACAGCGCCCCCCATCACCAGCAGCAGCGCGAGGTTGCCCAGGTTGAGCCAGCCATCCAGCGCCAGCATCAGGAACCAGGTGCCGACCCAGACCGCCAGCCCGGGCCAGCGGACAGCGGATGCCGGATGAGCGGTGAGCACGTTCGCGATACGCATGGGAAGCAAGGAGGACAAGGGTCAGGATGGGCCGATGCCGCGGCATCGGGCGCAGTTGATGATGGCCATAAATCTTGCATTAAAGAAACTAGACTCTAGCATGTTCGCCCGGCCAAATCGGCATGCCCGCATAAGTTTTTTATAAGGATTATGTAAGCAATTAAAAAGTTATTTATAAAAATCGCGTAAATATCTGAATTGTAATCACTTTTTCTCTTTTGCCCTGTGGAAATAAAGCGATTTTGAAGGCACACTCGCGCTGTTTCACCGCATCCATTGCCATTACAAAACCAATAAATAACAAGAACGCGCCGCCCGCTTTTGCCGTGCGCAGCGCAGACAGGGGAAAGACCGCATGAAGCAGACTCCGGACTCGGGCGCCGCAGACGCCGCTGGCCCGGCGGCCGTCACGACCGCCTATTTCGGCCTCAGCGACGCGATTTTCGTCGGCATCGCAGTGATCATCTGCGCCATCGTGATCGAACTCGGCGTGACCACCTTCAGGGAGGGCATGCATACCGAGTCGACCAAGGCCAATGGCGAAGCCTTTGCCGCCTGGCTGGACGAGGCGGGCAAGAAGCGCGAGGCCGGCGAAGCGACCGGGGTCGCCGCCTGTGACGCCGAGGACGCCGTCTGGAGCGATTGCCGCGACGCCCTGGTGGCCGAGGGCGGCCCGCTGGCCGGCCTCAGCAATGTCGCCCTTGCCGGTGGCCCGCTGTTCGCCGCCGCCTGCGACCACAACCAGCGCGACACGCTGGGCACGATCCTCTTTGAAAGAGGCCTGCCGAAGCCGCCCGATGGCGCCTCGCTGATCTATGGCGCGATCGCCGATGGCCAGCCGGCCAGGGAAGCCTTGCCGCTGCGCGTCGCTGTCTGCGGACGGGGCTATTCGCAGATCAATGTCCGTGAAGTCAAGTTCTGACGCGCAGGAGCGAAATGATGCACACCGCTGAAACTACCCAAGGCACTCCTCGCTCGCTGTCGCTGCGACAGTTCGTCTATGCGTGGCTGTTCGATCCGAACAATCCGAACAACTTCCAGAAGCAGTTCGACAAGTACATCTTCCTGCTGATTATCCTGAACGCGGTATCGCTGGTGGTCGAGAACATCCCGATCATCTTCGAGCCCTACAAGCAGGCATTCCATTATTTCGAGCTGTTCTCGCTGGCTGCCTTCACCGTCGAATATGTGCTGCGCTGGTATGTGGCGCCGGAAGACCCGGACTTCTCGGGCTCGCGCTTGCCACGCATTGCATTCATTCGCAGCCCGTACGCGATCATCGACCTGGCAGCGATCCTGCCCTTCTACCTGTCGATGTTCTCGCTGATTGCGATCGACCTGCGCATGATGCGCGCGCTGCGACTGCTGCGACTGGCCAAGCTGTTCCGCATGGTGGTCCCGGCGGTCAGGGAATTCGGCGAGCTCAACCGGGGCCGCAGCTTCCGCCAGCAGGTCTATTCACTGCTGCACCCGACCGAGACCAGTGGCAAGCTGCAGGACATGCTGGACACCTTCATCGTCTGGTGGGTCTTCATTTCCGTCTGCGCGGTGGTGCTGGAATCGGTCGAGTCGATCCACTGTGTGCTGAACGTGCACTTCATCGTGCTCGACGCGGTGGCGGTCTTCATCTTCTCGCTGGAGTACATCTTCCGGCTCTACTCCTGCCCGGAGGACCCGCGCTTCCAGGGCATGGCCGGCCGGTTCCGGTATGCCAAGACGCCGATCGTGGTGATCGACTTCCTGGCCATCGTGCCCTTCTTCCTCGAGAGCCTGCTGCACCAGCTGTTCGACCTGCGCTTCCTGCGGATCTTCCGCCTGATGCGGCTGCTGAAGCTGACCCGCTACACGACATCGACCGGCACCCTGCTGAAGGCGCTCAATCGCGAGTGGCCGGTGATTGCCGCCTCGACCTTCATCATGCTGTTGCTGGTGGTGCTGACGGCCAGCCTGGGCTATCTGTTCGAGCATGACGCCCAGCCGGACAAGTTCGAGAACATTCCGCAATCGATCTACTGGGCCGTTGTCACGCTGGCCTCGGTCGGCTACGGCGACATCTCGCCGGTGACCCCGGTGGGCCGGCTGATGACCATCATCATGGCCCTGGTCGGCATCGGCATCTTTGCCGTGCCGGCCGCGGTGCTGTCGACGGCCTTCAACGACCAGCTGCACAAAGACCGCGAGATGATGCACATGGAGCTGATGGCCTTCCTGAAGGATGGCGAATTGTCGGCCGACGAGTATGCGCTGATCATGAAGCAGGCCGAGGAGCTGCACATATCGAAAGCGGAGGTGGACCTGCTGATCGACCGGGTGAAGCAGGATGCCGAGGACGACCGGCGCGGCCAGCTGCCGCTGGAGGCGATCGCGCAGCGGCCGGAGGTGGCCTTCGAGCAGTTCCGTAGCGCGATCGGCAACCTGCGCCAGATCATGTCCGCCGGCGATACCGGCCAGATGCAGCAGCTGTTCGACACGCCGGGCCGGGCCACCGATGACGAGCGCGCGATCTGGCGCCAGCTCTATCGGCAGCAGTAATTACGAAATTTGAAATGACGTGGCGCGCTGGCGCCGACCCTCATGCCCAGATCAGCACGACGGCCAGCACCACCAGCACGCACAGGAAAAGTATGAAGCCGGTGCGGTCGCGTCGACGGGGCCCCAGATTCTCGTCCGACGGACCGCGCAACTCGATACGGGGACGCAGCCGCTTGCTGGCGTTGATCAGGTTGTTGATGATGACGAAGCGCATGGCTGTCCTCTGGTCCACAGGTTTTTGTTGACGGGTATCGGGGCCGACACCGTCCGGCGATGCCGGACCGGCCGTTGGTCATGCAGGGCCCGCAACTGATTTTATCGCAACACCATCCCTGAAGCTGAAAGCAACATGAAACGCGAATTGATGAAGATCCTCGACGGCTCGGCCCGCAACCGGGCCAGTAAAGTCGCCGAGTGGATGATCACCCTGGTCGTGCTGACCAACTGTGCGGCCGTGGTGGTCGACTCCATGCCCGACATGCACGCCGCCTACGGGGAATTCTTCCATGAGTTCGAATTCTGGAGCGTGATGTTCTTTTCGGCCGAATACCTGTTGCGCGCCTGGAGCTATGGCGCCCGCTATGCGGAAGACCAGGGCGGCAGCTGGCGCGGCCGCAAGGAATACCTGTTCAGCTTCTTTGGCCTGGTCGACTTTTTCGCGACCGCGCCCTTCTACCTGCACACGCTGTTCCCCTACCTCGACCTGCGCGTGCTGCGCGTGCTGCGGCTGCTGCGCATCCTGAAGCTCTCCAACTACAACACGGCGCTGCAAGACCTTTTCCAGGCGGTGCACTCGGAGCGCAAGGCCTTCGCCTCGGCGCTGTTCCTGCTGCTGATCGCCACCATCGTGTCGGCCTCGCTGATGTATTTCGCCGAAGGCCACGAACAGCCGGAAGCCTTCCGCTCCATCCCGCATTGCATCTACTGGGCCATCATCACGATCACTTCCGGCTACGGCAATGTCGAGCCCGTGACCGCCGGCGGCCAGCTGATCGCGCTCGTCACCGGCTTCCTCGGCGTCTGCATGGCGGCGATCATGACCGGCATCGTCGCTTCCGCTTTCTCGAACCAGATGTCGCGCAAGAAGGCCGCCTTCGGCCAGCAGCTGCGCGAGGCGCTGGCCGATGGCATCGTGACCGAGGCCGAGCGCGACGTGCTGGCCCGCCTGCAGCGCCAGTACCGGCTGTCGGACGACACCGTCAACAGCATGTTTGCAGAGATCAAGAAAGAGATCGAGGCAGGCACCGCCTGAGGCCCGCCTGCCTTCCTACTGCCCCGAACTGACAATCCCGGCCGGGGCGCGCGCGGCGCGCCCCGGCCACAGCAGCCAGTAATCCATGAAATCCATCAAGCAATACACTTTTGAGATCCTCGAAGGCTCGGTACACAACAAGGCCAGCCGCGCCTGCGAAATCTTCATCGCGTCGCTGGTGGTCGCCAATGTGGTGGCGATCATCCTCGAGTCCGTGCATGAGCTGCACGTCGAGTACCAGCATTATTTCGAGATGTTCGACCTGTTCAGCGTGGTGCTGTTCTCCGCCGAGTATGTGCTGCGCGTCTGGAGCTACAGCGTCAAATACCGCGCCGAGGAAGGCGGCGCCTGGCGCGGGCGCCGGGAATACATCTTCAGCTTCTACGGCTTCATCGACTTTTTCGGCACCATGCCCTTCTATGCGCAGCTGCTGTTCCCGGGCCTGGACCTGCGCGTGCTGCGCATCTTCCGCCTGCTGCGCATCTTCAAGCTGTCGCGCTACAACAGCGCGCTGCAAGACCTGTTTGACGCCATCAGGGCCGAGCGCGACGCCTTTACGTCGGCCCTGTTCCTGCTGCTGATCTCCTGCCTGCTGTGCTCGTCGCTGATCTACATTGCCGAGGGCCACTTGCAGCCGGACGTCTTCCCGTCGATCCCGGCCACCATGAAGTGGTATATCCTGACCATCATTTCCGGCTGGGGCAATGTGGACCCGGTCTCGATGTTCGGCACGATACTCGTGATCCTGACCCAGGTGCTGGCGATTGCGCTGGCGGCCATCCTGACCGGCGTGGTCGCGACCGCCTACACGACCCAGGTCGAACGTCGCGAGGCGATCTACGAGATGAAGATCCGGGAGGCGCTGGCCGACGGCATCGTCACCGACGAAGAGGCGGCCCACCTGGAAGCGATGCGACTGCAATTCGGCATGAGCGAGGAACAGGTCGAGGTCATCGCGCGCCAGGTGCGGGAAGAAAATGCGAAAAAGAATCCCGCCATCGGCGCCGCAGCCGGCGGGGTGGCGGGCTTGGTCTGATCCGCGCTGCGACCGACTGCCCCGCGACGGCGCCGGATTCCGGCCCGCAGGCCCAACTGATTAGCTGAACACAGGTTCCTGAATGATGGATTTTTTCCAATCCCTGAGCTGGATGGTGGTGGCACAGATCATCCTGATCGACATCCTGCTGGGCGGCGACAATGCGATCGTGATCGCCCTTGCCTGCCGCCGCCTGCCGGCGCATTTGCGGATGCGCGGCATACTGTGGGGCACGGTCGGCGCGATCGGCGTGCGCATCGCACTGATCTTTTTTGCCGTCACGCTGCTGGCCCTGCCCTGGGTCAGGACGGTGGGCGGCGTGCTGCTGCTCTGGATCGGCGTGAAGCTGCTGGTCGAGCAGGATGAAGGCCACGATATCGACGGCGGCGAACGGCTGTGGTCGGCCATCCGCACCATCATGGTGGCCGATCTGGTCATGAGCATGGACAACGTGGTCGCCGTCGCCAGTGCGGCCGACCAGGCGCATGCCGATCACAAGCTCGCGCTGATCGCCTTCGGCATCGCGATCAGCATTCCGATCGTGGTCTGGGGCAGCTCGCTGGTGCTCAGGATCATGGACCGGGTGCCGGCCGTCATCACCGGCGGCGCGGCGCTGCTGGGCTACCTGGGCGGCGCGATGATCTCGTCCGACCTCGCGCTGAAAGAGCAATTGCTGCAGCGCCTGCCGATGGAAGTCTTGAGCGTGCCGGAGTTCGGCGTGCGCCTGTCGTTGACCGGCACCCTCGGCGCGCTACTGGTCGTGGGCCTGGGCTGGTGGATCAACCAGCGCCGGCCGGCCGCCGACATCAGCCCGGACGACGCGCACTGAACACATAGCGGTTCAGGCTGAAGAAATAACCATCCTCCCGGCCGATGGCCTGCGCATCGTCCTTCCATGCGGCGATGTCGGCCGCGCCCAGCCCATGCCGGCCGGCGGCGAAGTTGCCGATCATGGTCATCATGCCGACGCTATAGGTCTGCGGGTCCCAGCTCAGGTTCAGCAGCGGCACCACCGTCACATTGACCTCGGAAAAACCGGCCTGCTGCAGCCGGCGCCTGAGCGTGCGCGGCAGCTGTGGATGCGGGATGTGCTCGTTCCAGGCCTCCAGCACGCGGCGCATGCGCGCATCGTCATGGCTGGCCCAGACGGCCGACTCCCAATCGGTATCGACCAGCACGACCCGGCCGCCGGGGCGCACCACGCGCGCCAGTTCGCGCAGCGCCGGGTCGATGGCGTCCACGTATTCATACACTTGCGAAGCGAGCGCGAGGTCGAAGCTGGCGTCCGCATAGGGCAGGCGCGTGACATCGGCCATGCCGAAGCTCACGCCGGCCAGCCCGGCGCAGCGCCGCTGCGCGATGGCCAGCATGGCGGGGGCGATGTCCACGCCCGTCACCGAGCCCTGCTCGCCGACGGCGAGCGCCAGCGCCTGCGTGGTCAGGCCCGGGCCGCAGCCGATGTCGAGCGCACGCTCGCCGGCTTGCGGCGCCAGCAGCGCCATCACCCGCGCGCGCTGCTCGATGACATCGGGCGTCAGGTACACGGCTTCCAGGTGCTTCGATGCCTGGTCGTCGAACTGGTCTTGGGCGCTGGGCGCGGGCTGGCTCATGGCCGGGTCTCCGGGGTTGGGGTTGATGAGGTCGGCGGGCTGGATGACGGCTCGGCCTGCAGGCCATCGAGCAGCGCGCGATGCAGGCGCGCCGGGTCCTGGATCTGCGGCGCATGCCCGAGCTCGGGGAACAGCACCAGCCGGGCGCCGGGAATGGCGGCCGCCGCCTTGCGCGCCAGCTGCGGGTAAAGGCCGAGGCGCGCCTTTACCTCGGGCGGCGCGATGTCCTTGCCAATGGCGGTATTGTCCTTTTCGCCGACCAGCAACAGCGTCGGCACCTGCAGCCGGCCAAACTCATACAGCACCGGCTGCGTGAAGATCATGTCGTACAACAGCGCCGAGTGCCAGGCGACGCTGTCGCGTCCGGGGCCGCGATACATGCCGGCCAGCATCTGCACCCAGCGTTCGTAGTCAGGCTGCCAGTCGCCGGCGTAATAGGTATGGCGTTCATATTGACGGATGCGCTCGGCGCTGACCTGCTGCTCGCGTGCATGCCACTGGTCGATGCTGAGCGCGGGCACGCCCTCGGCCTTCCAGTCTTCGAGGCCGATCGGATTGATCATCACCAGCTGCTCTACGGCCTCGGGAAACATCAGCGCATAGCGCGTGGCCAGCATGCCGCCGGTCGAATGCCCGATCAGCACGGCACGGCGCACGCCCAGTGTCGCCAGCAAGGCCTTCGTGTTGTGCGCGAGCTGCTGGAAGCTGTACTGGTAGCTGGCCGGTTTGCTCGACTTGCAAAAGCCGATCTGGTCCGGCGCGATCACCCGAAAGCCCTGCTGCTGCAGGAAGCGCAGCGTGCCTTCCCAGGTCGCGGCACAAAAGTTCTTGCCGTGCAGCAGGACGGCCGTGCGGCCATTCGGCCGTTCCGGCTGCAGATCCAGATAGGCCATCTGTAGCGGCTGGCGCTGCGAGGTGAACGCAAAGCGCTGCACCGGGAACGGGTAATCAAAGCCCTCGAGCTCGGGACCATAGGCCGGCTCGGCTGCCTGCAGCGGGCCCGACAGCAAGAGCATCGGCCATGCCAGCAGGCAGGTCAGCATTCCCTTGAGCAGCCGCGACAGCAGCCCGCTTGGCATGCTTGGCATGTTCGGCATGTTCGGCAGGTGCGGCAGGCGCAACATCGGGCGCAGCTCAGGCCAGCGGTTCAATGCAACACCTGATCGGCATGGCGGTCCGCCAGCAAGGCGGCCGCCACCAGGCCGACCACGGCGCCGAACATCACATAGAAGGCCGGCGCCAGCGGCGTGCCGGTGACCGCGATCAGCCAGGTGACGATCAGCTGGGCAAACCCGCCGAACAGCATCACGGCCAGGTTGTAGGACAGCGCCAGGCCCGTCGAGCGCTGGCGCACCGGGAATTGTTCTGCGAGAGCGGTGGCGATCGCGCCAAAGCCGATGCCGATCGCGCTGCACAGGCTCACCTGCATGATCGTCAGCCGCGCCAGCGTCGGCTCGGCCAGCACCCAGGACATCAGCGGATACGGCAGCACCAGGTACAACGCCGAGGCCAGCAGCAGGACTGGCCGGCGGCCGATACGATCAGACAGGCTGCCGAATAACGGGATCAGCAGGGTCAGGCACACCAGCCCGGCCACCTGCGCGGTAAAGGCCTGGCCCAGCGGCAGGTGCAGCTGGGTCTTGGCATAGGTGGGCATGTAGATCATCACGACATAGAACATGATGGTGCTCGACAAGACCAGGCCAAAGCTGACGACCACTTCGCGCAGGTGCTCGCGCAACAGCGCGCGGATGCCGACCTGGCCGGCGGCTTCGCCCAGGGCATCGACGAAGGCCTCGGTCTCGTCAAGGTGACGGCGCATCCACAGGCCGACCGGGCCGATCAGCAGGCCGACGATAAAGGGCAGTCGCCAGCCCCAGCTGTCGACCTGCTCGGGGCTCAGCCCCTGGGTGATCAGCATGCCGGCGCTGGCCCCGCCCAGCGCCGCCAGGCTCTGCCCGACCATCTGCAGCGATCCGTAGAAGCCGCGCCGGCCGGCCGGCGCGCTCTCGATCAGGAAGGCCGTCGCACTGGCGAACTCGCCGCCGGTGGCCACCCCCTGCAGCAGGCGCGCCAGCACGATCAGCACCGGCGCGGCGGCGCCGATGGCGGCATGCGTGGGGGCGAAGGCGATCATGGCGATCGAGATCGTCATCAGCAGGATGATCAGCTGCAAGGCCGCCTTGCGGCCGCGCCGGTCGGCATACATGCCGATCAGGATGCCGCCGACCGGGCGCATGAAAAAGCCGACGCCAAAGGTCGCCATCGCCGCCAGCAGCGATGCATATTCGCTGTCGGTCGGGAAGAACAGGCGCGAGATGATGACCGTCAGGAAGCCATAGACGACGAAGTCATACCATTCGAGCGCATTGCCGATCACGGCCGCGACGATCTGGCGGCCCTTAGGCGTCGGCGCTGTCGGGAGCGCCGTTTCTTGTACTTGCATCATCGTTCCCTTGTTCGTCATCTGCTGTGTGCCGGCAGCGGGCGGCCGCCCTGGCCTGCCGGTACCGGCTTGTTTTTCCGTTAAACTGCCGGCAAACCCTCACGATGGAGACTAACCCCATGGCCATGCTCATAGCCGGCTTGCTGCTGGTGCTCGGCACCCATTCCGTGCGCCTTTATGCCAACGACTGGCGGCAGGCCATGATAGACCGCCTCGGCGAAAAACCCTGGAAAGGCCTGTTCAGCGTGGTCTCGCTGATCGGCCTTTACCTGCTGATCGTCGGCTATGACGCCGCGCGCAGCACACCCGTGGCCCTGTATGACACGCCGCAGTGGATGCGACCTGTCACGGTGCTGCTGATGCTCTTCTCGTCGGTGCTGCTGGTGGCCACCTATGTGCCGCGCAACCACCTGAAGGCCAGGATGGGCCATCCGATGGTGCTGTCGGTGAAGACCTGGGCCCTCGCCCACCTGCTCTCCAACGGCACGCTGGCCGATGTGCTGGTCTTTGGCGGCTTCCTGATCTGGGCCGTGCTCGACTTCATCCGACTGCGCCGCGCCGATCGCGCCCACGGCACGCTGTATCCGGAAGGCGGCATAGGCAATACGCTGCTGACGATTGCGCTGGGCGCCCTGCTGTGGGCCGTCTTCGTGCTGTGGCTGCATGCTCGTCTGGTCGGGGTCGCGCCGCTGGCCCTCTGATTCGCCGGCGCCGCTCACGCTCAGCCCTGCGGGCGGCGCATCCAGCGTATCGTCTGTACTCGCGGCGCCGGCAGCGGCGCGCCGACCGCAGCAAGCGCCGTCGCAAAGGCCTGCCCCCCCTCGTCGGCCAGGGCCGCGGCGCGCACGCGTGCTATCGCCGCCACCCTCGCCGGCACATCGCCGAAAGCGGCCGGTGCCAGCTCGCGCACCACATGCAGCAGCCGTTCCCGGCCGCGCTCGCTGGTGCTGCCATAGCCCTTGATCAGGCGCCCGCAGCGCGCCAGTTCAGCGCCCAGCCGGGCATCTTCATTCAAGCCGGCCTTGACTGCCGCCAGCCATTCCTCGATCAGCGCCTGCTCCGCTGCGTAGCGGCTGCTGTAGCGCCGAACCCATTTCATCATCGCCAGCAGGCGCAGCGCCAGCGTGCCGGCGACCGTATGCGAGGCCAGCTTCAGCGGCAAGGCCCAGGGGCCGCGCCCTTCGGCGATGCGCTGACGTTCGGCCTGCCGCAAACGCGCCGCCAGGGGCGGCGGCAACAGGTCGGCCACCTCCGGCACGCCCGGCTTGAAGTGATCATAAAAACGCAGCAGCTCATGCGCACCGGCGCCGGCCTCGCGCCGCACCCGGGCATGGCGCGCGGCACGGCTCTTGAGATCGGCCACACGAGCGATATCGTCATAGGCCATCCACAGCGCCAGCCAGCGCGCGGCTTCCTGCGTGGCCTCGAAGCGGCCCTCATGCGCCGGAGCCGAGGCCTCGGCCTCACGCAAGCGCTGCAGTCGCTGCAGGTAGAGCTGACCGTAGGCGGCATCTTGATATTCGATCACGCGCGCCAGGCCAAGCGCTGCCAACGGACGCAGCGCGGGCGCGAATGCCGCCAGGTCGGCCGCCGATGCGGCCGATGATGCCGGGGATGATTCAGCCAACGATTCAGTCGACGATTCAGTCGACGATTCAGTCGATGTTGCAGTCGATGTTGCAGTCGTTGATACAGCCAAGGCTGCAGACCCCGAACCGGCAGCCAGCACTTCGTACAGCAGGCCTTGGGCGACAGCAGCCTGCGCCCGGGCCTCGGCCACGATCTTGAAGGCCGCCTCGAAGCCGGCCAGGCTGGCCTGCACGCCACGCTCGCCGGCCAGAATGGCATCCACATACAGCGAGCGCTCGAACGGCAGCAGGCCGCTGCCGGCAATCGCGCCCAGCATCACCGAGCTGATCGCCGTGCCATGAGTGGCGGCGATGTGCTGCATGTCGAGCACATGGTGTGCGCGGCTGCAGGACTGCACCAGCGCCAGCAGCGCCGCGCTGTCAAGGCGACCGTCGCCCAGATGGCTGCGCTCGGCATTGGTCAGGGTGCGGGTCGAGGCGGTGATCATCAGCGTGCGGTCCGGCGAGGGCAGGCCATTGCTGGCGCAACGGGCCGACTCCAGCAATTCCGATGACACCACCGCGTCCAGCGCGCCGGGCACCGGGTTCAGGCAGAACACCGGGCGCCGCCCGCCCAGCTGCGCGATCGGCACCGAGCAGACTTCGACGTAATAGGTGGTCGCGCCGGTGCGCTGCGCAACACCCGGCACCGAGGTGCCCTGGGCCGCATGGCCGGCCCGGCGGGCGACATCAACCAGCCATTCATTGAGCACGCCGCCGCCTTCGCCGCCGAGGGCGCAGATGAGCAGCGACAGCGTCTGCGCAGCGGGTGGCATCGTGGGTGACGTCGCGGATGGCATCGTGGGTTGCATCTCGGGTTGCATGGCCGATGGCATCGCGGCCGTCATGCCGGCTGCAGCAGCCGCAGCGCCAGGCTACGCACCGCATCGATGGCGCGCTCATGCCAGCGCGGGTTCTGTACCACTTCGGCGCGGTAGAAGCTCGGGCACAGCGTGGCCGCGTGGGCGTTCTCGCCGCACAGCCCGCAGCCGACGCAGCCGTCGATCACGGTCGCCACCGGATCCACCTTCAGCGGATCGGGATTGTCCTTCAGCGTCAGCGTCGGGCAGCCGGACAGGCGCATGCAGGCATGGTCGCCATTGCAGACGTCTTCATCAACGCCGTATTTGACGCGCACCACGCGCTCGCCGCGCGCCAGCAGGCTGGCCAGCCAGGGCCGCACGCGGCGCTGGCGCTCGAGCTGGCATTCGCCTTCGGCGACGATCACCTTCAGGCCATTGAAAGGCGTGGTCATCGCCTCGCGGATCACGTCGCGCATTGCCGCCACGCGGTAGGAGTGCACGGTGCGCAGCCACTGCACGCCCAGTCCCGAGAGCGTGTCTTCGATGGTGCGGTTGCTTGCCGTCAGGCTGGCCAGTTTGTCGACTGCCATCGCCTTGGCATTTTTGCCCGGCGTGGAAATGAGGTCCTGCGTGCCGGTGGCCGACGTATAGCCATTCTTGAAGATCAGCAGCACCGCATCGTCGCCATTGAACAGCGCTGATTGCACGCCGGTCAGCAAGCCGTTATGCCAGAAGCCGCCATCGCCCATGATGGACAGCACGCGCCGCTCCATCATCGGCGAGACGCCCGCACGGCTGGCCAGGCTCATCCCATAGCCAAGGATGGAATGGCCAAGCGAAAACGGCTCGAAGGTGGCAAACGAATGGCAGCCGATGTCGGCCGCGATATGCAGCGGGCCGACCTCTTGCTGCGCCAGCTTGATGGCCGAGAACACCGGCCGTTCCGGACAGCCGACGCAAAAGCCGGGCGGGCGCGTCGGCAGCGCCGCATCGAGCCGCGCTGCGGCCTGCTGGCGTCGCTCGCGGGTGGCGGCCAGCATGGCCGCGACCGGCGCGGCATGGGCCGGCGGCAGGTAACGTTGGACGAAGGCCAGCAGGCCGCCAATGATGGCCTCGGTATTGAGCTCGCCGACGGCCGGCAGCATGTCCTTGCCGTGCAGCGCCGTCTGCAGGTCGCGCCGGCGCAGATGGGTCGCGATCTCGTGCTCGATGTATTCGGGCGAGCCTTCTTCCACCACCAGCACGGCGCGCTTGCCTTCGGCTAATTGCGCGACCTGTTCCGGCACCAGCGGATAGGTGACATTGAGCACCAGCAAGGGAATCTCGCTCTCGCCAAAGGCATCGGCCAGCCCGAACTGCTGCAAGGAACGCAGCAGCGCCGGCGTCAGCCCGCCCTGCACGATGATGCCGAGCTCGGCATGGCGGCCGGGATGCAGCTCATTGAGCCCCTGCTCGACGATGTAGCGGCGCGCGGCCGGCAGGCGCTCGTCCACTTTCAGCTTTTCGTGACGGAAGGTCGATGGCGGATGCGCGAGACGGCCGTAGTCGAAGCGGCCGGGCTCGGCCAGTGGCGCCAGAGCCGACACCGCCGGGCGGCGATTGTCGCGGCAGCTGAAGCTGCCGCGCACATGACAGGCGCGGATGCGCAACTCCATCATCGCCGGCATGTTCGACGCCTCGGACATCGCGAATGCATGCTCGACCATGTCGACCATGGTCTGCAGCTCGGGGCGCGGGTCGAGCAGCAGCAGCGTGGATTTCATCGCATAGGCGTGGGTGCGCTCCTGCACCACCGATGCGCCTTCGCCATAGTCTTCGCCGATCACCATCAGCACGCCGCCGGTGACGCCGGGCGAGGCCAGGTTGGCCAGTGCATCGGCAGCGACATTGGTGCCGACGATGGACTTCCAGGTAACGGCGCCACGCACCGGATAATGAATCGACGCGCCCAGCATGGCAGCGGCCGAGGCTTCGTTCGCACAGGCCTCGACATGCACGCCGAGGCCGGCGACCAGGTCTTTGGCCTGCACCATCACATCCAGCAAATGCGACACCGGCGCGCCCTGATAGCCGCCGATGTAACTGACACCCGACTGCAACAAGGCCTTGGTGATCGCGAGTATCCCTTCGCCATGAAAGGTCTCTCCGTCACCCAGCCTCAGTTGTTCGATTTCTTTTTTGAATGAGACTTCCATGCCTGTGTCCCCGGCGGAGGCTGCGACTGATGCTGCGGTCTTTGCTACGGTCTTTGCTGCAGTCTTTGCTGCGGTCTTTGCTACGGTCTTTGCTGCAGTCTTTGCTGCGGTCTTTGCTGCTGCTGTTCATGCTGTTGCGCTGTCACTGCTGTGGCAGGCCTGCAGGCGGCAACGAATCTTTGCGATCATAACCGGTCTACATCGCTGTCGCCCTTGTAATAGCCAAAATCGTCCCTAAATGAGAGCGGCTTGAAGGAGACCCGCATGCTGATGACGACCAAGGCCAACCAGTACGCGCACGCCCTGTTGAAGGCACGCACGACCGGCAGCCTGTACCCGCTGCTCAGCGCCGAGGGCGCGCTGTCGGTCGATGATGCGTATGACATCGCGCGCAGCCTGTTGACCGTGCGCATCGCCCAGGGCGAGACACCGGTCGGCCGCAGGATAGGCTTTTCGAATCACCGTATCCGTGGCCGCTACGGCAAATCGGCCCCGATCGACGGCCCGATCTGGTCGACCCTGTTCGACAGCACCGTCAGCTATGCAATGGACAATGTCGCCTTGCATGAGCTGGGCAAGGCGCAGCAGCCGCGCATCGAGCCGCATCTGGTGTTCAAGCTGGCGCGCACGCCGGCGCCGCAGGCCAGCCTGGCCGACCTCGCCGACAGCCTCGAATGGATGGCGCACGGACTGGAAGTCGTGGTGTCGCCCTTCAGGGACTGGGCATTCGATGCCACCGATGCGATCGCCGCGTTCGGCCTGAGCCGCATGCTGGTGGTGGGCGAGCCGCGCATGCTGTCGCGCCACGGCCGGCACCAGCTGCCCGAGGTGCTGGCGGCGACGGCGCTGTCATTGTCCAGGACCTCGAGCACGGACAGCGGCATTGCCGCTGCCGGCTTCGGCAGCGACCTGACGGGCAGCCCGCTGCGGGCGCTGCTGGCGCTGCACCGGCAACTGCAGCAGCAGCCCGCCTTTTCACCGTTGCAGGCGGGCGAGATCGTCGCCACCGGCAGCTGGACCGATGCCTTGCCGGTGCAGCGCGGCGAGGTCTGGGGCAGCGCCTTTGCGCAGCTGAACCTGCCGGGCCTGAGCTTGTCCTTGAGCTAACAGCGGCGCCTGCAGTCACAGGGTGGGGTATAGTCGCCGGGTTTTCGCGGCGTCATCCCCCTGCCCTGTCATGAGCATCACCTCTCCCCTGTTCGCGCTGTTGATCCTGCTCGTTGCCATCGGCAGCGTCTGGCTGGTCGACCGCATCGCCCCGATTCCGCTGGCCAGCGGCCGCGTGCAGGGCATCGACGGCCTGCGCGGCTACCTGGCCGGCACGGTCTTCATTCACCACGCCTGCATCTGGTACTTCTTCCTGCGCAGCGGCCTGTGGGAAAAGCCGGCGTCGAATTTTTATGCCGAGCTGGGGCGCTCCAGCGTCGCGCTGTTCTTCATGATCACGGCCTACCTGTTCACGGACAGGATCTTGCGCTCAAAGACCATTGCGTGGAACCGCCTGTATGTCTCGCGGCTGCTGCGCATCACCCCGCTGCTGATCGTGCATCACCTGGCCGCGCTGCTGGTGCTGGTGGCGATCCGGCTGGCCCATCTGCCGACGGTCTTCAATGGCATCGATACCGACCGCAAGGTGCTGCTCACGGCGGCGGTCTCATGGACGCTCGACTATGAATGGATTTTCTACCTGATGCTGCCCTTGCTGGCCCTGCTGCGCGGGATGCGGCTGCCGCTGGTGCTGGTGGCGATATCGGCGCTGATGGTGGTGGAACGGCAGGCGGAAATCGGGTCCGTGAACATGCTGCCCTTCATCGGCGGCGTCTTCGCTGCGCTGCTGGGTTATTACGGGCCGCGCGGCCTGATCGATCGCTGCGCGCGCTCGCCGCTGGCCAGCGTGCTGGTGCTGGCCAGCCTGGCAGCCGCCTACGGCATCGGCCCTGCGCTGCCGACGGCCCTGTGGCTGGCCCTGCTGACGTTCGCGTTCACGCTGATCGCGAATGGCAATACGATCTTTGGCGTGCTCGGCTCGCGGCTGTCGCGCGCCTTTGGCGAGATTACCTACAGCGTCTACCTGCTGCATGGGCTGGTGCTGTTCCTGGCCTTCCGCGTGGGCGCCGGCATACCGCAGGCCCAGGCCCTGACGCCGGCCATGCACTGGGGGCTGGTGGCGGCGGCCACGCCCTTGCTGGTCGCGCTGTCGGTGCTCAGCTGGCGCTACATCGAGCAGCCCTGCCTGCGCCGGGTGGACGCCTGGTCAGCCCGGCTGCGCTTCGCTTCGCCGGACGACGCCCCGTCCTCCCTGCCCGCCACCGGCCCGGCCTTCACTGCCCGCCTTTGAGCCGGCGCAATCCCGACCTCACCCCGGCAGGCAGTATCGAAGCCTGCAGGCCGGCCTGACGCACCGGGCCCGCCTGCCCGGGTCGCATCCGCTATGGCATAGATATAGACAATCAATTAGTCTCGATTGATAGATATCTATAAAGTCACCGTCATACCAGCTTTCAATGACCCAGCGCCTTACGGCGCAAGCAAACAGGAGGACTTATGGCAAACAGCAAGATCCCCGCCATCGATTTCGGCATAGGCGAAACCGAGCGCCTGAAGATCGTCGACGGCCTCAGCCACCTGCTGGCCGATACCTACACGCTGTACCTGAAGACCCATCACTTCCACTGGAATGTAACGGGCCCGATGTTCCAGACCCTGCACACGCTGTTCATGGATTTTTATACCGAGCAGTGGACCGCGGTCGACCTGATCGCCGAGCGCATCCGCGCGATGGGGGCGCCGGCGCCGGGCACCTATGAAGCCTTCGCCGGGCTGACCTCGATCAAGCCCAGCCCGGGCTTGCCCAAGGCACGAGAAATGATCATCGAGCTGATCGAAGGCCAGGAATGCGTGGCCCGCACCGCGCGCCAGATGTTCAACCTGGCCGCCGATGCCAATGACCAGCCGACTTGCGATTTGCTGACGCAAAGAATGCAGATCCATGAGAAAAATGCCTGGATGCTGCGCAGCCTGCTGGAAGACTGAAGGCGCCACTGCCGGGCGCGGCACAGCAGGCTACCGTGGACCGACGCCTGCAGGGTTCAGCTTTACGCGCTAACATCAGCCGGCACATTTGCGTGCCTGACGGAACCCTATGCCAAGGAGAAACCCATGAAGAAACTGCTCGCGATTGCCCTGCTGTCCATCGCCCCGCTGGGGCTTGCCCATAACTGTCCCAATGACATGAAGGCCATCGACGCCGCCATGGCATCGAGCAAGCTGGCCGGTGCCGACCTCGACAAGGTCAAGGCATTGCGCGCCGACGGTGAAAAGTTCCACAAGGAAGGCAAGCATGATGCCTCGATGAAGTCGCTGGGCGAGGCCAAGAAAATGCTCGGCATCTGAGCCGCGCCAGCGCGCCCTGCGCGCGACAGCACCGACAAGCAGCCCCGGAAGGGGCTGTTTGTTTTTGGCGACACGGCGCATGGGCCGGCCCGCCGCCAGACGAAAGACGACAGTCCGGCTGGCCGGCGTCGTTTATTTCCAAAAGAAATTCCTTGTAAGATGCGGCGTCGTTGAAGGCCTGTCCTGCCGGGCGACTGCGCTGGTGTCCCGAGCTGGCTGTCTGAGCTGGCTGCCCCGGCTGCCCCTTCCCCACTATTCTTTTGCCACTGCCACCATGCGACCTTCACTGCGCCCGACTGCCCCCCTGCTGACGATCCCGCTGCTCGGGCTGCTCTTGCTATTGCTGCCAGGCTTGCTGCTGCCCTGGCCGGCGCTGGCCGGCGAACTGGCCGCCGGGGGCTCGGGCACCGACTGGGTCGGCCCGGCGGCACTGGCCATTTTCTTTGCGGCCTACGGGCTGGTGGTGTCGGAGGAATTCACCCACTTGCGCAAATCCAAGCCGGTGATGCTGGCCGCCGGCCTGATCTGGGCACTGATCGGCTGGCAGGCGACAAAGGCCGGGCTGGGCGATGTCGCGGAAAAAGCCGTGCGCGCCAATCTGCTCGAGTATGCGGAGCTGATGCTGTTCCTGATCGTGGCCATGACTTACATCAACGCGATGGAAGAGCGCCAGGTCTTCGAGGCGCTGCGCACCTGGCTGCTGGCGCGCCGGCTCAGCCTGCGCCAGCTGTTCTGGGTGACGGGCGGACTGGCCTTCTTCATTTCGGCAGTGGCCGACAACCTGACCACGGCCCTGCTGATGGCAGCCGTCGTGATGGCCGTCGGCGCCGGCCATCCGAAGTTCATCGGCCTGAGCTGCATCAACCTGGTGGTGGCGGCCAATGCCGGCGGGGCTTTCTCGCCCTTCGGCGACATCACGACGCTGATGGTGTGGCAAAAGAATATCGTCGCCACCAATGGCGCGGTCGACTTCTGGACCTTCTTCATGCTGTTCATCCCGGCGCTGGTGAACTGGATCGTGCCGGCCGCGCTGATGCACTTCGCAGTGCCGCCCGGCCGGCCGGACGGCCACGCGGCGCCGGCGCGCCTGCTCGACGGCGGCCTTGGCATCGTGCTGCTGTTCCTGCTGACCATCGCCGCCGCGGTCGGCTTCCATCATTCCCTGCACCTGCCGCCGGTGCTGGGCATGATGGCCGGGCTGGCGCTGCTGAAGTTCTATGCGTACAGCCTGCAATTGAAAGACCGCCGCCAGCGGGTCAGGCTGGAGGCGCCCGATGACCTCGGCGGACAGGTCAGCTTCGATGTATTCCGCACCATTGCCCGCGCCGAATGGGACACCCTGTTTTTCTTCTACGGGGTGGTGATGTGTGTGGGCGGCCTCGGCTATCTCGGCTACCTGGCCGGGCTGTCGCAGCTGCTGTATGAGGGCTGGGGCCCGACGACGGCCAATGTGGCCATCGGCCTGATCTCGGCCGTGGTCGACAATATTCCGGTGATGTTTGCGGTGCTCACGATGTCGCCTGACATGTCGATCGGCCAGTGGATGCTGGTCACGCTGACGGCCGGGGTCGGCGGCTCGCTGCTGTCGATAGGCTCGGCCGCCGGGGTGGCGCTGATGGGACAGGCGCGTGGCAGCTATACCTTCTTTGGCCACCTGCGCTGGACGCCGGCGATTGCAGCCGGCTACGCTGCCAGCATCCTCGCCCACCAATGGGTGAATGCCGCCGCCTTCTGAATGGCGGATGTCTGATCGGCGGCACTGAGGCGGCGGTACTGAGGTGACGGTACTGAGCTAGCTGTCATGCGTCGGCGGCGACGCCAGCTCAGCGCAGGTTGAAAAGGCGCAGGCCGGCCTCGTCCATCGCCCGCTGCTCGGTCCGGGCGACTGCCTGCAGCCGGTTGCGCTCTTCGCGCTCGACCATGGCTTCCATCTTCACCTGTTCGCGCTGGGCGCGCTGCAGCGCCGCCCTGGCCTCGGCCAGTTGCAGCTCGGCCTGCGCCAGCTGTGACTTCACCTTTTGCCTGAGCTCCTGCAGATGATCGATGAACTGGCGATAGGCGACGTTATCGGAAATCTTGTGCGCTTCTTTTTGCGCGGCATTGAAGCGAACGATGTAGTCATCGCGCAGGCGATCGACATGGGCCACGCTGCCCTGGATTTTGTCGACCTTGACGCGCGCCTCATTGACCACGGCCTGCGCATCGCGGGTGGCAGCGGCGGCCTTGTCGGCCAGGACGCGCCAGATATTTTTTTCCATGATCGTCAGCCGCCGGCCAGTTCACGCACCCGCTCGCGGGTGCTTTCATGGTCCACGCCTTCATGCATGTCCTGGCGCAGGAAGGCCTCGAGCTGCGGCCGCATCGCGATCGCGGTATCGATCTCGGCGTTCGAGCCACGTTCGTAGGCACCGACCGAGATCAGGTCCTGGTTCTGCTGGTAAAGCGACCACATGCGGCGCACGCGGTTGGCGCGCTTGAGCTCTTCCGGCGGCAGCAGGTCTTGCATCACCCGCGAAATGGAGCCGTTGAGGTCGATCGCCGGGTAATGCGCGGCATCGGCCAGCTTGCGTGACAACATCACTTGCCCGTCCAGCGATGCGCGGGCGATATCGACGATAGGATCTTGCGCATCATCGCCTTCGGCCAGCACCGTATAGATCGCCGTGATCGCGCCATAGCCATGACGGCCGACGCCGGTGCGCTCGATCAGGTTGGGCAGCAGTGCAAACACGGACGGCGGATAGCCTTTGGCTGTCGGCGGCTCGCCGATGGCCAGGCCAATCTCGCGCTGCGCATGGGCGACCCGGGTCAGGCTGTCCATCAGCATCAGTACGTTCTTGCCCTGATCGCGGAAGTACTCGGCGATCACATGGGTCAGATGGGTCGCCTTCAGGCGCATCACCGGCGACACATTGGCCGGGGCGGCAATGACGATGGATTTGGCGCGGCCTTCGGGGCCGAGCACTTCATTGATGAAGGCCTGCACTTCGCGGCCGCGTTCGCCGATCAGGCCGATCACGACCACGTCGGCCTTGGTGTTACGGGTAATCATGCCCAGCAGCGAGCTCTTGCCCACGCCCGAGCCGGCCACTAGGCCGATACGCTGGCCACGGCCCATGGTCAGCAAGCCATTGATGGCCTTGACGCCGACATCGAGCACCTGCTTGATCGGGCCGCGCTCCATCGGGTTCAGCGGCAGGCCGAGCAGCGCCAGCTTGTCCGGACAGTCGGGCTTGGGGCCGCCATCGAGCGGCTCGCCGAAGGCATCGATCACGCGGCCCAGCAGCGCCGGTCCGAGGCTGGCCTCGGAAGAATGGGTAACCACCCGCACCGATGCGCCGGGGCCGATGCCGGTCGGCTCGGTGAAGGGCATCAGGAACAGGGTCTGGTCGTTGAAGCCGACCACTTCGGCCTGTACTTTCTGGCCGCTGCCGGATTCGATTTCGCACAATGCGCCCAGCGGCGCCATGATGCCGCGCGCCTCCAGCGTCATGCCGACCAGCCGCACCAGGGTGCCGGTGTGGCAGGCATCGGGCACGCGGGCGTGCTCGATCAGGTGGTCGACGACGGCGCCGTAATCAAGCATCGCCAGCGTCCCCAGCGCCAGCGTCGGCGTCGGCGGTGACGGAGCTTGCCAGATCGTCTGCATGGGTCGCTGCCGCCTTGCCTGACACTGACACCGTCGCCGGCGTCACGTCATCGACATGCAGGCTGCCGCGCTGGCCATCGGCGATGCGCTGCGACAGGCTGCCGCTGCCGGCGCGCCAGCTGGGCGCGGCGGCTTGCGCCAGGCCTTTCTTGAGGCCGGCGACGCGGCGCTGCATCAGGTCTTCGACCACGCTGCCTTCGAGCGAGGCGCGCACGCTGCCGCGCTCGAGCTTGCCATCCGGGCGCAGCACGATGCTGTCGCCGAATTGAGCGACCAGCGGCTTGTATTGGTCAAGGTCTTCCGGGTTCAGGTGAATGATCACCGCTTTTTCACCGGAGGCATTCAGTTCGCGCAGGCAGTTGTCGACCAGCCGCGAGATCGCCTGCGGCGACTGCGTCAGCTCGCCGCGCACCAGTTGCTCGGCCAGATGGATGCTGAGCTTTTTCATCGGCTCGAACAGCGCATCGGCGTTGTACGACAGCGTTTGCATCGCATCGACCATGGCCTGCAATTGCGTGAGTTTTTCTGCCTGCGCGGCGGCGAACGCTTGCTGCGCCTTCGCATAACCGGCCGCATGGCCTTCGTCATAGCCTTGCTGATGCGCCTCGGCACGGGCCTCGGCACGGCCCTGCTCGCGGGCCGCTTCCAGCTGCTGCTTCAATTCATCGTCGGACAGGCCGGGCGCAGCTGCCGCTGCAGCCGCGGCAGCAGCTTCGGCTGCGGCTGCGGCTGCTGCGGCTGCTGCGGCTGCTGCGGCTGCGGCTGCGGCTTCTGCTGCTTCGTTTTCGGCGGCGGCCTCAGTCGCTTCCTGCGCGGCGCGCTGCTGCACTTGAGCCTCGGTGAGGTCGTCTGCTGCGGCGACGGTGTCGGCACCGCTAGCTGCAGCCGCGTCGGCATCGGCATCGGCATCGGTCGCGGCATCCTGAGCGGCAGCGGCGGTGTCGGTGTCGGTGCTGGCCTGCGGCATCGCGATCGCGTCAACACCGGCATCGTCTGCTTCGCTTGCAGCCGGATCATGGGCCGGGGCATCCGTCGCGCCCGCCATGGCGGTGCCGGAACCGGCGGCGGCGACAGCCTCTGCGCCGAGGGCACCGGCCAGTGCCGCTGTCAGGCCCTCATGCGCTGCGGCGTCCGCTGCGGCCACGCCGTCCGGCGCGCCGCTGTCATCACCGGCGCTGAAGCCGGCCGCTGCCTGGCCCTGGCCAGCGACGAAGTCGCCGCTGTCGGCCACGGGCTCGCCGGCGAACTCGCCGCCGGCATCCATCCATTCGGCCTGGAATTCCCGCTCGCTGGCGGCGGCCGGGTCGTCGATCGTTTGTTCGGCAAAGGTATGGGTCGGGTTGGCCATGGCCACCGAATCAAAGACGAAACTGGCATCGCCGCGCTCGTCAGGCTGGCCGACAAAAGACTCGACTTTTTTCTCGAGCAGGTTCTGGATCGCGAACGGATTCGAGACCGGATCGAACATCCGGTTCGGCATCCATTCCTTGCGCCCGCGCGCTGCCTGGGTATCAGACAAAATCGGCTCCGCCCGAGGCCAGGATCAGCTCGCCCTTCTCGGACAGCTTGCGCGCCTGGCGCATGATCTTCTTCTGCGCATCTTCGACTTCGGTCATGCGCAGCGGGCCCTTGGCTTCCATGTCGTCGAGGAACATGCCACGCGCGCGGCTGGACATGTTGTCGAGGAACTTGTTCTTGACCTCTTCGGTCGCGCCCTTGAGGGCAATCATCAGCTGGTCCGGCTCGACGGCACGCATCAGCGCCTGGATGCCGCGGTTGTCCACCGCCGCCAGGTTTTCGAAGCTGAACATGTTGTCCTGAATGCGCAGCGCGAGGTCTTCGTCGATCTGGCCCACGCCCTGCAGGATCGAGGATTCAAGTTCGACCTTGGTGAAGTTCATGATCTTCGCCGCCGCCTTGACGCCGC
>JACCDT011707584.1_pt1 | contig 31500 bp, 51 predicted proteins | sample 7446291 | NCBI WGS metagenome assembly JACCDT01 (sample SAMN15323446, study PRJNA562643) | freshwater metagenome | isolation source: river surface water | place: USA:Blue River Watershed | collected 2017-08-17
AAGAGGGTATGTCACTCATCGGCATGACCGCCTGCTCCGCCGCATCGACAGGCGCATAAAGGAGGCCAGAGGATGAATGATCGCTGGCTAAAACCGAGCGAGGTCACAGAGCCGGGCGCATACTGGGCGGTAGACCTTCTGGATCGGGAGATGATAGTTACAAACGTCTTGCATTACAGATTCGGATTGGACGGTCTAGGATATAAAAGCAGGGGCCGATGGGTTGACTGTAACGACCCCGTCCGATGGGAGGAACGCCACCGCCTCCTCGGCCCGATCATACCGCCAGAATATACAGGAGATTGAGAGATGAGAACGATTTTAGCAATAATCACTATGGCACTGGGTGCATTTGTTTCCTGCCGCCAGCCTATGACCAACGAGGAGATCATCGCAGCGCATAAGCTGTGTGAGTCTAACGGGATGAGAGCATCGCATTTCTCAAGCGCACTTGGATTTGAGACGCTGAAAATCGAATGCGCACCGGTGCGATACTGTGAGGACAGCAAATGAACCTCACCCGCCGCCGCCGCTGGTCCGATGAGATACGCGAGGAGCTGACAGAGCTCAGATACGACATCAAGTATTGCAGGAGCCTTTCTTCAGGCGGCAAGTCGACTCGCCTCTTGAATCTTATGGTCTATCGAAAACGCCTTGCATACCTCTTGCGCCGTGTCACTCAATGCCCGGAGTGCAGAGGGAGCGGCATGATCCCCGATGTTGACTATGACTATGATGGCGAGCCGTTTGTGTTGACTGCCGGATTTGATTGCCCAACATGCAACGGGAGCGGGAGATTATGAAGGAAGTTCTTAACCTGAAAATCTTGCTAAATTATGATATGGAGAGCGGTATTTTTACTTGGGCGATCAGAAGAGGGCCTTCAGGGGAAGGATCAGTTGCAGGCACCATCGATAAATATGGATACAGAGTAATTTGCATAAATCGGAAGCTCTATAGGGCTCATCGACTTGCATGGTTATATGTTACAGGCGCATGGCCAGCCAATGATATCGATCATATCAATGGCATCCGACATGATAATTCTTTCAAAAATCTACGAGAAGCTACACGTTCGCAAAATAATCAAAATCGAAATGCCAAAGGATATTATTGGCACAAGCAAAACGGAGTATGGCAAGCTCAAATCAAAGTGAACAGGAATCACATATATCTGGGTTGCTTTAAAAATGAGGAAGAAGCCAGAGATGCGTATCTAACAGCATGCAGTAAGTATCATAAAGGTTTCACGGATCGCAAATTGTCAACGGGGAAGATATGAGTCACGCACGATCAGCCTTAATTGATGCCGCAATCCGCGAGGCCAAAATGCGCGACGGGTATCGCTGCCGGGTGTGTGGCAACACAGAGGACTTGTGCGGGAGCCACTGCGCGCCGCGTAATGTGCTGGACCCGACTGACCCGGCGGGCATTGTAACGATGTGCGCGCACTGTGACGGGTTGTTTGGCAAGATCCACAGCCTGCCCAAACGGGCGGAATGGCTGAGGTTCTGGCGATTGGACGAGTTTGCGCAATGGATGGCAGAGCGGGACGGGAGGTGTGAGGGATGAAGGCTATTGATTCGGTCTGGCATGACCGCGCAGAGTATTCCAGAGGGTGCAGGTGCTGGAAGTGCAAGCGTGCAAATGCTGAATATCAGTTAAAATATATGGCTTTGTTTCCCGGTCTCAACGCTCAGATGTTGAAGCAGAAACGGGCGCGAAAAAAAGAGCGCGGTGAGTGCATTGATTGCCCTTCTCCTGCGCGCGAGGGTTGTGCACGATGCGATGTCTGCTTATGGAAACAGCACAATTGCAGAGCCAGGAAATCTGGAAGGCGTGAAATTTCATTTAAAAGTTACATGCGGGAACTGCGTAAAAAATGAATCCAATCTTCCCAGCCCGTCTCTATCTCGCTGATCGGTTGTTGATCCTGGACGATTCCACAGGGGAGACAATCACGCTCGCCCTGAACCGTGACGCCACGATCTGGCTCCAAAATCTGCCGCAACGTGTCCAGGTGGAGATCGGGCCGGCGCGCAAGATCAAGTCAAGGCCGCTCGAGTGTTACTACTGGGGACACATGATCCCACTGGTGCAGAAGCATCAGGGAATGACACCGGCCGAAGCACATCGTTTTTTATTGGACAACTGCGCACCACGTGACAGATTCGGGCGACCGATTACAACGTCAGACGACGACTTCACGCGACTTTTGCAGCTGGAGTATGTCGAGACGTGCCGGGATTACATGGCCCGGGAGATGGGCATCCAGACGATGGACCCGGATAGGAACTGGAGGGAAAAATGAGTGAAGTAGATGTTTCGGTAGTGCTTGGTGGGTGCGTAGAGATTGACGGAAATTTCAAATTCAAAACCGATAGGGCGGCAGAGGCATTTCTTGAGCAAATGCAGGAAGCTGTTATTGACTTTGAAAATGCGATGAGAACTTCTCTGCGGCAGGTCCGCGATGATGAGGAAAATGGATTGTATGATGAAACCTAAAAAGCGCACAGTCAAAAAGAGCGTGGCGAAAAAATCGGCGGCCGCCAAAAAAGCCGCCCGGACCCGCAAGGCCGTAAAGGTAAACACTGACGCGGCACGCAAAGAATGGCAACGTCTCTATGGCGACCGTCCTGCGGTTGAGCCGGCAGAACCAGCCACAGGTTACGATTACGCAATACAGACTGGCAGACGGTAGAAATTAAAAAAGGAGAACGAAAGGTGAAAAAGATTGTGATTGAAGAAAAGGGCGAAGGCTTGTTGAAACTATTGGGCCAGCGTGTAACGTTGTTCTGCATGAACTACATCTACACTGGCGATCTGGTTGGGGTCAATGACTCATGTGTCCTGTTGCAAAATGCGGCAATCGTGTATGAGACGGGGCCGCTAGATTCAGGCGCATGGAAAGACTCGCAGAAATTGCCAGGCGATTGGTATGTGCAGACTAGCGCGATTGAATCTTTTGGCGTGCTCAAATGAGATCTGCAAAGCAAAAATGGCGGTCTAGGTCTAGGTCTGGGTCTAGGTCTTGGTCTTGGTCTGGGTCTGGGTCTAGGTCTGGGTCTGGGTCTAGGTCTGGGTCTGGGTCTAGGTCTGGGTCTGGGTCTGGGTCTGGGTAAGATGCTCGCCCCGGGCAAATGGTCCATAAACGACAGAGAGGAGTTAACACCCGATGACGACAAAGCGCAAGAGTTCCACGAAAAAGCCCGCGACGAAAAAGAGCAGCAGGGCAAAGTCTACTACTGCCTCTTTGAGCGGTGAGCACTTTGAGCCCAAAGCGTATGAGATGACAATGGACGGCAAGCCCATTGCGCCGCCCGAGCCATACAACCCGGCAGAATTTGACCCGCCTCCTCATCCCTTCTGGCATGGTGTGGCGGTCATCTCGGCCGTCCTTGTGGCTCTCTCTGTAATCGCATGGGTGTTCAATGAGTGGGTGACGCAATGACTGCCTTTGCTCTCTCCCTGATCGCCGCCTATATCGCCGCATGTCTGGTGGGGAGGGTCTACGGGTGTTAGATCAATTGGTAAAAATGGCCGTGGCGGACCCGGCGGGCGCGCTAGCCTGGCTGACAGCTGTGGCATTCTGGTTGTGGAGGGAGTGAATGTTTTCGCCTGAGGAAATAATCGGCATGGCATGGGGCCTTGCTGGTGCGCTGTTTGTCGTGGCAGGCCTGCTGTGGAGGTGGGGCGATGAGTAGTGCACACAGCGGACTGGGAAGCGGCGAGCTCAGTCGCAAACTCGAAAACGACGAGTGTTTTGACCTTGGCTGCCACCTGGATTCCGTTTGGAAAATTGTGTATCAAATCGATGGAGGCCGTGGAGAGATGAGATTGTGCCAGCAGCACTTTGAAGAGACGTTGCCGTCAATAAGGCGGCCGCGTGCTATAATGAGGATGGGTAAGAGATGATAATGGCAAAGTTTGTTTTGATTGTGGTTTTCTACTCATATGATGCCAGGTCCGGGTTTACCGCTCCGTTTTACACAGCGGAAGCATGCGAGCACGCCAGGCAAAGTGTCCTCAGGCGATTCGGGCCGTCGAACATTGACTATGCCCAATGTCACTTCAGCGGGCATTAAGCAAAAATGACTTGACTCCTCCATCCCCTCAAGGCTCACTATAGACCAAGTGAATGTTGTATTGTGCCGCCCTTTAGAAAGGCGGCGCGTTTTTTCAACCCACAATGGAAACAAAACCACCAGCCTGCCCTAGAATGGCCCCTGTTCCGGGACGGCTCGCCCGCCTACATTACGAACCCGAGTCTGTCTTTTGCGTATGGGAAAACGGTAGAATGACCATGGCTCCTAAATTAGTGATTGACGTCATACTGCCTGCACATCTACAATACAATCAGTCAGGGCCCAGCGTAACGGTGACTGGCCTCGCCGCAGAGGGTTCTGATCAGGTCTGAGGGTCTCTCACTCTTTCCCTCTCCAGCACGGCCGGGCGTGTCTGACCGAACCCCGGCAACCTTTCATAATGCCAGACACAGAAAGCGAAAACGGCCAAAAAACGGCCAACACTGAAGCGGGGCGGAATGGGAATGTTCCACCAGTTGAGACAAGATTCCAGCCAAACAACCCCGGCGGACCCGGACGCCCCAAGAAGAAGCCATTCAAAGAGGCAATCGAACGAGCCATTGCACAGGGCCGCCACTCACTGGATGCCGTAGTCGATGACCTGTTCCAGCAGTCCACAAAGGGCAATGTCGCCGCAATCAAAGAGATACGAGAAACACTGGACGGCCGGTCATTGGCCATTGGAGGGGATGACGATGCGGACCCGATCAGAGTAGACGTGTCCGGGCTGTCAACCGATGCGCTTAGAGCAATTATCGCCGAGTCAGAAAAGACAGATCAGGACTGAGCTCACGGCCGAGCTTGGCAGGCGGGACTTCCTGCACTTCGCCCGGCTGGTCAGTGGCGGCAAGTTCAAACTGCCCCGGCACATCCTGGCAATGGCTGAGGCCCTGCAGCAGGTTGCCCGGGGTGAGATCAAGCGCCTGATGATCAACATGCCTCCACGGCACGGGAAGTCGATGACGGCATCAAAATACTTCCCTCTGTGGTTGCTCACCCGTGACCAGCAAACGGAACTGATCCTGTCATCCTACGCGGCGACACTCGCCTATGATTTTTCACGCTGGATACGGGACAAGATCGCTGATCCTGACTATGCACAATACTACAAGCTCCCGCTCAACCAGTCCAGCAAGGCCGTGGATAGGTGGGAGACAAAGCAAGAGGGCGCACTGGTCGCGGCCGGTGTTGGCGGTCCGGTGACAGGTCGCGGCGCACATTTCGCTTTCATCGATGACGCTGTGAAAAACTGGGAAGAGGCGGTCTCGCCCAGGATTCAGGCGCGCAATTTGAACTGGTATGACTCAACGCTCGAGACGCGATTGCACCCGGCCGGGGCGGTTGTTGTGACGGCTACCCGATGGGCTAAGGGCGATCTGCCAGGGACGTTGCTGGAGCGAGAGGGGACGGTTGAGCAGGGCGGGTTGTGGACGGTGCTCAAGATGCCGGCCATTGATCAGGACGGCAATGCCCTCTGGCCTGAGCGTTACAGCCTGGCAGAGCTAACCGCGCGCCGCGGCAAAATGATCCCGGCAATCTGGTCCGCCCTGTATCAGCAGGAGCCAATATCCGCCGGCTCACTTTTCGGCGATCTGCGGTATGCTGAATGGCCGGAGAAGGCAAAGAACATCCGGGCATGGGTGGATTCAGCTTATGGCGGGAAGGACACCACGGCGCTTTGCGTATTGTGCAGGCAGGACGATCTGTTGTATGTGCGCGGCTGGGTCTGGCAGGAATCAATTGTTGGGCTTTACGGGACCATCGCCGCGATACTGGGTCAGGTCAATGCGGGCACGCTCTGGATGGACTCCACGGGTGACAAAGGGCTTGCAGCTGAGCAGATGCGGACTCACTGGCCCGCGACAATCGGCAAGGCTGAGACCTTGAACAAGCACGCCAAGATCATCACATACCTGGGCGCGAACTGGGGCAACCTGCGCTTTGCTCCAAACTCAATGCCGGCTTTTGTGGACCAGATCCTGAGCTATGCCGAAGGGGCGCACCCTGACGATGCCCCGGACGCGCTGGCGTGTCTGTTGCGCGAGGTTCTCCCATCGGGCACGGCCGACCAGCTGATCGACAGGTTCTCAACGTTTGGTTGAAATTTTTTTCAGCCCTGCATAGAATGCGCCACAATGGCAAACGGCACGCGTCCAGATGTGCCGCACAATGCCGCGTAACGTGCCAGAATATGAAAATGTTTGACTTTTCGCTGGTTCTGTGGTCTAATACATCATGGAGAAAAGAAGAAGATGGATGCAAAACGAGTATTGACAGGCCGGTTTTTTCGCGGGCCTCTGGCTGAGTTTCTAAAAGCTTTGAACGTGGCCGCTGTGGCGAGTCGTCAGCTGACACAATCAGAGCGGGCTATTCGCAAGGTTCAGTATTCGCTGGAGAATGACTTTCGGGACGGGTTCGCACCGCGTGCCCATCAGCTGGACGCTCACTCAATCGCTCAGCGGGAACTGGCAAGACTGGAGACAGCAAAACTGGACGACTTGAAAGAGGCTGAGATTGCGCAGGTCCGGGCGCAACTGGCCGCAGTGGAACGACTGCAGAATCAATTGTCGGCGCGGCTTTTAGAGCTTGACAATTCACGCGGCTCGACGATCTACCTTGAGCGTCAGCGCATGATTCGGGAGGCCATGAGTAAAGCCAGCTGACAGGGCGGTGATCCAGAATCTGCCGGGGCCCGTGCCGTAACTGGTGCGGGCCTTTTTTTTTGTCCTTGACAGGCGTTTAGCTGTCCGGCTAATGTCTGCCCAATGGCCATTGGCGATTGGTTCCGCTCCCGCTCAGGCGCTGAGTCTCAAGCTCTCACGACAACATCGATGACACAACCGGCAGACGGTGAGCGGTTCCGCGCTGACGCGCTCGGTGATTCCACAACCGGCCGGGGCATGACGAATGACTACGTCCAGACCCAGAAACCGGTGCAACGCGGCATCGAATACACGACCGCCATGGAATGGTATCGGGCTGTCGGCCTTGTTCGAAACATCATCGACTGCGTCCCGAAGGATTCTGTGCGGGAGTGGTTTGAGATTGAAGGCCTCGACAAGGTCACATCGCAGAAAGTCCAGGCGCGCATGGAGCAGCTGGGAGTCAGACAGAAGCTGGTCGAGCTGATCCGGGCGAGCAGGCTTTCCAATCGCGGTTCATTTTTTTACTACGGCATCACGGCAGACTTGCCCCAGACAGACCTCACTAAACCTCTGCCAGGTTCAATCCACAGACTGGAATACCTGAACGTCATCCCTAACGGGCAGGATGTCGGGATCTCATACCAGAACTCAAACGATCCCACGCGCGCCGATTACGGCATCCCGGAGTTTCAGGTGTCTGGCTCTGGCAAAGTGCACCCCTCCCGGCTCTCCTGGGTGGTTGATTCCTGGGACATCCGAGCCCTTCGCGGCGTGTCATTGCTTGAGGTCATAGTTGACGGCATCGTGGCGAGTGATGCGGCAGTGTGGAGCGTGACCCAGATCCTGAAAGAACTATCGATTTCAACCTTCAAATCCAAGACGGCCGTCGACATGAAGCCGTCCAAGATCCAGGAGTTCCTCACTCACCTGAAGCGATACACGGACTCAACTTCACGACTTCTGCTCGGGCCAGAAGAGGAATACACCCGCCAGATTGCGTCTGTGGGCGGCATCAAAGAGATGACTGATTTCGTTTTTGACAACCTGTTTGCCCTGGGCCGTGTCCCTAAGTCGGTAGCGATGGGCAAGGCGCACGGCATCATGACCGCCCAGGAAGCGGACCAGATGAACTACTATGCTGACGTGTCCCGCTATCAGGAAATCGAGCTGCGCCCCATCATCGACAAGATCATCCGTTTGATCCTGGCAGAGACGAAAGGCATCAATAACCCGCAGCCATTTGAAATCAAATTCAACCCGCTCTGGAAAATGGACCCGCAGCTGCAATCCACAGTCGAAAAAACCAACTCAGAGCGCGACTCAATGGACATCGACTCTGGAAAAATCTCACCTCAGGAAGCCCGCCAATTAGACCCGCGACTAAAGAACTTGCCCGCCTTGTCTCTCCCTGCCGCAGTGTCAAACTATGAGACCACAGGATTTTTTTCCTAATCACTTAGAGGATCAGGCCGCGCAGATTGCGCGTTCATACTTCGAGACGTTTGCATCCGGCATTGAGCAGGACGTCAAGCGCCTCGTGTTCGGACTGCCTGGCATCCGCAATGATGCAGACGACATCTGGAGTTACATGTCAAAGCTGAGCGCGCAGGCGGTCGCCGGGGATGAGGCTACAGCACAGGCCCTTGAGGGGTTCGTGTCACGCAAGATCCAGAAGATTTCCAAATCAAAGACAGGCCGGGGGATCTCGGTAGGCAGGCAGGGCACGATCATCACTGAGCAGATGGTTAAGGGCTACGTGCAGAAGTCCGCAGAATACATGCAAGGCCTGACAGGCGAATACGTCCTGCAGGTAACACAGATTGTCCAGCGAGGCATTGAGCAGGGGCAGGTTGTAGGCATCGCGGATGAACTGGCAAAGATGGGCGGCATTATGGCAACCCGTGCAGAGTTCCGCGCGCGTGATCTCGTTGGCGATACGTTCGCAGAGATGGCGGCCGCAAAATCACAGGCCGCAGGATTCCCGGGCTATATCTGGATGACGTCTCTTGATGCGCGGGTGCGTGATACACATGCAGATTTACACGGGAAGTATTTCAAATGGGGCGAACGTCCGCCGGGCCTTACAAAACCGGGCGCAACCAAACCCGGTAGCGATTACAATTGCAGATGCTCGAGTTACCCCGCATTCGGTCCAGAGGATGCGCTCAGCGCAGACCAGAGGGCCGAGGATTTAGCAGAGATAGAGTCAGCAAAACAACGAATGGAGAAAGCTACCGTATGAATCTTGAAAACGTCCCGAATTTTGTTCACAATTTCATCCTGATGATTTGCGCGTCGATCGTGTTTGTGTGTCTGGTCCTCGGGCAAAATACTGAAGAATTAAGGCCTGAAAAAATCACTCAGTGCAGCAATCATTCAGAGAGTGTTTTCCCTGTTTGTGGAAGGAGCAAATGAGATGACCGCAAGAGAACTGGCAGAGAAATTGATGGAGCACCCGGACGATCTGGTATTTATCCCGATGCCAGAATATTCATCAAATCAGGAGTGCACTGGCTTTTATCGTGAGCCTGTTTTTGAAAGGCCGGGGCATGATGGACCGAAACAGATCAGCGAGTTCCATCGTGACCAGTTCACAGCTGTGGGTGATGCGATCTTCCTCACCGGGGCTGTGTAATGAATATCCTCGTCCTCACGCGCGCGCCCGGCAGTGCCTGCGAATACTATCGCGGAGTCGGCCCGTTCTCCAAGATCAAGGGTGTAAACCTTCGCCTTGAACCGGAGGTAGGCTGGACCGTCCTCTCACAGGTTGATTTTGTGCTGGCAGAACGATGCCACACGCAGAATGACCTGGACATCATCGAGATGGCAAAAGATTTTTCAGTGCCGGTCTGGATGGACATTGACGACGATTTCTTCAACGTGCCGAAATACAACCCGGCGGCCTACACGTTCGGCCAGAAGGCCGTGCAAGAGCGTCATGCAAAATGCCTTGCAATGGCTGACGTTGTGACGGTCACGTGCGAGCATCTCAAAGAGCAGCTGTCAGACTTCAACAAGAATATCCACGTCATCCCCAATGCGTTCAATGACTACCACTGGAAATGGGAATTCCGCCCGGGGACCAAGCCGCTCCTTTCCTGGCGGGGGTCCGCAACGCACCGCGACGACATCCGGCGTTACCTCGGCTCCATGGCAAACGTCCAGGAGCAGAAAGACTTTGGCTGGGTGTTTGTAGGCAATGACCTCTGGTTTGTGCAGGAGCGCATGTCAAAGCGCAAGACCCGCTTTCTGGACGAGATGCCGACAACCCACTACTGGCGCGCAATCAAGGATTTCCAGACGAAATACTGGCACGTTCCACTTCTGGACAACACATTCAACCGGTCCAAATCCAATATCGGATGGATCGAGGCCACGTATGCCGGCGCTGTCTGCCTGTGTCCTGATCTTCCTGAATGGCAGGCCCCGGGAATCGTGCATTACAAGGCGGAACCGGACGGCATGACGTCGGACCGATCAGAGTCATACGAAACCGCTCTGGCCGCGATGCTGGATATGAGCGATGCGGACCGGCTAAAGGCCGTGCAGGATTCATACGAATACATCGGGGAGCATCTGCTCCTGTCCAAGGTAAACCAGAAACGAATTGAACTGATGGAGACAATATGCGCGTCCTGATTACGGGTTCCGCCGGTTTCGCCGGCCATCACATTGTGGAGCACATCCTCCATAACACAGACTGGGAGATTGTCGGCATTGATTCGCTCGCTCACCGGGGTGATTCATTGCGGATTGACACGGCGAAGAACTGGCGGACGTCCCTGGGTCGCTATCGGTTTGTGTGTCATGACTTGCGCGCGCCGATCTCAACGCGTCTGGCAAAACAAATCGGGCCCGTAGACTATATTCTCAACGTGGCGTCCGAGTCACATGTGGATCGGTCGATTGAGGACCCGGTGTCATTCTGTGAAAACAATTTCCGCCTTGCCCAGAACATGCTGGAGTATGCACGCGAAGCGAAGCCGCTGGCATTCGTCCAGTTCTCGACTGATGAGGTCTATGGAGCAGCGCCCGGCGATACCCTGCACGCTGAATGGTCTCCGATCATCCCGTCAAACCCATACGCCGCATCGAAAGCGGCGCAGGAGGCCCTTGCCATTTCTTACTGGCGGACCTATGGCGTCCCGGTCATCGTCACGAACACGATGAACCTTTTCGGTGAGCGGCAGGACGCGGAGAAGTTCATTCCAATGCTGATTGCAAAAATCGCCCGGGGTGAGGAGGTCACGATCCACGGCAGGCCCGACTACATCGGGAAGCGGTTCTACATCCACTGCCGCAATATGGCGGACGCCCTGCTGTTCATCCTGCGCAGGGGCGCCCCGGTGCAATACGTTGACTCTGACTCTCTGGTCCTGCCGGACCGGTGGAACATTGTAGGAGAACTCGAGGCTGACAATCTGACCGTAGCAAAACTGGTTGCAGAAGTGATCGGCAAGCCGTTGAATTACAGGCTTGTAGATTTCCACGCGGCCCGCCCGGGTCACGATCGACGGTATGCGCTGGACGGCCGGAAAATGGCAGAGGCGGGCTGGACTCCTCCGGTCTCGTTCCGGGAATCTCTGGAAAAAGTGGTTCGGTGGACACTGGACAATAACAACTGGAGAGACGGTTGAATCTATACCTGATCCCGGCCCGCGCTGGATCTAAAGGCCTGCCCGGCAAGAACATCATGAATTTTCACGGCAAGCCCTTGCTTGCATGGACAATCCAGCAGGTCAAGGATTTGAAACAGGTGGCTAAAAACGCCGGCGGCTATGTGATTGTGTCCACAGATTCCCCGGACATTGCCAAAGTGGCTACAGAATTTGGAGCGTCAGCAATCTACAGGCCGGCGGAGCTGTGCACTGACGATGCCCCAATGTCTGCCGTCATTGACCATGCCCTGTCAACCTGCGGGAGCCGCCCGGCAGAGGTTCTGGTCCTGCTCCAGCCAACAAGCCCGCTCAGGTCAGTGGATGATATTCGAATCCCGCTGTCCAGGCTGCAGGGCGCGGCGGTGTCGGTTTGCGAGTGTGAGCACCCGCCTGCCTGGTCGGCCCAATTGCCGCCTGATCTGTGCGCGGAGGTGTTCGGCCGGACCCGCGACAACCGCCGGCAGGAGGACACGTTCTACAGGCTCAATGGTGCCGTATTCATGGCGCGCGTAGGATACTACAAAGAGCACGGCTTTTTTGGCCCGCAGTCATTTGCGCACATCATGCCCCGGGAACGGTCGGCAGACATTGACACAATCGACGATTTCCGGTATGCGGAGCTGATCGCCAAATATGGCCACCAGTATTCCAGGCATACCGGCAGTGATGATGGTTACGGAGGGATCTATTGAGAGGGATAGAAACGATTGTTGCGGAACCGTGGTTTCGAGAAAAGCCATGGCTCCTGCTTGGGACCGGGGAGAGCCTGGACAATTTCAAACCGGAGTATCTGGAGAAATACAACACATGGTCAATCAATTCTGCCATTGATGTGAGCGGCTACGCTGACGTGTTTCAGTTCCAGGACATATACGTGGCCCCTGCGGTATATGGCAATGGTGACGGCGTGTCTGTCCCAGACTGGCCGAAGAACTACCGCTACTGTGCAATCAGGCCGTCAGTGCTCAAGGATTTCCTGCCTGACAATGCTGTCGGGATCTATTACGACAGGGATCTTGCATCGGCAAAGCAGAAGCACGTCGGCGAGGTCTACCCGCTCAGCAATTCGACATCCTTTGCGTTCATGTTCCTGTGCATGCACAAAGTCAAAGAGATTTACACGCTCGGCATTGATGACGGGTCAACGTGGATTGCAAAAGGCGTGAACCAGAAATACCATGAGGAGCGTATCCTGTGGCGTCAGGTTGCGCCGAATGAGACATTCGCTCTTGAGAATCTTTCCAATGGTGCATGGCTTGCTAAATACGGATGCAAGCAAAAGCGTCTATGATGACGGATCTAATCACGGTGCGTGAAGCCGCTCGCATGCTCTCAATGAGCGGCAAGAACGTTCTGAAATTGTGCAAGGCCGGGAAACTGTCATACCATCAAGACGGCAGATGGTTGCGCATCCCGCGTGATTCCATCCGGCTTTACATGCACAACACGTATTTCGAGCAGAAAAATCCTGCACCCCGGGCAACCGGGGCCACTGTGGCTACTCCTAAAAAATAACCTTCTTGCGTATTGCCTCTGTTCATGGTCTCACTGTGTGCATTGGAACTCCAGAGATTTGATATCGCGTTAGGCGAATGTTCTATTGAAGAGACCGGCGAAGGATACCTTAAACTAAAAGGAATCATCGCGAAGCCCGGAATTTATCCTTACCTCGAAAACGGTAGGATTGTCCGCGAGCTGGTTTCAGAAGACGAATTGTTTTCCACGGACACGATTCAATCAGCGGACGGTGTGCCCCTCACGGATGACCACCCGATGCAAGACGGTATTCCAATCATGCTGTCAAGCGGCGATGCATCCATCCATGCGAAAGGCACGGTATACAATCCGGCCATCGAGGACGGGAAGCTTTGCACAAGGGTCAGCATATGGGACGCGGCTTGCATTCAAGCAGCTGTGACCGGAGAGCGCAGGCAACTGTCAATAGGACGGACCACGGTTCTGGACGATACGCCAGGGACATGGAACGGCCAGAGTTACGACAGGAAGCAAACGCGCATTCGGATCAATCACGTTGCGATGGTAGACCGAGGCAGGCAGGGTCCAGAAGTAAAATTTCTAATCGATCGAGGAGAGTCTATGTTGACCTATCGAACAGACAAAGGCACAGATGCGCAGGTTTCCGAGGAAACCATGGCAGACATTCAGGCGCGGAATAAGCGCATTGCGGAACTTGAAGCAAAGACCCGCGCAGACGCTGACGAGCTTTCCGCTCTTGCGGCGAGACTTGCGGCAATTGCGCCAAGCATTCCAGACCCAAAGGGCGAAGCTGAAAAGCAGAAGCTCATGGCTCAGATTGAGGCGTTGACCGCACAGGTTGCAGGATTTGAAGAAAAATACAAATCTCTGACTGAGCAAATGCCGCAGATGGTTGAGGAAGCCGCAAACGAAAAGATGCAGTTGTCTGACGCTTTGAAGTCGGTTGACCCGGCGGCAAAGGTTGACGGTCTCTCTCCCCGAGAAATCAGACTGGCAGTCATTCAAAAGGTTCTGCCATTCGAGCAAACTGTGAAGCCAGAGACATTCTCGGATGAGGTGGTGAAAGGGCGTTTCGACGCCGCAATGGACCTCGCGCGGATGAAGGCGAATCTGCAGGGCGGAAGACCTTCCGCGCGAACAGACCGCGAGCAGATCGAAGCGAACCGCGCGAAGATGCAAGATATGTATAATTTTGACAGAAAGGAGGCCAAGTAATGGCTATTCCCACAAAAGACCTTTACGTTGCCCAGGCTAACCAGCCGGGCATAGTCTCCGAACACAGGGACGGAGAAAACATTATCACCCGCAAGGCAGATGGTGCGATCGGATTCGGCAAGGCCGTTGAGGATACAGACACAGACGGCGAAGCCACGGTATTCAATTCCGCGTCCGGCATTTTCTCCGGTGTTGCACTGTATGCGCCGCAGGCGGCCGGTGTAGACTCTCAGACGTATAACGATCTGGAAGACATGGCGGTTCTGCGTGCAGGCGTTGTGTCTGTCTACTCTGACGAGGCAGTGAACCCGACAGCTGACGTGCGCATTGTGCACACTGCTTCAGGTGCTCTGGCGGTCGGTAACTTCCGCAAAACCGCAGTGGCTACAGCCACGACAAAACTTAACGGTGCACGCTGGGCTGAGAAAACAACTGCGGCCGGCTACGTAAAACTTGAGCTGTTCGGCGGTGAAACCGTCACGGCTGACACATAAGGAGCGAATCTAATGGCAGCATTTGGAACAGGTATTTTTGAGGCGGATGACCGCCTTCAAATCGAGCAAACGCTCTACACCCCGCGCGAACAAGAGCTGATTGCAAGACGTGCATTCAGCATCAATAAGAACTATGCGTCTTATGCTAAAGAAGTCGGATACGACTACTACGAGCGCACAGGATCGGCAAAGATCCTCGGGCCTAACGGCGCGAAGGACATCCCCTTTGTCGGTGAAAAGGGCGGCCGCGTAACTCAGAACGTCTACACGATTGTTAGCGGTGTGCGATACACCGAGGACGAACGTGCGGCACTTGAGGCAAAGCGCGCTCTTGGCAAGGGGCCTTCTACTCCTCTTGACACCCTCAGGGTAGCGACTGCGAGACGCACAATCTTTGAAAAAGAGAATGCGCTGGCGTTTGTTGGCGACTCTTCGATTTCCATCAAGGGAATCTGGGACTCCAGCTTTTACGGCACAGACCTTGGCACAGCTGAGAACGTAGCAACCGGCGCAACCGGTGCGACTGACGCAGACAAACGCCTCTGGTCCAACAAGACGGCCGCAGAGATTCTGGCAGACCTTCAAGAGGCTGTGTCTACAGTCGAAAGCTCCGGCCTGTTCAAGGCCCGCGTGCTGATGGTATCGCCAGAGCGTTTCAACCGCCTGCGCAAACCATACTCAGCGTATGCGCTCCAGACTCTGCTCAGCTGGCTGAACTCTGAGGGCATGTATTTCGAGAAGATCATCGCGTCTAACGTGTGCTCCTCGACTTACAACGGCGACACTGTAGACTACATGTTCGTCTACGATGATGACCCGGAAGTTGTCCAGCTGATCGTTACCGAAGATGTGCGCCTGCATGATCCGGTGCGCGACATTATCGGCACAGACGAGTTTGCAATCACACTGAAAACAGCCGGCGTGATGCTCCGCCATCCGTCCGCTCTCTACGTGGGCAAAGGAATTTGACCGATGGCGGCCGCTACCGTAACGGAACTGCGAAACATGCTCGGGGGCCTGGCAGGAATGTCAGACGCCGTAGTGCAGCAGTATCTGGACGATGCGGCCGTAGAAGTTGACCTGGGGGGAGTCGAAAGCACTGAAACTGCTTTCGCTCTCCTGCAGAAGTATTTCGCGGCGTCTCTGATTGAGACGAAAGGCGGGGAAGGCGGGCCTATCTCGTCCGAGTCTGTGGATGATGTTTCGACTTCTTACGGGAGGTCTGGCTCTTCGCAGTCTGAAAGCTGGATGGGTAAATACTCAACGCTCAGAATCAAGGTTCTCGGGATGGAGCATATCATTGCGTGACGAAAACCACATTCCAGAATACATCAAGCAACTGAAGGCCGCGACAAAGGCCGAATTGCGTGTTGGTATCCTGGGCGATGCCGGATCGGAAGTCGCAACATATGCGGCCGCCAATGAATTTGGCGCAACGATCAAGCGGGGCGATGGAGAAATTGTGATTCCTGAGAGATCGTATCTCAGGGCAACAGTGGCCAAACAGTCAGCGCTCAAGCGGATTGTGCGCGCAATGTCGGAGCTTACAAAGCCCGGCGAGAATGCCACGGACCATTTGAACCGGGCCGGTGTTGTGCTTGTGGGCGAAGTCCAGGAGCAGATCCGCCGGGGTGATTACGTGCCCAATGCGCCTTCAACCGTGGCGCGCAAAGGATCGGACAAGCCTCTGATTGACACGGGCCGCCTCATTGCGTCAATCTCTCATGAGGTGACCGCATGAGTTTGACCAGCGTCTACTCCGCGCTCAATCGCCATTTGCGCACCGTGACTGTAACTCCTCCGGGGACAGAAACCCTGATCGGAGGGGAGCCAGTCAGAGTAGCGGGCACGCCTGTAGAAATGAGTCTCGCAGTTCTTCCGCTCACTGACAAAGAGCTTAGGCACCTGCCAGAGGGCACATACACCAAGCAGGACGTAAAACTGTATGAAATCGGCGGCCGCACAATTGAAAGCCGCTCAACGGTCGAGACTCCAGACGGCGATCTGTTCACCGTAAACGACTACGTGGACCGCTCATTTGAAGGGAATTTCTCAAAGTATCTTTGCAAGAGGCTTCCAGTCCAATGATGCAGTTTACGAAAATTCAGGAACTGATCGCATCGGGCGGACTTGCTACGGCTATCGCGATGACTGGCATCCGTGCGGACTCTGGCGCGAATCGTCCTGCGTATCCGTATTTTTCATACAAGATCATTTCCTCAGAAGAGGAAGCGGCGCATCAAAACAACTTCGCAATTGAGGCGTCAGGCACGGACGCGCAAAAGCGATTTTCAGAGCGGACACGAGACGTTATCTCTCTCAATTTTTTTCAGAAAGACACTTCCGCAATCGCGGTGGACGGACTGAGGCAGAAGGCGACTTCCGCTTTTCGCTGGTTCAAGTCGCGGGAGGGGCGTGAGTTTGCCGCAGATCGCGGCCTGTCTGTGCGCCTGCTCGGGACCACCGTCCAGGACCGGACCGTCTACCAGGACGCATACTGGGAAACCCGTCTGGGTTTTGACATCGAGGTCCACGGCACAGCTACTGGAACCGAAGGCGTCGAGGCAATCCAGACAATTGAAATCAATCCATCCGGGGTGCCGGATAATTCGCAAATCATTTTCGAGGTATAAGAAATGGCTGCACTAAATGACATTGTAATATCGATCACGCGGGCAACCGGAAGCCTGACCCGTCAGAACTGGCGGCCCCTGATCCTTGGATCGAGCGGCTCCGCGATTGATTATATCATCGCAACGTCGCTAACGGATATCACGGACGCCGGGTATTCCTCATCCTCTCCAGAGTATCTAATGGCCTCGGCGATGTTCGCACAAAGCCCAAGACCTGAGGACGTAATGGTCTACCGCAAGGCGGCCGCGACCGACTACGATGATGCGCTGGACACACTCGCCGCGACCCATTCAGAGAAATTCCGTTCAATCGTTATTGACAATCGCGGGAAAGACAAACTCTGGCAGGTCGGAACCTGGGCGAATGCAAACAAGAAATTCTTTTTCGGTTGTGCTTCCGGCTCTGACGCGCTGCTCGATCGTAACGTTGACCGCGAGGCTTATGTCATCCATGACGCCCCGACAGACTATCCAGAATGCGCATGGGTAGGCCAGAATGTTGGAAAAACTCCCGGCTCGTTCACCTGGAAATGGAAGCGCCTTTCCGGGCAGACTGCACCAGATTTCACATCCACGCAACTGAGCACAATCCGCACAGGAACCGGCGGGCATGACAAGGGCAACGCCTTGCAGGAGCAGAGCGGAACCACATACATGAACGAGGGGCAGACAACTTCCGGCGAGTTCATCGACGTGATCGATGGACAGGACTGGATCGAGAACGAGCTGACTGTCGAGCTCCTGAGCCTGTTCGTGAACACTGACAAGGTAGGCCTTGACGATGCTGGCATCGGCCAGATCGAAGGTGTGGTGCGCGCGGTTCTCACCAGAGCGGGCAACAATCAGATCATCGCTCGTGTTGGCTCAAAGGCAGACGCGGCATACTCGGACGACGGAGAATACATGTTCACTGTCACCGTGCCAAAACGTGCGGACATTTCCTCCGTGGATCTTGCGGCGCGAACCCTGCCCGATGTGAATTTCGTCCTCTACCTGCAAGGCGCAGTACACAGAGTCGAAGTCAACGGAAAAATCACAGTATAACTAAAGGAGCACGACAATGGCGGCAGGACTTACAGGCACTTATGACCCGGCACAGACTCAACTGCAGGTTGACGGCAGTCTGATTTCTGGCTTCGGAGACGGAACATTTATCACGGTTGCGAAAGATGATAACGAACTGTGGAGCGTCCATCAGGGCGCACACGGCGAGGTCTCGCGCACCCGCAAGAACAAGCCATACGGAACGATTACGTTCATGCTCAAGCGCACAAGCCCATCTCATGCGGCTTTGCGAGCATTGATGTTCTCCGGTGCAACGTTCATCGCATCCGTAAAGGATTCAAGCACCAACTATTTCGCATCCGCTCAACAGGCCTGGGTCATGAACGATCCAGACGATGAGTTTGCGGAAGAGGAAGCCATGATCGAATGGATCATCGGATGCGCAGACCTGCGCAAGGCACAACTCGGAGCGTAACAAAGTAAGGACGATATGAAAACCAGAATTGAACTGAAAGGCAAAGGATACATCCTGCAGCACCCGGGCAACCGAGCATGGTTGCGATTGCAAAAAGAAATGCTGAACGTCTCAACAGGTCAATTCGACATGGAAAAGGTTTTGGACTACGGATTTGAAAACGTGGTATTTCCCGAAGAGGGGCCAAAGCTGAATATCGATTCAATCTCCGTTGCAGAAATGGAGGTCTGGCAGGGATTGCTTCCGCGATTTCTTAGAGACCGGCTTACTGCAGGAGATGCAGGACCAGGAGTTACAGTCGCTGACAAAGCTCCCGCTCCTGAGGCCGAAGGACTGGAGGGCGCGAAGGTCTGAGGGCGAACTCTGGTTTTTCTGGGCACCGATTGAAGCTGGCCTGCTGACATTCACAGAGGCCAGCCAGTGCGGCCCGGATGTTTTGCAGGAAGCGAATTGGATTCTTGGGAAAATGCAGGCACGAAAAAAAACGGGAGGGCGTAAAAGAAAACGATGAGCGAAGCGATACGAACCCTCTATGTTTCCGTCGAGGTTGACGACAAGGCAACCGCAGGGCTTGAGAAGGTAGACGACAAGGCTGACGAAGCGGCCGATTCTCTCTCCGATCTCAAGAAGTTTGCGCAGGGCGCATTTGGCGCACAGGTTATCGCGTCCATTACAGCTTTCACGTCCGCCTCAATTGATGCCTACGCAGCACTGGAACAGAACCGGGTGCAGGCGAAGAACCTCGCGGGTCCACAAGGATACGAGCAGCTGCAAGACGCGATTGCGCAAACAATCGCGGCCGGCAAGGGCATCGCTGACGAGGGTGGATTGCTTGAGGCGTCCAATCAAGCCTTGAAGTTGGGGGCATCGTTTGAGTTTGTCTCTCAGAACATGCAGGGCCTTCAGCAGTTGTCGAAAATAACTGGCGGCGACATCACTCAGATCATGGGTCAGGCCCAGGATGCAATCAACACCGGGCGCATCGGCTTCCTGAAGAACAACGCAATTTTTGCAGACTACATTGAAGATTTCAAAGCGATTGGTTCCGGTTTCGACGACATCACCAAAAAGCGCCGGGAAATGCTCATCACAAACATTCTGCAGGAGCGTGCAAATGATCTGCAGTCACAATACAATGAGTATGCGGGCAGTCTTGCAGGTCTGCAGGACCGGGTCAGCACAGGATATGACAATCTAAAGGAATCAATCGGAGAGGTTCTGTCGGAAGGTTACAAGCCGCTTCTGGCCATCCTTGCGCCGGTCCTCGATTATTTCACCGACGAGGAAGACGGTGCGAAACGTGTCAAGCTCGCATTGATGATCCTTGCGCCGATCGTTGGAACTGTAATGGTTGCGGCCCTGTATTCAATGGCGGCGGCCGCATGGGCGGCAATCAGTCCTATCCTTGTAATCGCCGCTCCGATTCTTGCGGTTGTGGCGGCCCTCACCGCATTCCTGCTGGTTGTTGAGGATCTCTACACATTTGCCGAAGGTGGCGAATCTGTGTTTGGCGATTTCCTGACGTGGCTCGGGATGTCACCAGAACAAATCAAATTTGCGCAGAAGCTCATCAAGGGGATTTTTGACCACCTGAAAGAACAGGCCATGCTTGTGAAATCGATCTTTGTCGGGTTCATTCAGCTTCTGTTTTCAATCCCTGACGCTGTGTCCGCAATGATTTCCAAGCTCAAATCAATGGGTGAGGGGATCGTGGACTTCCTCCTGGCCCCGATCCGCCTTGCTATGGAGGGCCTGCAGCAGATCCCGGGCTTTGACAAATTGCTTTCCGCTGTCGGCAATTTCGGCGGCGCGCGCGCGGCGGGCGGTCCGGTATCGCAGGGGTCATCCTACCTGGTAGGCGAGAACGGCCCTGAGTTGTTCACGCCGTCCCGTTCTGGGTCCATTTCTCCCAATGCGGGCGGGATGTCGATCGGTGCGCTTGTCGGCCAGTTGACCCTGAATGTGACGGGCGGGGCGGAAGCGGCTGCCGCTGTAAAATCAGCTGTAGTCGATGCGCTTAACGAACTGGCACGCGGTGAACTTCGCGCCCAGATGGGGATTGCGGCATGAGTCTAGCCGACAAACTCAACGAAGCCGCATCGGGCGGGCCGCGCGCGTTTCTGTCTGATGAAATCGCAGACGTTACACTGGACACCGTGCTTGATATTTCCAAAAGCATCAATTCACAGGTTACCCGGCACGCGATCGAACGCGGCGCAGACGTGACAGACCATGTGATTGATGACCCAGAGACGTGGTCTCTAAGCGTGGTCCTGACGAACGACTCAATCAGTGCGCTGGACCCTCTTTCGTTTGGCGGCCAGACGATTGAAGAGCGGCTTGCAATCCTGGACGAATGGCGCACGGCCAAGCAGATCATCAGCTATTACGGACCAGAGGAAACGATTGATGACGTAATCATAGCGAGCAGGAGCGAAAGCAGGAATGCCGAGATCGGTCTGGACGGTCTGCAATTGTCCATCACGCTCCAGAGAATCACGCTCGCAGAGGCGGTGAGCATTGATCTGGAAGTCAAACAGCCAATCCCGCAGCAGGGGCGCGCCGCGTCCGGTTCCAGTTCGTCGACGTCTACTGAGGCCCCGGCGAAAAAGTCAATGCTGAGGAGTCTATACTGATGGACCTTTCATATCTGCCATTGACTGATTCAGAGGTGCCGGTCGGGAAAGATTACGACATCGGGAACCTTTACAATTTCAAGTTCCAGAAGAACGTTTCCCGGGATTTCTACACCTGCGAAATTTCAGACACTGACGGCAACGTGCTGTATTCAACGCGCCTGACGTATCTCTCGCCGATGATTCACGCGGTCGTTGACGGTCTGGAGTTCACAAAGAATCTGATTCCGTTCGACATTGACGAGCTGAACGCAACTGAGCTTCTGCACGAGTTTCTGACCGAGTCCAATTTTGATGAAGCGAGGCTGTATGAACTCGCTGTATAAAAGGGTGTGCTCTGTGGTTGTCGGAAGCAAGCAGTTTTCCAGCCCGCCGTTTTCGATTGAGTTTGAACAGAGCTTTTCTCTGGGCGCTCTTTCGTCCGGTGTTGTGCGCCTTTACAATCCGGCACCAGACACAATCAAGATCGCAGAAGGAACCCCGATCGGGAATACCAAACAGTTTCCGCAGGTGATCGTAGACGCCGGATATGAGAATTTCCACGGAACAACAATGATCGGCGAGTGTTACGAGTTCAGCGTCAAGCAGCAGGGCCCGGACCGGATTCTGGAAATGAAGATTTCAGACCAGACGTTCAAATGGAACACCGCTCTGATCAATCGCACATTTGCAAAGCAGAGGGCATCCTCCATCATTCAGCTTATGCTGGCTCAGGTCGGCGTGACAGGCTCGGTCGTGCTCGCTGAGGATAAGTTCTACGAGTCATTCACTGCCATCTATTTCGCGCAGGCAATCCAGCAAATTGTCAGGGATTGCGGATCTACATACTATTTCCGGGATGGAGTGTTCATGGTCTCCCCGCTTACGCCTACGGCCGAGCGGGCAACGTTGCTTTCTGCGCAGACCGGACTTCTGGGCAAGCCCGAGAAAACCCAGCGAGGGCTGAAGGTTCGGACCCTTTTCTTATACAACATCGGCAACGGATCATGGGTCCAGATCAAATCAAGCGATGTAAACGAGACCGGGAAGGTGCTCAACGGCAAAAAGAAATTCAGCACGTTCGGCGATTCTGTCTGTGAATTTGAGGTAATCAAATGAGCGAGTTCAGCCGGTTTTTGTCTGACATGCTCCAGCACTTTGGCGAGTCCGTGCAGATTGGCATGGTCGGGAAAATCCAGTCATTTGACAAGCTGAAGATGCGCGCAACGGTCCAGCCGTTGCTTCGCAAACAGAACGCGGCCGGTGAATCGTCACAACTACCAATCCTGGCAAATGTTCCGGTAGCGTTTGTGGCTACCGGGAAATACTTCATCCGCCCTATCTATGAGACAGGAGACCTTGTCTGGCTGACGTTCGCAACGCATGACATTTTTGCGTCTCTCAAAGGCGCGCCGGCACTGACTTCTGATCAGATTTTCGGCGTGCAGAATGCATGTGTGGTCAACGGGCTTTTACGCTCTGGCGGATCGATTGGCGGCGACATTGACGATGCATCTGGAATGGCAGTCGGTGCGCAGGACATGTTCCTCGAATTTCAGGAAGAAAAAATCATCGCGCATTTGAACGGGAACACCGTGGAATTTACAGACGAAGGGCTGTCTGTCAAGGATGGGATGGATGTAAAATTCCAGCCGTCCGGCCGGTCCGCATTGACAGACGGATTTCTGACTCCTCTTGGCCCGACCGTCTCACGCCTCCCGGGGATACATCCATGAGCTTGATAAACGCAAAGGACAAATTCCTGAAATACTTCGACCCGTCTGCTCCGGATTATCCCGGAGACATTACGACAACCGGAGATCAGGCGCGTGCAGACGGCGAGGCCCGCGTCATAGCGGCATGGACTGAGGCACTCAGGCAGAAACTGCCCGGCATTTCCCCGGCATCGACAACCGCCACAGCTGCCGCGGATGCGTTTGAGGCGATGTATGACGGCGCGACTCTGGCATCATTTCAGGCGGCGATGAACGCCATGGCGGCCAGTATCGGGAGCGGGATGACGGGCTACACGCCGACGCCCCCGGCCGCGCCATTCCTGCCGGCTACGTCCACAGACCTGATCGATACACTCTGCCAGGAGCTTGACTCTCAGCTTGATGCATGGCTTGGCACCGGGTTTTCCACACTGGTCGCGCCGCCTAACACCGTGGAGCCGTGGACATGAAGACTCTGAAGGTTGTCAGCAATGATTACGTTTACGAGGATGGCGGCCTTGTCTGGGTTGAGGGCCTTGATGCGCTCGCCCAGATTCTGAAAAACCGGATCGCGCTTTTCCTTGGCGAATGGTTCCTGGCACCGTCATCCGGCATTGACTGGTTTACGTTGCTGGAGCAAAAGCAATTCCCGGAGAAGCGCATCATGCGCGCGGTTCGATCCGCCATCATCGCTGACCCAAGAGTCATCCGCGTCATTTCTATCACTGCCGATTTTGACAGGGCCTCCCGGACTGTTACGATCGAGTTTTCATGCGAGACCTCTGAGGGCTTGTTAACATCGGAGGTAATTGTATGAGTTACGGCATCACATCGGCGGGCTTCATCCGCAAGCCGCAATCTGTAATCATTCAGGAACTGGAGGAGCGCGCGCGCGCGTTATACGGGACGGACGTTGACCTTTCGGAATATGGCGAAATTGGCCAGACCGTCCAGCTGCATTCTCAGGCTCTCAATGAGCAATGGGAACTGGCCGAGGATATGTATTACGCAGCATTCATTGATACGGCCTCAGGCGTAACGCTGGACCGGGCCTGCGCTGTTGGCGGTATGTCTCGGACCCCGGCAAAAAAAGCGTCTGTCACCGTTCAGGTAACGGGGGATTCAGGCGCATCGGTCGGGACTGATTTCATCGTTCAGACTGCGCAGGGAATCCAGTTTGAAAACGTAGAGGCTGGATCGGTCGGGACCGGCGGAACTGTGGACCTCGTATTCCGGGCGCTGGACGCTGGCCCTGAGGGTGTAGTCCCGGCATCTGGAATCAATGAGATTGTCACCCCTGCTGCGGGCATTGACTCGGTAATCAACTTTGCAGCTTCGGCAGGCGGGTCCAGTCGCGAAACTGACCCTGAACTCCGGGCCAGATACAAGGCGCGCGGCGTGTCCGGCGGATCGTCCCTGCCGGCTATCCTTGAGGCATTGCAGAGCCTTGAGAACACAACCACAGTCCAGGTCTACGAAAATGCCAGCCATATTGAAGACGGGGAGGGCCGCCCGCCCAATTCGATCGAATGTGTGATAGGCGGAACCGCAACGGATGCGGATATTGCCGAGACTATTTTCAATTCAAAGGCCGCCGGCATTGAAACGTTTGGAACGGAAAGCGCGACGGTTCTTGATTCCAATGGCGATTCGCATACAATCAAATGGAGCGTCCCGACGGAGGTGACGGTCAATGTCCTTGTGGAAATCGTTTCAGATTCTGCCTGGGATTCTGCCTATGAGACGACTGTCAAAACGAAGGTGGTCGAACAGATCGGCGGGGTGGATACGATAGACGGTGAAACCACAGAATATGAAGGTCTCGGCATCGGCGAAGACGTCAAGTCATGGGCAGTGATTGCTAATTTTGACGACATCCCTGGCATCGATACGGTGGTCGTCAAGCTGGCATTTTCGCCGACTGTGCCAAGCTCGTCCGCCACACTGGCCATCGCGGGCTCTGAGGTTGCGCGGTGTGACACTGAAAACGTAACGGTGAGCGTAACGTAAGATGGCATACGCTGATTTTGTAAACAAGTTCCCGCAATCGATCTTGAACCGCTCCGCAACGAGCGTGTCAGGCAAACTGTGGAACGTATTCGCGCCGCAGTATGATGAACTGACGGCCATGTTCCTTACGTTCAAGGATTTGCTTTACATATATCAGCAGTCCGGCATTACGCTGGACCACATCGGTCAGCTTGTCAACGAGACGCGCAGGCCCGGCGATTCAGACGAGAGCTATCGAATCTTCATTGCGATTGCGATTTCTAAGCGCCTATCTCGTGGAACGATCCCGGACCTGATCGAGATCGGTAAGCTGATCCCGGGCGAAGGCGGGCTTGGGTTCACAGTCGATGAACTGTGGGACAAAACAGGCACGGTTTACCTTGACGGGTCCGTTTTGCTGGATGGCACAGAGCCTCTGGACCCGGGCGAGGCCCGTCCTGCTTCAGTACTGGTTGAGCTTGACGGCTTGATTGAGAACCTGCCAACACCGATCCTGCTTTCTGCAGCTGTGGACGAGATCCGCGCGGCCGGCGTGTTCGCAAAAACCACGGTTTCGCTCCGCATTCTGTCCGATTTGCTTACGCTCTACACGACTCTCCCGGGCCCAACAATGGATGGGCTTGGAGTCTTTGACGGCAAGACTTTGATGAACGGTCTGCAGACACTGGCAGTCGATGAGATTGCACTGGGTGACGGTGCTGTTGGAGACCCGGACCCGGGCGATACTGGTCTTGGAAATGAACTGCTGCGCAAAACGGCAGAGATTGAAACGATGCCGGATGGACTCAACCGGCAATACTCTATTCGGGTGAAAGAGTCCGAACTCAACGGGGATCTCATAGATGAGCTTGGCCTGTTCAACGCCGAGGGGGATATGATTGCAAAAGTGCATTTTTCAGAACGTGAAAAAAATTCGACTTTGATTTACTATTTTAGAACACAGGAGACCTACAACTAATGCCAATTCCATATAGCACAAAATCACGGACGTGGTCCACATCCACTCCAAATAGCGGCGATTACATTGACGACGAAGTCGATCAGATCTATGCCAATACAAACTACCTTGCGGGGTTCATCGGAGAGAATGACCTTTCTCACGGTATCCGTAATGCAAAGGTGACTCTGTCCAGCACAACGCTGGAACTGACTACGATGAGCGGGTCAATCAGCTCGTCCAACTCCATTCGGATTGCTGTTCCGCTTGCAAATGGCACACTGCAATGGCTCAACATTACAGCGGCGCTGTCGATGACGCTCCCGTCCGGCACATTCTCCGAGCGCATTCTCGGGTTTACGAACCTGGACGGATCGGCCACGGTGACGCTCGCAGGAAGCCCTGCCGGGGTTGTATTTTTTGTCTATGTAATGTATGACACGAACACCCCGTATTTGATGATTTCTCGCAGTCCATTTCATGATAAAATGCCTGCGAATTACTATCATACGCCGTCAGCAACTGGCATGACACGAGTTGGCGCGGCCGCTCCGAGCACATGGGATGCCGCGATCATTTCAAAGGCCGGTGCACTCACCGATGCAAACTCACCATGCGTCTGTCTTGGGCCTCTGGTCTATGCTACGGTTTCCGCAACTGACGGACGGTTCTCCGCGATGAACCTTGTAACCGGTGAATTCCCAAAATGGAACAACCGCCGCGACCCTTACACTCTGGACGGATCTACCAGGTTCCGCCATGCGATCCGTTGCGAGGACGGAAACGGCGAAGGCTCAACAGATACGAGAATCGCCAAATTCTCGAATAACACAGTCAACGCAGGATATGCAATCCAGTATCTTCCCGCAGGCGGTGCGTCTGCATCTGGCAGTATTGGCGGCGCTGAGTTTGTAGCAACAGAGCCGGGTGAATATCTGATTTCAGTGGGAACGGTTGCGGACGGTGTGTATTACGCATTTTCTAAAAACTCAACACAGAGAACGACCAGTGTGTTCTCTATCACGATTGCCACACGCATTTCTCCGATGGAATATCCGGCGTCTGCTTCCGCTTCTGGTGTTACCAACGTTGTAACTCTCGCAGCAGGCGACATCGTACGCGTGCATCTGAATGCGAGCGGATGGGCCGATGCAGGGAACATTGTAGAAATCAAAAAACTAGGATGGGGTGTATGACCTACTACTACGACAAACAGACCGGCAATGTCTGCCGTGGAACTGTGGATGCAGTTTACACGTCGCAAGGGTTCCAGGTTCTGGGTGAGTTCCCGGAAATGGACCAGCATTCGACGCGGTGCATGACTGTCAAAAATGGCAAGCTGGTTCTTGACCAGACGCTGGCGCAGAAGCACGAGCAGGCAGAGCAGGCCAAGTCCGATCGGCTCGGGGTGAATGCCCGTCTTATGAATGCGCTCTTTGATCCGTCAGTGAAGAATTTTGAATCTGAACGGAAAAAGATTCTAGGCATTGCATGAAATGGATTTGGAAAGAGCATCTAATTGGATTGCCGGGGGCGGCGCAACGTTCCTCGGCGGGATTATCGCATGGTTTGCAAAGTGGTATCACGGCAAGCTATACGAATCAATGGACCAGCGGGTCCGGGAGGCTGTCATGGCAGCAACGATTGAGTTGAAAAGCGATCTATCAGAATTTGGCGGGCGGGTGTCGTCACTTGAGGCGCATCAGCAGGACATGCGCGAGGATCTCAGCGATCTGAAATCCACATGGGAGAAAGTGCATCAGGATATCCAGAACCTGCCGCAGAGAGTTGTTGAGGCAATGCGCAAATGACATACCACAATCAGCGTCTGAAAAAATCTGTGCCCGGCGTTCCGAACTGGGCACAGTGTTTCTATTGCTCGGTCGTGATGCTGATTGAGCACTACCTGTCAGTATCTCAGACGATCTATGACAAATACTTCGACGACGTTGAAGTGCTTTACGGTCAGAAGGGGATCGGTGAAGAGCTAATGAAAAAGCACAATCTTTCACTGGTAGCCAAAGACGGGAGCCGTGTCAGGTCCGGGCAATTCTGGGCAATCCATTGCGATGCCGCGTCCGTGTATCTAAAGGGTGCAGGAAAAAAGGCTGTCTGGAATGAACTTCCATGGCAATCATTCCGTGAGAAACTGTCTAAGGGCCCTTGTGTTCTTGGCACGAAAATCCCTCCATCGGATGGCCATATTATTGTTGTACTTGGATTCGACGGAGAAAACTATATCTGCAATGACCCTTACGGCAACGGCAAGACCGGATACAAAGACGCGAATGGAGGGGAGCTTGTGAAATACAATTCAGCATGGCTGGAATCGGTCGCATCATTCAATGGCAAGGCGCGCGTGATGTGGGTGGAATCGCTATGAAAAACGAATGGGGCCCTGACGCACTCATTGGACTATTCTGCCTGTTTTGTATCTCGCTTCTCCTGATTGGGGCCGGCTTATTTGCATTGAGGACTTTACTGCCATGACCAAATTACTCGCCCGCATCATCGGAACCAAACGATTCAAGCGCCTCGCTCTGTGGTATTATCGGACGTTTGGTCAGCCTAAAAGGTTCGACCGATCCTCATTTTACACGGCTATGATCTGGGCGCGCGCGGCCGAGTATGACGGTCCGCACAAGAACCACCTGACCGGTGACAGCGTAGCGGCAGGCGGTGAATCCTTTTTTGAGCTGATCGAGGACATGCGGGTGTCCGCCATCCCAGGATGCCGCACCGATACACTGCTTGCACGCCTTGCGGTCAACGTCCTGATCTACAAGCCCGAGACCGTAGTCCTGCACATCGGCGGCAACGACATCCTGGCAGGCATCGATATGGATCTGATCGTGTCCAATCTCGCATCGATCCACAAGGCCCTGCGCGAGGCAGGCGTGAAGCGGATTGGATGGCTGGAAGTGCTGCCGCTCGGGTCTCAGTTTGCGGACCACAACCGGACGGCGGCCGATTTGTGCGACATTGTCCAGCGGCAATTGGCGTTTGACGTCCTGCGGACCCGTCACCTGATGCGCGGCGATGACGGATTCATCCTGCCGAAATACTACGGCGACGGCATCCATTGCAATGACCTTGCCTATAATGACGTTTTCTTCCCGATCGTTGCAAAATATGTGAGAGGTGCCCCATGAACAAATCAACCATAATCGGCCTTATCTGGTCGCTGACGTGTATTGCCGGGGCGGTTGCCGCGCACATATTCGGGTCAGCGTCTGACGTGTCAGAGATTGGCGGGCAAAAGATCACACTGCCGATCGGTATTCTGATCCTGGGCGCGCCCGGGGTTTTGCCTTTCTTCCTGCCGTATCTCGGTAAGGCATGGAGCAAGTTCAGAGGGCAATGATGTTAACGTTTTTTCTGCTCTATTGCCTTGTGGGTGCATGCGGTCTTGCGGTCTATGGCTCGCGGGACTCGTCTGACAGTGCCGTCCGTGACTGGGTGTTTTCGGTTGTGCTGGTTCTGGCATGGCCTTTGATCTTCTTCGCGTTTTTGTTCAAGGTGTTTTTTGGGAGGCCGTGAGGGCCTCGACTTTCTTGTAAGGCGACTCTTGAGGCGCAGGTCACCTTTCGCGTGAAGCTTTGCTTCATCGAGAGCGTCAAAAATGCTGTTTTTAATTTGTTGGGATGTTCTCTTTTTCATTTGTGCCTCTTCTCCAGACTTTTCTCAATATCCCGCACTACCTCACGCAATGCTTTGATTTCTGATTTGGTCCAGTCTTTCCCCTTTTTTCAATAGTGCAAGATAATTCCGTCACCCTTTGTAACTCTAAAAAATCCCCCCACCCCCCACCTCTTTCGAGGGGTTCGAACGGGCAGGGTTGACGGCTTAAAAAAGGGAGTTTGCGCGGGGAGCGCGGTATGTGCGTATGATATGGGATTTGTTGGAAAATCAGTCAATCAAAATTTGTTGACCGCCCCATCTTTGTGTAGTATCTGGAAGCCAATGGAAATCATCAAACAATACGGAATCAAGATTGCCGGCGCGCTCTTGATCCTCGGGCTGGCCGGTTACGGTCTCAAATCCTGCGCTGGATCAATCAAGGAGAAAGTATGCAACGAACCATCGCAGTCCTCGGAATCTGGCTCCTGGTGGGATGTCAAACCCTCCCCACGGTAAAACCATACGAACCGCAGAAACACTGCGACACCGAGACGATGGAGCGGGCGAAGACCATGCCCCGCAATGAATGGGTGAACGGTCGGCAGGTGGGGCAGGTGATGGACGCACTATCAGAATGCGGGCAATACACCCACGGGGTAGCGGCGCACAATACAGCGGCCGCCCAGGATCTACGCGATAAAACTTCGAGATTTCAACCGCTCAAGGACTACGCTCTGGCGATCGAATCAGCAGTATTGATTGCTCTGATGATTGCTGCGGCGTTCCTGTAAGCGTTCTGATTGCTAATTCTGCCTGTTGCGGCACCACACCATTTCCAAGCGCGCGCAGTTTCATTTCTCGCGTCAGGCCTGAGACTTCTACCCAGTCCGCTGGGAGCCCCATCAGTTGTGCAACCCAGGAGGGATTAAGCTTGCCGTCAATTGTTCGGGGCTCTTCCCATTCGTGTTGATCTTCGCCAGGTCTCGACGGCCATCCAAAACATGATCCCGCAACTTGAGTTTCGGCTTCATCCCGTGCGCTCGCGCTTTCTCCATGTCGTATGCCCCCCCCTCGCCGTCGCTCGCTGACGGTGTCCGCCAGAGTTCCACAGCCATCGGCAGCTTGTCCGTCCTGGATCTGTGCGAGCCATCCGGGTTCGTGCCCTCCAGAGCCTGGCCCGGTGTGTCCTTCCAGTCCCGCGCGCATGCTGTCGGCCAGAGTTGTTGAGTCACAACAGTTGACAGCATAGGATTGTTTCGCCTTTTCCCTGCCTCCTCTGCCTCCTCTTTGGCCGCTCTCGGCGTTGGCCATTTCTGCAAAAATGAACACTCTCTCTCGTCTGTGCGGAGCGCCGACTTCCGCCGCTGAGAATATTCCCGCCCTAACTCGGTAACCAAGGCCTCTGAGTTCCCCAAGCACTTCTGACAATCCCAGTCGAACGTGCCCGCGCACGTTTTCAAAGACGCATATTCTTGGCCGAATAGTGTCAACGATTCTTGCAATGTATGGCCACAAGTGCCGCGGGTCTTCTGTTCCTTTCCGCTTTCCCGCAACGGAGAACGGCTGGCAAGGGTAGCCGCCCAGGATTGCATCAACTCGGCCCCGCCACGGGCCAGCGTCAAACGTCTTGAGATCGGACCAAATAGGCGCGTCATCCAATCGGCCTTTTTTAATATTTTCGACCAGGATGCTGGCGGCAGGAATTTCGTTTTCCACGTACAGGACTGTGTGAGCATTTGGGAAAGCTCGGTGGAATCCAATGTCGAGCCCTCCGTATCCGCTACAAAGTGAGATGGTGCGTAAATCAGCATTTGCAGTCTCTTTGCTCATCTTTTTTCTCCTCAGCCAATCTCCGCTTGATCTCGTCAAGCTGGAACAATTCGTCAACCTCTTCC
>JACCDT010156652.1_pt1 | contig 31496 bp, 32 predicted proteins | sample 7446291 | NCBI WGS metagenome assembly JACCDT01 (sample SAMN15323446, study PRJNA562643) | freshwater metagenome | isolation source: river surface water | place: USA:Blue River Watershed | collected 2017-08-17
GCCGGGCGCCACGCTGATGACGCACGCGCTGGAGTTCATCGACGAGATCACCACCTTTCTGGTCGAGCGGCACGTCATCGTCTGAGGCCCCCGCCCCCGCGCAGCCGGCATTATTCCCCGATGACCAGTACCAGGGCCGGTTCTACCGCGCTCACCACGTCCTCGGTGCTGCGGAAGCGATATTTCGGATTCGGCGGCGCCAGCTTCAGTTGGCGCATCTCCCGCAGCAGCGACAACAGATAGCTCGATTTCACCGCGAAGTTCACGTTCTGCGGAATGCTGTCGAATTCCTTTTGCATGGCCTTGTCCGACAGCTGCGCGGTGACGACACCAACGACATTGCCGTCCAGCGTGAATAAGGGGCCGCCGGAATTGCCCGGCTGGATAGGGTTGGAAATCTGGAATGCCCTTGCATCATTCATGATGCCCGTCAGCGAGCTGATGATACCGTCGGTGAACTTCGGCTCAATGCCCTGAACCACGACCTGCGGAAATCCGGCCGCCAGCACCGTCGTGCCTTTCTTGACCGTCGATGAGTCCGCAATCGGCAAAAAAGCCAGGCCGGTGGCATTGATCTTCAGTACCGCGAGGTCGTTCGCCTCGTCGATGCGGACGACCCTGGCCGGGTACTTGTTACCGTTAGTCGTGCGCACGGTCAGCTTCACCGTGTCTTCGATGACATGGTGGTTGGTGACAATATAGCCGTCCGCTGTGATGAGGAAGCCCGAGCCGGACACATACCGCTTGCGGGCGTCGTTGCTGGCCGGTGGCGTCTCTTGCTCGCGCGTGATTCGTGCTGAATCTGCGACCAGCTTGCCGTCTGCCCAGCGCGCCTCCAGGCGTTCGCCCTCGGCCGTGGTGAAGACGCCTTCCCCGTGAAATGTCCCGTTCCTGAATCCGCCGACATAGCTTTCGCCGCTCGCAAAAAAATAACTGCCGTGCCCATTGCGCTGGCCGTCCGCGAATTCGCCGATGTAGATGTCGCCATTGTCGGCCGTGTAAATGCCGAATCCTTGTACCTGGTTATGCTGATATTCGCCGGTATAGCTGCCGCCGCTGGCGAAATGATAGGTGCCTTGTCCGTGGCGCTCGTCATCGGCGAATTCGCCAACATACACGTCGCCGTTCGCGTAGCGATACGTGCCTTGCCCGTGGCGTTGGCCGTCACGGAATTCACCGTCATAATCGGATCCGTCCGCAAAGTGCAACTGCCCGCGGCCATGACGCCGGAAGTTGCGAAACTCGCCGTCGTACGCCTCGCCGTCAGGAATCCGGTAGCTGCCTTGACCGGTCAGTTGACCGTAGCGCCATTCGCCTTCCAGGATCGTGCCGCGCAGGTCGTCGGACTGCGTGAACACATAGCTTCCCCAACAGTCGTTCCAGTGCCAGGTGCGTCCCCCGATGCCGATGTCGTGCGCCTTCGAATAGTCAGGCTTCGGGCAGGGCGGCAGGCCATTCGGGTTTTGCGCCCACAAGGGCGAGGCAATGAACATCAGCAGGGCGGCGAGGCGTCTCATGGTCGCTTCTCGAGGGGCGCGAAACGTTTAGAATTTTTAGAACTATTCTCGAGAAGATAGCGCAAGAACTGTGCGGCCGGCGAAGAAATGCCTCGGCGCCGTGGCGATCCTGGTACGCGACGGGCTCAGGCGCGCCAGGCCGGCAGCCGCCAGTCGCGCCAGACCGACACCAGCCGCAGGCTGGCGGTCGCCACGACGCACAGCGCCAGCGCCAGCCAGTCGGGCTGCCCGGCCTCAACCAGCCCGAGATAGAGCCAGCCGCCGGCGAACGCGCACAGTGCATACGGGCGATGGTCCTTGAAGGCTGTGGGTATCTCGCCGCAGATCAGGTCTCGCAGCACGCCGCCGAAGACGCCGGTGATCACGCCCATCAGCACCGCGACGATGCCCGGCATGGCCATCGTCATGGCCTGATGCACGCCGGCTGCGGCGAACAGGCCGAGGCCGGCGGCGTCGGGCCACAGAATGGCGCGCTCGGTCACGGCGAAATGGCGCGCTCGCATGAAGAACATCGCCAGCACGCACAGCAGCAGCACGGCCCACAGCGCATCGACATGCCGCACCCAGAAAAACGGACGATGGTCGAGCAGCAGGTCGCGCAGCGTGCCGCCGCCAAAGGCCGCGACAAAGCCGGCCACGCAGACGCCGACCGGATCGAGCCTTTTGCGCGCCGCACCCAGAATGCCCGACATCGCGAAGGCCGCGGTGCCGGCAAACTCGACCAACTGCAGAAAATTTTTGCCCCAGAAAGCGATCGTGCTCATGCTCGCCATTGTAATCGCCACGCTGACAGCGCCCGGCCTTGACGTCGCGCCCGGCCCTGACGTCGCGCCAGGGCTGTCGTCAGGCAGCGGCTTCGGCCGAGCGCCGCACGGCGTCATGTCGACCGAGCAGCGCGATGCCCAGCGACGCAATCAGCGCCGGCACGGCCAGCATGGCGAGAATGCCGGCGGCATCGAAGCCGACCGACACCAGCCAGCCGCCCGCGACCGAGCCCACCACGGAGCCGGTGCGGCCAGCGGCGTTCGCCCAGCTGACGCCGGTAGCGCGGCTGCTGGTCGGGTAGTACGACGCGGCCAGCGCATTCGCGCCGACCTGGGAGCCGCTGATGCAAAAGCCCACGCCGAACACCGCCATCACCATCAGCCCGAGGTGCGCGCTGCCGAGGCTGCACAGCAGCACGAAGCCGGCGCCCGCCGCATAGGCCACCGACAGCGTGCGCGCCGCGCCGACGCCATCCATCAGCCGGCCCAGCAGGATCGCGCCGACGGTGCCGCCGATCTGGAACACCGAAGTCACCAGCGAGGCCGTGCGCAAGTCCGCGCCGGCGCCGGTCAACAGCGTTGGCAGCCAGCTCGAGATCAGGTAGATGATCAGCAGGCTCATGAAGAAGCTCATCCATAGCAGCGCGGTGCCGACCGCATACGGCGGCTTGAACAGCTCGCCGATCGGCATGCGCGTGGCCGCCTCGCGCGCGCTCAGGTGCGGCGGCGTCGTTGTCTGCGGGTCAAGCGCGCGCTGGATCGACTCGACCTGTCCCAGCGGGCGCTGCTTCAGCAGCAGGAAGCGCAGCGATTCCGGCAACAGGATGATCAGCAGCGGCACCAGCGCCAGCGGCAGCACGCCGCCCAGGAACAGCACGCCCTGCCAGCCGTAGTGCGACAAAATCTGCGCCGACGCCAGCCCGCCCAGTGCCGAGCCGACGGTAAAGCCGCAGAACATCATCGTCACCAGGCTCGAGCGCCGCGCCGAAGGACAGTATTCGGAGGTCAGCGTGATTGCGCTGGGCATGGCACCGCCCAGGCCCAGTCCGGTCAGGAAGCGCAGCACGACCAGCGTTGGCAGGTCGGGTGAGAACACCGAAGCCAGGCTCATCAGCCCGAAGAACGTGACCGAGGCTGTCAGGACCGGCTTGCGGCCGAGCCGGTCCGCCAGCGGCCCGAACACCAGCGCGCCCAGCATCAGCCCGAACAGGCCGGCGCCGAACAGTGGCGCCAGCGCGGCGGGTGTCAGACCCCATGCCACCCGGATCGACGGCGCGATGAAGCCGATGGCCGCGGTATCGAAGCCATCGACGGCGACCACCAGAAAACAGAGCCACAGCACAAAGCGCTGCTGGCGTGAGAAGGGCAGGGAATCGAGGTAATCCTGAACGTCGATCGAGGGGCGCATCAGCGGATCTCCGGCGGGCCGCGCATCGTCGCGCGCGGCCTCAGTGTCATAGGGGATGAAGGTTGGGCGGGTCAGATCACGGCAACGCTGATCGGCGACAGTCCGGCCACCTGGCCGCGCATGACATCACCGCGCCTGACCGCGCCGACGCCTTCGGGTGTGCCGCTGAAGATCAGGTCGCCCGGCTGCAGCGTGAACAAGGTCGACAGATTGGCGATCGTTTCACTGACGGACCAGATCAGGTGGCTGATGTTGCTGGCCTGTCGAACCTGGCCGTTGACCTCGAGCGAGATCTCGGCGCGGTTCAGCTCGCCGGTGGCGGCTATCCGATGCAGCACGCCGATCGGCGCCGAGAAGTCGAAGGCCTTGCCGATCTCCCACGGCCGGCCTTGCTCGCGCATCGTCATCTGCAGGTCACGCCGCGTCATGTCGAGGCCGACGGCATAGCCGAAGATATGCGAGGCCGCATCTTCCGCGCGTATGTCGCTGCCGCCCTTGCCGATGGCGACCACGAGCTCGATCTCATAATGAAAATTCGCCGTCAGCGGCGGATACGGAATCGAGATCGTTTGTCCGGCGGGTACCGGCACGATCGAGCGGGCATCGTTCGGCTTGCAGAAAAAGAACGGCGGCTCGCGGTCCGGGTCGAAGCCCATTTCGCGCGCGTGCGCGGCGTAATTGCGGCCGACGCAATAAATGCGGCGCACGGGAAACAGCTCGGCCGTGCCATCGATCGGCAGGCCGACGATCTCAGTCGGAGTAAAGGCGAAGGTCATGGGGTGTCGTCAGAGCGTGGGTGGATAGGATAGGCCGGTGCCAGGCCGAGGAGAAGAAGCAGGGGGCGGATTATGTGGCGTCTGGCTGCAGCGACGGCTTCGCGCGGTGAAAGGCGTCGAGCGTATCGCATTCTGCGGCAATGGCCATGATCGTCGGATAGCGCGACAGGTCGACCTGGAAGCGCCGCGCGCTCTCGACCTGCGGCACCAGATAGATGTCCGCCATCGTCGGCGTATCGCCAAAGCAGAAGCGTCCGCGCGCGGCATCGCTGGCCAGCAGAGCTTCCAGCGCCGCAAAGCCGCTGTCGATCCAGGTGCGGCACCACTGCGTCACACGGTCTTCCGGCACCGACAGCACATGGCGCAGGTGCTCCAGCACGCGGCGGTTGTTCAGTGGATGAATGTCGCAGCCGATCACGGCCGCCAGCGCCCGCACCCGCGCGCGCTCGTCGGCGCTGGCCGGCAGCAACGGTGGCTCGGGATAGCATTCTTCCAGCCATTCAATGATGGCCGGCGACTGAATGTAGCGATGGCCGTCCGTTTCCAGCACCGGCACGAAGCCTTGCGGATGAATGCGCCGGAAGTCGTCCGTCATGTGCTGCTCGCTACGCAAGTCGACCGGCACTTGCTCGTAGGTCAGCCCCTTCAGGTTCAGCGCGATGCGCAGCCGGTGCGCGCTGCCGCTGCGGAAAAAATCGTAGAGCCGCATCGTGTCGCTCATGCGGCCTCCAGACAGTTGCCGGCGTTCCAGCCATATAGCCATTGCATCGCGTCGTAAAACTGTTCAGGCCGACGCCCGCGCCACAGATCATTGCGCACCAGCCGCTCGACGCCCCTGGCGTGATAAATGCGGCCCATTTCTCGCGCCGACAGCACCACCCGCGCCGCGCGCGCCACACGCGCACGCTGGTACAGGTCGAAGGCCGGCACGATGTCGTCACCGCAGGCGCGCAGCGCCTCGCCGAGCGTCACTGCATCTTCCAGCGCCATGCAGGCGCCCTGCGCCATGTATTGCGTCATCGGGTGCGCGGCGTCGCCGAGCAGGGTCGCACGGCCGAAGCTCCACTGGCCAATCGGCTCGCGGTCGGCGGTGGCCCAGCGCTTCCAGCTCTTCGGCAGGTCGATCAGCTGGCGCGCCTTCGGCGAGATACCATCGAAATAGCTGCGCACTTCGTCGGCGCTGCCATCGGTCACGCTCCAGGTTTCCTGCTGGCGGCTGTGGAAGGTCACTACCACGTTGTACTGTTCACCGCCGCGCAGCGGGTAATGCACCAGATGGCAGTTCGGCCCGACCCACACACTCGCGGCATTCCATTTCAGGTCGTCCGGAAAATCCGCCTTGTCGACCACCGCGCGGTAGACCACATGGCCGGTCACGCGATGACTGTCGCCGACATACTGCGCGCGCACCACCGATTTCACGCCGTCGGCCGCGATCAGCGCGATGCCATGATGGCTTTGCCCGTGCTGATCGACGACGGTCACGCCGGCGTCGTCTTGTTCGGTGCGCTCGACGCGGGTGTTCGTCAGGAACTCGACCATCCCGCTTTCCTGCGCGCCTTCGAGCAGCGACAGGTGCACATCGGCGCGGTGGATCACCGCATACGGATTGCCGAAGCGCTGCCGGAAGGCCTCGCCGGTCGGAATACGGCCGACCTCGGTCTCGTCGATCGCATCCGTCATCACCATCGCGTCGGTGTAGACGGCGCGGGCGCGCGCCTTGTCGCCGACGCCGAGCGCATCGAACGCATGAAAGGCATTCGGGCCCAGCTGAATGCCGGCGCCGATCTCGCCGATCTGCGGCGACTGTTCGAGCACCCTGACGCGAAAGCCGCGCCGGACCAGCGCCAGCGCGGCGGCCAGTCCGCCGATGCCGCCGCCGGCCACCAGCAGCGGAGATGAATTTGCCATGAACGGTCCTTGATGAAATTGAGAGTGACGGTCTGACTGTGTAGAGGCGCTCAGAGTCCGTCCGCACATACTTCATAGACGCCGAGCTTGCGGTGCAACGGCGACTCGTCGGCAATGAACAGGAAGGCCGGCGCTTCCGCGGACGCATTCGTCAGCGTGACCGCCGTATAGCCGGGTGCGCAGCAAGTGTCGGCTTCGCTCAGCGCAAAGCGCTGGTCGCTGATGACGGCCGTCGCCGACCCTTCGATCAGATGGAACACCGCTGCGGGAGAGCGCACCGGCAGCGTCAGCGTCTCGCCGGGCCGCAGCATCAGCGCCGAGAAGCCCAGCACGTTCTCGGCATCGCCGCCGGTCTCCGGGTTGATGTACGCCACCTGCACCGCATCGATCGCCGGTTCGGTCGCGTGCAGCGCCAGCAGCGCCGTGCGTACCTCGGCCCACGGATAGCGCAGCATCGGATAGCGGCGTTCGCTGCGGCGAAACAGCGGCGACGGCGCTACGCCGCCGCGCAGATAGGCGCGTTCGCCGCCCGCGGCATTCACGGTCTGCGGCGCGCCTTCGGTCACGTACGAGGCTTCGAGATAGACCATCAGCGGCAGGTCCAGCACGTCCAGCCAGATCACCGGATCGCTGCCGTCATGGCCATGCTCATGCCACAGGCCGGTGGGGGTGAGGATCAGGTCGCCGCGCTGCATCTCGCAGCGCTCGCCATCGACCGTGGTGTACGCGCCGTCGCCCTCGACGATCATGCGCACCGCATTCGGCGTGTGCCGGTGCGACGGCGCGATCTCGCCGGGCAGCAGTAGCTGCATGCCGAGATAGATGCTGCTGCTGGCCTGCATTTTTTCCAGTCCGTGGCCCGGGTTTGCCAGCACCAGCACGCGCCGCTCGGCCTTATCAATCGGCGTCAGCGCGCCGGCCTCCAGCAGCAGCGGGCGCAGCGCGTCGTAGCGCCAGTGCGTCGGCCGTGTCGCCGGTTGCGGTTTGCGCGGTGGCAGCAGCGAGCGCAGGCTCGGCCACAGCGGTACCAGGTTGTGCTCGGCCAGAGCTTGCCGATAGTGCGGCGGAAGGTCTTCCAGACGGCCCAGTTCCAGCATGCTTGCTCCTTGATGGCGACGACGGCCAGGCCGCCTGCAGTGACAGGCAGCCACTGTAGGAGGAAGCAGTCATTCAGGCTATACAATGACAGGAATTCAAACCATTCCAAATTCGAATACAGATGTCCATCCCCGACCTGCGCGCCTTGCAAGTGTTCAATGAGATCGGCAAGACCCGCAGCGTCAGCCAGGCGGCCGCCAATCTCGACATGGGGCAGCCGGCCGTCAGCGTGACGCTGGCGAAGCTGCGCGAGCAGTTCCGCGATCCGCTGTTCGTGCGCGTGGGCAACCGGATGGAGCCGACGCCGTTCGCCCTGTCGCTGGACGGCATGGTGGCGGCCGCGCTTGCGGCGGTAGAGCAGGTCTACGGGCATCAGCTGCGCTTTGATCCGGCCACGGCCGTGCGGACCTTCCGGATTTGCATGGCCGACATCAGCCAGCTGGTGCTCTTGCCCAAGCTGTGGCCGTATCTGCGCGACGTCGCGCCGGGCATCCAGATCGACATCGTGCCGATCACGCCGGAGCTCGGCCGCCAGCTCGAGCGCGGCGAGACCGATCTGGCGTTCGGCTTCTTCCCGCAGCTGGAGGCGGGTTTTTTTCAGCAGGCCTTGTTCGATCAGGAATACATCTGCCTGCTTGCGTACGCGCACCCGCGCATCCGCGAGCAGTTGTCGCTGGCGCAGTACGAGGCCGAAGTACATGCCGCGGTGGACACGGCCGGCACCGGTCACTGGGTGCTGGACGAAGCGATCGAGCGCCGGCAGATCCGGCGCCAGGTGGCACTGCGGGTGCCGAACTACATGGCGATCCCGTTCGTGATCGAGCAGACCGACATGCTGGTCACGCTGCCGGACCGGCTGGCCGGCGTGCTGAAGGGGAAGGGGCATTTCCGCAGCCTGCCGCTGCCATTCCCGGCGCCGCGCTTCACGGTGAAGCAGCACTGGCATGAACGCTTTCACCATGATCCGGGCAACCAGTGGCTGCGCCGGACCATCGCCGAACTGGTGGCCGCGCCGGCCGGCTGAGACCGGCGGCACTGCGGCCAGCACCCGGCTTCAGCGTGCAGCGGCGGCCGCTGTCGGCGGAATATGGTGCTTCACCAGCGCCAGGCCGATCAGGCTGAACAGCATCGCGCCGCCCAGCAGGTTCAGATAGGTCTGCGCGCCGCCGGCCGTGATCACGCTGGCGCCGACGAAGGAGCTCAGGATCGCGCCGAAGCGCCCGAAGGTCAGCGCCGATGCGGTGCCGGTGGCGCGCATCACGGTCGGGTACAGGTGCGCGCACAACGCATAGCTGGTGGTCTGCACGGCGTTCATGAACAGGCCGTGCACGCCCAGCCCGAGCAGGAAGGCATCGGTATGCTGCCTTACATCGATGCCCTTCAGCACGAACGCGGACACGGCGGCCAGCGAACAGAAGCCCAGCATCGACGCGCGCGAACCGAAGCGGCCGATCGCCACCGCGCAGGCCAGCGCGCCGATCACGCCGCCGAGGTTGTAGGCGGTGAGCCCCATGCCGGCCAGCTTCGGCGACAGGCCTTCGGCCGTCAGCATCGTCGGCAGCCAGCTGAACGCGCTGTAGATCGATAGCAGCGTCATGAAAAAGCAGATCCAGATGCCGGCCGTATCGCGCAGCCGCTGCGGCGTGAACAACGCGCCGAAGCTGGCGCGCTGCTGGCCGCGGTCATCCTGCTGGCCGTCATGAAAGCCCGTGCCGGCGGGCACGTCGATGGCCATGCGCGCCAGCAGCGCGCGCAGCTCTTCCCAGCGGCGCGGCACGCGCGCCAGATAGCGCGGCGATTCGCGCAGCGTGGCAACGAGGAAGAGCGCATAGCCCATCGGTATCACGCCGCCGATCCAGAACAGCGTGCGCCAGCCGGCGGCCGGCAACACCTGCCCGGCGAACAGACCGGCCAGCATGCCGCCCAGCGGATAGCAGATGATCGTGCCCGTCACCGCCAGCGTGCGCAGCCGCTGCGGCGTGTACTCGGCCGTCATGGTCGAGGCGCTCGGCAGCGCCGCGCCTATGCCCAGTCCGGCGAAGAAGCGGATCAGCGCAATCGCCTGCACGTCCGGCGCGAAGCCGATCAACAGCGTCGCGGCGCCGAACAGAAACACGCTGAAGGCCAGCAGCAGGCGGCGGCCGACACGGTCGGCGATATAGCCGGCGGCCAGGCTGCCGAGCGCCATGCCGAACAGGCCGCTGGCCACCGCGCCGGAGAAGGCTTCGCGCGGCACGCCCCATTCTTTCATGATGGCCGGTATCGCAAAACCGATCAGCTGGCCGTCGAAGCCGTCGAGAATCATCGCCAGCGCCGCCAGCAGGTACATGCGCTTTTGCAGCGGCGAGAAGCGCCGGTCGATCGCTTCGGTAACGTCGAAGTGGCCGTGCGCGGCCGATGGGGTGTCTGACACGATTTTTTTCCTTTTCAGTGAGTGTGTCGATCGGACAGGGGTCTCCATCCCTGCGCATGCCTGACGGATGCCGCCGGCGTCGTCGCCGGTCAGTCCGCGCAGGGCCTTACTCGTCAGCGGGCAGGTCGGCGTCGCCGTCGCCCAGGGTGTTGATCAGTCGGTCGAGCAGCGCATACAGCGCGTCCGTCATCTCGGGGCCGAGGTCGGCCTCGAGCGCCTGATAGGTCGCTTCGATCCGGGGCGCGAGCCGTTTGGCCAGCGCGACGCCGGCCGGCGAGGCCGACACCAGCACGCGGCGCTGATCGTGCGGCACGCGCTCGCGTATCACCAGCCCGAGATCGTCCATGCGCGCCAGGATGCCCGCCAGGCTGGGGCTGGCCAGGCAGCAGATCTCGCCGATCTGGCGCGGCTCCAGCGGGCCGCGCTCGAGCAGCGCGCGCACCACGCGCCATTGCTGCTCGGTGACGCCGGCTTCGTTCAGGATGGGACGGAAGCGCGCAAACACGGCCTCGCGTGCCTGCAGCATCAGCAGCGGCAGGTTGCGGCGGCGTAAGACCCGGGGTGATTTCATGTCGGTGGCTCCTGTGTCCGCCGGTGGCCGGCGTCGGCAAATTTTCATCGATTATATTGACTTACTCAGATATGAGTAAATAGAATGCGGTCAATCTACTCACATGCGAGTGAATTTTCATGCCGCCGCTTCCTTCGTTTCCTTCACTTCCGCCAGTCGCGCTCGATGGCGCGCCGTGGCGTCTGTCCGGCGTTGTCTACGGCACGCTGCTGAACCACCGGCCGGCGCTGGCCGCGCTGGGCGACGCCGTCAACGACGCGCCTTACAAGGGCGCGCCGGTCGCGCCGGTGCTGTACCAGAAGCCGCGCAACACGCTGGCGGCCGATGGCGCGCAGGTCGCGATGCCGCAGGGCGAGGCGGCGCTGGAGCTTGGCGCGGCGCTGGGCATCGTCATCGGGCGGCCGGCCTGCCGGCTGACCGAGGCGACGGCGCTCGACCATGTCGCCGGCTATCTGGCAGTGGCCGATCTTTTTCTGCCGCACACCAGCTTCTACCGGCCGTCGCTGCGCTTCCGGGCTCGCGACGGCTTTTGCGTGCTGGCGCCGTCGGTGACGCCGCGCAGCCAGGTGACGGATGCAGACGCGCTGGCGGTGAATGTGTATGTCGATGGCGAGATCGCCCAGCGCAGCAGCACCGGCGAGCGCGTGCGCGGCGTGGCGAAGCTGCTGGCCGATGTCAGCGATTTCATGACGCTGTCGCCCGGCGACATCCTGATGCTGGGCGTGTCGGCCGGCGCGCCGACACTGGCGGCCGGACAGCGCGCCAGCATCGTCATTGGCGGGCTGGCGCCGCTGAATTTCAGCGTGGTGCCCGGCATCGCAGCGCAAGGAGGTGCGCAATGAAGACCGCCCGTGTCGCCTATGCCGGCGCGATCCATGCCGCCACGCCGGCCGACGACGGGCGCCTGCGCCTGACCGACGGCCGCATCGTCGCCGAGAACGCGGTGGTCTGGCTGGCGCCGTTCGAGGTCGGCAGCATCATCGCGCTCGGCCTGAACTATGCCGACCACCTGAAAGAGCTGTCGAAAGAACTGACCATCACCGCGAAGGATGAGCCGCTGGCTTTTCTGAAAGGTCCGGGCAGCGTGGTCGGCCATCGCGGCGTGATGCGCCGGCCGGCCGGCGTGAACTTCATGCACTATGAATGCGAGCTGGCGGTGGTGATCGGCAGGACGGCCGCGGCGGTGTCACGCGACGACGCGATGCGGCATGTCGCCGGTTATACCGTCTGTAATGATTATGCGATTCGCGATTATCTTGAAAACTGGTACCGGCCGAACATGCGCGTCAAGAACCGCGACGGCGGCACCGTGCTGGGACCGTGGTTCGTCGACGCCGCCGACGTGCCGGATCCGCACTGTCTGACGCTGCGCACGCGGGTCAATGGCCGCGTCACCCAGCAGGGCAGCACCGCGAACATGGTCAACGACATCCCCGCGCTGATCGCGTACCTCAGCAGCTTCATGACGCTGTACGCGGGCGACGTCATCCTCACGGGCACGCCGGAAGGCGTGGTGAACGTGGACATTGGCGACGAGGTCGTCACCGAGATCGACGGCATTGGCCGGCTGGTCAGTTATATCGCCGGCGACGAGACCTTCGGACGCTGACATCTGGAACAAGGAGCAGGACTTGCAGATCTCCCATCTGATCGACGGCCGTGCGGTCGCCGGCAACCGTTATTTCGAGACGATCAATCCAGCCACGCAGGAGGTGCTGGCCGAGGTCGCCGCCGGCGGCGCGGCCGAGGTCGATGCGGCCGTCGCGGCCGCCAGCGCGGCGTTTCCCGGCTGGGCCGGCAAGCCGCCGGCCGAGCGCGCGCGTATCCTGCACCGGCTCGGCGAATTGATCGCGCGGGACGTGCCGGAGCTGGCCGCGATGGAGACGCGCGACACCGGCCAGTCGATCTCGCAGACCGGCAAGCAGCTGGTGCCGCGCGCGGCCGATAATTTTCATTACTTTGCCGAGATGTGCACCCGCGTCGACGGTCATACCTACCCGACGCCGACGCACCTGAACTACACGCTGTTCCATCCGGTCGGCGTATGCGCGCTGATCAGCCCGTGGAACGTGCCCTTCATGACCGCTACCTGGAAGGTCGCGCCGTGTCTGGCCTTCGGCAATACCGCCGTGCTGAAAATGAGCGAGCTGTCGCCGCTGACGGCGGCGCGGCTGGGCGAGCTGGCGCTGGAGGCCGGCGTGCCGCCCGGCGTGCTCAACATCGTGCATGGCTTCGGTGCCGAGGCGGGCGAGCCGCTGGTCGCGCATCCGGACGTGCGCGCGATCAGCTTTACCGGATCGACCGCCACCGGCAACCGCATCGTGAAGGCCGCCGGCCTGAAAAAGTTCAGCATGGAGCTGGGCGGCAAGTCGCCGTTCGTGATCTTCGACGACGCCGATTTCGAGCGCGCGCTCGATGCGGCGCTGTTCATGATCTTCTCCAACAATGGCGAGCGCTGCACCGCCGGCAGCCGCATCCTTGTGCAGCAGTCGATCTACGCCGAATTCGCGCAGCGCTTTGCCGAGCGTGCGAAGCGCATCGCGGTGGGCGACCCGCTGAATGACGCCACCATCATCGGCCCGATGATCTCGGCCGGCCATCTGGAGAAGGTGCGCAGCTATATCGCGCTGGGGCCGAAAGAGGGCGCGACGCTGCTCTGCGGCGGGCTGGAGCGGCCGTCGTACGCGCCGGAACTGCCGGCGGCGCAGGCGCGCGGCAATTTCGTCTGGCCGACCGTGTTTGCCGACGTCGACAACCGCATGCGCATCGCGCAGGAAGAGATTTTCGGCCCGGTCGCCTGCCTGATCCCGTTCCGCGACGAGGCGCATGTGATCGCGCTGGCCAATGACATTCCGTATGGCCTGTCGAGCTATCTGTGGACCGAGAATATCGGCCGCGCGCATCGCGTCGCGGCGGCCATTGAGGCGGGCATGTGCTTCGTCAACAGCCAGAACGTGCGCGACCTGCGACAGCCTTTCGGCGGCACCAAGGCCAGCGGCACCGGCCGCGAGGGCGGCACCTGGAGCTACGAAGTGTTCTGCGAGCCGAAGAACGTGGCCGTGTCGCTCGGCGGCCATCCTATTCCACGCTGGGGCGCGTAAGCTGGCCGGCGTGGCCGTACCGGCAATCACAACCACGGAGACACCTCATCATGGGCCAGCTGGCGCTTGCCGCAAAAATCACCCACGTGCCGTCGATGGTCCTGAGCGAGATGCCGGGGCCGCGCTTCGGCACCCGCAAGGACGCCATTGACGGGCATCGCTCGATCAGCCGGCGCTGTCGCGAACTCGGTGTCGATACGCTGGTCGTCTTCGATACCCACTGGCTGGTGAACGCGGGCTACCACATCAATTGCGGGCCGCATTTCCGGGGCACCTACACCAGCAACGAACTGCCGCATTTCATCAAACAGATGCCGTTCGATGCGCGTGGCAATCCGGAACTCGGTCGCCTGCTGGCCAAAGCCTGCAATGCGCACGGCGTCGAGACACTCGCGCATGACGACGGCTCGCTCGATCCCGAGTACGGCACCCTGGTGCCGCTGCGTTACATGAACGACGACCATCATTTCAAGGTCGTGTCGGTGTCGGCGCTGTGCATGGTGCATTACCTGAACGACAGCGCGCGGCTGGGCTGGGCGATGCGCAAGGCCATCGAGGACGAGTACGACGGCAAGGTCGCCTTCCTCGCCAGCGGCAGCCTGAGCCATCGCTTTGCGCAGAACGGCCTCGCGCCGGAATTCGCGTTCAAGCTCTGGAGCCCGCTGCTCGAGCAGCTCGACCGCAGCGTAATCGACCTGTGGCAGCGCGCGCAGTGGAAAGATTTCTGCGCGATGCTGCCCGAGTATGCGGCCAAGGGCCACGGCGAAGGCTTCATGCATGACACCGCGATGCTGCTGGGCGCGCTCGGCTGGTCTGACTACGATGCGCCGGCCGAGATCGTCACGCCGTATTTCGGCGCATCGGGCACCGGCCAGATCAATGCGGTCTTTCCGGTCACGCCGCAATCCGGCGCGGCCGTGCCGGCGGCCGTGGCCAGCAGCGCGCAAGGCCAGGCCGCCATTTCTTCCCGTTTGTGACCCGGAGCTGCGATGCCCCATCTGGTGATTCTGTACACGCCCAATCTCGAACGCGAGACCGACATGACGCAGCTGTGCCGCACGCTCGCCGACACCATGCTGGCCGCCCGCGATGAACAGGGCAAGGCGGTCTTTCCGCCGGGCGGCACCCGCGTGCTGGCGTATCCGGCGGCGCATTACGCGGTGTCCGACGGCGGCGCGGCCGGCCGCATGGCCGGCACGCACACTGGCGCGGCCAGCGGCGACCCCGGCGACTATGGATTCATTTATTTGAACCTGCGCATGGGCCGCGGCCGCAGCGCCGCCACCCACCAGCAAGTGGGCGACGCGCTGTTTGCGGCGGCGAAGGCGCACTTCGGCGCGCTGTTCGAGCAGCGCCATCTGGGCATCACGCTGCAGATCGACGAAGGGCCGGAGGTCTTCGACGGCAAGCACAGCAACCTGCATCCGCTTTTCCAATCCCCACCGAAGGCCTGACCATGCTGTCCCCCGACATTCTTCAGCAGCTGGCACGCCAGCTGTACGACGCGCGCAAGTCGCGCACCCAGCTGCGCCATTTCTCGCAGCAGTATCCGCAGATGACCATCGACGATGGTTATGCGATCCAGCGCGAATGGGTCAGGCTGGAGCAGGCCGACGGCCGCCGCATCCGCGGCCGCAAGATCGGCCTGACCTCGCGCGCGATGCAGCTGTCGAGCCAGATCGACGAGCCCGACTACGCGCCGCTGATGGACGACATGTTCTTCGAGGCCGGCGGCGACCTGCCGTTCGAACGCTTCATCGCGCCGCGCGTGGAAGTGGAGCTGGCGTTCATCCTCGGCAAGCCGCTGAAGGGCCCCGGCGTCAGCATCTTCGATGTGCTGTCGGCCACCGAGTACGTGACGCCGGCCATCGAGATCATCGACGCCCGTATCGAGCAGTTCGATCGCGACACCCGCGCCATGCGCAAGGTGTTCGACACCATTTCGGATTTCGCCGCGAATGCCGGCATCGTGCTCGGCGGACGGCCGGTGCGGCCGCTCGACGTCGACCTGCGCTGGGTCGGCGCGCTGCTGCACAAGAACGGCGTGCTGGAAGAGACCGGCCTGGCGGCCGGCGTGCTGAACCATCCGGCGAATGGCGTTGCGTGGCTGGCCAACAAGATCGCGCCGCATGGCGAGCAGCTGCAGGCCGGCGATGTCGTGCTGGCCGGTTCGTTCACGCGGCCGGTGCCGGCCGCGCAGGGCGACAGCTTCCACGCCGATTACGGTCCGCTGGGCAGCATCGCTTTCCGGTTCGCTTAAGCAATCCAAAACGCTGGCCGATCGCATCGCCGGTATCATGGCCCGGAGCGGCCGTGACCGGCGTGTCGCCGCTGCGGACAATCTCACCAACCGAACATCACAGGGAGCAGGGCTGATGGACATGCCGTTGAATCATTTCAAGCGCGCGCTGGCAGACAGAAAAACTCAGATCGGCATTTTTGTCGGGCTGGGCGACACGATGGCCGCCGAAGTCGTCGGCACCGCAGGATTCGACTGGCTGATCATCGATGGCGAGCATGGCCCGAACGACCTGCGCTCCATCATCGCGCAATTGCAGGCGCTGGCGCCGTATGACGTGCAGCTCGCGGTGCGCACGGTCGACCATGATCCGGCGCGCATCAAGCAGCTGCTGGACGCTGGCGCGCAGACGCTGATGGTGCCGATGGTCGAGTCGGCGGCCGACGCCGCCGCGCTGGTGCGTGCGATGCGCTACCCGCCGGCCGGCATGCGCGGCGTCGGCACGGCGCTGGCGCGCGCGGCGCGCTGGAATGGCGTGCCCGATTACTTTGCGCATGCCGACCGCGAGATGTGCCTGCTGGTGCAGATCGAATCGACCACCGCGCTGGCCGCGCTCGACGAGATCCTTGCGGTGGAGGGGGTCGATGGCGTCTTCATCGGGCCGGCCGATCTGGCGGCCTCGATGGGGCATCTGGGTAATCCGGCCCATCCGGACGTGCGTGCCGCGATCGAGCAGGCCATTCAGAAAATCGCCGCCTCGGGTAAGGCTGCCGGCGTGCTGGCGACCGATCCGGAGACGGCGGTGCGTTATGAGGCGCTCGGCGCGTGCTTTCTGATGGTCGGCGTCGATACGCTTTTGCTGCGCAATGCGGCGGTCAGTCTGGCCGACGCATTCAAGAGCTCTACCAGCGGCAAGGCCGGCGCCGCGTACTGATCCGCAATGCCTGCATTGCGTCTGCCATCCAGCCTGCGGTCCCTGCGGCACCGGAATTTCCGGGTGTACTTCATCGGCCAGGGCATTTCGATGCTCGGCAGCTGGATACAGCAGGTCGCGCTGTCCTGGCTGGTCTATCGGGTGACCGGGTCGGCGGCGCTGCTGGGCGTGACGGCGTTCTGCAGCCTGTTTCCTCAGTTGGTGGTGGGGCCGCTGGCGGGCGCGTGGATCGACAAGCAAGACAAGCGGCGCTGGCTGATCGGCGTGCAGTCGCTGCTGGCTGTGCAGGCCTTTGTGCTGGCGGCCGGAGCGTGGTCGGACACGATAGGCAGTCCTTTCATCGTCGCCATGGCGCTGTGCCTCGGTGTGCTCAACAGCTTCGACGGGCCGTTGCGCCAGTCCATGATCGCCAGCTTCATCGACGAGCGTGCCGACCTGTCGAATGCGCTGGCGCTGAATGCAATGCTGTTCAATGCGGGGCGCTTTGCCGGTCCGCTAATGGCGGGCCTGATGCTGGGGTGGATGTCCGAAGCGGTCTGCTTCCTGTTCAACGGGCTGAGCTTTCTGGCAGTGGTGTTCGGGCTGATGCTCATCCGCGGCAAGCCGATACCGCGCGCCAGCGGCTCCGTTGGTGAAGTGTTCCGCGATGGCCTGGTCTATGCGCGCCGCTCGCCGCCGGTGCGGCATTACATGGCGATTTTGGTCGCGCTGAACCTGACCGCGTCGGCCTATACCGTGCTGCTGCCGATCTTTGCGCGTGACGTCTTCAGTGGCGATGCGCGCACGCTCGGCTGGCTGTGGGGCGCGGCGGGCTGCGGCGCGTTTGCATCGACGATCTTTCTCGCCAGCCGCCGCAGCAATGGCGCGATCCTGCAGGGCGTTGCGGCCGGCGTCTCGCTGGGCGCGCTGGCGCTGCTGGCCATGGGCGCCAGCCTGTGGATGCCGCTGTCGATGGCCTGTATGGGCGTGCTGGGCTTTGGCATTTCGGTCTGCAATGTCGGCGTGCTGATGCTGCTGCAGGCCAGCACGGCCGAACAGTTTCGCGGCCGTATGGTGTCGTTCTTTACATCGACACGTTTCGGTTTCGATGCGCTCGGCGGGCTGGCCGCCGGCTTTCTCGCCGCGCACTTCGGGCCACGGCTGACGATGGCGCTGGAGGGCGGGCTGCTGCTGGGTGTTGCGATCTTCCTGTGGGTGTCGCGGCAGCGGCTGGCAATGCAGATCGACACCGCAGTGGCGGCGCTGCACTGACAGATCAGCGCGTCTGTTCGTTGCCGTAAGTCCTGGCCAGATAATCGACGATGTCCGGCATGTCCTCGTCGGCCAGCGGTGCGTTGAACACCTTCTTCATCCGCGTGACCACGCCCGCCCAGTAAGGGCGCGCCGCTGACGGCGGCTGGTACTGCATGTATTCCGCCGAATGACAGGCCACGCAATACTGGCGGGCCTTGTCGTAGCCGGGCAATGCAGCCGGCTTCAGCTGCACACCGTCCGGCGGCAGGCTGATCTCTTTGGCATGCACACTGGCGACGGATAGCAGCAGCGCCAGCGCCACTCGGTGGCAGGGGAATGCTGCGCGCGTCATGATGCCGTCACCCGCACCGATTCGACCACATGGCGCATATAGCCGGCCGGCTGCCAGCTCGCTTCGAGTGGCTGCACTTGCCCGGCACGGTTCCACGCGCGCACCCGCAGATCATGAGCGCCCGCCGATGGCGTGAAGCCGAAGCGGAATTCGCGGAATGAGTAGCGGCCGATCTCGCTGCTCAGTGTCGCAGGCTGCCATGAGCCGCCGCCGTCGGTCGAATAGGCGACTTCGCGAATGCCGTGCCCGCCGTCAAACGCAATGCCGCGCACCGCGACCGGCTGTCCGGCGGGCAGCCTTGCGCCGTCGGTCAGCGAGGTGATGAAGGAGCGCACCGTTAAGCGGCCGATCGGCCTCGTGGCCGCCGGTGTTTTTCCGGGCTCGACGCAAGCGCAGTCGTTATCGGGAATGCGGTAGGCCGGCTTCATCCAGAAGCCGTCGAATTCGTGATCGATCACCTGAATGTCGGACAGGTGCTTGATCCAGTAAGTGCCGTAATGGCCGGGCACGATCAGCTTGACCGGGTAGCCGTTCAGCATCGGAATCTCGCTGCCGTTCATCTGGTAGGCGAGCATCACCTCGCCATCCATCGCATGCGCGATATCGAGTGCCTTGACGAAATCGGCGCCGCCGAAGAGCGGTGTATCCAGACCGTTGAACACTACTTGACGAGCACGGTCTGCGACGCCGGCACGCAGCAGCAGCTCGCGCAGCGGCACGCCGACCCAGCGCGCATTGCCCATCGCACCATGCGACAGCTGGCCCCCGGTCACGCGCGGGCTGAAATGCGCGCGGCTGTTGCCCGAGCACTGGTTCACCGCTACCAGCTCGATCGGCGTGAATTCGCTGCGCAGTTGCGCGACCGTCAGTGCAAACGGCTGCGCGCACGCATTGCCGCCGACGTGAATGCGATGCGCATCGCCATCGATGCTGGTCGGCAGGCCGGCATGGTGATAGCGGACGAAGAAGGCATCGTTCGGCGTGAGCAGGCCGTCATTGAAAATCTCGAAGGGGGTTTCCAGCTGCGGCGGCCGCGAAGTCAGCACGATCAACGGGCGCTTTTCCGGGTAGGCGGCCAGCTTGCGCCGCCCGTTCTCAAACGGTAGTTCGATTTCTGCGTCCGCTGCGGCCACGCTGCCCAGCGGCGCTAACGCGGCTGCGCCGGCCATGCCAGCGCCGACGCGCAGCAACTGGCGGCGGCCGGCGTCGATGCCGGGACTACGGTGCTTGTTCATCGCTGGCTCTCCCCTAGATTCAAGCAGGACTGTCGGGCATGACCCGCCTGCGGCAGCAAGCTTACACCGGCGGCATTCGCAGGGACACCTGCACAGACGCCGGCATCGGTTCTGCCGCTACCGACCGGTCTCGCAATCAGAACGAATCACGTTGCCGGCGCTCTCGACGGTCCAGCTGTTGCCATAGCGGCCGAACACCATCCTCAGCACATCCGTGAGATTGTTGCGCTCGACCGGATCGCCATAGTTGCGCTCGTCCAGTCTGGCCAGCGCCTGTTCGCGCGTGACGCCGCTCTCGCGCCAGCGCATCGCTTCTGACGCAAATTCGCCCATATCCTGACAGGTCAGTGTGCCCAGTGGGTAGGGGGCGGCATGCGCTGCAGCGACGGGCAGCAGCAGCGCCAGTAAGACGAAGAGCCGGTTCATTTCGATGCCGCTCCGGTGCCGAAATCGAATTCCAGGTGCAGGTAGCGCCGGCCGACCAGATCGCGCGTCTTGGTCAGTGTTTCGCCATCCAGCTCGGCCTCGATGGTATAGCGGCCGCCGGACGGCGGGTTCACATACACGTAGGGGCCGGTCGACGTTGTTTCAACCATCAACTCGCCCGGCGTATTGCGCACGCGGACCTTCACGCCGGACACGCCGTCTTTCTCGCCTTGCCGCTTGAACAGCAGCTGTATCTGGTACCGCGGTGCGAGCTTCTCGAGCTCATCGACTTCGGCGCTGTTCACGCCGCCGCTGACGAGCGTGTAATCGCCTTGCCGGCCTTGTTTGAGTCCGTCGGAGAGCGCCATTGGCGCAGCGACGAACAGCGTCATGCCAATGGCGACGATGCACAGACGGTCGCGCAGCGCGACGATGGGCGGACGGGGCATGTCGGCTTCCTTTCGCCGGCGCGCAGGCGCCGGGGAGGGGTCTTGAACGGGATTACGGGAGCTCACTTTGCAACGCGAGCGCGCCTATTGTGCGGGCGCAGGCTCGTCGGCCGGCAACGACTTGATATAGCGTGCCAGCGCTCGGATCTTGTCTTCCGTGAGGGTTTTCTTAAAGCTGGGCATTGCATTCTGCCCCTTCAGAATGGTCTGGTACACCTGCTCCTCATCCTTGCTGGTTCCGGCCAGCTTCGGCCCGCCCTTGCCGGCCTTCTTGCCGAAATTCCCGTGGCACCAGCTGCAGTTCGACGCAAAGATCTTGCGCGCTTCTTCGAGCGTGATCTCAGGCGCGGCCTGTGCGTCGGCGGCGGGCGGCGCTTCCTGCGCGGCAGGCACTGCCGGGGTTTCCTGGGCGGTGGTGACGGCTGACCAGGACGCGGCCAGCAGCGCGATCGCAGCGGCCATCATGCAAAGACGCATTGACATGCATTCTCCGAAAAATAAAAGTCTGGGATGTTCAGGAAGCGCCGGCGACAGCGCTGCGTGCTGTCGCCGGCGCAGGTACGCGGCTTACTTCAGCGCGAACACGATCAGCTGGCCGTTATCGGTCGGCATCTCGTTGAACGGCGAGCCAAACAGCGGGCCATAGTTGCCCGCCACGTGGCTGCCCCAGCCGGTCACCACGGCCACATACTGCTTGCCCTTGGCGGTGTAGGTGATCACGCCGCCATGGTGGCCAAGGCCGTTGTTGTGGTGCCAGAGCTCCTTGCCGGTCTTTGCATCCAGTGCCTGGAAGACACCGTCCGCGCCCGGCACGAACACCAGGTCACCCTTGGTCGACAGCAGCGATGCCAGCACCGGATACTGCTTCTCGACGCGCCACGCCAGCTTGCCCGTAATCGGGTCGCGTGCCTGGATGGTGCCGTAGGCCTGGCGTCCCTTCGGATGGGTCGCGGTCCACGATGCGCCGAAATAGTTCTGGCCCGAGTAGTCCTTCGGACGCTCAGCCTTCACCACTTCGATGTCGAAGCACCATTCCTGCGTGTTTTTGTAGTACAGGCCGGTCTTCGGGCTGTAGCTGCCCGCGTTCCAGCTGATGGCGCCGTCGATCGCCGGGCACATATTCGGGAAGCTGCCCTCACTGAAGTCTTTGCGGTCGATCAGCTCGCCCGTCTTCGGATTGACGCCTTTGATGTAGTTGAAGGTTTCGCCGATCATGTACGCATTCTCGACGCCGAGTTTCTGGCCGCCGCCGAGCTTGGCGCCGTCGTAGACGAAAATGATGCCGCCCTTGTTCGGATGCACCACATAGTCTTTGCCGTCGCGCGAGATGCGCATGAATTCGCCGACCGCGCTGTCAAAGTCCCAGGCATCGTGCGGCATTTCCTGGAAGTAGGACTTCAGCTTGCCGGTGTCCGGGTCGAGCACGATGACAGACGAGGTGTACAGGTTCTCGCCGGGGCGTGCGCCGTCGTTCATCCAGTTCGCCCCGGCATAGTCATAGTCAGGCGCCGGGTTCGCGGTGCCCCACCAGACGGAATTCGTCTTCGGGTCATACTGGCCGGTCATCCAGCCGCCGCCGCCGCCGGTCTTCCAGGTGTCGTTCTTCCACGAGTCGCGCGAGCGATCGTCGCCACCGACCGTATCGAACTGCCAGATCGTCTCGCCGGTCTGCGCATTCAGGCCAAAAATCGGGCCGCAGCAGCCGGACAGCTCGCCGCCGTTCGAGCCGATGATCAGCTTGTCTTTCACGATCAGCGGTGCGCCGGTAAAGCCCTTGTTGCCTTTCTCGACCGTCATCACAGTCTTGTCCCAGACCGGCTTGCCGGTCTTGATGTCGAGCGCGATCACGCGGCCGTCGACCGTGCCGAAGTACAGCTTGTCATAGGCAATCGCGATGCCGCGGTTGTACGGGCTGTAGATCGTGCCGTCGCCGCGCTCGTTGTCGATCTTGGCCTGATAGCTCCAGAGCACCTTGCCATTCGAGCCGTCCAGCGCCCACACCTTGCCGCTGGCCGAGGTGTAGTACAGCACGCCGTCCACCGCCAGCGGGAATGACTGAATGCCGCGCTTGCTGGCGTTCGGCGTATGGATCCAGGCCACGCCGAGCTTGTCGACGTTGCCGGCATTGATCTGATCGAGCTCGCTGTGGTGATAACCGTCGAACGACTGGTGGTACATCATCCAGTTGTTTGGATCCTTGTTCGCGTTCAGCAGCCTGTCCCAGGTGACCTCTGCGGATGCCCCCGCCGATCCAATCAGGGTGATGGCCAGGGCCAGGGCTTTCATTCCAGTTGATGCGCTTTGCTTCTTCATCGTCTCCTCCTTGTTGTCCGATCGTGTCGGTCTTTTTGATTTGGCTTGATGACTTGCAGTGCTGCGTGTAACGGAATTCGGATATGGCGATCTCGGGTCAGGTCATTCAGATCCTCCTAGGTTGGGAACGTCGGGTGCACCCGTCCGCCGTTCCGGTGACGGTCAGGGGGAACCGGCCGTGTGCGGCGACGGGCGGACGAGTGCGGCGGGGAACCAGAGAGAGCTAGCCGGAAAGGCCGGCCGGCGCTTGCGTGAGATGCAGGAAGGGAGTGAGGCCTGTCGACGGCGGGTGGGCTGCGTACGTCGGTCGGATCATGCCTTGCTCCTGTCTCGTTGGTGAGTGAATAGGATCAACTGCGTAAGATCAACTGCGGTATCAACTTCGGGGCCAGCGGCGGCGCCCGATGCGGCCGCCATCGATGCGCTTTTGCGCAGTGACCGATAACGGTTGCCTTATGGCTAGAGTAAGACCTTGTTGTCCCGACGTTAAATATGAATTTCTTATCGATCAATAAGCTGTAATTATCCCTCCCTCCCGGGCCTGCCCGGGGCGCCGTTGTCGCGCCGCAGCATCCGTGACCGGCCACGGGCACACGTCGCGAGCGGCGAGGCCGATGCCGACGTCGGCGGCCGCTGCCGGTGTCGCACGCCTATTTTGATCGGGTAATATGCAAAAGACAGGCAAGCGGACCGAACAATAAGCCTGGCCTATCGAAGTCCGATAAGGGGAAGGGGGCAGATGGACATCAAACAGCTGCGGTATTTCCTTGCGACCGTCGACCACGGCAACATGACGCGCGCCGCCGATTCGCTGCACATCGCGCAGCCGGCGCTGAGCCAGCAGATCGCCGGGCTCGAGCGCCATCTTGGCAGCAAGCTGCTTGAGCGCAGTGTGCGCGGCGTGAAGCCGACCATGGCAGGTGAGGTGCTGTACCGACATGCGAAAGGGCTGCTGCGCCATATCGAAGACCTGAAGGGCGCGGTCTCGTTCGAGAAAGAGCATCCGTCCGGCCGGGTTGCCATTGGCGTCCCGGGCGGCGTAGCGCGCCTCTTGTCAGCGCCGCTGCTGACGGCGCTGCGCGCGTATCCCGGCATTCTGCTCGAAGTGATCGTGCGGCAAAGCTCGGAGCTGACCGGCCTGGTTGCGCAGGGCAATCTCGACATGGCCATCGCCGTCGATGCGCGGCCGCAGCGCGGCATCACGATCCAGCCTCTGTTCACCGAAGAGCTGGTCGTGGCCTTGCCGCGCTCAGTCAGGCTGCGCCGCGCGTCCGGTATTTCGCTTGACGAGCTGGCCAGGATGCCGCTGGTGCTGCCGAGCCCGCCAAACACCACGCGCACCCGCGTCGACCTGGCTTTCCTGAATGCGAACCTGAACTATCAGCTGGTGGCCGAGACCAGCGCGACCGACTTGCTGATCTTGCTGGTCGAGGCCGGCGATGTCTGCAGCGTGCTGCCATGGTCCGCGATCCATCGTGAGGTCGCCGAGCAGCGGCTGCAGGCGGTGCCGCTGCAGCCCGATTCGATCGCGCGCGAGATCTCGCTGTGCACATCGGAGGACGTACAGCTCAGCGAGGCCGGCGCCGTGGTCATGCAGCTGAGCGTGGACGTATTGAACTCTCTGCACAAGAGCGGCGCGTGGCAGGGCACAGAGAAGATCGCGGCGTCGCGCCGCTGAGCACCGACGGCCGGCGTGCGGTCACACCAGCACCGGCGCCCAGGTAAAGCCGAGCATCAGCAGCAGGCCGGCGACGAACCTTGCCGCATAGTCGCGGGTGCCGCCGGCCATGGCGACCGCCGCTTTCATCAGTGCGTTGGTGGAGAAGGCGGCCAGGATGCCAAACCGCGCCTCGTCCATCGCCAGCACACCGTTGTCCAGCAGGTTCAACAGTGAGGCCGTGGCCGAATGCGTATCGGCCAGGCCGGCCGCCGCAGCACCGGCCAGCGCGCCGCTGGCACCGAACTGCCGGTGCAGGAAGGTCGACAGCAAGGTCACCAGCGTGATGCCGCCGGCCAGACCGAAGCTCATTTTCAGCGAGAACGCGTGGCCGCCCGGCGGCGGCATTGCCGGCGACTGCGCGCCGGGCGTGCGCGCCCTCAGCAGCAGCGCTACCTGGCCGACGATAACGAGCATGCCGGCCGCCATCGACGGCAGCAGCGCCATTAGCAGCGCGGGCGACACGGTCAGTACCAGCAAGGCCAGCTGGATGTAGGTGGACGCGCAGGACGCGATCGCGGCCGTCAACGGACTATCGTCGTGCCGTGCCGGGTCGCGCGACAGCTGTGCCATCTGGTAGACCGTGGCCGTGCTGGAGATGAAGCCGGCGGCAAAGCCTGCCACCAGCAGGCCTTGCCGCTGCCCTGGAATGCGCGTGGCGATATGGCCCATCGCGCCGATCAGCATCACCAGCACAATGAATTTCATCACTTGCCGCGGATTGATCGCGTCCAGCGGCCCGATGAACTCGTCCGGCGCCAGCGGCATTACCACCAGCAGGATCGCGCCCAGCACGATCACGTCGCTCAGCTCCTGCTCGGTCAGCACTTTCTTGACGAATCCATGCAAATGGTCGCGCGACACCAGCAGCGCGGCCAGCGCAATGCCGGCCGCTGCCGCGACGGCCGGCGCAGGCACGGCCATCACGCCGAGCACGCAGGTCAGCACCAGCGCCACTTCGGTGGTCAGTCCTGGGTCGTCGCGCTGGATACGGCGGTAGCTCTGTAGCGCGTGCAGGCCGACCAGCGCGACGACGACGGCCGTCAACAGCGGCGATCCGATCAGCTGCGCTGCCGCGCCCATCAGCCCGACGATGCTGAAGGTACGGATGCCGGCCGCTTCGCGGCCGGGGCCGGCGCCCTTGCGCCGCTCGCGCTCTGCGCCGATCAACAGGCCAATGCCCAGCGCGGTGGCCAGCGCTACGGCGGTATCGGTGGGAAGCAGATCATGCATGGCGCGGCGCCGTCAGCGGGGTGGAGAGCCTCGATTCTACAAGCTGTCCGCAAGCAGGCCATGCACGATCGCATAGTGGCGAAAGGCAATCTGGTTCGGCAGCGCCATCTTGCGGCGCAGGATGGCCTGATAGTTGTGCACGGTGCGCAGGCTCATGCACAGGCGAAGGCCGATGGCCTCGACCGATTCGCCCGCGGCCAGCAGCAAAAACAGTTCGAACTCGCGCGGCAGCAGCAAATCATGCGCGCGCGGCTCGCGGCCGGCCTGCTGCAGGTCGGCCGCGACCTGCGGGTCCAGCGGCGTGCCGCCGCGACAGGCGTCGCGGATCGCAGCGACGATCTGCTCCGGCGCCATGCGCTTGGTCAGATAGCCGCAGGCGCCGCGCTGCAGCGCCTGGCGCGCAATCGACACATTTTCGTGCAACGTGAAGACCAGCACTTTCTGCTTCGGATAGCGCATAGCGATCTTGCGCAGCGTCTCGAAGCCCCCCTGGCCGGGCATCTCCAGATCGAGCATCACCAGGTCGGCATCGATGCGGCTGAGCAGCGCATACGCGTCTTCGCCACAGCGGGCCTCGGCCACCACGCGCAGGTCCGGCTCAAGCTCGAAAAATCGCTTATAGCCGGCAAGGACGACCGCATGGTCGTCCACCAGCATCAGCCGGATGACGGAATCGGATCGCATGTCGGTGCGACCGCCGGACGCGGCCCTTATGAAAATAAAAAATATACCTTTTCAGAGGCGTCGTGCGAGCGGGAAAAACTCCCGACGTGCATGTGATTGGCAGGTGCCCGTGAATTTTTCACGGTGCGGCTGGCCGTCGTGAATTTTTCCTGATGACAGCGGGGAAGGGTGCTCGCTACAGTCCGTCGCTCCTTCATCATCAGTTACAAAATTTACGAGGATTTCATGCAGGAGACAAACAAGGCACTGATCGTCACAGCGGCCACGGCGATCTTCGCCGTGCCGGCCGTCGCCGAGGAGACCGCCGAGCGGCGCAGCTTGCCGCCCGTATCGGTGACGGCATCGAGTATCTTGCCGGGCAACCTGGAGGCGCTTCCCGGCTCGTCCAGCGTGCTCAGCGGTGACGAGATTCGTGAGCGCAGTCCATTCTCGATCATCGAGACGATCCGCGAGCTGCCTGGCTTGCACGTGGTGGCCGAAGATGCGGCGGGCACGCACCTGAACATCGGCCTGCGTGGACTGAACCCGCGCCGCAGCTCGCGCACGCTGCTGCTCGAGGATGGCGCGCCGACGGTGTTCTTTGCGCCCTATGGCGATCCGTCGTCGCACTACTCGACGCCGCTCGACCGCGTGGAGCGCATCGAGGTGCTGAAAGGCTCGGGGCAGATTCTGTATGGCCCGCAGACGATGGGCGGCATGATCAACTTCGTCACGCGCCCGGTGCCGGTCGACGGCACGCGCGGCAGTGTGCGCATCACGGGCGGTAACCGTGGTTACTATGACGGCCATTTCAATGTCGGCACCGGCACCGCCGACGGCGGCATCATGATCGACGTCCTGAAGAAGCAAGGTGATGGCATCCGCCGCGAGCATGGTTTCGACCTGCAGGATGTCGCCGTCAAGGGTACCTACCGTATCAGCAGCACGCAACGCATTACCGGCAAATATGCGAACTTTGAAGAAGACTCGCGCTTCAGTGAGACTGGCCTGACGGCCGCCGAGTATCGCGCCGATCCGTATCGCGCCGGTGGCGATGCAGCCGACCTGCGGCGCGAGCGCTTCACGATGAAGCGTGACACCGCGCAGGCGATCCATGAATGGGACCTGAACGATCAGGTAAGGCTGTCGACCCAGCTGTATTACTCGAAGACCAACCGTACATCGCGCCGTGTGCGCGAGTTCGAGTATGACGACGACGAGAACGCGTACGAGCTCGGTACCGAGCGCGCGATACGTCCGCGCCGTTATGAATTCTATGGCGTCGAACCGAAATTGCAGCTGCGCCATCAGGCGTTCGGCCTGCGCAGCGACGCAGTGTTCGGCGTCCGCTATCACGAAGAGCGCATCGACCGTAAAAAATATGAGTTTGAAGACAGCTTCAACGAAACGCCGATCGGCGACGAGCGGCTGAAACTGAAAGTACAGGCGCTGGCGGCCTATGCACAGAACACCTTCCATCACGGACACTGGTCAGTCACGCCGGGCATACGCTTCGAGCGCATCACCTACGACAAAGCCTTGTACAGCGGCGATGCGCTGAACGAGCTCGACGACAAGCTCAAGCATACGAAATCGGTGGCGCTGCCGGGCATCGGCGTGGCGTGGAATGGCCTGCCGTCGACGACGATCTTCGCAGGCGTGCACCGCGGCTTCGCGCCGCCGCGGCCGGATCGTGATGTGGGCAGCAGTGGCCTGGTGCCGACGCGCCCTGAAATGTCGGTGACGACCGAGATCGGCGTACGCACGCAGGCGCTGCGCGCAGGCTACGCCGAGGCCACGCTGTTCAACATGGACATCAGCGACCTGGTGGTGCAGGGCGGCGGCGGCAATAACCTGTTCCGCAATGCCGGCCGTGCGCAGCATACGGGCGTCGAGCTGGCTGGCCGGATGAACACGGGCGAGCTGCTGTTCGGCCGTCGTAATGAGGTGTATGTCAGCGCCAGCTATACCTGGCTGTTCACTGCAAAGTTCAGGCAGAGCGGTACCGTCGCCGGCGAGGGCGAGGACGGCTATGGCAGCTACGAGGCAGGCAACCGCCTGCCCTATGCGCCCAGGCATATGCTGACGCTGAACCTGTCGTACGAGCGGCCGGACGGCTGGCTGGCACGCGCCGGCATGACCTACCTGAGCCGTCAATTCGCGAATACGCAGAACTATCGCGGCACGTCGCCGGAAGGCTATAACGGCAATGTCGATCTCGGCGGCGGCACGTCGGCGGAGCAGGAAGACAGCGGGCTGTTCGGTGAGATTCCGGCGCTGACGCTGTTCAATGCGTCGCTCAGCTACACGCCGGTCGGCCTGACGACCACCTGGTTCGCCAGCGTCGAGAACCTGACCGACAAGGTGTATTTCAATGCACGCACCAACGGCATACAGCCGGGTCGGCCGCGCACGGCCTACGTCGGCGTGCGTTACAGCTTCTGACGGCAGGCGCCCGCGGCCAGCCTTCGCTGCGGGCGCCGAAGGCGCTGACTATAATTACATTTTCTGTAATTTTTATGCCGCGCTGCGTCCTGATGAATAAATTTGCGCTCCGTTCCGCGCTCATCCTCGCCTTGCCCGTCGCCGCCGTGTCTGCCCATGCCAACCGGGTAGCGGTCGACGGCTTGCCTGCCGACCTCCGGCTGTCGGTGAACCATGAGACCGTTGAAAAGTCGGGTTCGATGATGGCGCTGCTCTGGCATGTGAACGATTATTCGACCGTGCAAAGCCGTGACGGCAAGGATTTTCGTTCGTAAATGCGGCGTTACGAGTACGATGGCGAAAAGTCGATGACGCCCGAGACGGGCAGCATCGACGAGACGCTGCTGCGCGCTGCCTGCGCCGGCATTCTGTAAACCTTGCCGCCGGTTGGGTCCGGCTTTCACGATGAATTTTTTTTGCAAATGGCCGGTAGCAACGTTGCTGCTGGCATTGACCGTGCCGGTGTGCGCGGCCGATAGTTCTTCCACAAGTGAGGGCAACGAGGCCCGGCCGCGCATCAGTAATGCCGAGCTGTCTGCCTGCGTCGGTGACAGCGTTGTGAAGTTTGACGATGGCGCGACCCCGATCGGTGAGGTCGCACGCCAGATCTGGCAGGCCTGCCGTGGCGACGACTCGCAGGCGGTGGCCGGCAACCCGACTGCAGCCGACATGCTGCACCTGCGCATCCGCGCGATGGTGACTGAGCACCGCAATACGGTGTTCGCCGCACGCGCTGCCAAGCGCAGCGTGGAAAAAGCGGGCGCCACCGGGTCCGCACAATAACGCCGTGAACGCTAACCTCTGGCTGCTGGCTGCAGCGCAGGGCCTGTTCCTTGCCAATAACGTCACGCTGATCGCTATCAACGGGCTGGTCGGCCTGCGGCTCGCGCCGCAGGCATGGATGGCCACGCTGCCGGTGATGGGCTATGTGGTCGGCAGCGCGCTGTCGACAGGCCTGGTTGCGCGCACGCAGGCGCGCTGGGGCCGCAAGCGCTCGTTCCAGGCTGGCCTGCTGGTAGCGCTGGCGGCCAGCTTGCTCGGTGCGATGGCTGTTGCGACCGGACAGTTCTGGTGGCTGGTGGCGGCGACGGTGGTAGCGGGCTTCTATGCGGCGAATGCGCATTTGTACCGCTTTGCCGCTGCCGAGCTGTGTGAGCCAGGTCGGCGAGAGACGGCGGTGTCGCTGGTGATGGCCGGCGGCCTGATGGGCGCCGTGATCGGCCCGAACCTGGCCAACCATACGCGTGACGCGTTTGCCGCGCCTTTCGTCGGCGCCTATCTGGCGCTGGCCTTGCTGGCGGTGCTGTCGATGGCGCTGATGGCGCGCATCGATTTTCCGCCGCTGGCCGACAAGGGGGCGCCTGCGGCGCAAGGCAGATCGGCAGGTGAGCTGTTGAGCGAGCCGGCCTTTCTGGTGGCGGCGATCGCGGCGTCGGCGAGTTACGGCGTGATGAACTTGCTGATGGCCGCCACGCCGCTGGCGATGGACGCATGCGGCATGCCGTTCAGCGACGCTGCGCTGGTGCTTGAATGGCATGTCATCGGCATGTTTGCGCCGGGCTTTTTCACCGGCCAGCTGATCAGGCGATTCGGTGCGTTGCGCATCATGGGCGCTGGCGTACTGTTGTATCTGGCCTGCATCGCTGTCGCACTGTCGGGTGAATCGCTGCATCACTACACGGTGGCCCTGTTCATGCTCGGTGTCGGCTGGAATTTCCTCTTCACCGGCAGTACCACGCTGTCGCTCGATGCGTATCGTCCGGAAGAAAAAGACCGGGCGCAGGGCGTGCTGAATTTCTGCGTGTTCGCGACGATGGCCGTCAGCGGCTTTGCGTCCGGCGCGCTGGTGGTGGCGCAGGGCTGGCGCTGGCTGAATCTCGGTTCGGTGCCCGTGGTGCTGGGGACCGGCGCGGCGTTGCTGTGGCTGGCGGCGCGGCGCGCGCAAACGCAGCCCGCGGAGAGCGCGCAATGACGCTGGCGGCGCGACTGCTCGACCAGGCCGGGCGCACTCCGGACGCGATTGCCGTCGCCGACGACCGCGGCGCGTGGTCGTTCCGTGAATTCCAGCAAGGCGCGGCGCGGCTCGCGCAGGGGCTGCATGAGGCCTTCGGTCTGCAGCCCGGCGACCGTGTGCTGCTGTTGATGGAAAACCGGCGCGAATTCTTCACGATTTTGTTTGCGTGCTGGCAGCGCGGCTATGCGGTGGTGCCGGTGAATTCGCGGCTGCATCCGAATGAGGTGCTGCATATTGCCGCGAATTCCGGCGCGCGGCTGGCATTGACCTCGGACCGTTTTCCCGAGGTGGCCCGCGCGCTGTTCAGCCTGCCGGACTGCGCGGTCGTATCGGTGGATACGCCGGCCTTCCTGGCCTTGCTGCAGCCGCCGCCTTCGCTGCTGATGCCGGTTGCGGCCGATGCGCTGGCCTGGTTGTTTTATACCAGCGGTACGACCGGCCGGCCGAAGGGCGCGATGCTGACGCACCGTAATCTTGAATTCATGGGCGCGGCCTACGACGCCGATATCGGCCGCGCTGCCGTCGGCGACACGCAGCTGCATGCAGCGCCGCTGTCGCATGGCGCGGGCCTGTATGGCTTGCCGCATTTGCTGGCCGGCGGCCGTCAGCAAGTGCTGGCCCAGTTCGATCCTGAAATCATGATGA
>JACCDT010250643.1_pt1 | contig 31405 bp, 22 predicted proteins | sample 7446291 | NCBI WGS metagenome assembly JACCDT01 (sample SAMN15323446, study PRJNA562643) | freshwater metagenome | isolation source: river surface water | place: USA:Blue River Watershed | collected 2017-08-17
ACCTCTGCTCTTGATTTTATTACCCCGCTCACCTTAGCTACTCTTTCCAAAAGGCCGGTTCTCTCTAATTTTTTTGAAAAAAATTCGGGCCAATGGCATAATCACGTGGAATTAGGCCTTTGGGCTGACTTATTTTTAGTGGCTCCTTTAAGTGCCAATACCCTTTCCAAATTTGCGCAGGGCGCTTGTGACAATCTCCTTACTGCTACCTATCTTTCCTGTCGATGTCCAGTCATGCTTGCGCCAGCTATGGATTTGGATATGTACCAACATCCCTCGGTTCGCGCAAACTTGGAGAAAGTGGCCTCTTTTGGGAATCTGGTACTGGATGCCGAAACTGGGGAATTGGCCAGCGGGCTCTCAGGCCAAGGCCGTATGATGGAGCCAGAACATATCCTGGAGCAAGTACTTCTTTTTTTTAACTCCAAAAAGGAGTTTAGTGGAAAGAAAGTTTTGATTACCCTTGGACCCACACAGGAAGCGTTAGATCCTGTACGATTTTTGAGTAACCATTCCAGTGGAAAAATGGGATTTGCTTTAGCGCAAGCATTTCAAGCAATGGGAGCTTCCGTTCATCTGGTGGCCGGTCCTGTTTCCTTGAAGCTAGAAGGACATGGGTTTCAGGTACAACGCGTCACCACAGCGTCAGAAATGTATGCTGCTGCAAAAGCCTTGCATGGGCAAATGGATGTGGTGGTTTTTGCCGCGGCAGTAGCTGATTTTAGACCTGAAAGTGCAGCTACCCAAAAGATAAAGAAACAGGAAAAAGAGCTCCCTCTTCGGCTGGTTCCCAATGTAGACATAGCCTTTGAATTAGGTAAACTGAAAAAGGAGGGGCAAATTCATGTGGGTTTTGCTTTGGAAACCGAACAGGAAGAAGCTCATGCCAAAGCCAAACTGGTCCGTAAAAACTTTGATCTGGTTGTCCTGAACTCGGCTGCAGAGGAAGGGGTAGGATTTAAGCACGATACCAATCGAGTTCGAATTTTTCATAAAAATGGGGGAGAGGTTCAAACTGACCTTTTGCCGAAATTTGACATTGCAGCAGTTATTGTGGAGGAAGTCAGCAAAGCGGCTGCGTGGAGCTAAAGATTTTTTGTAAGTTTAGTATATGAAAAAGGGGATACTTTTCCTGATTGGACTCATTGGATTTTTTGGAGGTGGGCAGGCTCAAGAGCTTGATTTTCGCGTTATTATTAATAGCGATCGTTCTAGATTTCAAAACACGGAAGTGTTTAGCCAGATGAAAACGAGCTTTGAGCAGTTTCTAAATGGCCGAACCTGGACCTCGGATGAATACAAACCTGAGGAGCGAATCAAGGGAAATTTATTAATAACCATTAATGAGGTGCCTCAAATCGGGGTTTACAGTGCTACCGTACAGGTACAGGTGGTGCGGCCCGTATTTGGAACCAATTACGAATCGGTGACGCTCAACTTCATTGATCGAAATTGGACCTTTGAGTACCAGGAGTCGCAACCCCTAGAATTTAACCGCTTCTCCTTTTTAAATAATATCAGCTCCTTACTTGCTTTCTATGCTCATATCGCCCTAGGTATGGATTACGATTCCTTTGAACTCAAAGGGGGCAATCCTTATTTTGAAGTGGCAAACGATATTGTCAACAATGCGCAGCAGTCGGGTCGTGTTGGCTGGGTTCAAAACCCAAGCGATCGTAGAAGCCGGTACTGGCTGATCAACGACATGTACATTTCCACGGTTTATGCATCGATCCGTGAGGCGATTTATTTGTATCACAGAAAAGGGATGGATCAACTTGCCACATCTCCTGACGAGGCTTATTCTTCCATTCTGAAAGCAATTCAACTTGTTGCTGATGCCAACAAACAGCAGCCTAATGGGATTTACACCATCAGTTTTGTAGATGCCAAAAGTGATGAGATCGCCCAGGTACTGAAGAATGCTCCCTTTGAAATTCGGGAGAAAGCAGTGCCTTTGCTACTTGAAATCGATCCGAATAACGCCAGAAAATACAACGAGCTGCTCAAAAGCTGAGTGGTATCATTTAGTTTTGTTGGAAAGCTCCTATTAACCCATGCTTACCTCACTTAAAATCTCCAATTATGCCTTAATCGATCAGCTGGCTATGCAGCCCAGTGCGGGATTGAGCATGATTACTGGGGAAACAGGTGCGGGCAAGTCGATCATGTTAGGCGCGGTTGGGCTTTTGTTGGGCAATCGTGCCGACACCAAGGTGCTCCTACATGAGGACAAGAAATGTGTAGTCGAAGGGGTGTTTGATATTCGATCCTATGGGCTTCAGGGGTATTTTGAAGAGCTAGAATTGGATTATGAGGATACTTGCATAATTCGACGGGAAATCAGTCCAAATGGTAAATCTCGATCTTTCGTCAACGATACCCCGGTGCTCCTAGAACCGCTAAAGACCCTGGGAGAGAAGTTGATGGATGTGCATTCCCAACACGATACCTTGCTTTTAGGGGAAGGGGATTTTCAATTGGGATTGGTAGATGCTTATGCCCGAACAGGTGCTGAGCATACGAATTTCCAACAAGCCTATTTTGAATTTAAAAAAGCAAAAAAAGCTTTATCCGAACTTACGCGTCAAGCAGAAGCACTAAAAAAGGAATTCGACTTCAATCAGTTTCAATTGGAAGAACTGAGTAGTTTGGCTCTTGTAGCGGGTGAACAAGAGGAGCTAGAGTCTAGCCAAGAAATTCTCGAGAATGCCGAGGAAATCAAATTGAAAATCAACGAGGTGCTTTCACTTTTTCATGAGGAACAGTTCGGCGTGCTGCAGGGAATGGGACAAATCCAATCTAGTTTGCAGGGGCTCGAACGATTAGCTCAGGCTTTTGCTACTTACCGTGTCCGGTTTCAAGAAGCTTGGATTGAATTAAAGGATTTGGCTGAGACTTTGGCTGACGAGGACAGTCGAGTAGAAGTGGATGCGGAGAAGTTGGAGCATACGCGTGAGCGTCTCAGTAAGATCTACCAATTGCAGAAAAAACATGGACTGCAGTCCGTTGAAGAGTTAATGGCACTGGAGAGCCAGTTGGCCGATAAGGTTTTTCAAGTTCAGCAGGTGGATGATCAATTGGCGGATGCTCATCAACTATGTCTCGAGAACGAAAAAGCCATGCTCGCTGCAGGGGAGATACTTAGTCAAAAGCGTAGGGCCAGTTTTCCCTCCTTTGAAAAGGCTTTAGAAGGCTTATTGCAGGATCTAGGGATGGAGAATGCTCGCGTCCAATTTGAAAGGCAGGATATCGAGCCCAATAGCCATGGGATAGACCGAGTAGAGCTGTTGTTTTCCGCTAATAAGGGAATGCCCTTACAGCCACTCAAAAAAGTGGCTTCAGGGGGTGAATTCTCTCGTTTACTCTTTGCTATTAAGTACTTGATGGCTGATAAAATGGCCTTGCCTACCCTTATTTTTGATGAGATTGATACTGGTATTTCTGGTGAAGTTGCCTTGCAGATGGTGCGCATGATGCAGGAAATTGCTAAAAATCACCAGGTCATTTGCATTACCCACCTTCCGCAGGTAGCTGCCAAAGGTGAGGTCCATTTTTTTGTGTATAAAGACCACAGCGCAGAAAAAACCATTTCTAAGGTAAAGGAATTAACCTCCGAAGAACGTGTACACGAGCTAGCTAAAATGATTGCAGGAGCCAATCCTTCGGCAGCGGCTCAAGCCAGTGCCAAAGAGCTCTTGACGAATTGAAGGGCTTATTCTTAAATTTTATGTAGTTTTACCGAAGCTATCGAATTCAACCCAATCGCTATGTCACAAAATTTGCTAACAGGAAAAGTAGGAATCATTACTGGAGCGCTCGATGAAAATTCCATCGCCTGGAAAACCGCGCTTAAAGTAAAGGAACAAGGCGGAAGATTTGTCTTGACTAATGCGCCCATTGCCATGCGTATGGGGGCCATTAAAGAACTTGCTGAGGAGTGCAATACCATCGTCATCGGTGCAGATGCTACTATGGTCGAGGATATTGAAAAGTTATATGCCGAAGCAAAGGAGTTTTTAGGTGCAGATTTTGACTTTATGCTCCATTCTATTGGAATGTCTCCCAACATTCGGAAGGGGAAGGCTTATGGTGACCTCAACTACGATTGGGCCATGAAATCCTACGATGTGTCCGCAATTTCTTTTCATAAAATGATGCAGGTAGCCGAGAAAATGGACGTCATGAAGGAATGGGGTTCCATTGTTGGGCTTTCTTACATTGCTGCTCAGCGTATTTTTCCTTTCTACACCGATATGGCAGATGCCAAAGCCTTGTTAGAAAGTATTGCCAGAGGCTATGGTTATCGTTATGGTAAGTTGAAGAAGGTACGTGTCAATACGATCTCTCAATCTCCTACGAAAACTACAGCTGGAACAGGTATCGGAGGCTTTGATTCGTTTTACAATTTTGCGGAAGCGCTTTCTCCACTGGGCAATGCCTCTGCGGATGCTTGCGCAGACTATATAGTAAGTTTGTTCTCAGACCTGACGCGCATGGTGACCATGCAAAATCTTTTCCACGATGGAGGGTATTCTTTTACGGGGATTTCAGAGGAAATCATGGAAAAATTCAAGGATCTGTAAAATGCCAATTGTCGACAGCAGGGGATGCATGTATAAATCTTACTGCTAATTGATTGGATAAGTTTTTGCTAAGTCAAGGGATTCAATCCGTTTAACAAATTAAAAGCCCCGTTCGTACGGGGCTTTTTGTTGTCTCTACTTAGAAATGGAATTCATGAATCTTCACTTTTTTACCACTATCCGAAGAAAATAAAGGTTGAAGTTCAAGATGGTGGGCGGTCGACTGAGGACCGTCGTCTGTCGACGATTTGAGTAAATCATAAAAATATTTTTTCATTTCTAGATTTCACCTAACTTATACCCTTCATGAACCCCAATCTTCTATGTTGAAAAAAATCGTTGTACTCGGTCTTGCACTCGTTGCCACAGCCACTTGGACGTTTGCCCAGATCATGCCTTCCCCGGCACGAGCAGAAGGGGATGGGCCTTACGAGAAATTGATTATTCGTGGCGTCACGCTTATTGATGGTACCGGGGCGCCACCTTTGGGACCTGTAGATATTGTGGTTGAGAAAAATCGCATTACGCAAATTCAAGCAGTAGGCTATCCTGGTGTGCCGATTAACGAAAATCGGCGCCCTAAAGCCGATGATAAAACCAAGGTCATGGACTTGACGGGACATTATTTGTTGCCAGGTTTGATTGATATGCATGGCCATATCGGTGGCAATGGGCAAGGTACCCCAGCTGAATATGTCTTTAAATTATGGATGGCACATGGCATTACTACGGTTAGAGATCCATCTGCAGGCAACGGTCTTCCTTGGGTCCTGGAGCACAAGCGTAAGTCAGCAGCAAATGAGATAACTGCTCCACGAATTTTGGCCTACACCGCCTTTGGCATGGGAGCTAAAGCACCGATTACTACTGCCGAACAGGCCAAAGCATGGGTGAATGAAAACAAGGCTAAAGGTGCTGATGGAATCAAGTTTTTTGGCGCCAAGCCAGAGGTGATGGAAGCAGCTATCTCCGAAAATAAGCGTATAGGCTTGCGTTCTGCCATGCACCACCAGCAATTGGATGTGGCGAGATGGAATGTGCTTCACTCTGCACGAGCAGGGCTTACTTCCATGGAACACTGGTATGGACTTCCTGAGGCCTTATTTACCGACCGTACCATCCAAAACTTCCGATTGGATTACAATTACCAGAATGAGCAGCATCGTTTTGCAGAAGCAGGTAAACTTTGGCAGCAGGCTGCGCCGCCTTTTTCCGATCATTGGAATAAGGTGATGGATGAGTTGGTAGCTTTGGACTTCACCTTAGACCCTACACTTAACATTTACGAGGCCAACCGTGACTTGATGCGTGCGCGTACTCAAGAATGGCACAGTACTTACACGTTACCTTCACTTTGGAGATTTTATGCACCGAACAGACAATCTCATGGCTCCTATTGGTTTGATTGGACGACGGAAGAGGAGGTATTGTGGAAAGACAATTACCGTCTTTGGATGACCTTTGTCAATGAGTATAAAAATCGAGGTGGAAGAGTGACCGCAGGTTCTGATTCTGGATTTATTTACCAGCTGTACGGTTTTGCGTACATCCGTGAGCTAGAAATGTTGCGTGAGGCAGGATTTCATCCTCTAGAAGTAATTCGTGCCGCCACCATGCATGGTGCAGAAGCCTTGGGCTTGGATAAAGACTTGGGAACTGTTGAGGTAGGCAAATTGGCTGACTTTGTCATCCTAGAGGAAAACCCCCTTCAGAATTTGAAGGTGCTTTACGGTACGGGGGCTGTTCGTGTAAACGATTCCAATGAGCCTGTTCGTGTAGGTGGTGTAAAATACACCGTTAAAGACGGGATCGTATACGATGCGAAGAAGCTCCTTCAGGATGTCCGCACCATCGTAGACCAGCACAAGGCTAGAGAAAATGCACGCATTACCCAGCCAGGCTTAGATTGGTAAGCTTTTGTAAACTAACTTGGGAGGAGGGTAGCAGTTTTGCGCTCTCCTCTTTTTTTGATAAGTACCCGATCCATTTAATCCACTTTACTTATGCCATACGTTGCCCTTTCCTCCTTGAACCTGTATTATGAAGAAATCGGTTCTGGTCCAGAGACCCTAGTTTTTTCCCATGGCCTGCTCTGGAGTCACCGCATGTTTGAGGCTCAGGTAGCTGAACTTTCAAAAACTTACCGGGTTATTTCTTACGATCATCGAGGCCAAGGCAAAAGTGAGGTGAAGGGGCCCTATGACATGGATACCGTAGCAGAAGATGCGGCTGAATTGATTCGGAAATTAGTGGCTGGGCCAGTTCACTTTATTGGGCTATCCATGGGAGGATTTGTAGGCATGCGATTGGCGGCTCGTCATCCGGAGCTGATCAAAAGTTTGGTTCTTCTAGAAACCTCAGCCAATGCTGAACCCCTAGAAAATCTTCCCCAATACAAACTACTCAACGGGATCGTACGTTGGATTGGGATTATTCCTCCCATTGCCAACAAGGTCATGAAAATCATGTTTGCCCATAGCTGGCTTCAAAATTCCGTGAATGCAGCTTCTATAAGACGTTGGAAAAAGGAATTGTCTTCCAATAAAAAAAGTATTACAGGACCAGTGGAGGGAGTAATCTACCGAAAAGGGGTAGAAGAGGAGTTGGGAAACATCACCTGTCCCACGCTAGTGATTGTGGGCGACGAAGATGTAGCCACTACGCCAGAAAAGGCAGTATTTATCCATAAAGAAATCAAGGGTTCCAAATTGGAGTTGATTTCAGGTGCTGGTCACAGTAGCTGCATCGAAAAGCCTAAGGAGGTCAACCTCTTGCTGAAGGAATGGCTAAAAAAATAAATGCCTTCTTCCAAAAGAAAGAAGGCTTTCAGTTAATTTGATTGAAACACCCGGACGTAATCTACGATTAGGTGTTGAGGGAAGGTAGTGCTTGAATTAGGAGATCCTGGCCAGTTACCACCTACAGCCACATTGAAAATAAAAAAGAAGTTTCGACGAAACTCATCCAATTCTGCAGGGGTAGTGTCAATAACATGGTACTGCTTGTTGTCCACTAGCCAGCGAATTGAGGTAGCATCCCAAATGATGGAATACACGGCGAATTTTTCTGAGAAGGTTCCTGATGACAGCGTGGTTTTCCCACCAAACTGGGCATGTTTACCTTCGTTTTGCCAGTGTACAGTTCCATGAACAGTATTTTCTCGTCCATTGCCTCCCACCATTTCCATGATGTCAATTTCGCCGCAGGCAGGCCAGCTCACTGTGTCAAAATTTGAGCCAAGCATCCAAAGTGCAGGCCAGATGCCTTGACCTTTGGGCAGCGCAGCGCGAATGTCAACTCTACCATAGCGAAAATCTTTTTTGCCTTTTGTGATGATTCTGGAAGAGGTGTATTCTTTCCCTCCAAAGGCTTCTTTCTTTGCGGTGATGATCAAGTGACCATCTTTTATGCTTGTATTTTGGGGTCTATAAAATTGAAGTTCGTTGTTACCCCAGCCATTAGTTCCATTACCAGTTTCGTGTGCCCAGTGATTTGAGTTCAGGCTGCTGCCATCAAATTCATCTGACCAAACCAAACTCATGTTTGAGTAAGAAGTGGGGGATGTTGCACCTTGTGTTGGGATGGTCACCGTAATTCCAGGTTGATCTGGTCCAGATTTATCGTCAGGAACGCATGCAGCCAATACTAAGGATACAAAAAAGAAAAGAGAATGAATTGTTCGCATAGTGCTAAAGTTATAAAAAAAACCGCCAGAGAAATTTCTCTGGCGGTTAAGTTACTTATTGTGAGATTAACTTAAAGGTCCACCAGACTCCAGTACCTGTTTCTATTTGTATAGTCATTCGCTTTACACCTGCTGTTTCTACCAAGCTGACTACTTTGTAGGATACTTCACTTGGAACTGCCACATTTGGAAGCTCACCAGCATTTACTGCTTTTGGTAAAGCCAAGTGAGCCCCTTGTCCTTTAAGAACTAGTGTTGCACCATCGTAGGTGAAGGTATAGTTACCCGTACCGTTGTGAGGAGCTTTAGGAGCGCCGCAACCGTCAGCACCTTGCCAGCCTTCAAGCCAAGTTTGGGTACCCATGTTCATGGTATAGGAGCCATTGTCATTGAAAGTATAGACATCATCAAAGAAGCAAGCTCTTGTAGTCACATCTGCAACGGTATTGAACCACCACTCTCTACTTCCTGCTGTAGGTCCTACGGTCATGGCTCCTTCAATAGGCTCCATTTTCCAGTTGCCCACAATCGCTGCACTAGCAGCTGGACCGGAGATCAACTTGAAATCCCACCATACGCCATTGCCAGCTTGCACACGAAGTGTCATTCTGCGGGTGTTTCCCTGCTTGGTTTGTTCTACAATGGTGTAGGCAATTTGATTCGCTATGGCAGCGCCATTGGAGATTTCTCCAGCGTTATTCACTTTAGCAAGACCCACGTGCGCTCCCTGGCCTACAAGTGTAAGCGTAGTGGAAGTGTACGTGTAGGTATAGGATTTGGTTCCATCAAAAGGAGCTTTTGGAGCACCGCAGCCATCTGCAGCCACACCTTGCCAAGTTTCTAACCAGGTAACGCCACCCAAGTCCATTTTGAAGGTTCCATTTTCTTCGAAGGTATACTTATCGTCGAAGAAGCATGCACGAGCAGTAACGTCACCAAGGGAATTTTGCCACCATTCGTTGCTGCCTGGGTTTGGCCCTACTTTCATGGCCCCTGCAATTGGTTCCATGGTCCATACGCCTGTGATGTCAAAGGCAGGTTTAGCAGAAGCAACAGTGAATGAAACATTTTCAACAGCTTCATTTCCGTTGGTGTCTTTAGCCTTCACGTCCAAGTTGTAAACTCCTGGGGTGAAACCACCCACCACTTTAATGGTCACTTTTTCATTTTCTCCACTCAAGTCTTTGCCTCCTGTAGAAACGGAAACTCCTCCTCTCGTGATGGTGTATGTGAAACTAGCAAGAGAACTGATTGTTCCATTATCCACACCATCGAAGAAGGTTGCTTCTACAATGAAGTCTTGCTTTTCTGTTAGGCCGCTAGTGATTGCGCCTAAAGTAATTTTCGGTGGCATGTCCACAATTGGAACATCTGAGAACCCGTTATCGCAGGCCCAAAGCATGCCGACTACTGCGCACAGCGCAAAGCTTTTAGATAAAATTTTTTTCATGGGTTTACTTTTTTTTTTGTAAAGATCCGCTAGCAAAGAATACTTTCCAATCACTGCATTCCTACAACTATTCATCAACTGGTGAAAAATACTACATCAATAATTCATCAATTGAAAAAAACTACGTTATTTACAACAAATAGCCCTTTTGTGTGTTTTCACAATTACACAATAAATTTCACAATGCGATTTATTTCTCGAGTGCTAATTTCATTCAGAGTTGTCGTCCTGGCAATTAGTATTTTTGGTGGGTTAGCATGTATTTTTTCGGTTCAAGCACAGGAGGCCTCTTTTTTTCAGGGCAGGCCATTTGTGACAAACTACCCAGCACTTGAATACCGAGCAGGGATCCAAAATTTTACCATTGTACAAGATGGTTTGGGAAGGATCTATGTGGCCAATAATCTAGGTTTATTGGCATATGATGGGAAAAATTGGTCACGTTATGGGCTCAGCAACACGAAAGTCCGTGCTGCTTTTGTTGGGGAAAAGGATAGGATTTATGTGGGGAGCCAGGGAGATTTTGGTTTTTTAGAGCCCAATAAATTGGGTCAACTTTCCTATGTTTCTCTCGCAGATCGTCTTCCCTTGGCACAACGTGATTTCGATGAAACCTGGAAAATAGTTGGCATAGGTGATCTGGTGTATTTCTGCACGTTCAAAGGAATTTATGCGTACGATGGGAAAGAACTTAAACTCATTAGTAATGGAAAGCGACTGGATATTTCCTTTCAACTGGGTGAGCGATTGTATTCTCAAGTTCTAGGAGAAGGGTTGGTAGAAGTAACCCCTAACGGACTTGAATCTATCCCAGGAGGGGATTTTTTTAAGGACAAGCGGGTTTCCAATATTCTGCCTTTCGACAAAGAGCGTTGGTTGATCAGTACTTTTTCACAGGGCTTGTTTTTCTACGATGGAAGGACGAGTACCCCTTTTCGGATGGAGGGAAATTTTTGGAAGAATGAATACCTCATCAATTTTAGTGCTCGGCTCAAAGATGGGGCCATAGCTCTTGCCACTCAAAATTCAGGGCTTTTTGTCATCGACCGAGAAGGAGCCCTAATAACTCATGTGGATAAAGAAGCGGGATTGATGGATTTGACCATCAACTATATTTTCGAAGACAACCAAAATGGGCTTTGGCTTGCCATGAATAATGGGATTGCGCGTGTGGATTTGTTTTCGCCTTTTTCCTTGGTGGATGACCGAATGGGGTTAGAGGGTTCTGGTTACACGGCAGTAAAAGCAGGCAATAAAGTCTATTTAGGGACCAATAATGGCTTGTTCTTGTGGGAAAGTGGGAAAATCAGTAAGGTGATGGGGACTGAAGGCCAGGTGTATTCGGTGCAAGTCATCCAAGGTGAAGTTATCCTAAACCATCACAATGGAACCTTTGCGATTGAAGGGAATCGTGCATTTCCCCTTTCTTCCATTCAGGGAGCATGGGTAATCAAAGCTCATCCCAAACAAACCGATTATTTTATTCAGGGCACGTACACGGGGCTCAGTTTATTCCAAAAAAGAAATGGAAAATTAGCCTTTGTACATGAAATTCAAGGATTTTCAGAGTCTTCCCGAGTAATGGAGTTTGATGGAAACACACTGTGGGTGGCGCATGGGTACAAGGGTGTATTTAAAATCACCTTAGATCCAACTTTAAAAAAGGTGGTGGCTAGCAAGCGCTACACAAGCGCCGATGGTTTTCCTACGGATGATTTGATCAACGTGTTTCGAATAAATGATCGTTTAATTTTCACAGCGAATGGTGGTGTTTTTGAATTTGATTCTCAAAAAGATCGATTTGTTGCGCTAAATGAGATCAACGATTTGTTTGGCTATGGAACCGTTATGGCTGATTTGGAAACCGATGCTTTGGGTAATGTATACTTTATTGAGCAGTCTCGGTTAGGAGTTCTCAGGCAGGAAAAAAACAGGCAAATGAGCTTGCATTATTCATCCTTCAACAAGGTTAGACGATTGTGGAATGATGATTTAGCTAATGTGATGGTGTTGGATGAGCAACACATTCTGATTGGAGCAAAGCAAGGATTTATACATTACCAGCCAGAAATTGACCTAGCCCAGACCGAGCAGCCTATTGTTTTTTTTAGGGAAATCCGAAATCGTGGTGAAGAAGAGGAAGTGCTTTTTTCTGGCTATGGGGAAATAGGGGATAGCACTCGTGAATTCTCTTTTGACCAAAACTCTTTTTCCTTTGATTTTGGATCGGCTCATTTCGAGAGTGAAAACGAACTTCAATTTCAATACCGACTGGTGAATTTTGAAGAAGAATGGTCGGAATGGGGTAGTGATTCCAAAAAAGAATACACGAATCTTCGAGAAGGGGATTACGTTTTTCAGGTTCGTGCTAAATCCATATTTGATGGGGTGTCCGAACCGATTGAGTTTTCATTTACCGTTAAGCCACCATTTTATCGTTCCATTTTTGCCTACCTCGTATATGGACTTTTGCTTGGTGGGCTGCTTTACCTGGGCTTTCAATGGCTCGATAAACGGTATAAAAAACAGGCCTTAGAGCTTGAGCAAGAAAATTATCAGGCCTTGCGAAAAAAGGATGATGTGATTGAATCAATCACTCAACGGTCGGAGGAAGAGATTATTCGTTTGAAAAATGCCCAATTGCAAGCTGAGATTGACTACAAAAATCAGGAGCTTACTTCCTCTGCGATGAATTTAATTCAAAAGAATAAGCTACTCACCAATCTCAAGAATTCCTTAAAGACCCTTAGTTCAGAGCCAGTAAACGAGGAAACTAGTGCTCAGTTGGTTCGTTTGGTTCGGTCCATAGATAAAGACCTTGAGGGGAATGAACATTGGTCTGCTTTTGCGGATAGCTTTGATCAAGTTCATGGAAAATTCATCACCCGACTTAAGGAAAGTTTCCCCGAACTCACACCCCAGGAAGTGAAGTTTAGTGCTTACATCCGGATGAATCTCAACACCAAAGAGATTGCGAATTTGCTTGGAATCTCTGTGCGGGGCGTTGAGATTGGCCGTTATCGGGTTCGAAAAAAACTCGGGCTCACAAGGCAGGATAACCTGACCAATTTTTTATTGAGGTTTTAATCAAATTTAAAAGCACTGCTTATCAGTAAGTTAATTTAAGGATGAATTTTTTTTTCATCCTATTGAAACCTTTTACCTACAACAATTGTATATACATCAATTGAATCTGTATCCAATGGGAAAAATTGAAGAGGCGATTAAGCAAGCCCATTTTAAAGATGAGTACAACAAGGCTGTGGTCAATTTACTTTACACGCATAGTTACTTGGTGGGCTTTCAAACGGCTGTACTAAAACCTCAGGATCTTTCCCCCGAGCAATACAACGTCTTACGTATTTTGCGTGGGCAGCAGGGAAAGCCTGTGACGATTGCAGCCATTCAAGAACGCATGCTCAATACGATGTCTAATGCATCTCGACTTGTGGACAAGTTGAAAGCTAAGGGATTAGTTGAGCGGGAAGAATGTCCAGAAAATCGCCGAAAAGTAGATGTGCTCATCACAGAAAAAGGCTTGCAGTTACTCGAACTACTGGAGCCTCAACTGGATACGTTCAACAAAAAAGCTGTTCACCTTGAAGGAGAGGAACTTGTACTTCTCAATTATTTGCTAGACAAACTTCGAGGTTAACCTCACTTGAATTATGCGTACAAACAACCATCAAATCTAATTTCTAAATCTAAACAACAACTACAATGAGCACCACAACATGGATGATCGACCCTACCCACTCCGAGGTAGCATTTAAAGTAAAGCACTTGGTGATTTCAACAGTCACTGGCTATTTCCGCAAGTTTGAAGGAAGTGCAGCATCCACCTCCGATGATTTTTCAGGAGCCACAGTTGCATTTAGCCTTGCGGTTGACAGCATCGATACCAACCAATCTGACCGTGATCAGCACTTGAAGTCCGCAGACTTCTTCGATACTGCCAATTTCCCAACTATTTCTTTTGCAGGTAAGTTGGTCAACCAAGGTGGAGACTATCAATTGGTAGGTGACCTTACCCTAAAAGGCATCACCAAGGAAGTTGCACTAGACGTAACCTACGGTGGCACCGTGGCTGATCCTTACGGACAAACCAAAGCAGGATTTGAAATTGAAGGCAAACTTAATCGCAAAGATTTTGGATTGACTTGGTCTGCCATCACTGAAGCAGGATCGGTGGTCGTGAGTGACCAAGTACGCTTGCAGTTCAGCATTCAATTGGTGAAGCAATAAATCACTCGTAAACTAAACCAACTCAAAGGGAGCTTCTTTTCTGGAAGCTTCCTTTTTTATCCTTCCTTGTATGCAGCCGTTAATTTTAGGAATCCATCACATCACAGCCATCTCCGGAGACCCACAGCAAAATGTGAATTTCTATGCGGGGATTTTGGGCCTCCGTTTGGTGAAGAAAACCATCAATTTTGATGCTCCTGATGTTTACCACTTTTATTTTGGAGATGCCTTAGGAAGACCTGGAACTGTCTTCACTACCTTCCCATTTGTAGGGGCGACGAGAGGGCGTAAGGGTGTTGGAGAATTAACTTATACCGCATTTTCTGTGGGCGTCAATAGTTTGGATTATTGGGAAAACCGTCTCAAAAGATTTGGCATTCCTGTTTCCGATCGCCTCACTCGATTTGGACATCCCCTGCTCCGCTTTGAAGATCACGATGGAATGGGGATCGAACTCATCGCAAATGATGCGGATGACCGTGAAGGATGGACCTACGGTGCTGTTCCGATCGAGCATTCCATCAAGGGATTCTATGGGGCAACTTTAGCCCTTAGAAGCAAGGAGTTGACTGAACGCTTGCTAGTCGAAAGCATGAATTATCGCTTTCATGGTCAAGAAGGAAATCGCTTCCGCTATGGATTAGACGGGAAGCCTGGAGAGTGGGTAGATATTCTGGTTGACCCCAATGGACAGCGAGGAGTGCAAAGTGCAGGTACAGTACACCATTTGGCATTTCGTACTGCCACAACTGACACCCAGTTGGAAATACAGCAGCGCCTAATCCAGCAAGGCTATGGAGTAACTGAGGTTCGTGACCGAAATTACTTCCTATCCATTTACTTTAGAGAGCCCGGTGGGGTCTTATTTGAGATTGCAACGGATGTTCCTGGATTTGCAATTGACGAAGACGAAGCACATTTGGGGGAAGCGTTGAAATTGCCAGATTGGGCAGAAGGAAAGCGTAGTCAAATAGAAGCGGCTTTGAAACCCGTCACTTTTACTCCTGAAAACTATGTCTAATTGGATTCATGCTGGGCTACCACTTGCTCAAGCAAAGAAAGCACTCATCCTCATCCATGGGAGAGGGGCAACTGCAGAGAGCATTTTGGCAGTTGCGCCTTATTTAAATCTAGAAGAGTTTGCGCTGTACGCGCCTCAAGCCCCTCAGCGCACCTGGTACCCTTTTGGATTTATGGCCAGTGATCAAGGTAACCTTTCTGCATTAAATACGTCTCTAAGACAAATTACCCTTCTTTTTGAATTTCTAGTACACGGAGGAATTGCTCCTGAACAGATTTACATCCTTGGCTTTTCTCAGGGGGCTTGTCTTTCCTTAGAATTCGCTGCCCTACATGCCCAAAAATTGGGTGGAGTCGTGGCCTTTACGGGTGGCTTGATTGGAGAAATGCTGCAGGAAGAAAAATATTCGGGGGATTTTCAAGGCACCCCCATTCACATCAGCGGTAGTGTGCGCGATATGCACGTGCCAGCGAAACGAATGAATGATTCGGCCCAGCTCTTGCAGCGATTGGGTGCAGTGGTTAGTCTCAACTTTTTTGAAGATGAACTGCACACCATTCGTCCAGAAGAATTGGCTGCGGTGAATCAAACGATTTTTTGTAAGGTTTCTTAGTTGAAAAACCCCAGGCCTTGGCCGGGGTTTTTTTGTTTGAAGCCTTTTAAGTGCGCTTAAGCCTAAAGAACCGACCCAATCAAAAAGAGTAGCTGATTGTTGAACCCTGTTCTGAATCAAGTGCTACTTGCGCAAAAACACCCACTTCTTGTTGCAATTCTTCTACGTGGCTAATGATCCCCACGACGCGATTTTCATGGCGCAAAGCTTTGAGCGTTTCAAAAACCACGCGGAGCGAATTTTTGTCGAGTGCCCCAAAGCCTTCATCTAAGAAGAAGAAACTCTGGTCTGCATGATTGAGCGCTTTTACTTTTTCTGCCAAGGCCAAAGCAAGGCAGAGAGAAGCCTGGAAAGTTTGTCCTCCAGAAAGGGTTTTGAGCAATCGTTTTTTTCCTCCATTGAGGTAATCCGTCACCCAGAAAGTATTGTTGTCGTCTATCTCCAAGCTCAAGCTATTTTTCGTCAATACCCTAAATCGCTTGTTGGCAGTATTGCAAAGTTCGCGTAGGTAAATGGAGCTCACGTAGCGAACAAATCCCTTACCAGAGAAAAGTCGCTCTAATTCCTTCAGATTAGTTTCTCGGATTTCCAATTTTTCAAAGGAGCCCATTAGTACCTGCTTCTCCTGGAGTTTGCGCGCAATATCCTGCAGTTCTTGGTTCAATAAGGTGACCTGTGTTTGTAATCCTTTCTCTAGTTCTTTAGACGCCTCTACCTCTTTCAGGAGGGCTTGGAATTTTTCTTCAGAAAAATCTCCTAATCCTTCCTCTTTCTGGAGCACTTCAAGTCGAGCCTGGGTAGTGGCCATCTCCTGCTCGTAGGCGCGAAGCTCAGCGTCTATTTTTTCAGCATCCAAGTTTAGTCCGAACAGGTGAATTAGGAATTCTCTATCTTGAAAACCTTGGGTGGCCATCATTTGGACAAATTCTTCTCGGCTACTTGTAAGCCGATCTTGAGTGGTATGGACCAAGGACTGAAAGTTTTGGAGGTCCGCCAAGTTTCTGGTTTGGTCTAATTGTCGGTCTTTCAGGCGCTTTTGTATCCCCACTAAAGAAGTGGCAGCAGCTTCAATGTTTTCTTCTACTTTGGCAATTTCCCCTAAAATGACAGAACTGCTCTTTTCGAAATACGGCGTACAAAAATCCAGATCCTTTATTTCCTGTTCTTTACTTTTAATCTGCGAAAGGACGTCTTGGTTGTTGAGCTTAGCTTCCTGTGACTTTTGGGTAGCCTCTTCTAGGCCAAAACGCAGTTCGCTACCGCTTTTTCGCAGTGTATTGAGCTGTTGTTGGATGTTTTCCGAGTCTTGAAACGCTTGTTCAAGCTGGGTAATTTGCTTCTGTAACTGCTCATTATTCGCTATTCCAATACGTTTTAGGCGAACCTCAATCTCTTGCTGTTGGTTTTGAATGGATTCTTTATCTAATTCTTTTTGAGCTAGATTTTTTTGAAGGTTCATGCGCTGAGCCGCTTCCAGACTATTTTTCTGGAGGAGGTCTCGAGTTTCTTCTAGGAGAAGATTTGCTTCCTTCAAATCTTGTTCTGCCTGAACCAGTGCATTTGCTGCCTCTCCGGATTGGAGAGGATTGGGATGTTCACTTGCTCCACACAAGGGACAAGGCTTTCCATTTTCCAGAAGGTGTGCATGCATACCCAATCCTTGGGTTCGGATAAGCCTTTCCCGAAGGTCTTCTAGGTTTTTTACGTGTGTCCTTTGTAGCTCCAACCAGTCCTCTAGACTTGTGACTTCTTTGGGTAGCTGCTTGGTGAATGAAGCCAATGTATTGGTACTAATTGAAATCAGGTCGGCTATTTCTTGGATGGAGAGTTCCAACTCCTTTTTTCTTCTTTGGAGTTCAAGAAGCTGGTGCAGACTGGTTTTCAGGTCTACCAGTACCTTGGGGTCAAAAGCTGGGAGTTCGGCCCGTTTGGTTTCCAAACTTTCAATCTCTTTTTCCAGAGATTGTATTTTTTTGGTTTGTGTTTCTAAGGCAGGGAGTAAAGTATCTAATTCTTTTTGGAGAAGGATTTGTTTGCTCCTTAAATCTTGAATTTCCAATACTTTGCGGAGGTCCCGAATTTTACCTTCTCGCTGTGGGCGTAACTCGTTGCGTTCTTGAAATTTCTTTTCATCGGCAACAAGGGCCTCCAATTCCACTTCGAAAGATTGCTTGAGACGATGGCATTCAGAGAGGCTAACTTGGTATTTTTCAAAATCTTTCTCCAAGTCAAGGATTCGGTCCCAGATGGGTCTGAGGTAAGTTTTGGCGCTAAGAAAATTTCGGTAAAGTTTCTTTTTTTCTTCCATTTCTGGAAGCCTCGAAGTGAGGCTAACTTGGGCTTGTTTTAATGTTTGGAGTTCAAGAAAGGTTTTACGAACTCCTTCCATTTTGGTCCAAGCCCCGAGCTGTTTAGCTAAGGTTTGCCCTGCTTGTAGGTGTGCTTTGCTAAGTCTATCAAATTCATCCTGCTTGGCCTGCATTCCCTCAGTCGAAATATCGACTAACCCATTGAGTTGGGTTTCTAATCGAATCTTTTCCTCACGGGCCTGCTTTACTAAGCTGCCCGTTTGGGCAGATAGGTCGAAGCGATCCAAGCCAAAAAGATCTTGCATCATCTGGGCCCGTTCGGTGGGTTTTTGGTCGATAAACTCCCTGAATTTTCCTTGTGGGATGATGATGGTTTGTTTGAAATTCTCACGACTCATGCCGATGAGTTCAGCAGCATTTTTTTCTGTTGGTACCCACTCGCTGTTTACCTGTTCATAGAAGGAATGGGAGGCAGTTTCAATTTTCTCGAAGTCTTTCTTGTTGCGCTTGACGCTGTATCGGGCAAGGTAGGTGGTCCCGTTATTTGCTCCGGACTTAAACGTGAAATTGATCAGCACCTGTGGGTGCTGCAAATTGATCATGCTACCCCGTTCCCCAGAGTTGGATACCCGTTCCGGATTGCCATAAAGTGCAATCAAAATACCCTCCAGGATGGCTGATTTACCACTGCCAACGGCACCAAAAATCCCAAAAAGGCCGGCAGCCGTCAACGTTTCAAATTCAATGACTTGTTTTTCCCGATAGGAATACAATCCTTCTATTTCCAGTCTAATGGGAATCATGAGGCAGTAGTTTTACTCAAAACTTCTTTAAATAAGTCCACCAAGTCAGCATGGGGTTCCTGCCCTTTTTCGCTCGTATAAAAAAGGCGAAATAGACTTTCCATGTCTCTGCTAAGGTCTTCGGCCCGCAGTTCGTCTTGGGTTTGTCCAGTGGCATTCCTAAGCTGAGGAATCAAATTAACAATCCCGTCATGAGCTTTTAAGATAGCTTTTCGAGTGGCGGCATCGATGGACTCATCCGTCAGGTAGGTCAGTTCCACGAAGCAGTAGGGGTGATTTTCCAGCCAGGCCAGCGTATCTGGAAGGTTGTCAAAACTTACTCGATAGAGTGGCCTACCTTGTTTGAGCCCAATGGGATTGTAGTGTACTGGCTGTCCTGGTTGTGCATGGATAAGCACCACGTTTTTTTCCTGATCTGCTTCAGAAAAGGAATAAGCAAGAGGGGAACTGGAATACACCACAGGACATGGGGACTTGCTCACTGTTTGGTAGCGGTGCAGATGTCCAAGTGCAGCATACTGAATTTGATGGGGTAGCTGTTGCGTAAATAAGGATTGCGTACCGCCCACATGCAATATCGGACGTTCGGATTCAGGCTCTGCATCAGGGGGAATTGAGCTGCCCTCATCGACAAAAAAGAAGTGGCCCATAAATAAATTGACCCCTTTGTCATCGCAATACCGGTCTGCAAGAGTCTTCCAGTTTTGAGCGAGCAATTCCCGAAATGCTTCTTCTCGATTTTCTTCGCCTAAGTAGGTACGAAGGCTCACTTCATTTGCATAGGGGGCAAGTAGAATTCGTATTCGAAAATCAAATTTTGGAAGCTTCAACTCCACAAACCCCGCTTCAGATTTGGTGATTTCAAGGCCACTTTCCAAAGTACCGCAAGAAATGATGCTGTCGTACCGGCTGTATAAGATGATTCCTAGTTCTCGAGCTAATGGATCTGGTGCTTCGACAAACTGAGTGCTATCATGGTTGCCCGAAATGGCGATTACAGGTCGCATTCCATTTTTGGACAGCCTGCGTAGGGTTTTGTAGAGCAGTTCTACGGATTCGTGACTGGGATTGAAGGCGTCAAAAATATCTCCAGCCAGTAGGACTAGGTCCACCTCCTCGTGGTCGGCTACTTGGCAGATTTCCTCTAGGACTAATTTTTGTTCTGCTATTCTGGAGTATTCTTGGAGTCTTTTGCCCAAGTGCCAGTCAGCGGTATGTAAGATTTTCAGCATGGATTGGGGTAGCTCAACTAAATATTGGAGACTGAGTTTGATCAGATGGTTAGGTTAAAAATGGCACTTCCTAATAATGCGCTGCTACGAAATTTCATAACAAGATAGGGCAAGGGTTACTTTACTACAACTTGGAAAAATCACTTTGACAGAAATTGGCATCTTTCTTGATTATTACTGGCAAATCGTAGGTATTCATCATGATTTTCAGATACTTATTTCTTGTTTTTTTGTTGCTAATTAGTGCGCCGCTTATCGCCCAAACAGATTCTTTATTCATCGAAAAGGGAATAGCGAGTTACTATGGAGGCAAATTTCATGGACGAAAAACGGCTAGTGGGGAAAAATTTCATAAAGATAGTTTAACCGCTGCACATAAGATTTTGCCCTTTGGGACGGTAGTCAAAGTAACCCATCTAAAGCGAAACACTTCTGTCGTTGTGCGGATAAATGACAGATTACCCAGTACTTCAAAAAGGCAAATTGACCTTTCTCAAGGTGCCGCTGGAGTTTTGGGGATGCTTCGTGATGGAGTGGGTCAAGTTCGAATTGAAGTGATTGATTTGGACCAATTGGATAAATTAATCAAGTATTTTGAAGACCGACCACATCCAAACCTCAGACTTCGACCTTATTATAGGCCGATTTTGGTTCCCGAGGATAATCTTGAAGAATGTTTTTTTGATCGGCAGTAGCCCCAACCTATACGGTATCAGGCTCTGGATGCTTCCAAGGTCCTCGGTAGGGACGGCGTAGTCTTGCAGTGGCCTCCGAATCATTGAGTACCGTTCTTGTTTTGCTATCATAGCGCAGTGGACGGCCCCCAAGTTCCATAGAGATATTCGCCAATATACAGGCAGCCGTGGAGATATGGCCGTCCTCTACATCTGCGATAGGTAGAAAGTCTTGGTCAATGGAGGCCAACCAGTCTTTCATGTGAAGACGAGTGGCCGGTGCCGCATTGAGTTCGATCCGATCCTCAGTAAGATCTTCGGGATATTCTTCGCGTTCAAAGACACAGTCAAAGTGGATTTTCTCTGCTTTGGGATCCGTAGGATAAAAGTCGGCCTTCATCGTACTTCCTGCAAGCATCCCCTTTTCTCCGTAAATCTTGAATGCCCAAGGATATTCCGGATCGGGGGCATTGCCCCAAGTCCGGTGCTGCCAGACTACCTGCAATTCTGGAAATTCAAAGACGGCCGTTTGCGTATCGGCAATGTTGGATTTCCCTTCTTTTTGGACATAAATGCCCCCAGTTGCGGTGATTTGCGTAGGCCATCCCAGTTTGAGCATCCAGCGTACCGTGTCCAGCATGTGCACGCACATGTCCCCAGGAATTCCGTTTCCATATTCCATAAAGGTTCGCCACCATCGCGTATGCGGGAGTCCATCGAAAGGGCGTAGCGGTGCAGGTCCTGTCCAAAGGTCGTAATTGAAAAAATCGGGCACTGCCTCCTCGGGGGGATTCCCATTGGCACGCATGTGGTAATAGCAGCAAATCTCTGCATGGCTGATTTTGCCCAACAAGCCCCCGTCAATCACTTGTTTTTTGGCTTCAATCAGGTGAGGCGTGCTTTTGCGTTGGGTGCCTATTTGGCATTTGCGTTTGTATTTCCGAGCAGCGGCTACGATGGCTTCCCCTTCAATTACGTCCACAGAAATGGGCTTTTGTAGGTAGACGTGTGCACCTGACTTCATGGCTTCAATGGCTTGCAAGGCATGCCAGTGGTCTGGCGAACCAATCACCACCAAGTCGCAGGCATGGCTTTGGAGGAGCATCCGGTAATCCTCAAAAAGTTCGGGTACTTTCTTTGATTTTTGTCGCTGCGCCACGAGTTCACCTGCAGCAGTCAACATTTTTTTGTCGACATCGCACAGCGCTACCACCTCCACATCAGCTACCTGAATCAATCGAAACAAATCTGATTTTCCATACCATCCAGCGCCAATCAAGGCTACTTTCAAAGGGCCAGACTTCGTGTTAAAATCCATACCCAACAAGCCAAAACTAGCGAGGGTTAGCAAGGCACTAGACCCTTTTAGGAATTCTCTTCGGTTCAATTCATTCATGCTGGTATCCATTAGATTGGTATCCTTGAATTTACGAAAAGCCCAATATTTTGCAAATCGATTTGGGTAGACCGGTAAGCAGTTTAATCAAGTAATGCTCCTAGTTTCCAGGGTGATAGACCCGTTTTGCCTGTTGAAGTACGGTCTTTTTGTCTAGGGTCATGGGTTTCAGTTTTCGCGCCACAAAGCGTTCCATCTGGTCGGCATAGTGTGGGGAATCTGGGCGGTTGCTCGCTCCATACACGTTGATACTTTCCAATACGGGCAGTCCTTTTCCAAAGCGAGCCATCAAAATATAGGATTCGCCCTGAGAAGCCTTTCGCATTCCTTTCTCCCAAGGGGTAGAGCGGATAGTAGTCAACACATCGTCAATGCCCCAGAGTGGAAGGGCTTTGTCTCCACGTACGAGCTTCTGGTATTCCCCGAGAGCAACCAGCTCTTTTCCAAAGTGGGTTTGGAAGTGGTTTTTGGCTGCTTTGAGACTTTGAACCGCTTCTTTTTCTGTAATCACCGTATCAATGGACCTCCCTGTCTTGGTAAATTCGTCCCACCAATAATAGTAGACAAAGGCAAAAAGGGCGGCTCCTTGACTGTTGATATCAGCTTCCTTATTCCAAGTGGCAAGCGCATTAATTTGAGTTTTCAGTTCTGGATAGGTATCCGAGTTTAAGGTGAAAAGGGACTGCAAATTGGTTCGGAAAGCCAAGTCTTTGGGGAGCGTTTGGTCAAACTTGATTTGATTGAATTGCTGCCAGGAGATCTTTCCTTCCTCAGGCATCAGCTCTCGAAAACGCTTGGATCGGTTGTTGTCACGCAAGTCGAAGCCCATTTCCTGGGGATGAGCATCAGCCAAAAGGGTGTCGGCAAGTGCTCCTGCCTTAAACGGAGAATGATTGGTGTTGAAGAGGTAGCCGACCGCAGGGTTGAGCTGCTGCGGGAGCTCTTCAAAGACATGGTAGTCCTTCCATACCACATCTGCACGATTTCCTTGCACCGTTTCGCTATGGTCTATTCCGGATACCCGCTTGGGTAGCAAGGCATTGCTCACGTAATAGATGGTGTCGTAGCGATCGGCATAGACGGTATTGAAATTGGGAAGCTGAAGGGAGGACATGGCAGACTTCCATTCTTGGAAGTTGCTGGCCTTGTTCATCCGCCACCATTGTTCGGGCGCCCCAATTCGGTCCAAAGCGCCCATTCGGATCGCAAAAGTTCCCTTTTCAGTAACTAAGGTTGGTCCGTAGATGGATTTCCAGACGGTTTGCGGTACCGGAAGGGTGATCCAGTTCCAGAGTTTAACTTTCAGCCAAACTGTTTTTTCTTCCAATGTCAGCCATTTCCCATCTACTTGATACCTTGAAGGGTCCTCAGGATCTACCTCGAGTTGATACAAGTCCAGCAAGTCGGGGGAATTGACCGTGTGCGCCCATCCCAAGTGCTCGTTGACTCCATGGAAGATCATGGCCCCTCCGGGAAAAAGGCCTCCAAGAGCATTCCATCCTTCTTCCGAATGGATATGTGCTTCATACCATGCCACGGGTCCTTCCAAGGGTTGGTGGGAGTTGATGGCTAGAAAGGCCTCGCCAGTATCGGTACGAGAGGGGTGGATGGCAATGGCATTGGAGCCTTTGGGAAGGGAGTCTTCGGCGATTTTGGGAACGGTACCCTTGAAAATTGCCTGCACTGCTCGGTCGGCCCCTGCCATTTGCGCCAAGGAGAGAATGTATGCGGAACTGATTTCTTGAGGGGTAATGGGAAAAGCAGGAGCGTAAAGCAGTTCCTCCGGGTGATGAAAAGCATAGTCATTCAAGCCTGCAGCATAGCCTTCCAGCACTTTTTTGAATTCTGGCGAAAAACTCGATTCATACTTCTTCTTGGCAATTTCCTTGGTTTCTAAGAGGTGTACAAAAAAATCAATAGCAGCTCCTTCTTCGCCAAATACTCTGCCTGCTAGTCCTTTGCCGGCAAGGACTGTTTTCTGGATCGTCTCAAAGTCGTCTTCGGCATGTGCCCAAGCAAGGCCATAGGCTGCATCCGCATCGGATTGCCCGAAAATATGGGGTACTCCAAATTCGTCCCGAGCGATTTGGATATTTTTCGTATTCCAGCCGGAATGCTGGTGTATTCGCTGACAGGAGATCAGGAGGATTCCAATCAGAAAAAGAAGGATGGAGTTTTTCATGGGTGAATGAATCTGATGGAAAGGTAAGTGTTCACCAGAAATTTTTAGCAATGCCTGAGAAGTTTGATATTTTCCTTTCAGGTCAACTAATCAAGTGAATTAGTAAGAGCCTTGCCAGGGGTTTCGGAAGTTGACTAATTCCATTGGTCACAAAAATTACCTATTGAAGAAAACTATTTCTATTTTCAAGGACTTAAAGCGACTACTTATGAAAAAATTACTCGTACTTATTTTTCTCCTCCCAATCTTTAGCGCACTCGCGCAAGAAAAAGAGGTACTCGCCAAATTGGATGCAAAGGCAGATTTCTATGGAGACTTGGCTCGTCAAATCTGGAGCAATCCAGAGCTAGGTTATCTAGAAAAAAACTCTTCCCAATTGCTTCAAAAAACCCTTTCCGATGCGGGATTCAAAGTTACTGCTGGCGTTGCAAATATCCCTACGGCCTTTGTAGCTGAGTATGGGTCAGGCAAACCAGTGATTGGAATCATGGCTGAATTTGATGCACTTCCTGGAGTATCCCAGGAAGCGGTCCCTTTCCGAAAACCTGTAGTGGTGGGAGGTGCAGGTCATGCCTGTGGTCACCATCTATTTGGCGCTGCGTCTGTTGCTGCTGGAATCTCTGTCATGGATTGGATGAAGGCCAATAAAATCAAAGGCACCGTTCGGGTGTATGGAACTCCAGCCGAAGAAGGGGGAGGAGGCAAGGTATATATCGCCCGTGCTGGCTTGATCCAGGATGTGGATGCCATGCTTCATTGGCACCCAAGCTCTCAAAACGCTGCCGGAGCTACTTCCTCGCTCGCTAATATTTCTACCAAATTTCGCTTTTATGGAGAAGCTTCTCACGCAGCAGCGGCTCCAGAGCGCGGCAAATCTGCCTTGGATGCGGTAGAGGCGATGAACTTTATGGTCAATTTGATGCGAGAGCATGTGCCTATGGAAACTCGCATGCACTACGTGATTACTAGAGGTGGAGAGGCGCCAAACGTGGTGCCTGCGTTTGCTGAATCCTACCATTATGTACGTCACCCAAATGCCTTGGTCGTGCAACAGATTTTTGACCGCATGGTGAAAGCTGCTGAAGGGGCAGCCTTGGGAACCCAAACGCGCATGGAATACGAGGTGATTAACGGGGTTTACAACTTGTTGCCTAATGAGACCTTGGCGCGTATCATGCATAAAAACTTGGAAAAAATCGGCGGTGTTACCTACAGCGAGGAGGAACGAAAATTTGCTGAAGACATCATCAAGACCTTCCCGGAAGGAGTGAAGGCAAGCCCTGCTGACGCAACTAAAATTGCACCCTTTGTCGTAAGCGAGGAAGGCGGTGGAGGATCTACGGACGTGGGGGATATCAGCTGGCTCGTGCCGACTGTTGGCTTGGGCACGGCCACTTGGGTACCAGGCACTTCTGCCCATACTTGGCAAGCAGTAGCTGCCGGAGGCATGAGTATTGGCCAAAAAGGCATGATGGTAGCTGCCAAAACCTTGACTTTGACAGCGATGGATATTTTTACTAATCCATCGGTTACTGGCCAAGCCTTGCAGGAACTCAATACCCGTAGAGGGGAAGGATTTTCCTACAAAGCATTGGTTGGTGATCGTCAAGCTCCGCTAGACTACAGAAAATAAGGTCTGTCTAGTTGACTTTATGAGCTGGAATTCCCACTGGTGGAATTCCAGCTTTTTTTTGTGCCCCTTTTTTTCAAATCAACTATATTGTAGAAATGGTTTTTTTATCTCTATTCATTTGCTTACTTGATCGGTAGGTTTTGGTTATGAGGCCTTTGCTCAATCTATAGGGCTAGGTCAAATACCCTGATAGCTCAATTGTCAACTAGGCCATGGGGGAATCAAACAACCTAAATCTGTAATTGAAAAGGTGGAAAAATTCATTTTTAACTCACTTGTTTTAACCCAAACTACCATGAAAAACACCTGTATTTTTTTACTGCTTGCTTTATTTGGGGTATTTGCACCGAAAGAAGTAGGCGCTCAGAAAAAGGGAGGCCCCCTTTTTCAGGCTCCCTTGGGAATCGCTTCTTACACCTTTCGAAATCAATGGAAAAATGGAGTGCCCGAAACCCTAGATATCATCCAACAAATGGGATTCAAAGAATTTGAAGGAGGTGCTCCACAGGGAATGGATCCAGTAGAATTCAAAAAAATGCTCGACGATCGGGGGATTTCCATACCTTCTACGGGTACAGGGTTTGAGCAGCTTGAGTCGGATCCACAAGGGGTAGCCGATCGAGCCAAAGCATTGGGTGCTTCCTACGTGATGTGTGCCTGGATCCCGCATGCTCGAGGGCAGTTTTCCAAGGCAGATGCCGATCGTGCGATTAAGGTCTTTAATGCAGGTGGAAAAGTTTTGAAAGAAAATGGAATTACCTTCAAGTACCATGTGCATGGCTATGAATTTCAGCCCTATGGCTCGGGGACACTCTTTGATTACTTGGTAGAAAACACTGATCCTAACTTCGTGTCCTTACAAATGGATGTGATGTGGACTCATTTTGGGGGAGGAGATCCAGTTGGATTGCTTAAAAAATACGGCAAGCGCTGGGTATCCCTGCACTTGAAAGATTTTAGAAAAGGTGCTCCGAAGGACCTAACTGGCTTAACTGGTCCTGAAAATGATGTGCCGCTAGGTGAGGGAGAACTTGATTTTCCAGGCATTCTTCGCGAAGCCAATCGAATCGGGATCAAACATTTTTTTGTGGAGGATGAAAGTGACAAGGAGTTGGAGACTTTGCCAAAAAGTATTGCCTATCTGAAAAAACTGCGCTATTAAGTAGAATGGGGGCCGTAGCCTCTGGGAAACTTCAGTCAGAGGATCGGCAGGGCCTAAAAAGGACCCGCCGAATTCCTTTGAGCTGATCTTAACTAAACTGATTCAACCTATCTTATGAAATGTATTACCCACAGGAACGGAAATTGTTTTTCTTAGTTCCTCTAATTCAATGAATTGATTTTATTACACCTATAAATCAGCCTTCTTTATGAGTAAAGAAGGCTTTTTTGTGTGTGTTCGCTGAATTTTAAAACCTTTTTTATGCAGACAACTAGGCATTGAGGAGTGGGAAAGAGGTTAGCAACAGTAGTAATTACTCCTAAAGTCAAAAGATTTTCTAGTAAAAAAATGCCTGTGATCAAGTTTTGTTAGTTAAAAATTATAAATAATTTAATAAAAAATTGTTTTTTAAAATTTTATTAATACATTCATTTATTCTTTAATTTAATTTTTATGAAAAAACTATTTTTTAAACTACTTACCAGTCGATTGGGGCATTTTTTAACCGTCCCAGTCCTTTGTTTCCTCCTCTGTTAGTCAGCTTTGGCTAGGCATTTAGGGCTACTTCTTTTTCTTCTAGGCAACTTATTTTTAACTATTAAACCATTTTCAATCATGCAAACCACTTTTAGAAACTTCCTTTTTTTTCTTGGATTGACCTTTCCTTTCCAAGCTTGCCACCAAGATCCCGCTCCTGAAATTCCTAAGATTCAAGCCGCTGAGCTCGAATTTATTGGTGTGGAGCACAACGAAAAGTTGCAGGAAACTTTTGAATTTCTTGTTGCAAACCAAAATTCAATGGGGTACAAATCCCCAATTGCCAATAAGCAGGTCCTAGAGAACTTTTTGATTGCACAGATTGAGGCGAATACCCAATATCCTGCCAATATGAATGCCATTGGGGTAGCCTATACCAAGCGACTTTTCGCAAGCTCTTACAAGCAATTTGCGCGGGAGGAGGAGCATTTTGGAGGGTTTGAACTTAGGGAAAAAGTAAAACGCTTTTTAGGTGAGTTAGACTCCATCCTCTCGGTAGAAACCTTTGGAGATACCCGTGTAGCTCAAGAAATAAGGTTTTTGGAAGAGACCATCGCTTTAGAAAATGATCTGAGCGATCGAGAGTTAGTTCTTTTGTACTCCGCAACTTCCGTCGCGAGACACTCTTACACCTATTGGTCAGAAAATTATGAGAACTGGGCTCAGCTTGGGCCAAATTGGACTTCCCAGCATTCCTATAAAACAGGCCCTGCGGGTAACATTGTCAAGGCAGATGTAGCGGGTGCAGTGGCGGGTGCTGCCGGAGCTTGGGTAGTCAATGCAGTAATAGGTCCTGGACAAGTGGCCTATGGAGGGGCTATTTTGGGAGGAGCTGTGTCAGGCTCGGTATTCCAAGGGGTATATGAATTTTTAGATTGGGCATGGTAAATAGAACAAAAATCAAGATTTTCTTCCTGAGCCTGCTTGCCTGTGAAGCCGTTGCACTTGGAATTTGGGTTGCCTTTGGTGAAAACTATGCAGTGCATCTAGCTGTGGTCGCCGTGGTCATTACCTTGTTAGCAAGGGAAAAAAAACAAGCCGGCAAATAGGCAATTTGAAATCATTGGGGGGGGACAAAAAACCTCCCCTAGATTTTTGCTTTTTCCTTTTCAAAAAAAAAGTCCACACTTCAGCATCGCCACGTGCACATCCTGATGCTTGGTGTTGTTTAGCAGACCAACTTAAATCCATACCCGCGCACATTGAGGATCTGAATTCCTGGGTCTTCTTGTAGCTTTTTGCGAAGCTTAGTGATGAATACATCCATGCTGCGCGCATTAAAGAAGTCATCAGTTCCCCAGATTTGCTTTAAAATCAGGGTTCGATCGGTGATTTCATTCGCGTTTTGTAGCAGTATTTGTAGGAGCTGACTTTCTCGAGCGGTGAGTGAAGTCTCGGTTTCACCGAGGCGCAATACTTGTCGATTTTGGTGAAATTGGTAGTTTCCCAAGGCAATCCACTCGCTTTGGGATTGACGAATACGCTGTTTGTCCAGTTGGGCCTTGATTCGTACAATTAATTCTTCCATGCTGAAGGGCTTGCGTATGTAATCATTTGCCCCAAGGGCAAATCCTTTGACTACATCATCCGATTGTCCTTTGGAGGTTAAGAAAATGATGGGGGTATGTGGGTCGATTTTCCGTATTTCGGAAGCTAAGGTGAAGCCATCTTTTTTGGGAAGCATGACGTCCAGGATAAGTACCTCTGGTCGATTTTGCAGGTAGCTTACCCAGGCAGCCTGCCCATCTCCGCACAAGCGAACACTAAACTCCCGGCTTTCCAAGCTCTCCTGGATGATGGTGCCTAAGGCTAATTCGTCTTCAGCTAGTAATACGGTAATCTTATTCATGGCCAGTTGGTGGTAAATGTGGTGGAAAGTGGGCCTGTTTGGAGGCTTACGCTACCGTCGTGTTTTTCCATAATTTTTTTGACGTAATACAGACCGATACCAAAGCCCTTCACATCGTGGAGATTGCCCTTGGGAATGCGGTAAAACTGATCGAAAATTAGGTTTTCTTGCTCTGGGCGGAGTGAACCTCCATTGTCTTCCACGCGAATCTGGTGGCCTTGAACCTGCACAAGTGACAGTTGGATGCGCGACCCTCCGTATTTGACGGCATTGTCCAGAAGATTAGAAATCACCTGTTCGAAGTGGAAGGGATCTGCTTCGATCGGGCTGCAGGCAGGAGGGAGTAGCAAGGTGAATTCCTTTTCTGGAGCCAGGGTCTGGAATTTTTGAACCAATTGGGTCAAAACCGGTGCTGGATCAATGCTTTCCTTTTTCAAGACTAGCTGATCTGAGTCAAGAGCAGCAGTTTCTAGGAGTTTTTCCACCATCTGATCCAGTTTCTGGAGTTGAACTTTCGAAATATCTAGGTAGCGATCGGTCTTTTCGGGGTCGTTTGTGGGGTTAAACTGTTGTATGCCTTCTATGGCCGTCAGGGTAGTGGCGATGGGGGTTTTAAATTCGTGGGTGATGTTGGCGATTAGGTCTTGCTTGATCTCGGCAATTTCCTTTTGGTTTTTGATCGTTTGGTAGAGGTAGTAGAATGCAAAGGCGAGGATGCCTAAAAACAACAGGGACGAAAGCACCTCTACCAAGCCCCGCTTAAACAAGGTCAGGTAGCTGGTGTCGTAGTACAGGTCTAAACTTTTCCCAGCGGGAAGAAAGGTGGATCGAGAGCTTACTTTATAGGGTAAAACAAATTCCTTGGCAATAGAAACAGCAGCAAGGCTGTCCGAATTTAGGTCCGCAAAGTGAAGGTGGTAGTCGAGTGCAATTCCACTGCGTTCAAACTCTGTGTCTAAATGCTTGGTCAATTTCGGGAGGTCCAGCGTATCTCGTATAATGGAAAAGATGATTTTGCTGGTAAAGCGTTCGATGGCATTCAAGCTGTCCACAGCATCCTTCCCTCTGAAAATCTGAATTTTATTGATCTGGTCTACCTTGATGGAGTCCAATTGTTGTCGATTGATTGTTTCTGCCACTGGAGAGATGTCAATGGTCTGGATGCTAAGAGAATCCATTGCCCTGGTTCTCCTAGCTCGAATTGCAATGATTTTTGCACCTGCACCTGGGCTACTATCCGGACTGAAAATAGCCAGTTCAGCGGGGGGATTCAGGGAATCGAAAGAGCTGCTCGTTTCCATGATCAGGTTCTGCCCTCCGGTTGGGTTTTTCCGTTGTAGTTTCAGCGTTTTTTTAAACAAAGGGCTGGCCACTGCTCTCCTCATAAAAGAGGTGTCTGATACCAAGCTGTCTTTTTCCTTTAAATCAGTCAAGGCGTACACGTCCGACTTGGCCAAGTCGGCATAGTAATTTTCAACCGCACGGTCGAAGCCTTGTTGAATGTCCTGCTGCAGTTCCGACTTCAGGATCTCCCACTGAGTTCCGATTCTCCAGGTTTGGATAGCCAGTGTAACCAAAAGGGTGATCCCGATTAGCAATCCAACACGCTTGAATTCCAGCTTTTTCATGGAGCTAAAGTAGGAGGAATCCCATCATCAAAAAACCCAAATTAACACACGTTAACAGTGCTTAACGCCTGTTTTGGATTCTCTTTACTTCTTTTGTAGGGTAAAAAACACATGACCATGAAACATACATCCACAATTCTTTCCTTATTTCTTTTCTTTGGAATAGGCCTACATACGGCTTTTGCCCAAGGATTGACAGGAAGAGCTTACTACAAGTCTTCTTCCAGTTTCTCCATTAAAATGGATTCCACCAAAATGGCTCCGGAGCAAATTGCACAGATTCAGGCTTCGCTTAAAAAGCAAATGGAACAAAATTATGTGCTTTCCTTTAACCAAACCGAGTCTACTTGGAAGAAGGAAGAAAGCCTGGGAGGGGGTCCTGCCACTGCTGCTGCGGGTG